>Ga0074046_10000998_pt1 | contig 26199 bp, 25 predicted proteins | sample BogForMeECP23OM3_FD_94441 | JGI IMG/M metagenome (GOLD analysis project Ga0074046, IMG submission 94441) | Bog forest soil microbial communities from Calvert Island, British Columbia, Canada - Bog Forest MetaG ECP23OM3 | ecosystem: Environmental > Terrestrial > Soil > Wetlands ...
CCATCTAGATGACTCTCTTTCCGGGAAGATCCAGCGCTGTCACGCTCTACTATCCCAGCAGGGAGCCACGATCTTAGGAACCTGCTACGGCGAGTCGCCGCCCTACTCACGGATTCGGGTCAGTGCACGTGCAGGTCGCTGGCGGCCGCAACGAGCACGAAGATGACGAAGGCTGCGATCAGGAGCGAAAGCACGAACATCGCGGGCTGGCGGGCCCGGGCGGCGAGCACGGCGGCGGGCAGCAACCCCAGCACGGCGCACCCGGCGAAGACGTACAGGCATACGCTGATGAAGGCAGTCATGCTGGTCTCGCTCAGCAACGCCGCAGGCGCAGGCTAGCCTGTGCAGCCTGCGTTGCCCCGACGGCCATGCCGGCTAATGCCGGCAGACGGCGGCGTGTGGGCCCAGCCGACCCGTGAACCGCGGCTGGGTGCCGTCTGGCGTGATCTCCGTCTCGGCTGCCTGCACCAGGCCTGCGACTGCTCATGAGTGTGCGCCCTCCCCGGCTGCGAAATCCGACCCGCAGCCCGCATACGGACTACCCCGCCTGAGCAGATTAAAGCCAAATGGAGCATAAATGCAGGCGGTTTCCCCAGGGTAACGATCAGCCCGCCGTGCTGCGGTCGGAGGTGAGCTGGGCTAGCTCGTTGCGGACGCCAGCGGTGTCGGGGTGCTCGGCGCCCAGGGCGCGGCGCCGGGTCGGCCGGGGATCACCCGGACGGAATGATGTACCTGCAGGACAGCCTGCCTACGTTGTAGACCGTGAGCCGATCAGGGCCGAGAAAACATCAAACGCAGGGGGGCGGGCATGAGCGCCGATGAGCTGCCGAGCTGGCGTGAGACGACCGCGAAGCGGTCGATCGCGGAGTTCGTTGCCGCCGTGACCGATCCCGATTCGCCGGACTTCGTCCCCGAGCGCGACCGCGTCGCGGTGTTCGACAACGACGGCACGCTGTGGACCGAGCAGCCCATGTACGCCCAGCTGGTGTTCGCGCTGGACCGAGCGGCCGAGCTGGGTGATCCGACCAGCCTGGAAGAGCTGCACGCGGGCGGGATGGAGGCCCTGATCAAGCTGGTGGCGCTCACCCACGCGGGCATCACCACCGACGAATTCGACGCCGCCTGCCGGAGCTGGCTGGCCTCGGCCCGGCACCCGCGCTTCGGGCGGCCCTACCCAGAAACGGTGTACCAGCCGATGCTGGAGCTGCTCGGCCTGCTGGACCGCAACGGCTTCTCCTGCTGGATCTTCTCCGGCGGCGGCACCGACTTCATGCGGACCTGGACGGCCGATGGCTACGGCCTGCCCCCGCACCGGGTGATCGGCAGCGTCGGCGAAACCGAGTTCCGCGTCGGCGACGGCGGCCCCGAACTCGTCAAGACCGCCAAACTCGAGATCATCAACGACGGCCCGCAAAAGCCCAGCTCGATCCACCGGCACATCGGGCAGCGCCCGATCATGGCCGCCGGGAATACCGACGGCGACCTGGCCATGCTCCGGTGGACCGCAGCCAGCCCATCCCGGACTCTGCAACTGGTCGTCCACCACACCGACGGCGACCGCGAATACGCCTACGACCGCGACCCGATCCTGGGCAGCGGCACCGCCCAGATCCTCGCCGTCGCCACCGAGCGCAAGTGGACCGTGATCGACATGGCCGCCGACTGGGCCACCGTCCACCCCCCGGCCTCCTAGCGCAGGCAGCGGTCACCCGGGCTCCACCGGACGCTGGACCAGGCTAGGACGGCTCGCCGCCGGAGGGGGCCTAGACGCGGAGCATGGCCTCGGGCAGGCCCCACCAGCCCAGCGGGGTGAGCCGTTCGTCCTCTCGGCCAGGTCGGCGGCGGACGCGGCCGTGCCCGGGCCGCCCTCGGTCAGCGCGGTGATCGCCGCCAGCCAGTCGAAATGATCGATGGCGCAGATGGCGGCCAGCTCGCTTTCCGTTGTGATCCTGTTACGGATGGAACAGGTGTGAGCGCAGCCGCCTCGTGATCATGTCTGTGTGACAAGTACAAAATCAGAGGCGGCTGCTGCCGCGATCGCCCGCCACGCCGTGCTCGTCATGGCCGCCCTGGCCATCTGGGCCGTCACCATCGCACTCCTTTGGCCGGTGTGAGGGCGGACCGACATGCTTCGCGACCTGGGCGCGGGCAGGTCACGGCGACGCGCTCGACGATCTCTTTAGCAAGCACTCGCCAGGTGTGCTGCTCAGCTCTGGTTGGGACCGATTACATGCAAGCCATCGTGCACCGTGAAGTCCTTGAAATCCTTCAGGTTCAGCGTCGCGAGTGGCAGATCAGCAACCAGGCAGCACGCCGCAATCCACATGTCATTGATCGGACGGGCACGGCCCCGCTGCTCGGCCAGGACACTGAGCTTGCCCCACTGCCAAGCCACCCGTTCGTCGTAGGGCAAGACAACCCTACGGCCAAGCCAGTCCACCAGCTCGGTCCTGGCACGTGTCCCCCAATGGCGCTTCTCTGCCCACCGCGCCAGCTCCCCGATCGTCACGAAGGTCACGCAGACTTCGTGCCCGACCAGCCGGGCCGCAAGCGACGCGGGAAGTCGGCCCTTATAGCTCAGCGACGCCACATCAGTGTCGAGGACAATCCGCGCCATCGTTGATTAGGCGATGTGAAGGTGCCGGAACTCCTCCAGGTCGGCCAGGAACTCATCCAGCTCCTCGTCCGACTCAAAGACATCGGCGCGCAGCTCGTCCACTGAGGCGATCGGGCGCACACCCTTACGACGTGCCTGCTCGTCAAGCTCGGCAGCATACGACCTACGCTCTGGCTCTGCGAAGTCAGCGATGCTCACAGCGGGTATCCCTTCCTTCGCGGTCAACGTCCAGATTACCCTCCCGGCCCCCTAGCGCAGCCAGGTAGAGGTCACCCAGGCTCCGCCGGAGGCTGGACCAGGCTAGGACGGCCCGCCGCCGGACGGGGCCCAGACGCGGAGCATGGCCTCGGGCAGGCCCCACCAGCCCAGCGGGGTGAGCCGCTCGTCCTCATCGATCGCGCCGAGCACCTGCCACAGTGAGGTGACCGGCAGGAACAGGCCCTCCATGGTGAGCTCGTCGAATTCGTCGTCGTCGGAGAGGTAGAAGTCCTCGTCTTCGTCCGCGTCGCCGGCGTCCGCGTCGCCGGCGTCCGCGGCCTCGCCGGCCGGGGCCGGGTCGTCGTCCGCGTCTTCGGGATCGTAGTCCCGCACGTACCCGGCCAGGTCGGCGGCCGACGCGGCCGTGCCCGGGCCGCCCTCGGTCAGCGCGGTGATCGCCGCCAGCCAGTCGAAATGGTCGATGGCGCAGATGGCGGCCAGTTCGCTTTCCGTCTCGTCCGGTTCGCCGTCGTCCTGCCCCGGCCCGGCCCAGTCGTCCGGGCCCAGCGGGGCCGCCACGCCGGCGGCCAGCCCGAGCCACATCTCGGCGTCGTCGGCGGACAGGTCTTTCGCGCGCATCCCGCCGCACTCGATCAGCAGCTCGCCGGGCCAGCCGGGCCTGGCGATCTCGGCGCGCAGCCGGGCGCTGACGCGGCGCAGGTCCTCCCGCGGCAGCGGGCGGTCACCCACCCGGTCGAGCAGGGCCTGGATCGCGGCCAGCGCCTCGGCGTCGGCGGCGTCCCACTCGGCCAGGAACTCCTCGTCCTCCTCGTCGAGCAGCACGTCCATCGGGACCCGGCCGTCGGGCAGCGCCGAGGTCATCCACCGCTCTTGGATCTCGATGTAGGCCTGGCAGGCGGCCGGGTCGGCCGCGGCCAGCAGATCGGGATCGATGTCGCCCGCGGCGAGTCGCTCCTCCAGGTGGCTGACCAGCCTGGTATGCATCTCCGCGGCGAGCTGGCTGCGCTCGGACTGCTCATCCCACACGTGCAGGCCGATGATGCCGTTCGGCTCGGTCCCGGTGGCTTCCAGCCACGTCCTGACGTCCCCGACCGTGGCGTCGCCGTCGGCGATCTTGTGCAGGGTGGCTTCCGCCGAGGACCAGAACACCGCGGACAGCGGGTTGCCGGCCGCGAGCATGCCCCGCCGGATGCCGGGCAGCGATTCGAGTGCGTCTTCAGCGGGCACGGTGAGCAGGGCAAGTGCCACATCACGCCTGGTCAGCCCGCTAAGCGGTCGGCCCGCCAGGTCGGCCACGCGATCAGTTTCAAGGTTCACGCCTCGCAGCGTACGCCTGTTCGCCCGAGGCTGCCGCGTGGCCGTCCGTTCAGAGCAGCTCCCGGCCGCCGAGGTAGGGCCGCAGCACGGCGGGCACCCGGACCTGCGCCTCGCTCGTCTGGAGGTTCTCCACCAGCGCGGCGAGAATGCGCGGCGTGGCGACCGCGGTGTTGTTCAGGGTGTAGGCGAACCGCACCGTGCCGTCCGTGCCCCGGTAGCGGATGTTAGCCCGCCTGGCCTGCCAGTCGAGCAGCGACGAGCAGCTGTGCGTCTCGCGGTACGCCCCCAGGGACGGCATCCAGGTGTTGATGTCGTTCATCCGGTACTTGCCGGCGCCCATGTCGCCGGTGGAGCACTCCACCACCTCATAAGCCAGGCCGAACGCCTGCAGCAGCTGCTCGGCGGTGCCGAGCAGCTGCTCGTGCCAGCGGTCGGACTCGGCGACGTCCGCCTCGCAGATGACGAACTGCTCGACCTTCTCGAACTGGTGGACGCGCAGCAGCCCGCGCACGTCCCGGCCGGCGCTGCCGGCTTCCCGGCGGAAGCACGGCGAGATGCCGGCGTACCGGACCGGGAGGGCCTTGTGGTCCAGGATCTCGCCGCTGTGGAAGCCGACCAGGGAAACCTCCGCCGTTCCCGCCAGGTACAGGTCGTCGGCGGTGATCGCGTAGGTCTCCTCGCGGTGCGCGGGGAACTGGCCGGTGCCGATCAGCGCTTCCTCCCGCACCAGCGACGGGACGCTGACCAGCGTGAAGTCCTTGTCCCTGAGCTGGTCCAGGGCGTAGGCGTGCACGGCGCGCTCGAGCAGCACCGTGTCGCCGGTCAGCGCGTAGGCCCGCTCCCCGGAGACCTTGCGGGCCCGGGTGAAGTCAGCCCAGCCGCGCTTTTCCAGCAGCTCCACGTGGTCCAGGGGGTGGAAGTCGAACTCCGGCGGGCTGCGATAAGTCCTGATGGTCACGTTCGCCGACTCGTCGGGCCCGACCGGCGCACCCGCCCACGGGATGGTCGGGGTGAGCAACAGCAGCGCGTTCAGCTTCTGGTTCGTCTCAGCGAGCTCAGCACGAAAACGCTTGACGTCATCATTCAGGTTTCTCAGGTAAGCTCTGCGCTCCTCGCTGGCCGCTACGGGCCCGCTGGCCGAGCTCCTCCTGAGCGCCTGGGTATTGTCCACTTTGTACTGGAGTTCGCGACTGGCCTGGTCGAGCTTGAGCAGCTCGTCCACGTCCAGGTTGATGCCCTTTTCCCGGACAGCTCTCTTGACATCGTCCGGGTGCTCTCTGATAAATCGCTTGTCCAGCATGGGTACGCGTCAGTCCTCGTTCGGATTTCGTTGCTTGCCAGCCCGCTACGAAAACGCTACCAGCAGTACCCGGCCCGCCGCCCCGCGGTTTCCGGCCGCCCGTCATGGTGCCCGTCATGGTGCAGAGCCGTGGTCGGCGGCCGGTACGGTGGATACGCGGCGACCAGGGAAGGTGGGGGCGAGTGCTGCTGACTAATCATGTCTTGTCCGGAGCCCTGACCGGTGCGCTGGCGCGCCGCCCGCTGTCTGCCTTCGCGCTCGGCGTGGCCTCGCACTTCGTGCTGGACGCCGTGCCGCACTGGGGGGAGTGGGGCAGCCAGCGCCGGTTCCTCCGGGTGGCGGTCTCCGACGGGCTGATCAGCCTGGCCATCATGGGCGCGATCTCCGCCGCGACGCCGTCCGATCGCCGGCTCGCCGTGCTGGCCGGCATGGCCGGGGCGGCCCTGCCCGACATCGACAAGCCGTCCAACCTGTGGTTCGGCCGGTCGCCGTTCCCGGCTGCCGTCGACCATTTCCACTGGCGCATCCAGCGTGAGGCGTCGCACCGTTTCTACGTGGAACTGCTGGCGGCGGCCGCGTTCGGCTCCGCCGCGCTGGTCGCGCTGCGCAGGCCCCGGGGCGCCGGCCTACCGGGGTAGCGGGTAACGCAGGCCGACCAGCGAGGCCAGGTCGCCGAGCGTCATCTCGAACATGGGCGCCGCGTCCTCGAGCGCGAACTTGATGTGGCCGAACACCTCCATCGCCACCGCCCCGTACAGCACCGTCCAGCAGCGCAGGAAGGTGAGTACCGCGCCGACCGGAATGTCGGCGCCGAGCGCGTCGCGATAGCGGGTGAGCTGGTCGCGCAGCCCGGGGTCGATCTGCTCGGGGGCCGGCACACCGAACGGCACCGCCCGCCATAGCTCGAGGAACAGCGTGAAGAAGGTACCGGCGAACGCCAGGGCGCATTCGTCGGCGATGTCGTTCCGCCCGTCGTCCAGGCCGGGCAGCGGCACGCCGAACAGCAAGCCGAACTCAGCCTTATGGTTCAGCGCCCAGCGGCGGAACTCGCGGCAGGCCGCGACCATCTTGATGGTCAGCTTCGCGGCCATCTGGCCCGGCGTCGGCTCCGCGGGCCCGGCGGCGGCCTCGATGGCCCGGTGGAGGTCCTGGGCGAGTTCGGTGAAGATGCCGGCGATGACGTGCCTGAGCAGCTCCTCGTGGCTCCCGAAGTACCGGTAGAGCCCGGGCGCGGTCATGCCCATCTCACGGGCGATGGCGCGCAGCGACACTGCTTCCGGCCCGCTGCGCACCAGGAGCTGCCGCGCGGTCTGGATGATCTCCTCGGTGGTCGCCGCGCGCAGCCGGTCGCGCCGGGACGGCGCCAGAGAGGGGCCCGGCGCCGCGCCCGGCTCGGCCCCGGCGACCTCCGCTGACTGTGTCACAGGTGCCTCCTCGACCAAGTCTTACCTTCGGCGGCCATCCGCCGACGGGATCCAGCAGCCAGGCCGGTCGGCCGAGCGTAGTCCGATGTTAGCGCCCTTGACAAGGGTGAACACCGTATGCGAAGTTAGCGACGTAATCAGTTTACGCCGTTTACTTTAATGATCAACAGAAGCATCTCCAAACGGGAGGCGAGATGTTCGAGGCATGGGGCCGGGCCCTGTACCGAAGGCGGCGGCTGACCCTCGGCCTCACGCTGGTGCTGGTGGGGATCGCCGCGGTCTGGGGAACCGGCGTCTTCGGCAAGCTTTCTTCCGGGGACAACTTCACCCCGCCGGCCAGTCAGAGCCAGCGCGAAGCCAACCAGGCCGATCAAGTCTTCGGCCGCAACGACGCCGACGTCGTCGTGCTGTACCGCAGCGCGGGCATGACCGTCGGCGACCCCGGGTACCGGCAGGCGGTCACCACCGCGCTGAGCCTCCTGCCGCGCGCCGACGTGGCCCGGGTGACCACCTACTGGTCGAGCGGGTCGCCCCGCCTGGTCAGCGCCGACCGGCACGCTACCTACGCGGTGCTCCAGCTCGCCGGGGCCGACGACGCCGCCCGGCACAAGACCTACGACGCGATCAACACCGAACTGACCCCCGCCACCCTGGCGGCCAGCGGCGTGACCGCCCGGGTCGGCGGGACCGTGCCGATGGAGGTCGCGATCAATTCCGAGGTCACCGCCGACATCGCCAAGGCCGAGGGGTTCTCGATGCCGGTCTTGCTGATCCTGCTGCTGGTGATCTTCGGCAGCCTGGCCGCGGCCTCGCTGCCGGTGGCCATCGGCGGCGTGGCCATCCTCGGCTCGTTCACCGTGCTGCGGCTGCTCACCATGGCCACCACGGTGTCCATCTACTCGGTCAACATCACCACGATCCTGGGCCTGGGCCTGGGCATCGACTACGGGCTCTTCATGGTCACCAGGTTCCGCGAGGAACTGCACCGCCAGCCCACCGTCGAGCAGGCGGTCGCCCGGACGGTGGCCACCGCGGGCCGGACCGTCGCGGTCTCCGGCGTCACGGTCGCGGTCGCGCTGACCAGCCTGATGCTCTTCCCGGAGGACTTCCTGCGCTCGATGGGCTACGGCGGGGTGGCCACCGTCGCGGTGGACATGCTGGCCGCGCTGACCGTGCTGCCGGCGCTGCTCGCCGTCCTGGGCCACCGGGTCAACGCGCTGCGCATCCGCCGCTCGGTGCAGTATCCGACCGGGGGGCCCGCCCGGGACGAGACCAGCGGGGCCTGGTACCGGCTGGCGCACAGCGTCATGCGCCGGCCGGCCCTCTACGCCACGGTGATCGTGATCGGGCTGCTGGCCCTCGGCGCGCCGTTCCTGCGCATCTCCTGGGGCGGCACCGACGCCCGCACGCTGCCGGCCGCCTCGACGGTCCGGCAGGTCTCGGAGACGCTGGACAGCCAGTTCCCGGTCAACTCGACCGCGCCGATCGAGGCGCTCGTCACGCTGCCGCGCACCTCGGGGGCCGCGACCGCGCTCGACGCCTACCTGCACCGCGTCGAGGCCATCCCCGGCGTCACTGGAGCCCAGGTCACCGGCCGCAACGGCGGCACGGCCCGGGTGGACATCGGCTACAGCCCGGCTACCGTCTCGTCGGCGGCCCGGCACATCGTCACCCAGATCCGCGACCTGACCCCGCCACCCGGGGCGACGGTGCTGGTGGGCGGGACCACCGCCGGGCTCGTGGACGAGCTGGCCAGCCTCGGCGCGACGCTGCCCTGGATGGCGCTGCTGGTCGGGGTCTCGACGTTCGTGCTGCTGTTCCTGGCCTTCGGCTCGGTGGTGCTGCCGGTGAAAGCGATCGTGATGAACGTGCTGTCGCTGTCGGCGACGTTCGGCGTCGTCGTGTGGATCTTCCAGTGGGGGCACCTGTCCGGCCTGCTGCAGTTCACCCCCACCGGCTCGATCGACCCGACCATGCCGATCCTGATGCTGGCGGTCATCTTCGGCCTGTCCATGGACTACGAGGTGTTCCTGCTGTCCCGGATCCGCGAGCGCTACGACCAGACCGGCGACAACACCGCCTCGGTGGCGGCCGGCCTGCAGCGCACCGGCGGCCTGATCACCAGCCTGGCACTGCTGCTGATCATCGTGGTCGGCGCGTTCTCGGCCGCCGACATCACGTTCATCAAGCTGATGGGCGTGGGCATGATCGTGGCGCTGCTGGTGGACGCCACCATCGTCCGCGTGCTGCTGGTGCCGGCCACTATGCGGCTGCTCGGCCGGGCCAACTGGTGGGCGCCGCGGCCGCTGCGCCGCCTGTACGCCAGGTACGGGATCAAGGAAGAAATCCCGGGGCCCGCGCCGCTGACCGCCGGGGTCAAAGGCTGACCGGCCGCTCGTGCCCTTTACTGAGCCGAACGACCCTGGTTCCCCTTATCCCTACCCGTTCCCCCTGGGTGGGCGGTGGCCCTGGCCGCCGCCCGCCCGGCGTTCGGCCGACGGTACAGTAGCGACGCGGCCGGCGACGCCAGGCCGCGACGATGAGTCCGCTTAGGAGACCGCCATGAACCTGCCCGTCGCCGTGCCCGAAGTGCTGTCGGCGGACCTGCCGGCCGGGGCGTTCCTGCTTGACGTGCGTGAAGACGATGAGTGGGCGGCGGGCCACGCCCCCGACGCGGTGCACGTGCGGCTCGGTGAGCTCGGCGCGCGGGCGGGCGAGCTGCCCCGGGACCGCGAGCTGTATGTGATCTGCCGTACCGGCAACAGGTCGGCCTACGCGGCCCAGGCGCTGGCCGTCGGCGGCCTGCACGCCATCAACGTCGGCGACGGCATGACCGGCTGGGCCGTCGCGGGCCGCCCGATGATCAGCGAGAACGGCGCCGAACCTTACGTCGCCTAGCCCGAGGTGACGGCTAGCGCGAGCGGCAGGGCACCGCTGGCGCCCGCCTCGCGGACCAGCCGCGCCGCCACCGTCATCGTCCACCCGGTCTCGATCCGGTCGTCGACGACGAGCACCGGGCCGTCCAGGCCGCCGACGGCGGCCCGGACGTCGCCGGGCACCTCGAGCGCGTGCCACAGCGAGCTCAGCCGCTGTGCGCTGTTGTGCCGCCGCGGGCCGGGACCGGCGTCGCTGGTGTAGGCGAGGGCGCCGAGGTAGGGCAGCCGGCCGACACTGGCGATCCGCTGGCCGAGGCTGGTGATCAGCCGGGGCCTGGTGCGCGACGGCAGGGTCAGCACGCCGGCCGGGCGCTGCGCCCAGTCCCAGGCGGCGAGCACCTTGATCACGGCGGCCACGACCGGCTCCGTGACCGGCTCGTCGGGCGCGTCCTCGGCCAGCAGGGTCCTGAGCATGCTGCCCCAGCCGATGTCGGTGAGCCTGCCGATGGCCCGGCCCGGCTCGGCGGTCAGGGTGGCCGGGATCTTCCCGGCCACGTCGAGGCCGAGGGCCTTCAGCCCGGTGGGCCACATCCGCCGCGGCTCGACCTCCACGCCCGGGCGCAGCAGCCGCTCGCGCGCCGCGGTCACGCTCGTTTCCGGCACCTCGCCCGGGATCTGCTGTCCGGTGCAGTTGTCGCAGCGCCCGCAGGGCGCGGCGGCCGGGTCGTCGAGCTGCCGGCGCAGGTACTCCATCCGGCACCCGTCCGTCGCCTGGTAGGCCAGCATGGCCTGCTGCTCGCGGGCGCGTTCGGCCGCGACCCGTTCGTAGCGCTCGGCATCGTAGTGCCACGGCTGGCCGGTGGCGGTCCAGCCGCCGCTGACGCGGCGCACGGCGCCGTCCACGTCGAGCACCTTGAGCATGGATTCCAGCCGGCCGCGGGACAGGTCGACACGGGTCTCGAGCGCGCTGGCCGACAGTGGCCGGTCCGCCTCGGCCAGGGCCCCGAGGGCCGCGCGGACCTGCCGCTCCGGCGGGAAGGCGAGCGAGGCGAAGTAGGCCCAGATGTCCCGGTCCTCGCGCCCCGGTAGCAGGATCACCTCGGCGCGCTGGACCCCTCTCCCGGCCCGTCCGATCTGCTGGTAGTAGGCGACCGGTGACTGCGGCGCTCCCAGGTGCACGACGAAGCCGAGGTCCGGCTTGTCGAAGCCCATGCCGAGCGCGCTGGTGGCGACCAGCGCCTTGACCCGGTTGGCGAGCAGGTCATCCTCCGCCCGTGTCCGCTCGTCCGGCTCGTCCCGGCCGGTGTAGGAGGCCACCGGCAGGCCCTGCTCGCGCAGGAAGGCCGCGGTCTCCTGCGCCGCCGCCACCGTCAGCGTGTACACGATGCCGGACCCGGGCAGCTTGGGCAGGCGGGCCGCGAGCCAGCCCAGCCGCTGGTGCGCGGTGGGCAGCGCCACCACCGCCAGCCGCAGCGAGTCCCGGTCCAGCGGCCCCCGGAGGACCAGCGTCTCGCCGTCGGCGCTCGCGCCGAGCTGATCGGCGACATCCCGGGTCACCCGCGCGTTCGCGGTCGCGGTAGTGGCCAGGACCGGGATCCCGGCGGGCAGGCCGTCCAGCAGCGTGCGCAGCCGGCGGTAGTCGGGCCGGAAGTCGTGCCCCCAGTCGGAGATGCAGTGGGCCTCGTCGATCACCACCAGCCCGGCGGACTTGCTCAGCTCGGGCAGCACCTGGTCGCGGAACGACGGGTTGTTCAGCCGCTCCGGGCTGACCAGCAGCACGTCCGCCTGGCCCGCGGCGACCTCGGCGTACAGGGCTTGCCACTCCGCGGTGTTGGCCGAGTTGATGGTGCGCGCCCGGATGCCGGCCCGCTCGGCCGCCTCGACCTGGTTGCGCATCAGCGCGAGCAGCGGGGACACGATCACGGTCGGCCCGGCGCCGCGGGCGCGCAGCAGCGCGGTGGCGATGAAGTAGACCGCGGACTTGCCCCACCCGGTCCGCTGGACCACCAGCGCCCGGCGCCCGTCCGCGACCAGGGCGCTGATCGCGGTCCACTGATCCTCGCGCAGCCGCGCGTGATCTCCCGCCAGCGCCCGCAGGCACCGCTCCGCCTCGCCTCGCAGCCCCGCTTCGTCCATGCCTCCATTGGTATCAGCCGCCGTCAATCAGCCGGGTTCGGTCATATGTCGTCGGCGTGATGACCCCGGCTTTCAGGCCGGGGAGAGAACGCTGCTTCACCTCCCCAGAAATGTCGGTGGTAGTCGCTAGCGTGTTCGTATGTCCCGGTACCGTCTGCTTCCCTCGCCCGCCCAGGAGGCCGTACTACGGGACCACTGCGCGCACGCCCGGTTCGTCTGGAACCTCGCGGTCGAGCAGCACTCGCACTGGCGCCCGGGCCGCACGAGCGCGCCTGGTTACCTGGAGCAGTGCCGGCAGCTTACCGCCGCCCGTGCCGAGCACGACTGGCTGCGCGCGGGCAGCCAGATGGTACAGCAGCAGGCACTGCGTGACTTCGCCCAGGCCATGGCGAACTACTTCGGTGGCACCCATGACCGCCCCTCGTGGCGCAAGGCCGGGCGGGACGAGGGATTCCGGGTGGTGGCGCTCAGGCCCGGTGACGTGCGCCGCCTGTCCCGCCACGTGGGCGAGGTGCGCGTCCCGAAGGCCGGATGGGTCCGGTTCCGCTGGTCCCGCAGGGTGCCGCCGGAGGTGAAGTCGTATCGGATCACGCGTGACCGCGCCGGGCGCTGGCACGTCGCATTTGCTGTAATCCCGGAGGGGATCGCTAGTCCGGGTAATGGAGGAACCGTCGGCATCGACCGCGGAGTAGCCGTCAGCGCGGCGTGTCGACGGGTGAGATGCTGATTGTGCCGGGACTGAGCACGGGCCGCAAACAGCGGTGGAGGCGCCTCCAGCGCAGGCTAGCCCGCTCCCGGCCAGGGTCGAACCGGCGAGCCCGGGCCAAGCTGGCCCTGGCCCGGCTGCGCGCCCGCGAGGCCGATGCGCGCAAAGACTGGGCCGAGAAGGCCTCCACGGACATCGCGCGCCGGTTCGACCTGATCAGGGTCGAGGACCTGCGCATCACGAACATGACGCGCTCTGCCAGGGGGACGGCCGGGAACCCAGGCCGGAACGTCCGCGCCAAAGCCGGGCTCAACCGCGAGATCATGCGGTCGGGCTGGGGCCTGCTGGTCCGCCGACTGGAGGACAAGGCGCCCGGCCGGGTGGAGAAGGTCAAGCCGCACTTCACGAGCCAGCGGTGCTCGGCGTGCGGGCACGTGGATGCGAAGTCGCGCGAGAGCCAAGCGCGCTTCGCGTGCACGGCCTGCGGTTACGCCTGCAATGCTGACGTGAACGCGGCCAGGAACATCGCGGCGGGGCACGCCGTGACTGCGCGGGGAGGCGACGGGGTAGCCCGGCCGGTGAACCGCGAACCTCAACTGCTGCTCCACTCGGCGTAGTAGCTGGAATCCCCCGCCTTCACTTCAGGCGGGGGAGGATGTCAAACTCGGGCAAACATCGGATCTACATGGGCGGGCTGATGGGCGGCGGAGGAATGCCTTGGCGGTAACCGACGAGGCCATCGCCGAGCACCGCGCCATCCTCGATGCGCTCGCCGCCCACGATCTCGAGGCGGCCAGGTCCTGGGCGACAGTGCACATCGTCGGCGTCGAGCAGTGGCTGGCCTCGGTCCCGTGACCGACTACGTATCCATCAGGGACCTCAGCGTCCCCGCCGTCATCGGCGTGCACGACTGGGAGCGGGAAGTCGAGCAGACCCTGATCGTCAGCGTGGATATGGCCGCCGACGTCCGCCGGGCCGCCGCGACCGACGACCTCGCGGACGCGCTGGACTACTCGGCGGTGGCGACCACGATCGCGGCCGTGGTGCGCGAGGGGAAGTTCCGTCTCATCGAAACCGCCGCCGAGCGCGTCGCCGAGCGCCTGCTCGCCAATTTCCCGGTGAGCTGGCTCCGCCTCAAGCTCCGCAAGCCCATCACCCACGACGGCTACATCGCTGCGATCACCATCGAACGCACGCGCTAAATTCGGTGATCCCGAAGACTTTGTGCTCTATTTGATACTCAAGTCTTCGGGATCATGCAGGAGCCGTCTAGGTCGGCCTCGGCCGTGTGCGCAGTCCTTGCATGCCGCCGTCCACGGCCAGCGCCGTGCCGATGGTGGCTCCCGCCAGCGGGCTGGCCAGGTAGGCGATGGCCGCGGCGACCTCGTCCGCGCTGACCAGCCGGCCCATGGGCTGGCGGGCGTTGAGCGCGGCGCGTTCGGCGGCCGGGTCGGGCGCGGCGGCGAGCAGCCTGCTGACCCACGGCGTGTCGGCCGTGCCGGGATGCACGCAGTTCACCCTGATGCCCTCGGCCACGTGGTCGGCCGCCATGGCCAGCGTGAGGGCGTAGACCGCGCCCTTGCTCGCGCTGTACAGCGCCCGCTGCGGCAGGCCGGCGACGGCCACGATCGAGCAGGTGTTGACGATGGCGGCCTGGCCGCGCTCGCGCGCCGCCTGGCGCAGCAGCGGCAGCGCCGCCCGGGTGGTGCGCACGATGCCGAGCACGTTCACGTCGAGCACCCGGCGCCACTCGTCGTCGTCGTTGTCCTCGACCGTCCCGGCCGCGCCGATCCCGGCGTTGTTCACCAGGATGTCGAGCCCGCTCATCGCGTCGGCGGCTTCGGCGACGGCGGCCCGGACCGCGGCATCGTCGGTCACGTCGGCGACGACCGGGTAAAGGTCAGCGCTTTCCTGTTCGGCCTTGACTCGGTCCAGCACGGCGACACGGGCGCCGCGGGCGGCCAGCAGCCTGGCCGTGGCCAGGCCGATGCCCGAGGCGCCCCCGGTGACCAGCGCCGCCCGCCCGGCGAACTCAGGTGTTTGCTCCGTCATGGGTCTGATGTATAACGCATACTGCGGTCGCGGTCCAGAGTCGCCGGACCGGAGCTCAGCCGAGGGGTGCTGCACACGTCGGCCTCAGCTGGCGTCTCAACAGGTTGCTCGGCTTCGCGACACGTTGACTGCGAAGATGCTAGCATTGATAGCTAGCTTCGCTAGCATCGGTTCAGGAGGTGGTTGCTAATGGCGGCACTGAGCATCCGCAACCTTGACGAGTCCGTCAAGCGGGGCCTTCAGTCCCGCGCGGCCCGTCACGGGCGGTCGATGGAGGCGGAGGCGCGCGCGATCCTCACCGAGGCTGTTTGCGAGCCTGCAGACTCTGAGGGGTTGTTCACCGCGCTGCTGGACCGGTTCGGCGTGCTCGGCGGGGTAGACCTGGAACTGCCTGACCGCGCGGAACCTGCTCGTGCCGCGGATTTCACCGCATGATCATCCTCGACACGAACGTGGTCTCCGAGCTGATGCGCCCGGAACCAGCGCCGCAGGTCGCTGCCTGGATCCGCGGTCGGGACAGGCGCGAACTGCGCATGACCTCGATCACGCTTGCCGAGATCCTGTACGGCATCGCCCGGCTCCCCGACGGCCGCAGGAAGCAGGTCCTGCTGGATACCGCCGATGACATCTTCCGGACCTTTTCCGACCAGGTACTGCCGGTCGACGCGGCAGCCGCCGAGCACTACGCGACCATCGCGAGCGTCCGCGAGCGAGCCGGGAAGCCGATCCCTGGGTTCGACGCGCTCATCGCTGCCGTCTGCCGATCTCGCGGTGCCGCACTGGCGACACGCAACCTGCCTGACTTTGACGGCAGCGGCATCGAGGTCGTAGATCCCTGGACGACGCCATAGCTGTGGTAAGCGGGAGACCGAACTCGCCAATGCCATCATCGCCGCCACCCCCTGGACACAGCGCCCGCATGGTGGCTTGAGGAGATCTTTCCGGCCCCCCGGCCCGTGATTGCGGGACACCGTGTTGCACGTGATCATCGAGACTGCATGTCACGCCGGTCACCTCGACGCCGTGCGCGAGCTCATCGACGGCCGGACGTGGCAGATCCTTACCGGATGAGACTCACGAGGTGCCATGCTCAACCACCGCGATGGTGACCCCCCAAACAGGGGTTCGGGCTCTCCACTTGAGCGGACTAAACAAGCATTCAGTACAAGATGCTGTGGTCTGGCGGTCAGCTGTGATCAAGATCTTGTGGCTACTCCGGTTAAATGGAGACCCCTTACAGGGGTAATGACACAGGCATACGCTCTGCAGGAGAATCACGTAGTAAGAAAAATTTAGGTCGAGGACGGGTACGTCCTATCTCCGTCGCCACGGGGGGGGATCGTGGCTATGGGAGTGGGGGGAGGTGCCCGTCCTCGACGGCTCGATAGTACAGCTTAGGCTGACGGGATGGCTGAACTGGCAGGCCTGGATCTGCCACCGGACGGGACCGCGGACATCTGGTGGGCGCGCAGGCAGGACGCTTCGGACCGGCACGCCGGGCTGCTCGACGCGACCGAACGGCGGCGCTGGGCGGCCTACCGGCGCGACCAGGACCGCACGCGTTTCCTGGCCGGGTGCGCGCTAGCCAAGGCCGCCCTCGCCCGCTACGCCGGCCTGCGGCCGGCCGACGTGCGCTTCGACCGGACCTGCGGCCAGTGCGGCGAGCCGCACGGCAAGCCGGTCCTCGAAGGCGGCCTCGTCGACCATTCCGTCGCGCACTCCGGCGACCTGATCGCGGTCGCGGTCGCGCGCGCCCCGGTGGGAGTGGACGTGGAGCAGCTTGACGGACGGCGACACCCGCTGGGCGGTGACGGCGATCCGGAGGCGCTGGCGCGGCTCGCGCTGTCCCCGGCCGAACAGGCGGTGCTGGCCGCAATCCCTCCGGCCGGCCGGGCCCGCGCCTTCCTGGTCGCCTGGACCAGGAAAGAAGCCGTGACCAAGGCGACCGGGGATGGCCTGCGGGCCGCCTTCAGCGACGTCGTTGTGGCCGCGGACGCGGGCCCGCCTCGCCTGGTGTCCTGGCCGTACCCGCGGTCTCCGCGAAGCGTGTCCCTGCTCGACCTGGACGCGGACCCCGGGTACGTGGCGGCGCTCGCGGTCATCGGCCGCTGCGAGGCGGTGCGGGCCAGGGACGGGTCGGCGTTGCTCGCGGAGGCGCCCTGAGGCCAGGAAAGGTCGGCTGCATCCGCAGGCGCCGCTTCGGCTTCATGATCATGAAGGATCCGGTACTCGCTGCGCCCAGGGGCCGCGGGGCCGATCGCTTCAGGCGAACACTGTCCGGAAATTTCCGGAGGCTCTTCTTTCTTGAGTGAGTATGACTCAAGTTACGGAGGCACTCATATGAGTGAAACTCTCACGCTGCCGGTGCTGCCACTCGATGACGAAGTGGTGCTGCCGGGGATGGTGGTGCCGCTGGAGACGTCGCAGCCGGAGGTTGGCGCCGCCATCGACGCGGCCCGGATGCCGTCTCGGCAGGTTCCCGGCATGCGTTCCGAAGTTAAGGCGCGGGTGCTGCTCGTGCCGCGGCTGGCCGACCGGGGGCTCGCGGGTGTCGGCACGCTCGCCGTGGTCGAGCAGGTCGGACGGCTGCCCGGCGGGCAGCCCGGCGCGGTGGTGCGCGGCACCGCCCGCGTCAGGATCGGCTCGGGGACCACGGGTCCCGGCGCGGCGCTGTGGGTGCAGGGCACCGTGATCGAGGACACCGGCCGCGGGCCGCGGGCCGACGAACTGGCCCAGCAGTACAAGTCCCTGGTCACCGGGATCTTGCAGCAGCGTGGCGCGTGGCAGGTCATCGACGCGATCCAGCAGCTCGACGACGCTTCGGCGATCGCGGACCGGGTCGGCTACGCCAGCTACCTGACCACTGCGCAGAAGCTGCAGGTGCTCCAGACCGCCGATCTGGTTCAGCGTCTCGAGCTCATCATCGGCTGGACCAAGGAACACCTGGCCGAGCTCGAGGTGGCCGAGTCCATCCGCAAGGACGTTTCCGAGGGGATGGAGAAGCAGCAGAAGGAATTCCTGCTCCGCCAGCAGCTCGCCGCCGTCCGCAAGGAACTCGCCGACCTGAACGGCGACACGGCCACCGAAGAGGACGACTACCGCGCCCGGGTGGAAGCCGCCGACCTGCCGGAGGCGGTCCGCGAGGCCGCGCTGAAGGAAGTCGACAAGCTGGAGCGCACTCCCGACGCGTCCCCCGAGACCGGCTGGATCCGCACCTGGCTGGACACTGTCCTCGACATTCCCTGGAACGAGCGGACCGAGGACGCCTACGACATCGCCGACGCGCGGCGCATCCTCGATGAGGACCACACCGGGCTCGATGACGTCAAGGAGCGCATCATCGAGTACCTGGCGGTGCGCAAGCGCCGCGCCGACCGGGGCATGGGGATCATCGGCGGCCGACGTTCCGGCGCCGTGCTCGCGCTGGTCGGCCCGCCCGGCGTCGGCAAGACGTCGCTCGGCGAATCGGTCGCGCGGGCCATGGACCGCAAGTTCGTCCGGGTCTCCCTGGGCGGCGTCCGGGACGAGGCGGAGATCCGCGGGCACCGGCGGACCTACGTCGGCGCTCTGCCCGGCCGGATCGTCCGCGCCATCCGCGAAGCAGGCTCGATGAACCCGGTCGTGCTGCTCGACGAGGTGGACAAGATCGGCTCGGACTACCGCGGCGACCCCGCCTCAGCGCTGCTCGAGGTGCTCGACCCGGCGCAGAACCACACGTTCCGCGACCACTACCTCGAGGTCGAGCTCGACCTGTCCGACGTGGTCTTCCTGGCCACGGCCAACGTGCTCGACACGATCCCCGGACCGCTGCTCGACCGGATGGAGCTGGTCCAGCTCGACGGGTACACCGAGGACGAGAAGGTCCTCATCGCCCGGGATCACCTGCTGCCCAGGCAGCTGTCCAAGGCGGGCCTGAATGCCGACGAGGTGTCGGTGGGCGAGGACGCGCTGCGGTTGCTGGCGGCCGAGTACACCCACGAGGCCGGGGTCCGGTCGCTCGAGCGTTCCATCGCGCGCATCCTGCGCAAGGTGGCGGCGCGTGTCGCCCTCGGCGAGACCGCCCTGCCGGTCAACGTCGGCGCGGCCGAGCTGCGGGACTACCTGGGCCGGCCCCGGTTCACGCCAGAGACCAGCCTGGCCGCGCCGGACCGCCGGACCGCGGTGCCCGGCGTGGCGACCGGTCTCGCGGTGACCGGCGCGGGCGGCGACGTCCTGTTCATCGAGGCGTCCCTGGCCGACAGGGAAACGGGCGAGACCGGGGTCACGCTTACCGGGCAGCTCGGTGATGTGATGAAGGAATCGGCCCGGATCGCGCTGTCCTACCTGCGCTCGCACGGCGCCGAGCTCGACCTTCCGGTCAGTGAGCTCAAGGACCGCGGCGTGCACGTGCACGTGCCGGCCGGCGCGGTGCCCAAGGACGGACCGAGCGCGGGCGTCACGATGACCACCGCGCTCGCCTCGCTGCTGTCCGGCCGGCCGGTCCGCTCCGACGTGGCGATGACCGGTGAGGTGTCGCTCACCGGGCGGGTGCTGCCCATCGGCGGCGTCAAGCAGAAGCTGCTCGCCGCGCACCGGGCCGGGATTACCACGGTGCTGATTCCGCAGCGGAACGAGCCCGACCTGGACGATGTCCCGGCCGAGGTGCTCGAGAAGCTGGACGTGCACACGCTCGGCGACGTCCGCGAGGTCCTCGCGCTCGCGCTCGAGCCGGTGCAGGCCCCGCAGGCCGCCGGGATGGCCGCTTAGTTGGCGGCCTTAGCTGGCCTTGGCGCCGGGATCGTCGTCCCCCGGGACGGCACCCGGCGCCTCGGCTTGCGGGCCGAGATCGACGGCGGCCGGGAAGACGTCGGTGGCGGCCAGGTCCCAGATGTAGCCGGGATCGGCGGCGGTCGCCGGGGCCTCCGGGCGAAGGCCAACCGGGGCCGCCGGGCCATTGGAGTGGTTCGGGGTATTTGGGCTATTTGGGTGGGTGTCGCCGGACAGGACGAGGCCGGCGGCACGCGACGGCACGGTGAAGTCAGGGGCCTGGGGCGGCGCGTAGTCGAGCGGGACCGGGGCCGCGGCGAAGCCGAGGCTCTGCCGGGCCGGAAGGCCCGCGCCGCTGGGGAAGCCGGGGAAGCCCGGGCCGGCGGGGAAGCCCGGGCCACCGGGAAAGCCGGGGAAGCCCGCCACGCCGGGGTCATCACTGGTCGCGGGCCGCGGCGGGAAGTCCGGGTCCGGCGACGTCGTGAAGTCGAAGGGCGCGGGCGGCAGCGAGTCGGGCGCCACGGCGGGCAACGCCGCCATGTCCCCGGGCACCCGGATGCCGGGACCCGGATCGGGCGGGAGCGCGCTGTTCGCCACCACCGGGAGCGGCCCGATCGTATGCTCGGGCTCCGGCGCGGGCTCCCAGGGCGGCCCCGAGGGGCTCGCGGCCGGCTTGGCCGCCTTGGCGGCCCTCGGTGCCGGCGTCATGACCGGGCGGTCCGGCGCACCGGAGGAGTGCGCCATCTCGCCCATGCTGCTGCCGCCCTGCCAGCCCCCGGTGGCGGTCCAGCCGCCGGTGGTCGTGGGCCCGCCGGGGGCCGGCCCAGGCCGGCTGGCGGCAGCGAGCCCGGTGAGCCCGCCGAGCCCGGCGGCGACCCGGCCAGGGTCGGGCCCGGCTTCCGGCTTGCGCTGCTCGTGCAGCCCCCGCGTCCGGACCCGAGTGGACCGGGCGTCGGCCGTGGCCGCCCCGGCCCGCTCCCGGCGGGAGCGCATCAGGAGGATCAGCGCCACCAGCAGCACGATCAGCACGCACAGGCCGGCCACCACATAGCGCACCAGCGACCCGGCCAGGGAGCTCGCGCTCGCCCGGTCAGCCGCCGTGGTGGTCGACGGCCGCGCGGGCTTATGCGGCCGGGCCGGGGGCCTGGCCGGCCGCCTGGGCTGGCTGGCCGCGGTGATGGCGGCCGCCTCCTCGACCGCCCGGGCGGCGTTGACGATGCCGTGCCCGGCGCCGGGGGCGTCCGCCCGTCCGGTGATCGCGCTCCCGGCCAGGGCCTCGGTGACCTGGGCCACGGTGAGATGCGGGTACCTGGACAGGATGAGCGCGGCCACGCCCGCCACCATGCCGCTGGACACGCTGGTGGAGCTGATCCGCGCGTAGTCGTCGGGCGGGGCCGCCGCCATCAGGTCGACGCCCGGCGCGGTCAGCGATACGTACGAGTGCCTGCTGCTGAACGGCGCGAGTTGCCCGTCGCGGGCGACCGCGCCCACCGCGATGACCCCCGGGTAGGCGGCCGGGTAATTCACCAGGCCGGGCCCCAGGGCGTCGTCGCCGGCCGGGGCCACCAGGACCACGTTCTGGCGCAGCGCGTAGGTCACCGCCGCCTGCTCGGCCCGGCTGCCGCCGGCCGCGGCCGGGTCGCCCTGGCCGGTCAGGCCGGCCGTCCCCGGGTCCAGCGGCAGGTCGATGACCCGGGCGCCGTGATCGACCGCGTAGGTGATGCCCTCGGCGATGGCCGCGGGCAGCCGCCCGGCGATGGCCGGATCGGAATTCAGCGGGTCGTTGTACTCCAGGCTGACCCGGATGGACAGGATCTTCGCCGCGGGCGCGACGCCGAGGATGCCCGATTCGCCGCCGGTGCCGTGTCCGTGCCCGGCGATGACGCCGGCGACCTCGGTCCCGTCGATGCCCCAGAGGGGCCCGCCCGCCGTCCGGCCCGAACCGGTGTAGTCCGGTCCGGTCGACACGGAGCCGGACAGGTCGGGATGCCCGGCGGCCACGCCCGTGCCGAGCACAGCCACGGTGACCCCGGTTCCCTCGGTGGTATGCCACGCCTGCCTCACGTGCAGGCCGGCCAGCCACCATTCCTGGGCCTGGACGCTGGTGCGCGCGACGCCGTAGTCCGCGGCGGCGAGCGCCGGGACAGACCAGGAAACAGCAATAACCGCAGCTAGTCCTGAGGCGACCGAGACCAGGGTGCTGCGGAACGATCGGTGTGACACTTGGTCAGATATCTCCTCCGAGGCTGGCCGAGCTGGCCTGCGGTAAGCGACGTTCCGACCCGGCCTGTCGTAATCGTGCCACGAGGTCGGCGTGCGCGGAACGCGTCATGGACGAATAGTTTGCGGGATGGCCGCGATCGTTACCCGGGCGCCGGGCGGCAGGCCGAGCCGCTGGGCGGCGTTACCGCCGTTGACGGCGATGGAAACCAGTCCCGCGCTGTCGGTGTAGGCGACGAGTTCGCCGGTCGCGACCGCGCCGAACATCTCCCGGTAGGGCAGGATCAGCTGGCGGTGGCCGCAGTGCACCAGCACGGTGCCGCCCGGCTTGACGCCGATTTCCGCCGCGTCCGCCCCGGTGACGGTGAGCTGGACATTGCCGAACCGGTCCACGGTCAGCACTTCTCCCGCCGCGGTGCCGTCGTGCACCAGCCGTTCCGGGGTCGGCAGCGTGACCAGGTCGCCGACGTCGATCTCGGCTCCGGCCGCGGCCAGTTCCGTGTCCGCCGCCAGGTGCGCGGCCACCGGCATGAAGATGTCCCGGCCGTGGAAGGTCGGCGTCACCTGGCTGAGCCAGAGCCCGGAGTTGGTCAGGCTGAACGCGCGCGCGGCGCCGCCCGCCGCGGCCACCGCCCAGGACAGCAGGCCGTTGTCCGGTCCGATGAACACCGAATCCCCGGCCGCCACCGCGACCCCGCGCCGGGCCGTGCCCACGCCCGGGTCGACCACCGCCACGTGCACCGCCGGCGGCAGGTACGGCACGGTCTGCGCGAGCACGGCCGCGCCGCGCCTGACGTCGCCCGGCGGGATCAGGTGGGTCACGTCGATGATCTGCGCGTGCGGCGCGATCCGGGCGCCGACCCCGTGGCACGCGGCCACGAAGCCGTCCTCGAGCCCGTAGTCGGTGAGGAAGCTGAGGTAGCGGAAACGGGTCACGACCCGTGAGCGTACGTCGGCCGCCCGCCGAGGTACACCCCTCGGGTACGGTCGGAAATGAACCGGGAGGAGGATCGTATGTCCGGGCTGTCGGAACGCGACATGCGGATCCTGGCGTTCGAGCGGCGCGGCTGGCGATCGCCCGGCGTGAAAGAGCAGGCCATCGCCGAGGTACTCGACATGCCGGCCACCCGGTACTACCAGCTGCTGAACGAGCTGATCGACCGGCCCGAGGCGCTCGCGTTCGACCCGGTGCTGGTCAAGCGGCTGCGGGCGCAGCGGGCCCGCCGGCAGCGCATGCGCTCGCCCGGCTCGAAGGGCGCCCAGGGGACGCCCAGATGAGGCCCCGCCGATGACGCCCCCGCGGCTCGAGCCGCTGCCCCGGCCGGCCACCCCGGAGGGCCAGGCCGGCCTCGACGCGCTGCTCGCCGACCCGCGGCATGCGCTGGTGGCCGCGGACTTCGACGGCACCCTGGCGCCGATCGTGGACCGGCCGGGCGACGCGCGGGCCCACCCGGGCGCGGTGCCCGCCCTGACCGCCCTGGCCGCGGCCGTGGGCACGCTCGCCATCATCACCGGGCGACCCGCCGGGGACGCGGTCGATCTCGGCGGGTTCGCGGCCGTCCCCGGCCTCATCGTGATCGGCCACTACGGCTGGCAGCGGTGGCAGGACGGCCAGCTGACCGCGGCCGCGGCCCCGCCGGCCGTCGAGGCCGCCCGCGGCGCGCTGCCCGGCGTGCTCCGCGAGGCCGGCGCGCCCGACGGCACCTGGGTGGAGGACAAGGCGCACGCGGTGGCGGTGCACACCCGCCGCACGGCCGATCCGGAAGCGGCGCTGCGCCGGCTCCGCGACCCGCTCGGCGAGCTCGCCGCCGGGCTCGGGCTGGCCGCGCAGCCCGGCCGTTTCGTCATCGAACTGCGCCCGCCGGGCGTGGACAAGGGTGCCGCGCTGACCGGGCTGGCCCGCGAGCGGGCCGCGCGCTCGGTGCTGTTCTGCGGCGATGACCTCGGGGACCTGCCCGCCTTCGCCGCGGTGCGCGCGCTGCGCGCCGACGGGATCCCCGGCTGCGCCGTGGCCAGCGCCAGCGCCGAATCACCGCAGGTCGCCGCCGAGGCCGACCTCGTGGTGCCGGGACCCGACGGGATCGTGGCCCTGCTCGCCGCCATCGCCGGCCGGCTGGGGCGGTAAGCGGCGGCCGGGCGCGCCGGGTCCGTTAGGACCCTGCTAGCCCGGGGGGACGACCCCCCGGACCCCCCGCAAGATCATTTGATCCGAACGAAGTGGGTGTCGCGCCCCGGTGTCGGGATCCGAGCGAGGCCAGCTGGCCGCCCAGCCAGCGCGCGGGCGGGTCCGCGGCGGCGACGGCGGCGAGTGCGGCGCTGCGGCGCCGGCGTTCGGTGTCGGGCATGGCGAGCGCCTCGTGCAGGGCCTGCGCCGTCTCGGTGATGTCGTAGGGGTTGACGAGCAGTGCGTCGGCGGCCAGCGTCGCGGCGGCGCCGGCCTCGCGGGAGAGCACCAGCGCGCAGCCGCGCGCCGACAGCACCGGGCCTTCCTGCGCGACCAGGTTCATGCCGTCCCGGACCGGGTTCACCAGCAGGACGTCGGCGACCGTGCACGCGGCCAGCGACCGCGGGTAGTCGTCCTTCACCTCGAGGATCAGCGGGTTCCAGTCCGGGGTGCCGAACTCCTCGGTGATCTCCCGCGCGAGCCGCCGCATCCGGTCGGTGTAGGTGCGGTACTCCGCCAGCGCCGACCGGGACGGGTAGGCGAAGGCCAGGTGCACGACGCGGCCCCGCCACTGCGGCCGGGTCGCGAGCAGCTCGCGGTAGGCGGCGAGGCCGCGGACGATGTTCTTGGACAGCTCGGTCCGGTCCACCCGGACGATCAGCTTGCGGCCGGCCGCCGCCGCGCTGAGCGTGCCGACGTGGGCCTGCACGTCGGCGGCCCGCGCGCGCTCCCGCAGGGCGGGAGCGTCCACGCCGAGCGGATGCACCCCCACCTCGGTGACATGCCCCCGGTAGGTGACCCGCCAGGTGGCGCCCGCGGCCGCCACGTCGGCGTCCAGGATCTCGGCGCAGCACTGCACGAACGCGGCGGCCCACCGCTCGGTGTGAAAGCCGGCGTGGTCCGCGCCGAGGATGCCGTCGAGCAGCGCCCGGCCCACCGGTTCGGGGAGCAGCCGGTAGTAGTCCGGCGGGGCCCAGGGCGTGTGGCTGAAGTGCGCGATGCCGGCGTCACGGGCCGCCGCGCCCAGCCTAGTCCGCAGCAGCCGCGGCGCCAGGCACAGGTGGTAATCCTGGATCAGGATCCGCAGCGGTCCGGCCGGCGGCAGCTCCCGCCCGGCTCCCGGGGACAGGGCTTCCGGGGACAGGGCTTCCGGGGACAGGGCTTCCGGGGATAGGGCCTCGCGGGCCAGGGCGTCGGCGAACGTCTCGTTGTAGGCCAGGTAAGACTCCCAGTCGCGCCGGAACTCGCGGCCGAACTGCGGTTGGTTCGGGGTGTCGAACAGCAGGTGATGCACGAACCACAGGGCCGAGTTGGCCACGTTGTTGTAGGCGCGGTCAAAGATCTCGGGCGGGATGTCCAGCATCCGCACCGGGATGCCGGCCTCCTCGCGGGCGCCGTCGGTCGCGTTCGGCCGGGTCGCGGTCGCGTTCGGCCGGGCCGCGATCGCGCGGTCCGCGTCGCTGAGCGCGGCGCAGATCCAGGTCACGCGGGCCTCCGGCCCGAGCGCCGCCAGCCCCTCCGTCACCCCGGCGATCATGCCGCCGCCGCCCCTCTGGCCTGCTAGCAAGCCGTCGGCGCCGAATTGGTAGGTAACTGGCCCGCGATTAGACGCCACGAGGACGCGCTGCTTCATAACCCGGCAGGCTAGCGGCAAAAGCGGACAGAGGAGTCCGGGGGGATGGCATCCCGGGCCAGCACTGTCCCATCGGGCCAGCACTGGTACTCTTAATCCCGTTTGGGACACAACTGAATAACGCTCATCCAGAGGGGTGGAGGGATCGGCCCTGCGAAGCCCCGGCAACCTAGCGCGTATGCATGCCCGTCGTGAACGGCGAGGCGCGTGACATGGTGCCAACTCCGGCCCGCGGTCAGGGTGACCGCTGGGAAAGATGGGGAAGGAAGTCCTCGCCGGTGACTACAGCAACGACACCTACGCATCTGTCAGCTTCCGGGTTCGGCCACGCCACCGGGCTGTCCTGCCGCGAGTGCGGCAAGGTCTACGAACTCGGGCCGCACTACGCCTGCGAGGAGTGTTTCGGGCCGCTGGAAGTCCGCTACGACTACCCGCGGCTGACCAGAGCGGACATCGAGGCCGGCCCGCCGAACATGTGGCGGTACGCGCCGCTGCTCCCGGTCCCGGCCGACATCGCCCAACGCCCGACGACCGAGCCCGGCTACACGAGGCTGATCCGCGCCGGCAACCTGGCGCACGCGCTGGGCATGCGCAGGCTCTGGATCAAGGACGACCGGGGCAACCCCACGCACTCGTTCAAGGACCGGGTGGTCGCGGTGGCCCTGTCCGCCGCCACCGAGATGGGCTTCAAGGTGCTCGCCTGCCCGTCCACCGGCAACCTGGCCAACGCGGTGGCCGCCGCGGCCGCGCGGGCCGGCATCCGCTCCGTGGTGCTCGTGCCCGCCGACC
>Ga0074046_10001000_pt1 | contig 26184 bp, 27 predicted proteins | sample BogForMeECP23OM3_FD_94441 | JGI IMG/M metagenome (GOLD analysis project Ga0074046, IMG submission 94441) | Bog forest soil microbial communities from Calvert Island, British Columbia, Canada - Bog Forest MetaG ECP23OM3 | ecosystem: Environmental > Terrestrial > Soil > Wetlands ...
AGTACTAATCGCCCGTTCGGCTTGACCATAAAATTTACTCGGTGCAGAAAACAGTTGTCAGTTCTCAGTTGCCAGTTTTCAGTTAGAACCTGAACTGGAATTAGCAAGTTGTTTGGATGTCGTTAGAACCTGAATGACTGAGAAGCAATAACTGAAACTGTTGCGCCGACGAAAAGCCGAAGTAATGAAGTGGCAGAAATCGGAAAGTTAACAAACATGAAAGTAAGCCACACCCAATCTATTCAGTTGTGAGGTTTCGTCCTCACGCTCTTTTAAAAGTTTGCAGCCAGTCGTTCTGATGAGTGGAGCATCAGCTCCTCATTCCGCACGGCAAAGCTAAAAGCCAAGAGCTAATAGCTAAAAGCTGCTCAAGACGTCGGTAATCATACCGCGGGGGATCCACCCGTTCCCATCCCGAACACGGAAGTTAAGCCCCGCTGGGCCGATTGTACTGCACGCGAAAGTGTGTGGGAGAGTAGGTAGTTGCCGGCATAAATAAAGGCCACGTTCAGAAATGAGCGTGGCCTTTTCCGTTTTGCCATTGAGCGTGTGGAGCGGACACTCCTGTCCGCTGCTTTTGACTTTGCTTTTGCTGCCTCAAGTTCTGCTGCGGAGAATAGCCGCGATCACTCGCGGACTGCGGCGGCCGTGCAGGACGGCGATCACGGCGAGAGGTTCTTCATCCGGCGCGTAGGCGATCACATACTCGCCCAGAGGTTGAAAGCGCAACGGCTTCGCGGTGAGGTCGGGACGGCTGTGGCCAATGCGAGGAAACGGGACAAGCGACCGAATCGCTTCGTAGATCTCTTCACGAACCCGGTCGGCCGCGTCCAGGTTGTCGGCAGCGATGTACTCCCAGATTTCGTCGAGATCCGCGTAAGCCTGCGGGTGGAGAACAAATTCGCTCATGAACTCAGCGCGACGTTCTTCGTTCTTTGCTCTTCTGCCGAAGCCGGGCGAAGGCTTCCTCCCCTTCAACCGGCTGCAAGCGGCCGCTCTTGAGATCGTCATGGCGGCCATCCAGCATCTCGCGAACCTGGGCCAGTTCCTGCAAGTACCCGGCCATCGCGTCTTCGATCAAGTCGCTCGGCGGACGCCCGCTCTTGCTGGCCAGCTCCTGCAGGCGGGACTCAGTTTCGGGTCGAAAGTGGACTTCCATATTCGCTAGTCTAGAGCTGGCGATGGGCAGTGTCAAAGCCTGGGCGATTGTACTGCACGCGAAAGTGTGTGGCAGAGTAGGTAGTTGCCGGCATAAATAAAGGCCACGTTCAAAAATGAGCGTTGCCTTTTCCGCGTGGTGCGACTTGGAGTCGGAACTCCTCTGATAGACTGCTCTTGACGGAAAGGACTGCGCTATGAAAGTCGCGGAAGCATTGGCGCTGCGGGCGGACTTGCAAAAACGTTTGGAGCAGTTGAAGCAGAGGCTGGTTAAGAATGCGCGCATTCAGGAGGGCGATAAGCCCGAAGAAGATCCGGCGGAACTGCAATCCGAACTCGAAAAATCGGCGCAGGATTTGACGTTGCTGATTCAGCGCATCAACCGCACCAACGCCGCGTCGCGATTCGGCGACCGAACGCTGGCTGACGCACTTGCCGAGCGAGACGTTCTAAAGATCCGCTACAACGCCTACCGCGAACTTGCGACTGCGGCCTCCACCGCTCAGGGGCGGCTGACACGCTCCGAAGTGAAGTTCGTCAGCACTGTGAGCGTTGCCGCCATTCAGCGGAAGGCAGACGATCTCGCCAAGGAATACCGCGAGCTCGATACGAGGATCCAGGAAGCGGATTGGCTGACGACGTTATTGGAATAGTTGTTGGACTGGACGAGTAGGTAGTTGCCGCAACGAGAAGTGAGCACAACCCTCCGGCGGGGCAATGCCGATCTGGTAGTGCGAGGGCAGCACTAGACGGTTCGACTCCGGCCCGTACAGCGTATGCCCAGTACGGCGCACAAACGCACGGCGCATTGTAACCGTGTACTACCGTGTGCTGATCTCGCGGCGGCAGCGAGGGTGGGGAAGGGGCACTCGTCCCAGGTCCGACTGCTCGGCTGAAACCGTATACCGCTGGGTGCCCTGAACAAAAATTCAAAATCCCCATCCTAGCCGCAAAGAGCGCGGCTAGGATGGGGCACCCGATTCCTTCTCTAGTCCTTCACTCATCCTTCACGATTCCTTCACCATTCTTTATTCTTTCATTGCTACTGGGCCGGGGTGGCGGCGGGCGTTGCGGCTGGGGCTTCGGCTGTCGCTTCGGGCGCGGCTACTGGATTGGGCTTCACTGTTTCGATCTTCACGGTGGCCAGGATTTGTGCGAGGCGGGTGAAGACTTTGTCGCGGTCGACGTGCTTCACGATGCCGTCTTCGGAGGCGTCGGTGGTGACGTTCAGGGCGAACTCGTAGCAGCTTCCGTTCTGGTAGACGTGGAAGTACTTGGAGTCGCTCTGGCGCGTGCCTTCGCCGGAGACGGCTTCGGTGGCGCGCAGTTCGAGGTCGCCGAGCATCAGCTTGGAGTTCGAGCCATCCGACACCTTCGTGGCGCTCACTTGCTCAGGGCTGGCTGCGGGCGCGTTGGTCGCAGTTGAAGATACGGTCGCCGATCCGCTGACGTTGCCGAGAGAACTCCCGTCTGAGCCGGCGCTGGCGACGGCGGGCATGGGGTCCTTCGTCCCAGGGTCCTTCATGCCGCAAGAAGCGCGGTCCTCAGGATGACAGGCTTGGGATGATTCCGAAACCTTGGGCTGCGGGACGGCGAACTCGGTGCATTGATCGGCGGTGAGGTTGTTGTGGACGCTCACGTCGAAGAATGCGGACGAGAAGTCGGTGTTGGCGAAGCTGGTCTCGGGGAGTTCGACGGCGGCGAGCGCGACTCCGCCGGGCTGGACGAAATTCATGGCGATGGGATTCGAGGCCAGAAGGTCGGCAGCGGCGTCGCCGGTTTCGATGGCGTAGCGGCGCGGATATTCGAAAGTTACGCCGTAGGTTTTGTCGGCATAGTTCACGGTTGCGGGCTTCTTCTGCGCGACTTTCTTCGGAGCGGGCTTGGCCGCGGCCTGTGCGGCTGGCGCGGGCATGGGCGCGATCGCGCTCGGAGCCGGTTGCGCGGGAATCTGGTTGTTGGTTACGGGCTTCGGCTTGTCACTGTCACTGGAACAGCCGACGGTTACGGAGCAGACGATCAGCACGGCGGCGAAAATCAGCGCGCCGGTGTTCTTGCCCCAGGTTAAGGAACGAGATACGGAATCCCGCGATACGGAACCCTGAATCAGGGAATCCCGGGTTGCTGCGATGTTGCGAACTGCGTTGATGCGGGTCATTGTGGTTGCCTCCTGCCGACTAGCGGCACTTTGGAGAATGCACGGCGAGCGCCAAGGGAGGGTGCGCTGATTTGGTGGGAGTTATCGCCGGGGCGGCTGAAAAGCCGCGTGGGATGCGGGACACGATGTGGGGCGGGGAACACGCGCGGCCGAAGCTCAAAGTCCCCACTTCTCGCAGAGAACGCGAGAAATGGGGTACCCGGAGCGTTTTCTTGTAGGAGCTTTCGCGAGGGCTTGATTTCCGTTATCGTTGTCGCCTCAGTCGAAAGTTGGACGTGGTGGGAGCGGAGGAGATGGGATGAGACCGAGGGTGGCGTTGAGATTCCTGCTGGGGTTGGCGATGTGCGTTCGGCCGGGGATGGTTTCGGCGCAGGTGCACGAGCCGGAGAAGATCATTATTGATACTGACATCGGCGACGACGTGGACGATGCGTTTGCGCTGGCGCTGGCGGTGAAGAGTCCGGAACTCGAAATACTGGGCGTGACGACGACGTTTGGCGATACCGAGGCGCGCGCGAAGATTGTGGACCGGTTTCTGGGCGAGGTGGGGCGGGCGGAGATTCCGGTGCTGACGGGGAAGGCGACGGCGACGAAGAATCCGATGTCGCAGCGGAAGTATGGGGAGGGTGGGCATTTTGCGAAGAGCTCGCGTGGGGACGCGGTGGATTTTTTGCTGGAGCAGATTCGGAAATATCCGGGGAAAATTACGCTGGTTGCGATTGGGCCGCTGATGAATGTGGGCGCGGCGATCGATAAGGATGCGGCGACGTTTCGGAAGTTGAAGCGGGTGGTGCTGATGGGCGGGTCGATCCGGCGCGGGTACGGGGATTTGGGATACACGGCGCCAGTGCCTCCGATGCCGGAGTGGAATATTTTGAATGACGTGGCGTCGGCGCAGAAACTGTTTGCGGCGGGAGTGCCGCTGTTTGTGATGCCGCTGGATTCAACGCAGTTGAAGATGGATGAAGTGAAGCGGGCGTTTCTGTTCGGCCAGGGCGCGGCGGTTACGGACCAACTGGCGGTGCTGTATCACTTGTGGGAACAGGAGACGCCAACGTTGTTTGATCCGATGACAATTGCGTTTGTGTTGCGGCCGGAGTTGTGCCCGGTGCAGGGGCTGCATATTCGTGTGGATGAAAAAGGATTCACGCGCGAGGAGCCGGGGGCGGCGAATGCGGAGGTTTGTCTGGATTCGAATGCGGAGGATTTCTTTAAGTTTTATTTGAAGAAAGTGGCGGAGAAGTGAGATCAGGCGAAATCTCACATGGTGGGAGTGACGCGGACGGTACGAGGCCGAGACGGCCTCGTGACAGCCGGCGGGACGCCGGCGCTACGGTCATCCTCGGGAGGCAATAAAGGATCATGCGATTGGAAGAAGGTGCTCGGCGCAGATTTCTGAAGAGTGCAGGGCTCATCGTTCCGGGCCTGGCACTGGCGAGTGAAATCCCCACTTCTGCCGCAAAGAGCGCGGCAGAAATGGGGCACCCGGAGTACGGCACTGCGACGGCGTTTTATGACGTTACGGCATTTGGCGCTCTGGGCGATGGGAAGACGATTGACAGTCACGCGATCAATCGGGCGATCGACCAAGCGGCTGCGGCGGGCGGAGGGACGGTTTACTTTCGGGCGGGGGATTATTTGTGCTATTCGATCTGGCTCAAGAGCAAGGTGGCGATTTATCTCGACCAGGGCGCAACCATCGTTGCGGCTGACCCTTCTGACGCGCACGGGTACGATCTGGTGGAGTCGAACGCGCCTTGGGAGGACTATCAGGATTATGGACACAACCATTGGCACAACAGTTTGATTTGGGGCGAAGGGCTGGAGGGCGTTTCGATCGGCGGGCCGGGGCTGATCTGGGGCAAAGGGTTGAGTCGCGGTTGGGGAGCGGGGCCCAAGGCGGAGCAGCCTGGAGTGGCCAACAAAGCGATTGCGCTGAAGAATTGCCGCAACGTGCTGCTGCGGGATTTTTCCATTCTGCACGGCGGGCATTTTGGAATTCTGGCGACGGGCGTTGACAACCTCACGATCGACAATCTGAAGATTGATACGAATCGCGACGGCATGGACATCGATTGCTGCCGGAACGTGCGGATCAGCAATTGCAGCGTGAATTCGCCGTGGGATGACGGCATCTGCCTGAAGAGTTCGTTTGCGCTGGGGTATGCGCGCGCCACGGAGATGGTCACGATCAGTGATTGCCTGGTGACGGGGAGTTATGAGGAAGGGACGCTGCTGGACGCGACGTGGAAGCGATTTGCCGCTGACGCGAAGGTGCCGCGCACGGGGCGGATCAAGTTTGGGACGGAGTCGAATGGCGGATTCAAGAACATTGCGATCTCGAATTGTGTGTTTGACGGATGCAGCGGGTTGGCGATCGAGACGGTCGACGGAGCGGTGATTGAAGACGTGAGCGTCACGAATCTCACGATGCGGGATGTGGTTGGGGCGCCTATTTTTCTGCGGCTCGGTGCACGCATGCGAGGACCGGCGGGCGCTGCCGTGGGAGTGTTGCGGCGGGTGATTCTGAGCAATATTACTTGTTCGTGCGGGAGTTATTCGTCCGGGCAGGGATCGCGTATCGGCTCGATTTTAGCGGGGATTCCGGGGCATCCGATCGAGGATTTGAAGTTGAGTGACATCATGATTGTTCACGCGGGGGGTGGGACGACGGACGACGCGCGGCGTCAGTTGGAGGAGAAAGAGAAAGAGTATCCCGAGCCCAGCATGTTTGGAACGACTCCGGCGCATGGATTTTTTATCCGGCACGCGCGTGGAGTGGAAATGAACGGGATCAAGATTGAATATGGGAATGCGGATTTGCGGCCGGCGTTTGTGTTGGAGGATGTGGAGGGCGCGGAGTTCGGGCGGATTAAAGCGGCGGGGGATTCGGGCGTGCCGGCGTTTGTGCTGAATCAGGTGCGGGACTTCAGCGTTTTTCGGAGCAAGCCGGTGACGGATACGGAAGTGGATGTTGCGGAGAAGAGAGAGATATAGCTCAGTTATCTCCGTTCGCGGCAACCTGCAGATTTGCGGGAAGTCAAAATTCCCACCTCTCGCGAGAGCGCGAGAAGGACGCGGCGGCTCCCGCTGTTCCTTGCGTCCCTTATAATCAAAAGATTCTTTATGGCTGCCATTCTGGAGCGGATTGTTGCGGCTACGCGGGCGCGGGTGGCCGCGTCCAGGCGTGGGGCGGATTGCCGTTTGTTGGAGCAAGCCGCGGAATTGCATGTGCCGCGTGGGTTTCGGCGGGCGCTGGAGGCCAAGAGTCGCGATGGCGTGGCGGTGATTGCGGAGTTGAAGAAGGCTTCGCCGTCGAAGGGACTGATTCGGGCGGAGTTTCGTCCAGCGGAGTTGGCTCGGGAATTGGAATCGGCGGGGGCGGCGGCGCTTTCGGTGTTGACCGATGAGGAATTCTTTCAGGGGTCGCTGGGGAATTTGCGGGAGGCTTCGGCGGCGGTTTCGATTCCCTGCTTGCGGAAGGATTTCATCGTCGATGAGTTTCAGTTGCTGGAGGCGCGGGCGAATTGCGCCGATGCCGTGCTGCTGATTGTCGCGGCGCTGGCTCCGGAAGAATTGAGGTCGCTGGGTGCGGGGGCACGGCGGCGCGGGCTGGACGTTTTGTGTGAAGTGCACGACGGGGAGGAGTTGCAGCGGGCGCTGGATGCAGGGTTCGATTTGATTGGGGTGAATACGCGCGATCTGCGGACGTTTAAGGTTGATCTGGAGACGGCGTTTCGGCTGGCAGAGAGATTTCCTGCCGGGATCGTAAGAGTGGCGGAGAGTGGGATTCATTCGGCGGAGGATGTAGGGCGGTTGCGGGCTGCAGGATATGACGCGTTTCTGGTGGGGGAGTCGCTGATGCGGGCGGAGTCTCCGGGGGAGGCGCTGCGGGAGTTGATGGTACCTAGTGCTCAGTACCAAGTACCTAGTGGGCGGTGGAGTCGATAAGTTCGCGAAGTGAACTCCTGTTTAGGTCTCGGGTGGTGCACGCGAGCACGAGGTCCTTCGACTGCGGTTTTGCTTCGCTATCGCGAAGCAAAATCCTCGCTCAGGATGACAGGGTGAAATGACTTGGGTGAAGATTTGCGGGATGACGAATCTGGAGGACGCTCTCGTGGCCGTCGACGCGGGGGCGGATGCGGTGGGGTTTGTGTTTTATGAGACGAGTCCGCGGTATGTGACGGTGGAGAGGGCGCGGGAGATCGTGGGCAAGCTGCCGGAGAAGATTGAGAAAGTTGGGGTGTTTGCGGGCGAAAGTCTGATGAGAGCTGAGGAAATTCGGTCCTCCGTAGGATTGGACACGCTCCAGGTTTACACAACGTCCGGGCCGAGGATTCTAGAAGTATTGGAGAACGTGGGAGCGTGGCCTCCCAGCCGAAGAAAACCGGGGCAAACAAGAATCTACCTCGCTCTGCCGATTTCCACGATCATTGTTGAGCAGATCGAGGAGCAGGGCCTAACAATCGAAATGCAGGATCCGGAAGGAGAGTTCGTCACGCTTCTGGTTGACTCCGGCGGCGGCCAGCAGCCTGGAGGCACGGGCGTTGCGTTTGATTGGAATCAGGCTGCGGCGGCAGTTGCGGATCTAAACAGACGTCACAGGGTAGTCATTGCGGGCGGGTTGAAGCCGCAAAATGTCTGCGAGGCCATCGAGATTCTTCGGCCCTGGGGGGTGGATGTGGCTTCTGGTGTCGAAGAGCGGCCGGGCAAGAAAGATGCGGAGAAGGTGCGGGCGTTTGTGCGGGCAGTACGGGAGATGGATCGGAAGGGGAGTTAAAGATGGCTACGGTTCCGCGGACTACGAAAATCAGAATCCCCACCCTAGCCGCAAAAGACGCGGCTAGGATGGGGCACCCTCGGGTTTCTGTCTATCCCAGTTCTGCACGGACGAATGAACCGGGGCGGTTTGGGGTTTATGGCGGGCGGTATGTGCCGGAGACGCTCATGGCGGCGCTGGAGGAATTAGAGCGCGAGTATGAAAGGGCGAAACGGGACCGGAAATTTCAGGCGCGGCTCACAGAGTTGCTAACGACTTATGCGGGGCGGCCTACGCCAATGTTTTTTGCGCGGCGGCTTACTGAGAAATTGGGTGGGGCCAAGATTTACTTGAAGCGCGAGGATCTGCTGCACACCGGAGCGCACAAGATCAATAACTGCCTGGGGCAGGGGTTGCTGGTCGAGCGGATGGGGAAACATCGGGTGATTGCGGAGACTGGCGCCGGGCAGCATGGAGTCGCGACGGCTACGGTGTGCGCCCTGCTGGGATTTGAGTGCGTCGTCTACATGGGAACCGAGGACATGCGGCGGCAGGAGTTGAATGTGTTCCGCATGCGGTTGCTGGGGGCGGAGGTGCGCGGGGTGTCGTCGGGATCGTGCACGCTGAAGGACGCGATTAACGAGGCGATGCGCGACTGGGTCACGAATGTGCGGACTACGCATTATTTGCTGGGGAGCGTGCTGGGGGCGCATCCGTATCCGACGATGGTGCGGGATTTTCATCGCGTGATTGGGCGCGAGGCGCGGGCGCAGATTCTGAAGGCTGAGGGCAAGTTGCCGGCGGCGATTATTGCGTGCGTGGGCGGGGGCTCGAATTCGATTGGGATCTTTTACGATTTTCTGAATGACAAGAAAGTCCGGCTGATCGGCGTCGAGGCGGGAGGGCGCGGCGAAGCGCTGGGCGATCATGCGGCGCGGTTTCGCGGAGGATCGCCGGGAGTGTTGCAGGGGACGTATTCGTATGTGCTGCAGGATTCGGGTGGGCAAATTGCGCTGACGCATTCGGTGTCGGCGGGGCTGGATTATCCGTCGATTGGGCCGGAGCACGCGGCGTTGCGGGATTCTGGGCGGGCGGAATATGTTCCGGCGTCGGATGCGGAGGCGCTGGCGGCGACTACTTTGCTGGCGCGGACGGAGGGAATTATTCCGGCGCTGGAATCGGCGCATGCCGTGGCGGAGGTGGTGAAGCGCGCACCACGCATGAAGAAATCCGAGATCGTGATTGTGAATGTCTCCGGGCGCGGGGATAAGGATATTGGGATCATGCGGGAGAACTTGAAACTCGATTGATGATCTTCTGGAATGCTAGTGGCAAAACCGGCGGCCGCGATAGAAATCCCTTTTTAGGCCACTGGTAGTACATAGGTGCACGAGGTCTTTCGACTGCGGTATTGCTTCGCGTTTGCGAAGCAAAATCCTCGCTCAGGATGACAGAGTTTTTTATGCCTCTGACCTTCCACAAAAAGCCGGCGTTGGTCGCATATGTGACTTGCGGGGACCCGGATCTCGCGACTACGCGGGAGATTGTGCTGGCGGCGATTGCGGCGGGCGCGGATGTGATCGAGCTGGGCGTGCCGTTCAGCGATCCGGTGGCGGATGGGCCGGTGATTCAGCGGGCGAGCGAGCGGGCGCTGAAGCACGGAACGTCGCTGGCCCAGGTGCTGACGCTGGCGGCGGAAGTGCGGGAGCAGGCGCAGTCGACGGGGCTGATTGTGTTTTCTTATCTCAATCCGATTCTGCGGATGGGGATGGAAAAGTTTTGCAAGGTGGCGCGGGCTGCGGGCGTGGATGGTGCGCTGGTCACCGATCTGCCGGTCGAAGAGGCGGGAGAATATTTGCGGGCGATGGGCGGACATGATTTGGCTCCAGTGTTTCTGGCGGCGCCGACGAGTCCGGATGAACGGTTGAAGCGGATTGCGGAGGCTTCGCGGGGATTCGTGTATGCGGTTTCGCGGACTGGCGTGACGGGAGCGCGGCAACAGCTGGCGGAGGATGCGAGGAAGTTGGTGAAGCGGTTGCGGCGCGTGACCAAGTTGCCGGTCGCGTTGGGATTCGGAATTTCCACGGCGGAGCAGTTTGCGGAAGTGGGAGAATTCGCGGATGCGGTGGTGGTGGGCAGCGCGGTTGTGGAAACGGTTGAGCGGAGCCGCGGACGGGAGGCGGCGGCGGTGGGAGAGTTTGTGAGGAAGCTGCTGAGTCTCAGCCGTCAGCCGTCAGTTGGAGTGTAGATTCGAGCGTTTGAACGGTTGGGAAATCCCCACTTCTCGCGCAAAGGGCACGCGAGAAATGGGGCACCCGGGTTGGATGTGCACGACAGTCAAAGTCCCCACCCTGTCGCACAAACCGCGACAAGGGTGGGGCACCCGCGATCGTAAGGGCTTATGGACATCGAAGATTGGCGAAAGAAAATTGACGAGGTCGACCGGCGGCTCGTGGAACTGATCAGCGAGCGGGCTCGGGCTGTGGTGGAGATTGGGAAGCTCAAGCGCGATACTTCGATGCCGATTTATGAGCCGGACCGGGAGCGGACTGTTTTCGCCAATGTGCAGGAAGCGAATCGCGGGCCGCTGCCGGGACGGGACCTGGTGCGGATTTACGAGCGCATCATCGATGTGATGCGGAATGTGCAGAAGGAAGAAATTGTGCCCAAGGTCGAACCGGCCGAGGCGGAGACGGAACTGGATTCGGAAGTGAATGATTGAAACAGCTTCTAGCTGCTGGCTATTAGCTAACCCGAGCTTGCCATGGGCTGACGCACCAGTGGTGGCGAGTAACAGCGGATCCCTCGCTGCGCTCGGAATGACAAAGTTTATCGCAGCGGGTTTTGAGCTAAGGGCTAGAAGCTAGAAGCTAGGAGCTGGGTTCTTATGATTGTGGCGATGCAGGAAGGCGCGGATGAGCAGCTGATTCAGCAGGTGATTGAACACCTGGTGAAAATTGGGTTTGAAGTGCACCGCTCGACCGGGGCGCGGATGACCGTGCTGGGCGCGGTGGGGTCGGGGATTGATTTCGACATCCGCAACCTGGAGTTGTTGCCGGGGGTGCAGGAAGTTCACCGCATCAGTTCTCCGTACAAATTGGCGGGGCGAAGTTTTCGGCCGGAGGGAACGATCGTCAAGCTGGCCAACGGGATCGACATTGGGGGCAACGAAATTGTCGTCATGGCCGGACCGTGTTCGGTCGAGACGCGGGAACAGATATTCACTACGGCGGAGGCGATCGCGAAGGCGGGGGCGAAAGTGCTGCGGGGCGGGGCATTCAAGCCGCGGAGTTCTCCGTATTCGTTTCAGGGGCATGGCGAAGACGCGTTGAAGCTGCTGCGGGAGGCGGGAGAGAAATTCAAACTTCTCGTGATCAGCGAGGTGATGGAAATCTCGCAGATACCGATGATGTTGCCGTATGTGGACATCCTGCAGGTGGGGGCGCGCAACATGCAGAATTTTAATCTGCTGCGCGAACTGGGGAAGGTGCGCAAGCCGGTGCTGCTGAAGCGCGGGATTGCGGCGACCCTGGAAGAACTGCTGCTGTCGGCGGAATACATTATGGCGGGCGGAAATTACGAAGTGATTCTGTGTGAGCGCGGTATTCGGACATTTGAAACCTACACGCGGAACACGATGGATATTTCGGCGATTCCGATTATTCACAAGCTGTCGCATTTGCCGATGACGGCCGATCCGTTGCACGGAACGGGGCGGCGAGACAAAGTTGCGCCGATGGCGCGGGCGTCGGTGGCGGCGGGAGCGGATGCACTGCTGATTGAGGTGCATTGCGATCCGAACAAGGCGTGGTCGGACGGGGCGCAGTCGCTGTTTCCGGAGCAGTTCGCCAAGCTCATGGATGAGTTGCGCATGATTGCGCCGGCGGTGGGGAGAACGATCGGATAGGATTTTACCGCCGAGCACGCAGAGAGCGCCGAGGTTTTTTCTTTCCTATCCTTAGCTGATTCCCTCGGCTGTTCAGCAGTTTTCTCGATTACAATTCCTTTCTCTGCGATCTCGGCGTGCTCGGCGGTTGAGTTCCCCACAGATGGCGATTCGGCAAATCACGATTATTGGGACCGGCTTGATTGGCGGGTCGCTGGGGCTTGCGCTGCGGAAGAAGAAATTTGCGGGGCGCATTGTGGGGTGCGATCGCGAGGGGACGGTGGAGCGGGCGCGCGCGCGGGGCGCGATCGACGATGGAAGCGCGAATCCGGGGGACGCGGTGCGGGGGAGCCAGGTTGTCGTGCTGGCGACTCCCGTACTGGCGATTGTGGATCTGATCGAACGCATTGGGCCTTCCCTTCCCGCGAAAGCATTGCTGACTGATGTTGGCAGCACAAAGACTGCGGTGGTCGAGAGCGCGGTGAAAGTATTTGGGAAGAGCGCGGGGAAGCGGTTTCTGGCGGGGCATCCCATGGCGGGGAAAGAGATGAGCGGCGTGGACTATGCGGATGCGGATTTGTTTCAGAAGGCGGTATGGTTTCTGACGCCGCTGCCGGGGCAGAATCTGAATGAGGGTTTGTTTGCGGAGTTTGCCGGATGGATTGATGCGATTGGGGCGCGCATTGCGATGTTGCCCGCGGAAGAGCACGATCGGCTGTGCGCGTGGATCAGCCATGTTCCGCAGATGATCTCCACGGCGCTGGCGGCTGCGCTGGTGGAGGAGTTTGGCGATGAGGCTCCGCTGCTGGCAGCGGGTGGGCGGGCGCTGCAGGAGATGACGCGGATTTCGGCGAGTCCGTATTCGATGTGGCGGGATATCGCGATCAGCAACAAGACGAACCTGGAGCAAGCGCTGTGGAAAGTGGAGCAGCGGCTGGCGCATATCCGGGAAAATCTGGCGACGCGGGAACTGGCGGCGGAGTTTGAGCAGGCGCATGCGTTGAGGAAGAGTGTGGTGAAGAAACGATGATTGACATGTGATGCTATAATGTATCACATGAAAACCATGAGCGTCCGCGACCTGCGCTATCGCTTTCCGCAGATCGAAGCCCATCTGCGGGACGGAGAAGCGATTGCCATCACGAAGCGCAAACGGGTAATTGCACGGCTCGTGCCGGAGCGTCCCGTGGCCGCGGAAGTTCCGGATTTCGCCGCCAGACTGAAAGCTATTTATGGCAACCGAATCGCGAAGGTCAGTGGAGCCGAGCTCGTTTCGCTGCAGCGGGGCGAACGGTGAAGGTATACGCCGACACGAGTTTCCTGGTGTCGCTGTATTACCTGGATGCGCACTCGGCCGAGGCTGCGCGGCGGGTAAATCCGGGTCGCGAACTTTTTCTGACTCCTCTGGCCGAATTGGAGTTGGTCAACGCGTTGCAGCTGAGAGTATTTCGCGGGGAAGCGTCGCCGGCCGAGATTTACGCCGCCCGGAAGGAACTGGAAGGAGACATTCGCGCCGGCGTGTTTTCCGCTGTGCAAATGCCCTTGGAAGCCTACGAGCTGGCGCGACGGATTTCGACGAAGAGGACCGCGGCGCTGGGCGGCAGGACGCTCGATATTCTCCATGTGGCTTGCGCGAAGCTTCTGCGGGCCGAAAGGTTCTGGACGTTCGATGTACGTCAGGCGGAATTAGCCCGCGCCGAGGGCTTGCGGCTGCGCTAAGCGATTGGGCTGGTTTGCGTATTTTTCCTGAGATGCCCCAGCCGCGCTCTAGGAATAACCCTCATTCTCTGGGGCGGGAGCCAGTTGGTCGCATGATCAATTAAAGGCCCTTCTCCGTGTCTCTGTGCCTGCGTGGCGAAATTCATTTAGAATCCTTTGCGCTATGAATAAGGTTGTGGCTAATGCGGACGAGGCGATCCGCGAGGTGTTTGACGGCGCGTCGATTATGATCGGCGGATTCGGCTTGTGCGGGATGCCGGAGAATCTGATTCGCGCGCTGGCTCGCCGGGGGACGAAGAACCTGCGGACGATCAGCAACAACGTTGGCGTCGACGGCGTGGGGAACGGATTATTGCTGGCGGCGGGGCAGATTGTGCATCACATTGGAACGTATGTGGGTGAGAACCGGTTGCTGGAAGAGATGGTGCTGAAGGGGACGATCCGGCTCGATCTGGTGCCGCAGGGGACGTTTTCGGAGCGGATTCGCGCGGGGGGCGCGGGGATTCCGGCGTTTTATACACCGACCGGCGTAGGGACGATTGTTGCTGAGGGTAAGGAGACGCGGGAGTTCGACGGGCGCACTTACGTGATGGAGCGCGGGCTGACGGCGGATTTTGCGTTTGTGAAGGCGTGGAAGGGCGATCGCGAGGGGAATCTGATTTACCGGAAGACGGCGCGGAATTTTAATCCCATGATGGCGACGGCGGCGAAGATCACGATTGCGGAAGTGGAGCATCTGGTCGAGGTGGGCGAGTTGGATGGGGACGCGATTCATACGCCTTCGATTTATGTGAAACGGATTTTTCAGGGGGAACTGTACGAGCGGCGGATTGAGCGGAGAACGGTGCGGAAAACGAGTACCTAGTACCGAGTGAGAGCGCAGGAAGAATTCCCCGAATCTGAAAGCTGCGCGATAAGAGTGCAGGGGTCCTTCGACTGCGGTTTTGCTTCGCTTTCAGCGAAGCAAAATCCTCGCTCAGGATGACAAGTCAGCTGGGACTATCTTTAAAGATATGAACAAGCCTGGTAAGGACGTCGATAAGCGTGAGCGGATTGTGAAGCGGATTGCGCGGGAGCTGCGCGATGGGTTTTATGTGAACCTGGGGATCGGGATGCCGACGCTGATTGCGAATCACGTGCCCGCGGGGATGGAAGTTACGCTGCAGTCGGAGAACGGGATGCTGGGAATTGGGCCGTATCCGGTGGAGGGGACAGAGGACGCGGACCTGATTAATGCGGGCAAGGAAACGGTAAGCGAGATGCCGGGGACTTCTTATTTTTCGAGCGCCGATTCGTTTGCCATGATTCGCGGGGGGCATATTGATTTGAGCGTGCTGGGCGCGATGGAAGTGGATGAGACCGGGAGCCTGGCGAACTGGATGATCCCGGGAAAAATGGTCAAGGGCATGGGCGGGGCGATGGACCTTGTGGCGGGCGCGCGGCGCGTGGTCGTGGCGATGGAGCATACGACGCGGGAGGGGGCGCCGAAAATCTTGAAGAAGTGCACTCTGCCGCTGACCGGGGTTCGAGTGGTCGACACCATTGCGACGGAGATGGCGTACATTCGCGTGACGAAGGATGGGCTGGTGCTGGAGGAAATCGCGCCGGGGTTGACGGCGGAGGATGTGCAGCGGGCGACCGAGGCGCGGCTGATTGTGAGTCCGGGGCTGAGGGTGATGGAGAGCTAGGGGCGTACTAGCTTACATCGAAGCCCTTGGCGGCTGAAGCCGCAAATCTTTTTGCGTTCTTACGGCACGACTTTAGTCGTGCCCTTCCCATTCGCACTCAACGCTGCGCTGAAGCGCCGCTCTTCCACGAACTATGCGGCGGCGATGCGGCGGACCAGGTCTTCTTGCTCCTGTTTGCTTTCGGCGCCGATGGTGAAGGCGTCGAGCAGGCCCAGCGATAGCGCGTATTTGATGGCTTCGTCCTGACGGTCACGCAGCTTGCCTTGGCCGAGAATTTTCATTCCTACCAAGGCCTTTCCTGCCGCTTTCATTTCTTTCAAAACCCCAACAACAGTCGTGGGATCGGCGTCCATGTAGGCGCCGACGGGGTTGATGCGGGCCAGATCAATCTCGACCCACGGAGATTTCGCGGCGGCGCGCAGGGCTTCGATGGAGTGGCAGGAGCAGCCGTGGGTGCGGATGATTCCTTTCTGTTTGGCCTCGGAGAGCACGTCCATGGCGCCGCGGAAGCGCTCGGTCCAGTCGGCTTCGGTGACGCAGTGCATCAGGCAGACATCGAGATAGTCGGTGCCGAGTTCGCGGCGGAAGCGGTCGAGATCGGCGCGCATGCCGGCGGCGTCGCGCGCCCAGGATTTGGTGAGCACGGTGACTTTGTCGCGCTGCACGTGCTTGAGCGCTTCGGCGACGTGGGGATGGCTTCCATAAGAATCAGCGGCGTCGAAAAAACGAAGGCCGTGGTCGTATCCGTTGAGCAGGAGATCGGAGAGGCCTTTCACGCCGAGGGCGGTTTGATGCGAGTGATGCTCGGAACCGACGGTGCCGGTGCCCATGGCGAGGCGGCTGGTCTTAATGCCGGTGCTGCCGAGAGTGACGGTGTCAGATGCGGAGAACTTGGCCGGGAGCGTTTGCTCGGCGATGGCGTTGAGAACGGATTTGGAGCTGAGCCAAGCTGCTCCCAGACCGGAGGCGGAACGAACGAGGAATTCGCGGCGACGCATGGGGGACCTCCCAAAACTCTTTTGAGGCTACATCAGGAGGAGCGGGCTAGGGAAGGACTTTCCAAACCGGCGCCGGAGCTAAAGCCCCTGGTCATTGTAGATTGCTTGACGCGGCCCCTTCGACAGGCTCAGGGCAGGCTCTGAAGGGCCGCTCTTCCACTCGCTCTTTTCTCGCTCTCTTCCACAGGCCTTTTCTCGTTTCTCTTCCACCCGCTCTTGCGCACGCTCTCTTGCGCGCGCTCACGCTCAGGATGACAAACAGAATCAGATGCGGAACGGTGCGGCCAGCAGGCGGAAGGGGAGAGTGATGGCCACGAAGACGATCTCCAGGACGCCGTGGACGGCGACGCCGACGATGCGGAACGGGAGCAAGAGCAGCCAGACGAAGGGATAGGCAATCAGCGCCAGCAGGGCGAGGGGCCAGCAGAGAACGAAGAGAATGCACCAGAGCAGGAATGCGAACATGGGAGACCTCCTTACTCTCTGAATCATTGTACGTCTGGGGCTGGGGAAATGTTCCGTCGCTTATTCGAACTCTCACTCGAACTGCTTGCGGAAGGCGGCGAGCTGCTGCTGGACTTCGGAGAGTTCGTGGCGGAGGCGGGATACTTCTTCCTCCAGGGCCACTAAGCGCTCGGCTGTCGAGTTTGCGCCGGCATGCGCGGGCGAGGGCGCCCGCGCCGCAGTCGCATCTTCTGCGGACGCCGGTGGTTCGCCGGAGAACAGGTGCATGTAGCGGGATTCCTTGGTGCCGGGCTGGCGTGGGAGGATAGCCGCCAGGGGCGGTTCGCGCTGGGCCAGGCGGTCGAGCGTGGAAACGACGTCATCGAGGGCTTCGAAGTGGTACATGCGGTCGGTGCGGCCGCGGAGTTCGCCGGGGGTTTGCGGTCCGCGGAGCAGGAGGACGCAGACGATGGCGATTTCGCGGCGGTCGAAGTTGAAAACTTCCTGCAGGCGGTGCTCGTATTTCGTCACGCGGCTGTCGGCGCCGCTGGCCGGGCCGGCCAGGCGCGTCTCCTGCAGCGTGGCGAGGGCGTCGCGAACAGCGGATTCGTCGAGGGTCATGATCGGGTCGCGATTGTTTTTCTGGTTGCAGGCGTTGACCAGGGCGTTAAGCGATAGCGGGTAGTAGTCGGGCGTGGTGATGTCTTTCTCGATTAACGAGCCGAGGACGCGGGTTTCGATTTCGGTGAGGATCATGATGTGTCCTGAGTTGTGATTTTAATTCAACTGACTTCGGGAGAGTGGAGATTGAGAGAAAGAACCTCACCACAGAGGACACTGAGGAACACAGAGGATTAAAGTCGAAATCCCCACCCTTCGACAGGCTCAGGGCAGGCTTCCTCGCGCACAAAACGCGCGAGAAATGGGGCACCCGCAATCGGAATGACAAATGTTAGCGAGAGCGCCTATAGTTGTGTTTTAGTGAGGGCAAGATGCGGATGCTTTTGAATTGGGTGCTGAGTGCGATTGCGGTGTGGATTGTGTCGAAGCTGGTGCCGGGCATACACGTCAACGGACCGACGGCGGCGCTGATTGCGGCGCTGGCGATTGGGTTCATCAACGCGACGCTGGGGGCGCTGCTGAAGATTATTACTTTCCCTTTGACGTTGGTGACGCTAGGGTTGTTCTGGCTGGTGATCAATGCGTTGATGTTGGAACTGGCTTCGGCGGTGGTGCCGGGGTTCCAGGTGCAGGGATTCTTCGCGGCGTTCGTGGGCGCGATTGTGCTGAGCCTGGTCAACCTGCTGCTCAAGGCGATCGTGTTGCCGGCGGAAGAGAAGCGGTAGCAGAAGCTCGCTAGGCGCTGATTTCGCGACTTACCAGCAGGTTCCTCCACTGCTCCGTCGCTGGCGCTTCGGCTCCGGTCGGAATGACAGACAATCGAGCGACAAGGACTGCGGCTTTCATTTCTTCTTCGTGGGCTTGATTGCCTGCCAGTCTTCTTCGGTTAGAACCCTTCCCAGATTGCTGAATTCTCCGGCACCTTGCAGGAATTCGCCGCCGTCCATGCGGATGACTTCGCCGTTGATGTAGCCGGAGCCGTCGCTTACAAGAAACGCCGCGAGGTTGGCTAACTCTTCGACCGTGCCGAAGCGGTGGAGGGGGTTGCGGTCGAGGGCGAGGGTTTCGAGTCCGGGATGCGGCAGAACGCGGGAGAAAGCGCCTTGCGTGGGAATCGGGCCGGGCGCGATGGCGTTCATGCGGATGCCGCGGTTGCCCCACTCGACTGCGAGGCTGCGGGTGAGGGCTTCGACTCCGGCCTTGGAAACCGCCGAGGGAACGACGTAGGCCGAGCCTACCGGTGCGTAGGTGGCGGAGATGCTGAGGACGGTTCCGGCGTGCGCGGATTGGAGCCAGCGGCGTCCGCAGGCCATGGTGCAGTGCAGCGTGCCCATGAGCACGATGTTGATGACGGAGTTCCACGCGCCGGGAGAGAGGTCTTCGGTGCGGGAGATGAAGTTGCCGGCGGCGTTGTTGACGAGGACGTCGAGGGAAGCCTCGCTCCAGATGGAATCGATCATGGCTTCGACGGCTTCAAGACTGCGGACGTCGCAGGGGAGGGCGTGGATGGTTCCCTTGGCAGAGAGTTCGGAAGCGGTCTGTTCGAGAACTTCTGCGCGGCGGCCGCAGATGTGGACCGTGGCTCCGAGTTCGAGGAAGCGTTCGGCCATGCCTTTGCCGAGGCCGGTGCCTCCGCCGGTGATCAGGATGCGCTTCGACTTCAGAAGATCGGTGCGGAACATTTGTTCAACTCCCTCAGGGGCTAAAGCCCAAAATCTCAGCTTCGCTTAACGCGGCGCTGAAGCGCCGCTCTTCCACGGTGATACCCGTTTTCCACGGCGACGCCCGTTTTCTACGCTGATGCATGTTTCTACGGTGATGCCTGCGTCGCTCTTCCACGATGCTTGCGTCGCTGTTCCAACGGCGATGCTCGCGTCCTGAACTCCGAAAGCATCTTACGCGAAACGGAGCGCACAACTTTGTTCACAGATCACACGCGACGCGGAAGCCGTAGTCGGCGTATTGGAATTCTGGCGGGATGCTGGAGCGGGCGGAGCAGCGGGCGACTTTGATGTGATGGCGCCAGGATCCACCGCGGGAGGATTTGCGCGAAGGCTTCATGGGGCTTTGTTCGGGGCCGCGCGGGTTGCGGTCGGGCGAAGCGGTGTAATAGTTCGGGTCGTACCAGTCGCTGCACCACTCGTGGACATTGTCGCCAATATCGTAGAGGCCGAAGGCGTTGGGGGCGTAGCTTGCAACGGGCTCGGGTCCGGTTTGCCAGCGAGTTGCGTAGTCGGGGAGGGATTGCGGGGGATCGTCGCCCCAGGGGAATTGTTTTTGTTCGAGACCGCCGCGAGCGGCGTGCTCCCATTCGGCTTCGGTGGGCAGGCGATAGACGCGCCCGGTTTGTACGAACAGCCATTCGCAGTAGCGGACGGCCTCGTGCCAGGAAACTGCGGTCACGGGCTGTTGCGGATGGTTGAAGTTTGGATCCTGCCAGAATGACGGTGGAGCGTCACCGGTCGCGCTGAGAAATCGCCCGTATTCGGCGTTGGTGACCTGCGTGGCGGCTAGCCCGAAGGAATCGATCCAGACGCGATGGATGGGGCGTTCGCAGTCCTGGCCTGAGTTGGAACCCATCAGGAACCAGGCTGCGGGGATCTGGACCAAGATTGGTTCGATCGCCAAAGGCCGGGTCTCTGAATGTGGAGCGAGCGTCATGGGGGGCTTCTCGGGTAGCGAGAAGTCTATCAGCGAGTGGGCTCTCAGGGATGAAGGAGCTAACCGCGCAGTTGTTTCACCACCGCAGCAATGTCGTTTTCCTGGAAGAGGCGGATGGCTGCGATGCCGGCGGCTCCGGCGGCGAGGCAAGAGCGGGCGTTGGCAAGAGTGATCCCACCGAGAGCGAGGACTGGAATCGTCGCAGCGCAGGCCTCCCGGAGTGCAACCATGCCGGTGGGATTCGCACCTTTCTTTTCGAATACCGGGGCGAAGACGGCGAAAGTCGCTTCTTGTGTGGCAGCTTGAGTTGCTTCTTCTGCGGAGTGACACGACACTGCGATCAGGGGAGACTGTGGTGAGAGCTGGCGGGCAGAGCCTGCCCTGAGCTTGTCGAAGGGAGTGCCCGCCCCACACGACCCCGCGCCACATTGCCATATCGTTCTGACATCTTGCGGGGAGATGTCGGTGGAGCGGAGATGGACGCCGTCGGCTTGGACGGCCAGCGCGACGTCGGTGCGGGAGTTAATTAAGAGAGCGGTTCTCAGTTCTCGGTTCTCAGTTCTCAGTTGGGCGACGATTCTGACGGCTTCTCTGGCCAGGGATTCCAGGTCGCGCGTGGCGAGGTCTTTTTCGCGGAGCTGGATGTAGTCGACGCCGGCGCGGGCGGCTTCGGAGATTTTTTCCAGCAGACGGCGACGGCGGGAGGGTTCGTCTCCGGGGAAAACCGTGCGGTCGGTGATGTAGTAGAGAAGACAGCCGTCGGTCATCGCGTGCAGTTTAATGCAGAGACGGTCAAGAGCGGATTCCTCGGTTGCCGTCGCATTCGCTCCGGCGGCGCTCGGAATGACAACCAAACCGATACGCTTCCGAGCTACGGCCTCGTCTTAGCGATCTCCGGGAGAACCTCGCCTTCTTTTTTGGGAGCGCCGCCGAGGTGGTATTTCGTCAGGCCGTCGCGCAGGTACTCGAAGGCGTCTTCGGGGCTGTCGACCATCTTGAACTGGTTGACGTCATCCGGGGAAATCGTTCCGGCGTCGACGAAGGCCTGGAAGTTGAGGATGCGGTTCCAGTATTCGCTGCCGTAGATGACGACCAGGATTTTCTTGGCCAGCTTGTCGGTCTGGGCGAGGGTGAGGATTTCGAAAAGCTCGTCCATGGTGCCGAAGCCGCCGGGGAAGATGACCAGGCCCTTGGCAAGATAGGCGAACCAGAATTTTCGCATGAAAAAGTAGTGAAACTGAAAGTTCAGCGCCGGAGTGACGTACTGGTTGGGACACTGCTCAAAGGGGAGCTGGATATTCAGGCCGATGGTTTTTCCTCCGGCTTCGTGGGCGCCGAGGTTGGCGGCTTCCATGATGCCGGGACCTCCGCCGGTGGTGACGACGAAACGGCGGCGGCGGGCGGGAATCTGGATGGACCACTTGGTCAGCATGAACGCGAGGCGGCGCGCGTCTTCGTAGTAGCGGGCCATGTCGAGGCCGGCCTGGGCGCGCTTCAGATCTTTTTCAATATTCGCGGCGGGCGCGGTGGTGTGGTTCTGCTCGATTGTCGTGAGCGTGTTCGCGGCGTCCTTGAGCCCCTGAAAGCGGGCGGAGCCGAAGAAGACAACCGTGTCCTGAATCTGCTCGCGGCGGAAGCGCGCCAGGGGTTCCTGATATTCGGCCAGGATGCGGAGGATGCGGCCGTCAGGGCTGTCGAGGAAAGGTGCGTTCTGGTAGGCTACCGGCGCGGATTTGAGTTGGTCAGTCATAAGATTGAGGTCTCGCGTTCAGAATTCAGGGTACGAATCGCAGATTATCAGGATACCAGCAGTGTCCCGCGGGGGCTGAAGCCCGATGAGTTTCAATGCGACGTACGGCGCGGCTGAAGCCGCGCCCTTTCAAAGCGTCATCCGCGCCTACTGCTGTTCGTGGTAGTGCAGCGCCTCCCAGAAGCCGATCCAGATATCGAGCAGGCCCAGGCCGCTGCAGAGGCCGCGGAAGAAGCCGTTGGAGACTACGGTGCGGAGCGCGGGAAACGACATCAGCAAGTAGTTGTCGGTCCACTCCGGAGTCCACGGAAGAATGATGAGCAGCACTCCCGCCACTGCACTGATCAAAACGAAAAGAAAGACGGAAATGCGATGCATCCAGACCTGCAGGGGGCCTTGTGCTGCGCGGGCTTCGGCTTCGAGCGGAGGACCGAGAAGCGCTGTGCCCGAGTCAGACGGAGGCTGCGCGGGCTCGGGGGGAACGCCGGAAGCGCTGGAAAAAGGAGTGAGGTCGGTCATGCGGGGCAGCTCCGGCGCCGCGAAGGGCCCGCAGCAAGATTACGGCGGCGTGCAGAGGATCCCGGGTAATTGGGGAAAAAAGCCATCAAGCTATTTTACGACTTCAGGGCCTTAATGCGCTCAGCCACGTCGCGATAGTCGATGTTGCTGCCATAGACGTCCATGAAATGCTTGAGGGCGGAAGGCTTGTCTCCGGCAATTTCGTAGGCGCCGGCCAGTTCGTAATGGAGCGCGACGCGGGTTTCGCCGTCGATGCCGGGGACTTCGAGCGCCTTGCCATACCAGCGGACGGCGGCTTCCGGCACGCCCTTGTCGAGGAAACACTGCGCCAGCCAGGTGTAGGTTTGCATGATCTGCGGGAACGGATGTCCGTGATCGAAGGCCTGGCAGGCCTTCTGCAGTTCTCCGATGGCCTCGTCGAGCAGGCCCATTTCGCGGAAAGCAATGCCGAGGTTGTAATGCGTTTCGGGATCTTCGTCACTGGAAGCGACGTCAGCCTCAAGATCATGTTTGAGCTCGCCAAACATTTCGGCGATATCGATTCCGGCGTCCTCGCTAAAGGGAGAAGCCTTGGCGGCAGTTGGAGCCGTAAGACTTGGTGCGGCCGCCGCGTGAGCAGCAGGAATGGCAGGCGGCGGGTGGGGAGCTTCGACAGGCGCGTGCCAGGCTACGGATGCGGCCGCCACGGGCACGGCGTTGGTCGGTGCACTTTGTGGTGCGAGATGCGCTCCGTGCGCGACTGAGCCCGATGCGGCTGCGCTCGCGGCCATCGGGTGTGCGGTTTTGGCCGCCGGAACGGCAGCGGAAGGCTCGGCGACCGGCGCGGATTTCAGGAAGTCTTCCCCGAGGGATGCTTCGATATCGGCAACAAACTCGCCCAGGAGCGGGGCGGTGGTCCCGGCGGCGACCGCAGGCTCGGAGTGCGGGGCGGGAGCATGGCCGGGCTGAGCGGGCGTCGTAGCGGCCGGCTTGGTAACGGTACCCGGCAGGAAGTTGTCGCCTAACGAAGTTTCCAGATCGGAAACGAATTCTTTCAGAACGCCGGGCTTGGTTTCGGGCTCGGGCTCAGGTGGGTGAACCACGGGTGCGTGAGCAACGGGCGCGTGAACAACCGGTGGGCGCGATACAGGTGGGTGCAATACCGGTGCCTGAGCCACGGGTGCGTGAACCGCAGGCTCGGCCTTGACCGCGGATTCGGCGACGACTGGAATCTCTTCGATCGCCGGCGGTTCCGGCGCCACGACCTTCGGCGGGACTGTCTTTGGGACGACGGGTTTCGGCGCGGCAGTCCTCGCGGCGGCGACCTTCGGCGTGACACTCTTCGGCGTCACAATCTCGGGTTCGACGATTTCCGGTTCGACGACTTCCATTTCTTCGACTACGGGCTCTTCAACTGCTACCTCTTCAACTGCAGGCTCTTCGGCTGGGGCTGGAGTTTCGTCGACGGAAATTTCGTCAGCCTCGACTTCGATAGTCGGAATATCGTCGGCGGACAGCTCTTCGACTACAGGCTCGACTGCAACTTCCTCGTCGGCCGGTTGCGCGGTAGCGGCTTCCACTTCGGCGCGGACCTCGTCCAGCTTGGCCTGATCGCTGGTCAGAGTCTGGAGCTTGGCCAGGGCCGCCATGGCCTGCTCGGGCATGCCATGCGCGAGATAGAAGCGGATTTCTTCGACGGTCTCGTCGACCTTGCCGGAGTCAGGAACGTCATGATCGCCGACGGCGCTGTCGACCTCGACTTCAGCCGCTTCCACTGCGGGGACTTCGGCCTCTTCCACAGTGATGGAGTCATCCCATTCAGAAGAGAGGTCGATCTCGCCCGGCGCGGCGGCCGCTTCGGCTGAAGCAGCGGACTCATCGACCACGGCAAACTCGGGCTCGGCGTCGACGGTAATTTCTTCGGCGGGTTCAGCGGCCGGCCATGGGGAAGCGTCTTGCTCCGCGGTGGCTTCGGGCGCCGCTTCTTGCTGGACGGCAACCTCTTCCGCGGGAGATTCGTCGACCGAGAACTCTTCAACGGCGCTCTCCGCTTCGGGCGCGGGCGCATCCAGAAAAATGTGTTCCTCTTCGGCGCCCAGGTCGGGCACCGGAGCCGAGGAACGTTCCTCATAGCGCTCGGCCAGTTCTCCGTAGCGCGAAGCTTCCTCGGGATATTCGGCTTCATGGTAGACGTTCTGCAGCGTGCGGCAGCAGAGAGCGGCCTCGGCGAAACGGCCTGCCCGGGTATGCAAGGCGGCCAGCCGCTGGTTGAGGCGGAGATCTTCGGGCGCCAGCGGCAAGGCTCCGACCAGAGGTCCGAGGGCCTTGGCAGGCATGTTGTAAGAGATGAACAGCTCCGCGTCGGTAAGGGCCGCGCGAACGGCGAGCGCAATCTCGTCGGTATAGTGCTGGTGGACGGAAGGCGCGGTCGCTTCCAGATCGTCGATCAGGACGACGGCTTCGTCCGGCGTAATCAGCTTGCTGCCGGAGGTGCCGCCCAGCTGGCTGACCACCTGCTGGTAATTCTGCATGTGCAGGGGGTTCTGCGGCTCGACGGTCGCCAGCTTCTGATAAAGATCGCGGGCCTTGGGCAGGTCCCCGGCCTGCACGCTGGCGTGGGCCAGCAACTCGATGACTTCGCTGACGTGGGTATTCTCTCCAGCTTTGTTGAACAGGTCGAGCAGTTTTTGCAGGGAATCGGGATTGTCGCGCACATGCCCGATGATGGTGTGCAGGCTTTCGAGCACCTTGTCAGAGTTTTCGGCCAGCAGGCGCTCGGCGTGCTCGTCGAACACCTGGAGCGCGGTTTCATACTGTCCGGCCTGCATGAGGGCGTCGGCGAAACTGGCGATAGCCCCCAGATCGTTGTGTACAGTCAGCAGCTTGTTGGCGACGGTTCCCGCCTCGGAGAGTTGCCCGGTCTGCAGATAGGCCTTGAGCAGATCGCGCAGGCCATCGGGATTGGAATCGATGTCGGAGATTTTTTGCAGCGCGGCAACGGCTCCGGCGGCGTCGCCGGACTCGATCAGGTTCTTGCCCTGCATGAGCAGGGCGTAGGTGTTGCCCGGATCGAGAGTCAGCATGCGCTGCAGGATTTCTTCGGCGCCGCTGAGCGATCCCTTGGAGCGCAGGCTCTCGGCGGCGGCGGAGAAAATCTGCCACGCTTCCGTTTTCTTGCCCAGGCGAATATAAACTTCCGCCAGGCGAACCCGCATGCTGCTGTTTTCCGGGTCCATCTCGAGAATCTTCTGGAAGATGCGGACCGAGTTCTCGAGCTCGCCGTTCTTCAGGAATTCTTCTGCGACCTGCAGATACTGCGCGCGGGCGTCGTTGAAAAGCCCCTGCTGACTGTACAGCTCCGCGAGCTTCAGCAAGCTCTCAAGCGACGGCTGCAGCTTGCAGATCTTCTTGTACATGGCGATGGCCTTGACCGTGAAGCCCTGGCTGCCATACGCATCGCCCACTGTCTTGAAACATCCGGTAGCTTTATCGGTTTCGCCGAGGCGGGAGTAGAGGTCGCCGACGGTATTGGTGACCGTCAGATCCTTGGCATCATTCTTGAGGATCTTTTCGTACTCGGAGATGGCGTTCTGCAGCTTGCCCTGCTGGACATACTTCTCCGCACTGGCCAGCACCTTTTGTTTGTTGAACCCGAACAATGCCATAAGAGTGCGAACTCCAGACCCTGGTGTTCAAATACTCGTGTTCAAATACTGGTGTTCAAAACAAAGTCTTGCTACAGAACCCGTCGAACGTTCGGGGAAATGCTCCCGGGGACTGCTCCGAAGGGTCATCTCACAAATCGGCAGATGGACCGACCGGACAAGGCCAATTGTACGTCTGG
>Ga0074046_10001001_pt1 | contig 26176 bp, 29 predicted proteins | sample BogForMeECP23OM3_FD_94441 | JGI IMG/M metagenome (GOLD analysis project Ga0074046, IMG submission 94441) | Bog forest soil microbial communities from Calvert Island, British Columbia, Canada - Bog Forest MetaG ECP23OM3 | ecosystem: Environmental > Terrestrial > Soil > Wetlands ...
AAGCAGATAAATATTTTGGACCCCCTAAACAAACCGAAGCCTATGAACGGTATAACTCTACTTTACATTCTTGGAGGAATCGTGCCGAAAAATAAGGTTGTAAAAGGGTTCAAGATTTGTCCAAGATGTTTACAAAACAAGATCATAAATCCTGACGGTAGTTGTCGGGGCGGTACGGAACAAGTTCGTGAGAATTTAACGAACTCAGCAGGATACTAGGAGGAAGTATGGCGGAAAAACCAATAGTTTATGATAGTGCTGCGGGGGAAATTGCAGCGATTGAGTTGAGCATTAAGCGAGCACAGTTGGCCGATCTTGAACTACAAAAACAAGAACGGGCTTTGAATCTCGAAGATTTGCGGGGTCGTGTTGCTGATCGTGCGACAAAAGCGAAGCAGAAAGAGCTTGATCGCAAGCAGCAAGGTATTACGTTTGCTCAACAGCGAGCAGCGGACGAGGCAAAGCAATCCCAGTGTACCCACAAAAAGGGCGGGGTTGTTTCTCCGAGAGACATGAAGGTTCTCAGCACGGGCGGAAATAGCGTCCAGTATGCAGTAATTAAACACCAGATGATCAACGGTGATTTCTGGGTGCGTTGTCTGCGGTGCGGCAAGACGTGGCTCCCGCCGGTGAAAGAGAATTTCTACTTCAACGAAAAGGGCAAGAAAGTTGCTCCGGTGGATGGCGTGTTTAGTCAAGAGAAGTTTGATGCTGCCGAAGCCGATTATAAGCGTGCGGTCCAGTTCGAAACGAATAACAGTCCGTCGAGTTCGGTGCAATGTCGATTCTCGAAGTGGGATGAGACTTCCGGGCAATGGGTTGATGCGACGAAAAACTACCGCCAGCATGTGAAGAATACGAACCTCCGGTAATCATATGACAATGACCCCAGAGCAGATCGCTAATCTCACGTATACTCAAATGGATCGTATGTCCAGCGATGAATACAAGTCGCATTTATCCGATCCAGCTTTTGCAAAGAAAGCTAATGAATTAATTACTGCACAGCCTAAAAAGCCTGTGCATGCTTAGGATAGCCCCTGAGTGGGGTTATGCCCGAAAGGGAACACTCATTCACCGCAGAGGCTCGGGTAGTGGCTCGAAAGAGCAAAGCCTCCTCTTTTTCTTTTTAGGAGACTTATGGCACAACCATCTGGGGAATCAAAGCAACGTTGGTTGCAAGAACAGATGGATTCTTATAAAGAATCTGGTAGGAAGTCGGCGGCGGGTCGCTGGGAAAGTGAAGGGTAACTATATCGGCAACTCTAGTGTACAATTACAAGATTTAGTGGACGACGCCCGCAGCAACGCAGAATTGGCACCCGCAATCCCTGCTGGCGGTTTCTCTGACGCTCCTGCACTTTCGATGGCGAATGACGTAATGCAGAACATGCTTGCAGGCGGGCCAAACGGCCAACCATTTAACTGGAAGTGGAATCGGGCGAAAGAAACGCCATTTTTCATCAACAGCTGGCAACAAGATTATTTTATCCCGAATCAGGTATGTTTGGGATGGTTGGAAAGTTGTACCGCAGTGAACTATAGTTCTACGCAATTCCCTAAGCCGGTCTATCCGGTCATCGTAAAGCGGGATTTGTTGATCACGTTTAACCTAAGCACAAACAACGACGCTCGAATTTGCTGGATGCAAAACGATACTATGGAAGCGGGTACTTGGGGATCGACCGCACAGCTTACTCCAACAGGGCAGGCACAACCGGGCCCCGGTATAGTGTATACTGACCCGTCTACGGCAAATGCTCAACCAATCAATCCGACTACGGCGATCAAAGATGCTTTTGGAAATCTCTGGACGCTTACACAGTATGGAACGTGCGGGTTAGTAAACCCATTTCTTACGAATTTGAATCCTACGTTTCCTACCGTTCAGGATACTACTATCGTTTCGACGGTGGTTACGGATGGAACCTGTAAGTGGACTGCGGTAAATCCCAAAGGTCAAGGTTACAGAGTCAACCCACTGCCGTGTGTTACCGGCCCGGTGTGGCTCATTCAACCGGTAGGCCAGATGAAAGTGCCGTTTATCAAAACTCTAGGAACGTATCTTGATCCGATCCCAGATGACTTCTACACTTTCTTCAAGCAGGGATTTTTCGCTCAATGCTATCGACGCTCGCCTCTCAAAGAGGTGCGGGCGAAGTTTGAGCAAGAATACAACCTGTGGCAAAAGGCGTTGCAGAACGCAATGATGTTTGGTGCCAACCAAGAGGATGATTGGGGCTTCGTACCACAATCGAACGTAATGGATACCGGGTATTCATACAATCCTATCTCACCTGCACAACCGTATGGTCCCTGGAACTACTAAGTCCTTTAGAATCAATACTTTAAGAGAAATAGTTAAATGGAACAAGACTGAATTGATTGAATTTTTGAACAAGTAATACCCGTATACATCATTACGGCGGCCCGCTTTTGCGGGCCTTTTCTATTAGAAGGAATTATCATGGCTCTTTCAACAGTTACAATTGCACAGACGATAGAGTGGGCAAAAAAGTTTAGTTTCAGTAGAAATCCCGCCATTGGAAACAACCTTGAACCCGCTTTGACTTCTGCAAACATGGTAATGCAAACAATCCTAGGCCCGCCGTTTACTTTTTGGTGGAATAATGAGGAGTTGGCATTTACGTGTTCAACAACCCCTGCTACTGCGGCGATCACGAATGTTGTAGTGGCCGCAGGAATCGCCACGATCACTTGTGTGAATACTTTTTCACAGGGTGCGTTATTGATTCCATCAAATGTGGTTACGGCAACGTGGCTCAATGGCCAGATGTTAGTCGTCCTTACCGCATCGGGAACTCAAATTACCGCACAGGTAAATCAAACTACATACGCAACACACGCAGATACGGGAACGCTTACCTCGGCGACTACGCAGGATTACACGATTCCTGCTTCTACATTCTCGCATATAGAGCATGCATCAGTGTTGGATATTACCAAGACACCGGCGAAGTGGGTAGAGTTAAAAGTCCAGAATGAGCTTGCTCTTGACTCGATTATTGCTCGGCCTACTTTTGTTGGACCGCACGTAGAAGATGGAAACGGTAACGTCACTTTCAGAGTTATGCCCGCTCCGTCTGCGAATTTTCCCGTCAGTGTACACGTACAGTTGGCGGCCCCGCAGATCACGGGCATCAACTCGACTTGGAGTCCGATGCCGGATTTCATGCAATATATCTATAGTTGGGGATTCCTCGCACTAATCTGGGCTTTCGCGGATGATCCACGATTCCAGATTGCTAATCAGAAGTTCACCGCAGGGCTGTTAGCTCGGGCGGAAGGGCTCACTGAAGAAGAACGTGATATATTTTTAAATAACTGGAATGCTACTACTGGAATGGGCCCGGCTAAAGGTCAACAAGGTAACCAAGCCCGTGGAGTTTAATTATGGCCGTACGACAGATAGTTGGTGGTAAATTTCAGGACAGTGCGGGCAACCCGCTGGTCGCCGGTTATCTGACGTTCAGACTGCTTACTGATGGATATACCGGTACGATTCAGGTATCGGCGGGCATCAAAGCGACAGTCCCGCTAGATTCTAATGGTACCATAAGTGGTACCGTATATCTGTGGCCAAATGCTTCTCTAACCCCGGTGTCTGTATATCAAGTTGATGCTTTCACGGCAACCGGCGAAAATGTTTGGAGCAACCAGATGACGATTCCTGCAGGCGCAGGATCATTTGATTTAGGTACGTGGGTACCTTCGAATACCTAGGAGCATTATGTCAATTTCTAAAGTACAATTAACGGGCGGAAATTTTCAGGACTCCGAAGGTAATGTTCTCAATCTTGGCTATCTGACGATGGAACTAAACCAAGACGAATCTGTGAATGATTCCCAGATTTGCCACGGGGTTAAGATTACGATAAAGCTGAATTCCAGCGGTAGTGTAGTGACTAGTCCCACCCAAAGTGTTTGGGGCAACGACCAGATGTTTCCGATTAACAGCTTTTATAAGGTCGCAGGATATAACGCAAATGGCCAGCTTTGTTGGGGTCCGAATAACCAGCAAGTGACGGGCAATGGCGGAACTTTTGATGTAGGGTCGTGGACTCCGAATCAGGTAATTAGTTGGACTCCGCCACTCCAGCCACTTGCATTACAAGTAAATGAAGTTTCAAATGGTTCACAGGCTTTGCTCGATCTTCATGAAGGATCGAATATCACCCTTACGGACAACGGTTCTGGTCGAGTTACAATTGCGGGTGCAGCGGGAATTTCTTTGGAAACCAATGAAGTTCCCAACAGTTCCCAGACTTTGTTAGACCTTCATGCAGGCATCAATATAGGTCTAGGGGAAGTTGCGGGGGAAGTTACAATTACGAACAAGATGCCGGCAGCGTCTACGATTCAGTTTGCAGTTCCGAATTGGGTTACAACGAGCGCTGATTGGAGAGAATCTCCGTATCCTACGAGCGGCGGTAATTGGGATTTAAAAACCCAGTCAAGTAACGTTGGTGGTACTTCGGCATTATCTTTTGTTCAGGCGACAGCTACGATAGCTCCATATTGGAAATATCTTAGTGCTTCGGGTACTACTTCTTTTGTTTCTTTGTATGGGAACACAAACTCCCAGTATCTTGGTTTAACTAAGATTTTTAAGATTCGTTCAGCTTTTTTTACTTCCACTCTTGTTCGTAATTGGGTGGGTATTACTAGCGGTGGACAATATATATCGGTGAATGGGTTTGAAAGTAACAATCCTGCATATAATATAGTAGGATTTCGATACTCTGCGGGAACTGATAGTTTTTGGACTGCATATTGCTCTACAAACGATTCGCATTTTACCGCATCAGCAACTACTGTTGCGGTAGATATAACTGGAGTATTGCATGATTTTTCTTTTGGGATAACGCAAGGTACGCCGGGAACTGTATATTTTTACATTGATGGAGTTCTAGTAGCAACTATCAATTCTAATGTTCCTTCGGCCACTACAGCTATGTCGCCAATTTTGTACAGCGAGAGTTTGGATAACGCAGCCACTCCCGGCATTGGTTGTAATCTAGTATACAGCGAAACATTTCAATAGGAGTACTAATGGCGAATCAACTTCAAATCAATGGGGCACAATCTGAAAAGCCGGTTAAAGCTACACCATTGTATGTAGGTCGTATTTTTAGCGGCATTTGGACAAACCGTTCGCCATTGCGTGATGCAAACACTAATCGTATTCAGGAAAAATATTATGGTCCTTCTGGCGATGCTATGATTGCCGGATCGAATGTAGAGGTTACAAATCGGCTTACTCTTTCTCGCAGACCGGGCAATCCGATTTACGGGTCAAATACGTACGACAATATTCTGGCTTTCGATGAATTTCGATTCAGCAAAGCGTTATCTGATGCGTGGGGAACTCAGATTGAACAGATCGACACGATGGTAGACACTTCCGCCAATTTGTACGCAGATAATGGAACCTCTACTCTTGTTTGGCAAAAGTCTGCTGCTGCTGTGGGGAATCAATCGTTCATGCAGACGGTAGGTTCTCAGTTATATTTTGGAAACGGGATAGACCAAAAGAAATTTAACGAATCCCTTTTTGTACGTCAGGCGAGCAACGATAGTACACTTATCAACAATGCAGCGTATCCGTTCATGACTACGTTTACGATTGATTCGAACGGGAATCTCCAGCAATTGATTGGTTGTCAGGTAGCCGTAATTACAGGGATTTTGATTGACACTAATAACACGCTTACTGTGACGATTGCAAATCCGTTAGGTACTTCCATCAATGGTGCGACCTTCACTACAACGAAGCCGCCATCGAATTTTAACCAAGCGATAGGAACCAAGTTTGTATTATGGGATCTTTCGGGTACGCCTGCCTCTTTCTTAGAAGGGGCGACTATTACGTTGACAGCGCAGTATCTATCATCGGGTGGTACCGATACAACCCTCATTGCGTCTTTTACCCACGCTGCAGTTTCTATAACCGAGTTGAACGGTATTTTGCAAATAGCGAATGGAGTAACCAGCGGTGTTTCAGACACGCTTACTCCTGCAGATGCAACGGTTATATCCGGTACGCTGGCAAACCCCGGCGTTACAGTAGGCAGTTCTGTTCCTACGTGGGGTACATCTGTTCCAGCAGCGTCGAATAATTTCGAAGGGTCTATCACGGTAGACGGCAATGCAATATGGATCAACCGTGGGACACCTACGCAAAATTGGGGCATCCAGCCGCCTACGGTAGTGCCTACATACACAGCCTCGGGCACGGAAACCGGGTGGGCGGCGAATACATATTACTCTATCGGTAGCATCTATCAGGATTCTACAGGATATCTCTGGCAGATCACTACGCCCGGAATAACAGGAACATCAAATCCATTTCCGTTCGCAGGGACAAAGCATGCACAGGTAAAAGTAGATGTAAATAGCGTTTCGGTTTCTTCTGGAATCGTAACTTTGCTTTGTTCAACCCCTTCTACAGCTTATACTCATAATGAAGTTTTGACATTGAATTATTTTGAAGCGGCAACATTTTTGAATGGTCAAACGATTGTTGTTGATACGTATTCGTCAGGAACGATTGTAAGTCAGGTTTCTACATTCTCAGATTACACGTCTGCGCTCGACTCGGGACAAGCCGCTTTGAGTGTAAATGCTGCAAATCCTACTACATCACAAGCCGATGGATCCGCCATTTGGGGATTGATTCAAACCCCAGCAAACACGGTTTGGATTGCAAGTCATCATTATTATCAGGGAGATTTCATAAAAGCAACCCCTGCGGGTAAGGCACCGTGTTTCTTCCAATTGAACAAAGCTGGATTGAACAACTATCCTACCCCGCAGCCGTCCTTGTCAGGTACGGTAACGACTTACGATTTCGCGAATATACACGGTTCTGCTACTGCTGGATATGTAAAAGAAACATATACCGGGCAAACCAGTCCTTCGTCTGTGACAAAGAATTCATTGTTATGGCAGACAAATGGTTGGCCGTCAGCAGGGGGCACTGCGCCGATGTTGGTATATGCGGTAGACGGGTCTGGTACTAAGACAGATGTGACTTCTAGCTTTGGACATAACGACGGATTTTGGGCGGTGTTAGCTACTGTTTTTATTCCAGCAGCCGGAACATATACTTTTAATGTTGTCCATCAAAGCGGTGGGGCATTCTTCTCGTTCGATGATGTGTCTAATAGCAATTGCCATTTAGTGACAGGAACTTTTGCGGATTCTGCAAGTCCTGCTCACACGGTAACGATTATAAACGGATATGGTTCTGGGACCACCCAGGTTGGTACCGGCCAAAATCTTTGTGGCACGAATAGTAGAAATAATCCAGCGAACACGCCGGTCACGGATACTGCGACTTGGTTGTTCACTCAACCAGGAACATATATAGTAGAAATTGATTATGTTAATTGGGATAACAACGGCAATGGTATTGCTGGTGAAATGTTGTTTCAATGTAATGGGCTTACTCTTGCTGTTCTTCCGGACACGACTAGCCCTACGACTCCTGTTTGGCCTGCATTCATAACTACGGGCGCAACTTTTAATGCCACACAGGAAGAAATTATCTTTGGTACTTCAGACGTGATTCATGACGGCTCGTCGTATACTTGGGTGAATATTGGACCTGTTACGGATTTTTCGTGGAACGCTGGAATAGACTATACTTTACCCGGCACGAATGTAGTGGATTCGAATGGCGCACAGGAAGGTGCCATTGAAACAGGTTTCACAGGTACGAAGGCTCCTACATGGAATAAAGCTGGACTAAACAGCATCACTCCCGACAATGGTACCTTGAAGTGGATTAATGAAGGCAACATATCCATTCCTGCTGCAATCGCTGGTAAGATTACGGCGACTAGTTCGCAAGGTTGGCTTTATGCATTAGCTCTCGTAAACACTCTAGACAATACTGTATCGAATATTGGGCCGGTGAGTGCGGCAACTGGACCTCTGGTAAATGGTACTGTCACTTTCGCACCCGGCGCAGGATTAGCCGCTTCGTTAGTGGACCCGCAAGCAGATTACATTGCCATCTTTAGAACTACGGATGGGTTTACAACGGAGTTGCTGATTTCGGGCTATGGGAACTCTATCTACACAATTCCGCTTGTCCAGTACATGATGAACGGGTATATAGACGATACCCCAGATGCGGACTTAGATTCAGAAGCCCCGGCAGCACAAGCTGATGAGAACACCCCGCCTTTACCTGGCGCAGTGAATCTCACGTACCATCTTAATCGCCTTTTCTACAGCACGGGTAATACAGTGTTCTGGACGAGCGGCCCGGATGATCCGATTGGTAACGGTATAAACGGTTTTGGTCCGTTGAATTATGACACAATGCCTTCATTAGTGAAGCGGCTCATTCCTACGGGATTGGGGTTGATGGTTTTCACGGTGTCGGATATTTATGTTATACCAGATGACGGAAAAGGAAATCTGGAGCCTAGTTATGTTTGGGCACCCGGAATCGGGATTAGTAGCTATAACGCATTGGATTGGAACGGAACGGATATCGGATTTTTTACGACCGACAGCCAATTTCTTACAGTCACTCCGCAAGCCGGTATGGCAATCGAGAGTATTCCAATCGGTGACCAACTTGCTCTAAAGACAATTACACCCGGCCAGAGTTGGTACCCGGCTAAGGTCTATGTCGCACATTATGTAAGTGGTCAAGACATGGGTTGGTTCTTAGCAGATGGAACAAATGGTTGGTATCGGCTAATCAAAAATCCGGCTCCCGAAATTGGAATGAGTTGGAGCCCTTTTGCGATTCTTGCAAATACCGGCGGCTGTGGTGCAATCAAATCGGTCGAGACTTCGCCTGGTGTTCATAATTTATTGATCGGGCCTAAAGGTACTGGGGTAAATATCCTGTATCGTAATGTGCTCGCTTCGACGGATGGTGGATCGTCTTTATCGAATGGAACAACTTATTCAGCCTATGCAGTTTTTGGTTCATACGTGCTGGCGCAACCCGGTCAAGTAGCTAACGTATCTTTCATTACATTCAAGACGGTTCATACAGGATCACCTGCAGTTTTAGGTTTGTTACTGGACGACGCACTGCCTTATTATACGGGCAGTTTTGAAATCTTGAAGAATTGGGTGAATGATCCGCCAGAGTTGAAACCTAGTCGGTCGTGGTATACACAAAGATTCTATTTGTCAGATATGCCAGATGAATCCGCGGCCTGTACCGATTTGCAATTAATGATTTCTTGGCCTTCAGAAGCCGCTATAAACGAATTGCAAACTTTTACGATCTTTGGGTCTTTCGTTCAAGAAATTTAGTAGGAGAGCTTCATGCCATCACTTCGAGACGCAATTGAAAATAGCACGAAGCTTTCCAACTATACGCCCGTACCGGCGGCCCCTCCGGTAATCTCTACTATTCCCTTGAATTCGTTTCCTGCGAGAAATTTGCGGTGCATTTTACCGCCTTTTAACAGTGACCCGGATACGCTTCGTCAATTTGATAATGTGTCTGCGGGTCCAAAGATCAGAGTTATGCCTCGTCCGCAACCAAAAGTAGCGGGCACTACGACCGTGACGAACGTGACGCAAGTTTCGTCAAGTACGGCTACAACTTCTGGCGGTACATCCCTTGCGACAAGCGTTGCCGTTTTTACGACAGGATCATTGCCTATGGGGGTAATCCAGCAATCCTCAATCCAGGTGTCGCAATCCTTTCAAATGTTGAATATCTCATCCAACGGTCCTGCCGAGGTACGTCTATATGGTACACAAGCGGCTCAATCTTTTGATGCGAGTAGGGCAACAGATGCGCCAGTTCCTGCAGAGATATCTCAGAACATAATTACGTGTGTGGTTTTTGACATGGCTCCGTTTTTCTGGCCATGGCAGAATAGGGTTGCAGCAAATCAAGATATTCCTCAGACTGCTACAATTTATATTACAGTAATCGGAACCAATTCGGCATCTTCTGCTCCGGTAACTTTGACGATTGAATACGTAAGTTTGGAGACATAATGGCAAACAGAGAATCGTATCCTGCAAGTCTCTTTCCACTACGGGGAGATGTCTCTGCGGAGGCGGGCGCTGTATCAGTAGAAGTAATCGGATTACAAAACAAAGCACTTGGTCCTTTGGTAGATGGTGGAACTCCGGTATTCTCGGCTTCTGGGAACATCATCAACTGGGTTCATTCCCCAAACGGAGCCCTTCAGATAAACCAGACGAATGCTGGCGATTATCTAATTGCGATAAATACTGCATTGACTATTAATTACGGTTCAGATAATTTTCTCGGCGTTAGAATCAATGGCGTGCGGGACGGGGGGTAACATGGCTTCCAATTTTAACAACACTACACCGGCGGCACCGGCGGGTTTTACGAACATAGCATGGGCTACTGATGGAAGTGGAAATGATTCTGCTTCGGTTCCTACTTCGGCAATAGAACTTACTGTAAATAATTTGGACCTTTTAGGCCAGACGGCAAATATTGCACCTGCGACGTTGTTTACGCCTTCGGCAAGTGGCTTATATCGTATTTCGGCACACCTAATTGTCACTATAGTAGACGGGGCTTCATCGACACTTCCTGCGCTTACGATAGGCTGGACGGACGCAGATAATTCCCATGCCCAAACGATAGTGCTTACTCCTACTAATGCGGGCAATTTGCTTACGACATATCAGCAAGCCGATTGTAGAATTAACGCAAAGACGTTGGTAAACGTCACTTATGCAACTGGAAGCTATGCGTCGGGCACGCCCGCAACGATGGCTTATTCAGTGCATATACGAATCGAGGCGTTATAATGAACGTCCGTCACCTAGAAGCAACCGACCTAGACATGCTTCAAAAAGCATTGGATCAGGACGAATTCCCCCACGGCACTGTAAAGGATTACACTGCGGAGCGGGTTTTTTCTGAGGTATATGAGGACGAACAAGGCCCGGTCGGAGTAATTTGTTATAACCAGATATTGCATTTTTTCGCAGTGCTCTGTGACAATAAGAGTAGACGAAGAAACGCCGCAGTAATCATTCAGGCTTTGAATGACGCAGTAGAAAAAGCTCGGAGCCACGGATATACCGAAGTACGATTTCAAACGGACAGTCCGCCGCTCGCAGAATTTTGTGTTAAGAATCTTGGATTCGTCGCAAGTAAAGGCGAATATGTACGGTATGTCTAGGAGTTATCATGTGTCTTGGAACTCATGGCGCTGAGGACGCAGCAGCTGCCGCAGAATCAAATTTTACGAGTACCCTTCTCGCACAAGGTAAGACTCTTTTTAATAATGCCCAAGGCGTGTTCAACACATTGACGAATGCTTATACGAGTATCGTCAATGCCGGTCCAAGCCAGCGGGGATATAGTCCTGCCGAAAGAAATGCATTGGTGGCATCGACAGTAACCGGGGGTGCAAATGCCGCCCGGTTTGCTAATGCACGGGCAGGAGCGGCTGTAGGTGGTGGGAACGTTCCACAATCTTCGGGTATTGGTGGTGGGGCGAAAGCAGCGATAGCACAAGCGTCTGCAGCAAAAACAGCATCGAACTTGAACGCAATTGAACAATCAGATTTCGAACAGGGTAATAAGAATTGGCAAGTCGCTGGTGCTGGATTAGCCAAAGCGGGCGATTTAGCCAATCAAACGGCAAACGCAACCGCAAAGATGGCAGAACCTATCCAAAGCGGTCTTGCTACAAACATGACTAACGCCGAAGTAAAAGACGCCCAAAGCAACTGGTGGGTGAAACCTGCAATGGGCGCAATTGGCGCAGGTCTTAATATGGCTGTACCCGGATTAGGTACTGCCGCAGGCACAGCTTTTGGCGTTAATGCCGCAGGCGGTGGTGGCGGGGGCGGTTTGAATTTCGGAAACTTCTCCTCGGATTCCAGTTTTATGGAAAACGTAGGAAACTTCTTCAATAGTGGCGCAAATGGTGGTAAGGGCACAATGCCTAATGCAGCGCCTAGCTCTGGTGGGTCGATGCCCGCTTTACAAGAATCTGATTTTGAAGGTGGTATAGATTAGGGGATTTATGACAGACGAAAAATCTTTAGGCGATGCAATGTCCGCAGCGGGTCCGCCACAAACGACTCCTTCAACTGTTCCTGATAATCAGATTCCACAGCCAGCGGTTCCGGCTTCGGCATCTCCTGACGCTGACGCAGTAAAGCCAGCGCCAGCGGTCCCTTCACTGGGCGCGCCACAGCCAGCAACGCCAGCGCCCCCCGCCGCAGGCGCACCAGTAGATCCTCATGCCCTGCATACGAGTTTATTTAAGGGAATTCTTGCGACGTTGGCGGGTGGATCACAGCGGCCTATGCATAATCCCGATGGCACGCCGATGACGAATCCTGATGGCTCTGTAAAAATGGGAACTGCGTCGGTAAAGACCCTCGGCAATTCGATTCTAGCGGGAGCTTTGTCTGCGATGGTTGCAGGCATGGCAACACCTGACAAGTATACGAAATTTGGCGAAGGGCCTACGGCTCGACATATTCCTGATTATTCAGGAGCGTTTGGCGCAGGCGCACAAGCAGGCGCAGCAAAGACGCAAGCGGGCGAACAAACCAAAGCTCAAAAAGAAGCGGACGACGCACAAGCCCGCAGCTTCTCCACTTTTGACCATAACCTTAAAATGCACCAACTCATGATTGCAAATGCTAAAGCAGATACTGAAGTGCAACAAGATTCAGTGGATGACTGGCAAGATATGAACGATGCAATGGCACAAGAGGAAGCCAAGGGCGGGTTGGTGGATGCTAAAGGCAACCCAATTCAGTCTATCTATTCGCAAAAAGAAATTACTCCGGAGCAATTGTACGCAGGATTGAATGCGAAAGACCCGACTGTTCGAATTAACACTGATCAAGTAGCACCCGCAAGGGTTGTTCAGGTTCTTGGACAGGATGGCCAGATGCATCCTCAGACATTGTTCAATGTTTACAACCCCGATGCGATGATTGCACTCACTGATTCAATGAAAGAAAAGCACCCTGAACTGGCCCATGCTGTAGGACGTATACCGATACGAGTAATTGCTACGGCGGCACTCAATGACAACCAAGAGCATCTTGCTACCTCGGGATTGAACCATCAACTTTCGGATTATCAGTCAGCAAACGGCCAAGATGAAAAGTCGTTTGATTTAGGTGCGGCTGGCGAAAAGAATCCGTTGATCAAGAAATTGTATCCGCTGATTAACAAATATCGTAACCATCCGTTGAATGTGATGTTGGATGATATCGAGAAAGACCCGGTATTCAAGGGAAATCAAACCATCCAAGCGGCTTCGGCTGCTCTGCAAACGGCAATGGGTGTTACTCCGGACGGACTCATGAATCAAGCGCATAAAGCGATTGAAGCTGCTAAGACGGCGGCTAAGGGCGCCGCAGGCGAAGCAGTTGATCCGATTGTACTTGATACAACTAAGACCAACATGGCGACGGCGCATCCTACTCTTACTAGCGACCAGCACCAACGTTTTGGTTCCATGCTCTATCCGGGTATTTCGAACGATAACTTCAAGAAAGTTTTGGACGATATCAACAAGACGGAAACGGCAAATCAATCGGCCAAGGATAAAGTTGCTCATTTAGGTGTTGAAGAACAGAAGATGTTGGTAGACTATGGCTTCTCTGGTGATCAACGTCTTACAGTAGAAAACTCCCCCGATCCTACAATGATCGTGAACACCAAGACAGGTTTGGTAGTTCCTCATAAGGATGAAAAGAATTACGCTCCGACGATGCAGGAAAAGAACAGAGCGGATTTTGCTCACACGGTTCTTTCGACTATGGATACTCTGCGGTCCATGAAAGCCGCAGGCACCTTGCCGAATGGTCCGATTACAGGTCTTACTGCTGATATACTTGCAAAAGCGGGTATGGCAAATGCTGATGCTCAAAAAGCAATTGGTACGATCAAACTTATGCAAACCGCGGCAACTGGCGCACACGTCGCTGGTAGATTCTCTCTGCCAGTATTAGATGAAATGAAAACATTGGTCAAGTTACGTATGAACGACGACCAATTTGATGGTGCGATGGCCGCAATGGAACCCATTATGAATCAGTATTCTGAGCATGGTGGTGCAGTAAGTGTTGATGAATACCGGCATATGTCTCCAAAAGAACGACAAGAGATGAAAGACAGGGCCAACGATACTTCTCCGTGGTATCACCCGGCTAATACCATAAGCGGGCCTGCGGTGAATACACAGGCGAATGTCAACACTCCTCCGGCGACTATGCTGAAGGAAGGTATTGATATGACTATGAAAAATGGTCAGGTGTGGACGCTGCAAAAAGGTGTACCTACATTAGTGTCACAGCAAGCACAAGGAAAATAATATGGCGACTCCGAACGTAGCACCAGCGCAAGACAACCCGTGGGAAGTAGTAAGTGAGTCTCCATCGAAGCCAACAGCGGCCCCGGCTCCCGCTGCACCGCCAGTGTCGGCCACTGTTCCGCCTGCTACAACTCCTTCTAGTACGCAGCCTTCCGCTGATTGGGAAGTTGTTAGTGAAACGCCTTCGACCAAACCATCCTTGCTTTCTAAGATTGGTGGTGCTGTAAGCGCTTACGGGGAAGCCGAAAACAAATTCTCCAAAGGCCTGTGGGAGGGCGCAGGTCAAACGGTAGGCACGGTTTCTAATCTCATCAATAAAATTCCAGTAGTGGGCGAAACCCTTGCACCAAAGCAGGGTATCACTGCTCTAAAGGAAATGAGTAAGCCCGAGTCTGCTTTAGAAAGTGCTGGAGTAACCGCCGAGAGTATCGGCGAGTTTATGGCGGGCGACGAAGCTTTCGCTGCTCTTGGTGCCGCAAAGAAATTAGGCATTGCGACCAAGCTTGCAGATATGGCCAAGACTAGCCCTAGACTTGCTGCGATTCTTACGCACGGTATTCAAGCTGTTCGTCAGGGTGCAGTAGTCGGTGTTCAACAATATGCTCACGGCGCAAGTCCGACAGATGCTTTAAAGACTGCAGGAATAGCAACTCTCCTAGGTGCGAGTACCGGCGCTGTAGTTGAAGGCGGCGGGCCGCTTTATGAAAAAACTAAGGGTTTAATAGACCCAGACTATTTACAAAAGCCTATAGCGGACACGTTGAAAGAAGTTTCCGAGGATGCTTTGGCCCGTGCGAAGGCTTTGCGAGCAGGAGATAATCTTCCAACACCCCCTGAACCAAAAGCGGTTACAGAAAATCCGGATTGGGTGCATAGAGTTAGACACGCTCAAGACGAAGTTGAACGACGGGGTATACCTGAATCAAGTCCGATATCACATGGTCAAGTATCCAAAACGGAACATCCAGAATGGGTAGACTCTCGTGGATTGAACACGGATGCTGACACAGTTGCACGTAGGGATGCTTTGGGATTACCCCCGGGCAGAAACGTCCCTCAACAACGTACTAGAATAGATATGAACGCTGTACGAAGGGATAATATTCCTTTTACAGAAAATACAGCTATCAAAGTCCCAGAAGGTGCCAAACCGGAACAACGATTTGATTTTCCAAAGGGGCTACCTGAAAAGTATGTTCATGTAATGCCGTCGGAAGGTTGGGATATGGCTCCGAAACAACCTAATCCCTTTGAGGATTTACTCCAAGATAAAGAACCCGACCTCACTCCGAAATCGCCCACAAAGTCGATGCGGGTGCTCCCAGACCAAGCCGGGGATGCTCACCTAGGTTTAGCAAAAGATGATTACGGAGTGCTAGACCGTGAAACTAGAGGCGATCTAAAAACAGAGATGAATAAACTTCGGATAGGTAGACAGAAGTTACGCCGGCTTGGTACCGGTGAGGACGACGAAAAACAAGCAGCTAGTATCCTTCGAGGCCAAAAACAATCCGAAGAAAACATCTATGAGATGTTTAATGATCTGCAAAATAAAGGCATAGACCCGAGACTTATTAAACGGGCCGATGCAAGTTTTCGACAATCCCAAGCTGCTTATGAATTTGGAGACAAGTTTAGAAAAGCAATATCCGGAGCACACCCGGACGCAACAGGTGATCTTGCAGATGCAATGAATGCAAAATATCCCGAAACGGTAAATCCTATAAAAGCGCACAAAGTCATTAGTGATATGTTTGATTCGGGTAGATTGCAGGATTGGTTAGGGAAAGAAGGCGCAGAAAAGGTGTTCCACAAAACCTTAGAAACAAGCGCAGCTTATAAGCAAATTCTTCAGAATCAAAAAACTGCTATGACCAGTGTTAAAATTGGTGGTTTGGTTGCGGGGGGTGGCGCAGCGGCTCACTATCTTCCGGGGTTGGCTTTCCCGGCGGCACACTAATGTTACCAAAAGGCTTGACAAACTGTCAGGCCCGTGGTATCATAATAATAATGGCAGAGGAGACGCATGCTCAAGATTGAGGAGTTTTATAAAAGTCATTTATTGACCCTAGCGTGGAGATTTTCTCAAAGCTATGGAGGGGGGTATTTATCCGGTCAAATGGTTATGTCTGTTTTAGCTAATCGCCAGCGTGCGGGGTGGGGTAGTTGGGGGGATGTAATTGAAAAAGTACCTTTGTATATGGCTGAAAATGAATTACCCCCGTTGAAGTTCCCCGGTAATTGGGATGGGTCGTTTGTTAAATTGCAGCATGTTGTTGACGGTGTATTCGATGGTTCGGTCCCAGACATGTCCAAGGGCGCATTGTATTGGGGCGATCTAAACCGTATAGAGCGTCCATGGTTCAAAAGTCATATTGTTGATGCTATTAAGGAAGAAGGTCCACAAATGGGGTTACGCCAGCATCCCATGATCACAAATATGAATTCACTTTCATTTTGGCGATAGGAGGAATATGAAGCAGAAAATTATAACGTATATTCTCAGTTTTATTTCTGAGAATGATGGGACGGGCAGTTCGAGCCGGTTGCTGGCAGGTACCGGTGTACTGGCGACAATTATTTGGGTATCGTATATCGTATTCAAAACACGGGGCTTACCTGATCTGGGCGGAGCAGCATTGTTCATATCAGCCAGCTTTTCGGGATATGCAGTCAACCAGGCAGGAGCGGCGTTTTCGAAACGGGCCGAAAAGAAAGATGACAAAAGTAACTAATTTACTTGACAACGGTCCAAAAGTTTGTTACTATGGTATCGTAGTTCTTTGAAAGGACGAAATGAGCATACCCACTGAATCGCCCAAGATACTTTTCTTAGACATTGAAACCTTCCCAAACATCGGTTATGTGTGGGGCAAGTACGACCAAAACATAATCCGATATACGCAGCAAAGTTGTATCGCAACCTTTGTTGCCAAGTGGCTAGGCGACAAGAAGATCATTTCTAAGGCATTGCCGGATTACCCCGGATATGTAGCAGGATCGTACGACGACAAGGCAATTGTTGCAGACCTTTGGAAATTGTTTGATGAAGCCGATATAATCATCGCCCACAACGGTGACCAATTTGATGTAAAAGTTGTCGTGGGAAGATTCATTCTTTACGGCATGGCTCCGACTAGCCCGTTTAAAACGGTAGACACCAAGAAAGTAGTAAAAGAAGTTGCCCGGTACAATTCGAATTCTCTGGACGACCTTTGCTCATTGCTTGGACTTGGAAAAAAGATCAAGACTGATTTCGACCTTTGGGAAGGTTGCATCAACGGTGACATGACTTTCTGGAACAAGATGGTCAAATATAACAAGACGGACGTTCTGCTTTTGGAAAAGCTGTATCTCCAGTTGCTGCCATTTGCAAAGACGCATCCGAATCTGACATTCTGGACCCGTGGAACCTGCCCGAAATGCGGCAGTCACAATGTTCAATATCGTGGCGTTGCCAGGTGCATCACTCGCCAGTACCAGCGGTTCCAATGTAATGACTGCGGCAGTTGGGGCAGAGTTGCAAAGAGTGACAAGGCAGGAAACGTCAATACTGTAAACGCTAGTTAACGTGGAGAACTAGGTTCTTAAGGGCGGCACGTACAAAAACCGCCCAACAATTTCGGAGGAGAAAATATGTCTGAAGAAAATGGTGGTTGCAACGATCCGAATTGCCAGTGCCAGAAAATTAGGATGGACGGTTCCGGTGGCGTAGGTGACCTTGCCAAGCTGACAATTTTTCGCACTGACGACCTTGCGGGCGAAGTTGAAGAAAACTTCGTATTTCCGTACAATCTAATCAGCAATACTGTGCTTGATTTGTACGTTCGGTTGAAACAGATCAATGGTTATACCCTTCGACGCTTGCCAAAGCAGGAGAATTAATTTGATCGTTTTGTGCAGCCAATGTGGTGTTAAGTTTAACAAATCCCCCAGCCAGTTGGTTGGGGTGAAGGCTGTTTTTTGTTCTAAGGTATGCCAGAATTCCTCACAGAAACGTCGAATAGGGTTAGTATGCCCTATATGTTTTAAACCATTCGATATTCGCCCGTGTGAAGTTAAAAGGTATCACACTTGTTCGATGTCGTGTGCTCGGCAATATCGTCAAGGAAAAAATAATCCTAATTGGCGAGGAGGAGTAGCGAAGTCTTGTAGACCAGAAATGTCAACCGCTCAATACAAAAATTGGCGAAAGGCCGTGTTTGAGCGGGACGATTATACTTGCATAGATTGCGGGAAACACGGTGGATCTTTAGAAGCGGATCATTCAAAAACATGGGCAGAATATCCAAATCTTCGATATGAAATTTCTAATGGCATTACTCGATGTAAAACCTGTTATACACAGAGGCACACAAAACATGATGGTAAATGGGTGGGAGCTGACTTTGATGGGACCCTGGCAGATTTTGAATGTGATTGGCCCAAGGATTATCGAAGTGTAGGAAAACCTATACCTCGTATGGTAGAACGGGTTAAACGTTGGATTCTTGAGGGGGAAGATGTTCGAATTTTTACAGCACGCATGGATTGTTTCCATCCAATAGCAGGGCAATTAACAGAAGAAGAAGTAAAAACCCCGCTTGAAGCCTGGTGCTTACAACATCTTGGTAAAGTGCTCCCCATCACAAATGAGAAAGATTATTGGTGTCGAAAAATTTATGATGATCGTGTAATTCATGTGGAACAAGACACCGGTGTAATTCTGGGGGAGGAAGAACCTTGGCGGAAATGAGGCAATTTGAAACCGGTGCAACTCGAAACGTAGACCAAGATAAATTTGATTATGAGGGATTTAATTCCCCCCTGGTCTTAGACCGTTTTGCAGAATACATGCATCAACACCGTAAGCAGGCAGATGGTAAACTCAGGGATTCTGACAACTGGCAGAAAGGTATACCTCTTACTGCATATATGAAATCGATGTACCGACATTTTATGGATGTGTGGCGACAGCATCGGGGTTGGCCGGGGCAAGATACCCTTGAAGATTCTCTATGCGCTTTGAAATTTAATGTAGACGGATACCTTCATGAAGTAGTGAAATCCCGTAAATCAAAAATAGAACCGAAGATTTCGGGCTAACGCCTGAACAAATGCGTCCGGTCGGTGCTGGTTAAAACCCATCGTTATTCAGCCGCATGAGCAAGCCGACAGACCGGGACTCGGCTGGCATGAAAAGACTATGAGTGAAACGGTGATAGTTTTAATTGCCGCAGCATTTACGCTTGCGGTCGCTTATGGGTTCTCGTGGTCAAAGGTTAGAAGAGAAAGCGGGCGTAATGCCAAATGATATCGTACTTGGAGCAAAACAAATTCGTAACCCGAAGGGCATTAAACCCCGGTTAGATTCTGACGTAAGTTCTAATCGCAAACCGGCGACTCGGGGCTATGTGTCGATGAATAGCGAAAATTATCACGAAGGCGATTCGAAGATGGATATTTCTAATCCTCCACAATCCGGTATTGTGCCGCATCCGATGGAAAAACTTTTTGAGAAGCCCGAATTCCGGCATCAACCTGGGCAAGGGATTCCGAAGGACCATCCAGCGATACAAGAGACGGAGAATTAATATGTTTGAAATATCCCCTCAACTTCAACATTTTAGTACTGCGTATACTGAATTGAAATACTGGTTGCCTATGGTGACCATTGGAACAATTATTTGGAAAACGAAATCGGCTATTACCGTGTGGGCGGACCAACTTTTGAATAACCATCTCTATTCCATACAAGAAGCAACCAAGAATACAGAGACAGAAACGAAGCGAACAAATGATTTGCTAGGAGATAATACCGGCAAGTTGAATATGCTCCAAAATACCGTCCATGAGCATAACGAAAAAGAAATACAGGTGTGGTCGGGCATCGTAAAGACTCTTGCCGTTCTTGAAGATCGAACAAGAGTGACCAAGAGGAAAGCGGCTTATGCAAAAAAACGTAGATAAGAAATCAAAAGTTTGTATTGAGGACAATGACCAGAAAGTTAGAACTACTTTAGCGCCTCTTGATACTCCGGAGCACACTAAGGTTTACTCTCGTACATTGCGTCGTAATATTGAAATTGGTAATGGCATGCACGGGCGTGACCAGAATAGTTATGGTGGACTTGTTCCGTCTAACCCTTTTGTTTCACTCGCACAAGAAGGGTATATGCACGCTCATCCTGAGATTTTGGGTGGCAAGTTGAAAGAATGGGATGCGGCAACGAAGGGAAAGAAACTTCCTAAGAAAGTGAAATAATGGGCTTGCTACGGTGCATTTTTGCGTTTTGGGACAAGCCCCGAATCCTGTTTACGATTTTCAGGATTCTCGCATGGCCACCCAGCCGGGTTAGATATGATCGAGCACGACTTGCAAAGTGAGGGGATATGGCGACTACTGTAACACCTGTACCAACGGTTACGACCGCTACTCAAAGCTGGATTAAACAACATGAGCGGATTGTGTGTCTTGCCCTAATTCTGTTGGTAAGCGGATATGGACTGAATCGGGTTTATGACGTTGAAGCTGCCCGTGCAGACGCAAAATACGTTGCTGCTTTACAGCAAGTAGCAGACGCCAAGGCAAATGCGGCGGCAGCGGCCCTTACAACCGCTAATACGCAAGCGCAGTATACGGCCCTTGTCCATGCCCTAGCCGTCCAGAATGCGTCCCTAAACGCCTCTATTGCTCAAAGAACGGCATCTCAGGCGGTAACCAAGAAGACTGATGCGGCTTTGCCAGTAGCAGGGGTTGCGGCCCGCTGGAATGATGTTGCCGGAACTTTGGTAACACCCTCGGGAGATACCATCGTTGTATCGATACAAGATGGTCATAAGACGCTGGACATACTGGAATTGGTCCCAGTATTGCAGGCGAATTTGGCCGACGAAACAAAGATTGCGGGCAATTATCAAGCGGAGTTGCAAAAGTCTGATTTGCTTACCGTCGATTTGAATGCTCAAGTGTCTGCGCTAAACACGCAATTGACCGACCAAACGAAGGCGTGTGTGGCCCAAGTTGCCGCAATAAAAGCTGATGCACGCAAAGGAAAGGCGAAGTGGTTTAAATTGGGATTTTTAGGAGGATTTTTGACGGGGCTGTACGCAGGGCATGTGGGGCTATGATAGCACTTACCATATTCGGTAGTATCGCTTCGATTCTCGGACTTTGTGTATCAGTATATGTATTGATCCGGGAAATTGCTCTCGGTAAAGAAGTCCATGTTCTAAAGAACGAAGAAGAATCTTGGCACAAGAAATAGTGGGCAGTTGGCGTAATCGGGAACGTACGAGATTTGCAATCTTGAGTCGTCGGATCATAACCGGCACTGTCCACCAAGTTTGAGACTGAACCTATAAGATTGTAGCGTGGTGACTAGGATGCTCGGCAGAGCGTAAAGGTAACAGAAGGGTTGTTCCCCTCGACCCTACAATCAAAGTCTCAGATCGTCTACGATGGCTGAAATGCCGTAAACAGGAGTGCTAGACACTCTGGAGCGTAGACCCGGAGGTCAGCGGCCCGTGAGGGACTGACCGCAAGTTTTAGGAGGTTTTATGACCGTCCTGTTAGTGTTAGCATTTGTCATATTTTTTCTCGCAGTAGATTGGTTCAAAACTCACCCGATTCGTCTCCCCGAAGGGACGATGGTTACGACTCCGGGGTTTGAAGCACTCGGCGCACTTGCACAAGATGGTGGTGAGAAAGTAGAAAATAAATAAGTGTTGCGGGATGGAGAAGCGGTATCTCGTTTGGCGACTAGAGCAAATTTTTATTGGCAATTAGCTCAGTGGTAGAGCGATGCACTGTTAATGCATTGGTCGGGGGTTCGAATCCCTCATTGCCAGCCATTTAGGAGTAATAGGAGGAAATAATGAGTGAAGAAATAGTTATGTCGAAGTATCCAAAATTAACCAACGAAGAAAAACTCGCGGTGCGTGAAGCGCAATTTGTTCGTACTAACATTATCGAACAAGCACAAGTTGCAGTTCAAGCAGCGGACCGAAATTTAGGGGCGGTTATTGATTCACTTGGAAAGAAGTATAGCATTAATCCAAAGGTGACTCAGATCAATTATGTGACATTAGAATTTGTAGACACTCCGTAGAAAGGTTTTATGACTGTTTCAAGAACCCCCTCACTCTTTCAGGGTGGGATTAGATTTCAAGACGGTACTTTACAGACTACGGCATCGGCGGGTGGGGGCGGTGGGACGGTAACGAATACGTCAGGCAATCTGACGTTGAATGCTGTTATCCTAGGAAACGGAACTGTAGACATCAAAGCAGGATCAGTTCTTCCTGCTGATGCAACAAAATATTTTGATGGTACTGGAAATTTTACTATTCCCACAGCCAGTAGCGGGACGGTAAGCAGCTTTAGTGCGGGTGTTCTTTCACCGTTTTTTACAACATCGGTCGCAACCGCCACGACTACTCCAGCACTCACTTTCTCTCTATCAAGCACATCCCAGAATTATGTGTTCGCCGGTCCTACGAGCGGGTCGGGCACTCCTTCGTATCGCTTACTTGTTGCGGGGGATATTCCTTCTTTGTCTGGTACATATCTTCCTCTTTCTGGCGGAACTCTTAGCGGATCGCTTACCATCCCTACAGGTGATTTAGTTCTTACGACGGGATCGTTTACTACTACACTTGCGACAGCGGCTACTGCGAATTATACCTTCAAATTTCCTACAACCGCAGGAACAAATTTATATGTTTTGCAAACGGACGGTTCGGGAAATACAAGTTGGGTCGCTCAATCGGGCGGTTCTACTTCACCCTGTCCGGCTTTGAGTACTTTTACTTACGTAAATCAGGGAGCATCTACCAACCTACAACGAGTTTCTGGCGGACCCATACAAGTCATAATTCCAGATGCAGGTAGCTCAGTTAACATGATTGGGATGTATTTGTCCCCACCTACCGCTCCGTATAAGGTGATTGCACAAATTCAGGGACTTACTCCAACCCAAGCCAATTCACAAGTCGTAGGTATTTATTTTTATGACGGAGCTAAATTCGAAGGTCTGGAAATACTGATGCAGGCAAGTGCAGCCGTCGGCCAACGTGTTCAACGTTGGACAAATACATCTACAGCAGGAACGACTCCTAAAAACACCGCGCCCTCGGGGGCAAGTTCTGCTACCGCCCAGTCATGTGGCGTAATCCGTACTCAGGGTTATTGGATTCAGCTTCGTAATGACGGTACTTCCTTGTACTTTGATTTCAGTATGGACGGTAGTAATTTCGTAAATTATTACTCTGAACTTATCAGTACTTACATTAGTCCTACCGAAATTGGGTTTGGCGGATTGTCTGAAACCTCGGGAAACGCCGCCACGGTAACTGCTGACTTGTTGGCATGGTCTGTCGTAGGAAATGCAAACCTATAAGGGGATTATGTACATTCAAATTTTTGAAGTGATAACATCCAGCCTTGCTATAGTTTCAGCAGGGCTCTCTTATGTGAATTACAAAGCCGCAAAGAAGTATAGCGGTCTTTCTAATCAAGCTGCAAAGATATCTGCGACCAAAGCGGACTTTGCTGGAGCACGAGCAATCGAAGCAAAGAATTATGACATTACCGCAGAACAGTCTGCTCGGGCGGCTGTTACTAACGCAGCTATCGCTGTTCTGAATGCAGGCGTGGCCGGGGATCATTGTAACAAGGCTGCATCATTTTCAGCGAATGCGGAGTCCTTTGAACTCGCTGCAAAGGAACATGTTGTGGAAGCCGCAGAGCAAGTAGATGCCGCCGCAGGACATGTGCAAACCGCAGAATCCTTTGCGAAGCAAGCAAGTGTTCACGCAGAATGCGCCGCAGAGCATGTAGAGAAGGCAGCAGAACATGTTGCTACCGCAGGTACACTTTCAGTCGCAGTAAATCGAGCCGCCCAGAAAGCCGCCGAAAAATCTCAAGTGCAAGCCGAATGCTATGCTTGTAGACGTGCGGTGAACTCCTACACATTGCGTTCTGATGGTAAAGTAGTTTGTAAATACTGTTCAGATCGAGGTCGATAATGCCAACTATCACTCCAAATTCAGCTATTCAATATCCAAAGACTACAGTATCTGATGGACAATATATTCTTTTTACTCCGGGCAATCCCGGTGTTGTTACAATTGAGGGCGGTGGTGGTTCTGGGACGCTGCCTACTTCCGATACAGCAGATGGTGTAATTGGTTCTACCGCTCCGATTGATGCAATTCAAATCGGTGGACAAAACCCATCTGGTAAACTTGAAGCAATCCAATTAGACGCAAACAACAAACTTCTCGAATCGCCCATTGGCGTAACCCTGAATGCCACAGGACAAGCGGCTCTTACAATTTCGACTTTGATTATTGCGGCTAATGCCAGCCGTGCAGCAGTTGTAATTGCGAACACTTCGACAACGCATGCGGTTTATATCGGTGCAACAGGCGTTACGAATGCTACCGGGCATTGGGTAGGCCCATCTACGGCGGTATCTATGCCCGTAAGAAGTGCCCTTTACGGATGTTCGGATGATGGTTCTTCCGTAAAAGTCACGTTCCTCGAAATCGTATAGGAGTAATATGAGTTTATTGTCAATTGTGCAAAGTGGCGGTGGAAGTGGCGGGGGCGGAGGTTCTACTCCGGGTGGGTCAGACGGCCAGCTACAAGTCAACGGTCATAGCACTTTTGTAGGCATGCCAGGAACTGTAGTCGATTATACGAATGGAACTCTTTCTATCGCCCCACCCGATGGCGGTAGTGCTACTTCTCCTGCATTTGAAGTCACAGGCGACGATCAAGAGAATGATATTTTAGATTTATATAACAACACTGGGACCAACGTTGTTTCAGTGAACTACAATGGCTCACTGACTGCTAACATAGAAATTCCGAATAACATTCTTCTTGGAAGCGGTTCAAATATTACCATCGGCGCTGCCGGACTTGCAACGTTAACGGATGCGCTGGGGTCTACAGGAACTTCGAGTCAAGTGTTATCGAGCACAATTACGGGAGTGAAATGGATTACGCTTCCGCTTGCAGTGACAGAAGCTAAAGTGTCTCATAATTGGTTGGATAGCTATACCGCTACTACAGGTGCGTTTACCCAATCTCAACCTGCTGCCGCCGATCTTTCGGACTCTGCGTCTTCAGCAGGCAACGTCCTGCGCGCGAACGGCACCAGCTTTGTGAGTGCCCAGTTGGGATACGGCGACTTGAGCGGACTGCCGACGCTTTACACTAACCCGATGACAACCTTGGGTGACATTCTTTATGAGAACGCAAGTCCAGCCCCAGCTCGTCTTGCTGGAAACACCACATCTACACGTAACTTCCTACGCTCCCTAGGAGCAAGCAGTACAGCAACTGCGCCTGTATGGGATACATTACAAGCAGGAGATATTCCCAATCTTGCGGCATCAATCATTACCAGTGGTGTGCTCGCTCTCGCCAGAGGTGGAAATACATTTTCCGCACTTGGTGATTTGATTTACAGCGGGGTCGCTGCCGCTCCAACAGTTCTTTCGGGGAACACGACCACAACGAAGATGTACCTCTCGCAAACAGGCGCTGTAGGTCCGGTTTCTGCTGCACCAGCCTGGGCGCAAATAAACTATGCTGACCTTACAGGAACTACACCTACCCCTCCTTCAGGTGCCGTGTTGTGGTCTGCACTCGGCAACGCTGGTACAGCCCTCACCCTCGCCAACGCCGGGTACGCCACGACCTTCAACCAGACTTCCGCTGTCAACTGGACGTGGGCGAATACTACTGCTGCAACGGCTGCTGGTGCTGTTTCAAACTCGCCAGTGTATAACCTTGCAGGAACTTACTTTACTCTTGGTGCATCTGCGGCTGATAC
>Ga0074046_10001002_pt1 | contig 26175 bp, 21 predicted proteins | sample BogForMeECP23OM3_FD_94441 | JGI IMG/M metagenome (GOLD analysis project Ga0074046, IMG submission 94441) | Bog forest soil microbial communities from Calvert Island, British Columbia, Canada - Bog Forest MetaG ECP23OM3 | ecosystem: Environmental > Terrestrial > Soil > Wetlands ...
CGGCTCGGGCATCGTGATCGTCACCGCGGGGCTGGCGCGCAAGCCCGGCATGAGCCGGATGGACCTGATCGAGGTCAACGCCAAGATCGTCAGGAACGTGGTGGAGAACGTCGCCAAGTACGCCCCCGACGCGGTGCTGATCGTGGTGTCCAACCCGCTGGACGAGATGACCGCGCTGGCTGCCAAGGTGTCCGGCTTCCCGTCGCACCGGGTCATGGGCCAGGCAGGCATGCTGGACACCGCCCGGTTCAGCTACTTCGTGGCCGAGAAGCTGGCGGTCCCGGTCGGGTCGGTGCGGACGCTGACGCTCGGCTCGCACGGCGACACGATGGTGCCGGTGCCCTCGGCCTGCACGGTGAACGGCCAGCCGCTGGCCAGCCTGCTGCCCGCCGAGGAGATCGAGGCGCTGGTCAACCGGACCAGGAACGGCGGCGGCGAGATCGTCGCGCTGCTGAAGACCGGCTCGGCGTACTACGCCCCGTCGGCCGCCGCGGCCCGGATGGCCCGCGCGGTGGCGGAGGACTCGGGCGCGGTCATGCCGGTGTGCGCGTGGGTGGACGGCCAGTACGGGATCTCCGGGGTCTACCTGGGCGTGGAGGCCGAGATCGGCGCGACCGGCATCCGCCGGGTGGTCGAGCGCGACCTCACCGAGGCCGAACTGACCGGCCTGCGCACCGCCGCCGAGGCCGTCCGCGCCAAGCAGGCCGACGTGGCGAGCCTGTGAGGGGCGAATCTCAGCGCTTAGCCGGGGAACGGGTCCTGGCCAGGCGCTCCTGACTACCCGGCCGCCAGGCGGCGCAGGGCTAGCTCGGCGTACAGGGCGGTGCCCTCGATCAGCGCCGCGTCGTCGAACAGGGCCAGCGCGGAGTGGGTGGTGGGCGCGCTCTGCGGGTCGCGGTCCGGCGGGCACGCCCCGAGGAAGACGAACGCGCCAGGTACCTCGTTCAGGACGAAGGAGAAGTCCTCGGCGCCGGTGATGGGGAACTCGGCCGTCTCGCCCCGGTCCGGCCCGAACACCTCGGCGATCGTCGCCGTCGCGAACGCCGCCTCGGCCGCGTCGTTGACGGTGACCGGGTACCCGGTGGCGTATTCGACGTCGGCGGTCAACCCGTGCGCGCCGGCGATGTCCCTGATCAGCCGCGGCACCAGGTCCGCCAGCGCGTCCCGGGACGCGGCGCTGTAGGAGCGGGCGGTGGCCAGGAACCTGGCCCGGTCCGGGATCACGTTGTCGGTGGTGCCGGCGTGGAAGCTGCCGACCGTGACGACGACGGGATCGAACACGTCGAACTTCCTGGTCACCATCGTCTGCAGCGCCAGCACCATCTCGCAGGCGGCGGGAATCGGGTCCGCGGCCCGGTGCGGCTGGGAGGCGTGCCCGCCGCGCCCGTGCACGGTGACGATGATCTGGTCGGCGGCGGCCAGCATCGGGCCCGGCCGGGTGGAGAACATCCCGCACGGGAGCTTGTTCGAGGTCACGTGCAGGGCGTAGGCCGCGACCGGGCGCTGGTCGGCCACGTCGAGTACGCCCTCGTGGATCATGTGCCGAGCGCCGGCGTGGCCCTCCTCGCCCGGCTGGAACATGAAGATCACCGTGCCGGGCAGGTCCGCCCGCCGGGCGGCCAGCAGCCGCGCGGCGCCGGCCAGCATGGCCGTGTGCAGGTCGTGACCGCAGGCGTGCATCGCGCCGGGCACCGCCGACGCGTACGGCAGCCCGGTTTCCTCGGTGACCGGCAGCGCGTCCATGTCGCCGCGCAGCAGCACGACCGGTCCTGGCCGAGCGCCGCGCAGCACCGCGGTCACCGAGCTGAGCGCCCGGCCGGTGCTGATCTCCAGCGGCAGCCCGTCCAGGGCGTCGAGGACCTTGGCTTGCGTCTTCGGCAGGTCCAGGCCGATCTCCGGCTCACGGTGGATCGCATGCCGCAGCTCGGCGATCTCGCCCGCGAGCTTCGCCGCCTCATCACGTACCGGCACCTGATCCTCCTTCGGGGTCGCGGTCACACCAAGACTGTAAGGCCAGCCGCCGGGCACCATCCGACGGGACAGCGTCCAGGAACTCCGGCGCGGTCCAGGCCCGCCGCACGAACGCCGCGGTGACGGTGTCGCGGACCGGCCCAGCGGCGCTGGCGGGCACGAGCGCCAGCACCGAGCCGCCGAACCCGCCGCCCATCATCCGGGCGCCGAACGCGCCCGCGGCCAGTGCCGCCTCCACCGTCGCGTCGGCCTCCGGCCAGGAGATCTCGAAGTCGTCGCGCAGCGAGGCGTGCGATTCGGTCAGCAGCAGCCCGATATCGCGGTAGGTGTCCTCGGGAGTCCCGAGCGGGGCGCTCAGCAGCGCGACCACGTCGAGGACCCGCTGGTTATCGGTGACGACATGGCGGGCGCGCCGCCGCAGGACGGGATCGGCTAGCCGGTCCACTTCAGCCGGGGTCGTTAGGGAGCGAAGAGACGGGATGCCCAGACGGCGGGCTGCCTGTTCGCACTCGGCCCGCCGCCGGCCGTACTCCCCGTCAACCAGGTCGTGCTTGGCGCGGGTGTCGATGAGCAGCAGGCTCGCGCCCGCCGCGGCGGGGTCGAACGGCACCTGCGCGGTGTCCAGCGAGCGGCAGTCGAGCAGCAGTGCGTGTCCGGCCTGGCCGAGCAGCGAGGCGGACTGGTCCATGATGCCCGTGGGCACCCCGACGAACTCGTTCTCGGCCCGCTGAGCGATCGCGGCCAGCTCGCGGCGCGGGACAGTCAGCCCCGCCAGTTCGGTCTGTGCTAGCTCGGTCTGTGCTAGCTCGGTCTGTGCTAGCTCGGTCAGGGCCAGCGCGGTGGCGCACTCCAGCGCGGCCGAGGAGGACAGGCCGGCGCCCGCGGGCAGGTCGGAGTCGATGGCGAGGCAGGCGCCGGGCACCGGGTAGCCGGCCGCCTCCAGCGCCCAGGCGACGCCGGCCGGGTAGGCGGCCCAGCCGGTCACCCGACCGGGCGCCAGCCCGTCGAGCGCGATCTGGACCGCGGCCGCGGGCTCCTGGCGGGAGCACAGCGTCAGCTGCCGCGACACTGGGCTTCCGGGTCCGGCCCGGCGCGCCGCCGCGGCCGTGACACCCTGGCCGAGCGCGAACGGCAGCACGTAGCCCTCGTTGTAGTCAGTGTGCTCGCCCATCAGGTTGGCCCGCCCCGGGGCCAGCCACACGCCCTCCGGCTCCCCGCCGAACCGCGACCGGAAGAGCTCGGCCGGCCTCACCGCGGGCTGCGGGCATGGGTGAACTGCCAGGCGTCGGCGGCCATGGCGCGCAGGTCCTGCTCCGCCCGCCAGCCCAGCTCGGACTGGATCTTCGCGGACGAGGCGACCAGCACGGCCGGGTCGCCGGCCCGGCGCGGGCCCACGTCGGTGCCGATGTCGGCGCCGGTGACCTCCCGGCACACCTCGATCACCTCGCGGACCGAGAAGCCGGCCCCGTTGCCGAGGTTGTAGACGCGGTGCTGGCCGGGCCGGCAGGCCGCCAGCGCACGCAGGTGCGCGTCGGCCAGGTCGCTGACGTGGATGTAGTCGCGGACGCAGGTCCCGTCGGGGGTGGGGTAGTCGTCGCCGAAGATCTGCACCGGGCGGCCTTCGGCCGCGGCGGCCAGCACGTTGGGGATGAGGTGGGTCTCCGGGTTGTGCCGCTCGCCGAGCCAGCTGCCGCCGGCCTGCTGTGCGCCGGCCACGTTGAAGTAGCGCAGGCTCACCGCGCCGAACCCGTACATCCGGGCGAACTCGGTCAGGGTGGTGTCGACGGCGACCTTGGACGCGCCGTAGGGACTGGTCGGGCGGGTGGGATCGGCCTCGGTGACGGGCGTGCGCTCGGGCTCGCCATAGACGGCGGCCGTCGAGGAGAAGACGATCGTCCGGATCAGCATCTCGCGCATGGCCTCGAGCAGCGCGATCGTGCCGCCCAGGTTGTTCGACCAGTACTTGGCCGGATCCGCGACCGACTCGCCGACCAGCGACTTGGCCGCGAAGTGCAGCACCGCCTCGACGCCGTCACTCAGTGCCTCGGCAGAACAGTCGCGCAGCGTGCCCTTGACGAACGTGGCGCCGGGCGGCACCGCGTCGGCGTGCCCGGTGGACAGGTCGTCGAGCACGGTGACCTCGTGCCCGGCCGCGACCAGCTGCGCGGCGACGACGCTGCCGATGTAACCGGCACCGCCGGTGACGAGCACTCTCATCAGGCCTCCCTGAGCCGTTGCGCCGCCTCTTCGGGCACGATGTCGTTGATCCACACGCCCATGCCGGATTCGGTACCGGCCAGGTACTTCAGCTTGTTGGCCGCGCGCCGGACCGTCAGGACCTGCAGGTGCGCGGCGAACTGGCGGCGCGCGATCTCGTCGGAGACCGGGGCCTGGTACCAGGCGGCGATGTAGGGCGCGGGCTGGCCGAACAGCCCGTCGAACCGGCGCATCACGTCCAGGTACAGCGGGCAGAACGCGTCCCGCGCCGCCTCGCTGACCTGCGTCAGGTCGGGTACCCGGACGGCGGGGAAGATCCGCACCTCGTACGGCCAGCGCGCCGCCTCGGGCACGAACACGATCCAGTGCTCGTTGCGGGTCACGATCCTGGTCCCGGCCTGCAGTTCGGCCGCGACCAGGTCGTCGAACAGGTTGCCTCCGGCGTGGTGGAAGGCGTAGTCGCGGGCCTGCGCCACCATCCGCTCCAGCCGCGGCGCCACGAAGGGGAACGCGTAGATCTGTCCGTGCGGGTGATGCAGCGTGACGCCGATCTCCTCGCCCTTGTTCTCGAAGCAGTACACCTGCTGGGTCTGCGGCAGCGCGCTCAGCACCTGCGTCCGATCCACCCAGGCCTCGAACACGGTGCGCACCCGCCGCGGGCTGAGCCGGGCGAACGAGGAGTTGTGAGCGGAGGTGAAGCAGATCACCTCGCAGCGGCCGAGCGGTTCGGCCAGCGAGGGGAACCGGTTCTCGAACACCACCACGTCGTAGCTGTCCGCCGGTATCTCGGTGGGCCGCCCGGGCGCCGACGGGTCGAGCGGGCACGCCTCGGGCGGCGGCAGGAAGGTCCGGTCCTGGCGGGCCGCGGCGATCACCACCGACTCCCCGGTCAGCGGATCCCAGCGGATCCCCCAATCCGGCGACCCCACCGGAAGGGCAGGCCCCGGCGGCCACGGCGGCAGCGGCCTGGTGTCCCGGTCCTGGGCGCGGCCCAGGCCGGGCGCCTCGTCGAAGTAGACGATCTCGCGCCCGTCCGCCAGCCGGGTGCTGGACTTCCAGATTGATTGCGTGTCCACGGGACCCTTACGTTATCCGGTCTAGACTGGCGAGACACATCGTGCGACCGGCGGCGGGGGCTGCCGCGAGCCAAAGGGCCGCGGTGCCGCCTGGACTGAGGAGCGACGGAGGAGCGACAAGGGCCCGCCGCCACAGGCGGCCAGGCAAGCAAGGCGGCGCCTTGAAGGCGGCCCGGAGGCGAGCGGCAGACAGAAAATGAGCAAGGTCGTCCTAGAGGTCATAGTCGTCCTCGTCATCATCTGCGTCGGGGGGTTCTTCTCGGCCTCGGAGATGGCCCTGGTTTCCCTGCGCGAGGGCCAGATCAGGACGCTGGCCAAGCGAGGCAAGCGGGGCCAGCGGGCCGCCAGGCTCGCGCAGGACCCGAACCGGTTCTTCTCCGCCGTGCAGATCGGCGTGACCCTGGCCACGCTGGTCTCCGGCGCCTACGGCGCCGCGACGCTCGCGGACGTGCTGAAGTCGTGGCTGATCCGGCAGCACCTGTCGCCGGCCTGGGCAGGCCCGGTCTCGTTCGTCGTGGTGACCATCTGCATCACGTTCTTCAGCCTGGTGCTCGGCGAGCTCGCGCCCAAGCGGATCGGGCTGCAGCGGGCTCCGCGGCTGGCGCTGCTGGCCGCGCCGCTGCTGGACCGGATCGCCACCCTGGCCCGGCCGGTCGTCTGGCTGCTCACCATATCGACGAACCTGGTCGTGGCCGTCCTCGGCGGCGATCCGCGAGTCGGGCGCCAGGCCATGACCGAGCAGGAACTGCGCGATCTGGTGACGGGCGCCCAGGCGCTCAGTACGGACGAGCGGCACATCGTCGGCGAGGTCTTCGACGCCGGCAAACGGCAGATCCGCGAGGTCCTGGTGCCGCGCACCGAGGTGGTCTTCCTGGACGGACAGACCCCGGTCGCCGAGGCCGCCGCCATCGCCGCGAGGGTGCCGCATTCGCGGCTGCCGGTCTACGCCGGCACCTACGACAACGTGATCGGCTTCGTGCACGTCCGGGACCTGTTCGGCCCCGGCGTGGCCAAGGACTCGGTGCCGGTCAGCCGGATCGTCCGGCCGGTGAAGTTCCTGCCGATCAGCAAGACCGTGCTCTCCTCGCTGTCCGAGATCCGGCGCGAGCGGGCCCACCTGGCCATCGTGGTCGACGAGTACGGCGGCACGGCCGGCATCGTCACCCTGGAGGACCTGGTCGAGGAGCTGATCGGCGACATCAGAGACGAATACGACCTGGAGCAGGAGCAGGCCACCAAGACCCGGGCCGGCGAGGTGGAGGTCGACGGCCTGCTCAACCTGGACGAGTTCCGGGAGCAGACCGGCATCGAGCTGCCGGAAGGCCCGTATGAGACGGTCGCGGGCTACGTCCTGGCCACCCTCGGCGACCTGCCGTCCCTGGGCGCCAGCGTCCAGGTGGCGGGCCACACGATCACCGTGACCGAACTCGACGGCCGCCGCATCGCCCGCCTCCGCGTCACGGCCAGCGCCGCGCCCCCGGCCAGCGCCGCGCCCCCGGCGGCCCCGCCCCCGGCGGCCCCGCCCACCCCTCACAACACGGTTTCTGCTGGTCAGGTGCGGCTAAACTCGGAGACCCCGCAGGAAGGCGGTTCTGGGTGAAAGGCGGTCAGCGTGCTCGGTGGCTTTGACACCGTTCTCGTCGTCGACTTCGGCGCGCAGTACGCGCAGCTGATCGCGCGCCGGGTGCGCGAGTGCCACGTCTACTCCGAGCTCGTCCCGTCGACGATGCCGGTGGAGGAGATGCTGGCCAAGCGGCCGAAGGCGATCATCTTGTCCGGCGGCCCCTCGTCGGTCTACGCCGACGGCGCGCCGCCCGCGCCGCCCGGGCTCTTCGACGCCGGGGTGCCCGTCCTGGGCATCTGCTACGGCTTCCAGCTGATGGTGGCCGGGCTGGGCGGCACGGTCGAGCGGACCGGCGCCGCCGAGTACGGCCGAACTGTGCTCGTCCGGGGGGACGATCCCCCCCAAACCCCCCCTGCTCCTAGGGGGAAACCGTTCCCCCCAGACCCCCTCGGCCCCCCTGAGCACGGGGGGGAACCTTCCCCCCCGTACCCCCCCGGCCCCCCTGCGGGGGGGATTCTCCTGGCCGGCCTGCCGGCCAGGCAGCAGGTCTGGATGTCGCACGGGGACACCTGCACGGCGGCCCCGCCCGGCTTCACGGTGACCGCGCGGACCGAAGCGACGCCGGTGGCGGCGGTGGAGAACGAGCAGCGCCGCATGTTCGGCGTCCAGTTTCACCCCGAGGTCATGCACACCGAGCATGGCCCCCGCATCCTGGCCCGCTTCCTCGAGCTGGCCGGATGCCGCCCGTCCTGGACCACGCTGAACGTCGTCGAGGAGCAGGTGGCGCTGATCCGCGAGCAGGTCGGCGACGGCCGGGCGATCTGCGGGCTGTCCGGCGGGGTGGACTCCGCGGTCGCCGCGGCGCTCGTGCAGCGGGCCATCGGCGACCGTCTCACCTGCGTGTTCGTCGACCACGGCCTGCTGCGCAAGGGCGAGGCCGAACAGGTCGAGCAGGACTTCGTGGCCGCCACCGGCGTCCGGCTCAAGGTGGCGAACGAGGCCGACACGTTCGGTTCCGCGCTGGCCGGGGTGGCCGAACCCGAGCAGAAGCGGAAGATCATCGGCCGGGAGTTCATCCGCGCCTTCGAGCGCGCCGCCCGGGAGATCACCGCCGAGGCCGGCCAGCACGGCGAGGCGTGCGAGTTCCTGGTGCAGGGCACGCTGTACCCGGACGTGGTGGAGTCGGGCGGCGGCACCGGCACCGCGAACATCAAGTCGCACCACAACGTCGGCGGGCTCCCCGATGACCTGAAGTTCCACCTGGTCGAGCCGCTGCGCTGGCTGTTCAAGGACGAGGTGCGGCGGGTGGGGTCCGAACTCGGCCTGCCGCAGCCGATCGTCCGCCGCCAGCCGTTCCCCGGCCCCGGGCTGGCGATCAGGATCATCGGCGAGGTGACCGCCGAGCGCCTGGCGATCCTGCGCGAGGCTGACGCCATCGTCCGCGAGGAGATGTCCGCCGCCGGCCTCGACACCCTGGTCTGGCAGTGCCCGGTGGTGCTGCTGGCCGACGTGCGTTCGGTCGGCGTGCAAGGCGACGGCCGCAGCTACGGCCACCCGATCGTGCTCCGCCCGGTGACCAGCGAGGACGCGATGACCGCGGACTGGGCCCGGCTCCCGTACGACGTGCTGGCCCGGATCTCCACCCGCGTCACCAACGAGGTCCCCGAGGTCAACCGCGTCGTCCTCGACGTCACCAGCAAGCCCCCCGCCACCATCGAGTGGGAGTGAGAGCTCTTTTTAGCCGAACGGCCTCGGTGCGCGCCGCTGGCCCCGCTCAAGCCCGGGCCGCGGCAGCGCGGAGCTAGGCCGGTGCCGACGGGCCGGCCCGCGAGGTTCGCTGGATCTGGGCGGCTATCCGGGCTGCGCGCTGGCAGAACGCGTCCAGGGTCTGGGTTGTCCGCTGGGCCCCTTTGGTGTAGACGCACAGGGCGTCCGCGTGCATCTCGAAGCGCGTGGCGTCGGCGCCGAGCTTCCCGACCGGCAGCTCGCACATCCAGGCCGTGAAGTCGGCGGTGAACAGCGCCTGTACGCCCGGGCGGTCGCGGTCGCTGACGATACCGATCTCGTAGGTCTGGTCGAACTGCGCGTCACCGACGGTGACTGATATCAGCCCGCGAGGAAGCACGCTGACCAGCTTCAGCCGACCGCCCCGGAGCGGATTCTGCCGGGGGACGCAGGCGATGCCCGCAGCGAGCCTGGTCGCGGAGGGGATGTCGTAGCGTGCCACCGTCCAGCTCTCCCTGCTGGTGCCCCGGCCGGAGCGGAGCACCTTTTCGGCGTACCAGAGCAGCCCTTGGGCACCGCCGCCCAGTCGGCCGCGCATGAAGCTGTGGGACCTCTTCGGATAGATCGTCGTGAGAAACCACAGGTCGCCCGGCGTCTCACCGGTGAGTTCATAGGTGAGCTGGCGGCTTAGCGCGTAGCGCTCGGCGAAGGCATCCACGCTCATCCGCATCGCGTCGGTCAGCTTCCAGGGATGCCGCAGGGCCTGGCTGAGCCCTTCGCCCAACCGGGCCTGATCCTGTCCCCTCCCGCCGTCAGATGCCCCCAGTGGCTGCGGCCCGGCCTCGGCGGGCCCGGCCTCGGCGGGCCCGGCCTCGGCCGGAGATTCCTCGTCGAGTAGTTCGACGACGTCCAGCCGGTTCAGGGAAGGCCGATACTCTCCCTCGCCGAGAGCATTCCTGATCCGCTCCCAGATCGCCGGCCACACCAGCTTCTCAGTCTCGTCCCGAGCCGGCGGGGTCTCGCGCCGCACCTCGATCTCCGCCGACGAGCCGAACTTCTCGTCGTGCACGGCGAAGCCGGCGATGAGCCGGTACCTGCGCGCAGGCCCGGCGGCCGCCACGGGAGTCGCTGATGACCCGGTGCGCTGGTGGTACTCCTCGGGTGTTTCGCGGCGGCTGGTGAACACGTAGCCGAGGTACTCGTCGAGGGTCTCGACGTGGCCAGAAGACAGCCGCCATGACCCGAAGCCCGCGAGCGTCAGGTTCAGCAGCCCCACGAAGGTCGTCTCGCCATCGGCGTTTTCGGCCTGGCCGGGATCGGCGAATCGCCGGCGGCCGGTGAACTGGAACAAGATCCGAAGCCCCGGAGAGTCCCCGCCAGTTTCCAGACGCCAGACCTCGATTTGGGTCACTCCCGGGCCAGGGGCCACCTGCCAGGGTTCCATGACCGGATGCAGGAGCCGGTACGCGGCATCCGGCTCGGCGATCGCGGCCAGCGCCCCCTCATCGCCGTCGACGGCCATCGCCCACGCGGCGACGGCCTGGCGTACCGTCCGGCTGACATGATCGGCGCTGTACCGCTCGTCGAGCGCTCCCGCCTGCCGCATCGTCTCGGCGACGGATGCGGGGACCTCCAGGCGGGCGGCCTGCACCAGCCTGACGGATTCGGACTCGCTCATCGCCAACTCCCTCGGCACGGCCAGGATCACAGCATGGCACGAGCGCCGAACGAAATGCTGGACCCTGCTACCCGAGGCTCCGCATGGCCCACAGGTCGGGGAAGGTGGGGTGGCCGACGGTGGACCTGAGGTAGGTGGCGCCTGCTGAGCCGCCCGTGCCTGGCCTGCCGCCGATCGTCCGCTCCACCATCTTGACGTGGCGATAGCGCCACTCCTGCATGCCCTCGTCGAGGTCCACCAGGAGCTCGCACACCGCGGTGGCGTCGGTGTCGTCCTGGTAGACCTTCTTCAGCACCTGCTGCATCCCGGCCGAAGCCTCAATGGCTTGGCTCACGTCACGGTGCTGGATTTCGGCCGGCACGTCGTATCCCTGGCCGGCCAGGTAACGGACGAAGGAATCGAACACCGACGGCCGCGACATGGCCGCCGAGATGTGCTCCCGCTCGGCGCTGCCCGGCGCGTACCGGGCGACCATCATCCGGTCCCGCCGGCCCAGCACCGCCTCCAGCTCGCGGAACTGCGCCGACTCGAACCCGCTCGAGGTGCCGAGCCAGTCGCGGAACCTGGTGAACTGGGTCGGTGTCATGGTCTCGAGCACGTCGAGCTGCGCCACCACGATCTTCAAGATGGCCAGCGTCCGCCGGAGCGTGCGCATGGCGTGCGTGGTGCCGCCGGAGGAGAGTTCGGCCTGCAGCTTGCCCAGCTCGTGCAGCAACTGCTTGAACCACAGCTCGTAGATCTGGTGGATGACGATGAACAGCATCTCGTCGTGCTCGCTCGACCTGGGCTGCTGTGCCGACAGCAGCTGATCGAGCCGCAGGTATCCGGAGTAGGTGACGGGTTCAGCCATGGTCGGTGAAGCGTTTCTGCTCGATGATGTCGCGGGCGGCGCCGACGGCGGTCCAGACGTCGGCGAAGCGCGTGGTCAGCGGGGACAGGCCGAACCGGAACCGGTCCGGGGTCCGGTAGTCCGCGACGATGTTCGCGGCGGCGAGCTGCCCGACAATCTGCTCGGCCTGCGGATGGCAGTAGGTGACGTGGCCGCCGCGGCGGCGGCCGTCCCGGGGGGTGGCCAGCGCGCAGCCGAGCGGCTCGAGCCAGGCGTCGCCGAGGTCGATGAGGTAGCTGGTCAGCCGCAGGCTCTTGGCCCGCATCGGGCGCAGGCCCGCCTCGAGCAGCAGCCGCGCGCCCTCCTCCACCGCCGCGGTGCCCAAGATGGACGGAGTGCCCGTCATGAACTTGGCGATGCCGGCCGCCGGGTCGTACCTGGGCCCCATGGCGAACTGGTCGCGCTGGGCGAACCAGCCCCATATCGGCTGCCGCAGCACCTCCCGCAGCCGGGCCGAGACGTACAGGAACGCGGGCGCGCCGGGACCCGCGTTGAGGTACTTGTAGGTGCAGCCGACCGCCAGGTCCACGTCGCACTGGTCAAGCTCGACGGGCACCGCGCCCACCGAGTGGCACAGGTCCCACAAGATGAGCGCGCCGGCCTGATGCGCGATCTCGGTGACGGCCTCCATGTCGGCGAGGGCGCCGCTGCGGTACGCCACGTGCGACAGGCTGACCAGCGCGGTGTCCTCGTCCACCGCGGCGCGTACCTCGTCGGCATCCAGGCCCTCGTTGATGTCGGTGGTCAGCATGCGCAGTTCCACGCCGCGCTGGGCCGCGATTCCCTCGACCACGTAGCGGTCGCTGGGGAAGTTGTCCTGGTCGGTGACGATCACGTGCCGGCCGGGGCGGGCGTCCAGCGCCGAGCAGGCCAGCTTGTAGAGGTTCACCGTGGTGTTGTCGGCCACCAGGACCTGGCCCGGCGCGGCGCCGGTCAGCTCGCCGACCAGGTCGCCGGCGCGCTCCGGCAGGTCCACCCAGTGGTCCCACGACCTGACCAGCGCGGCGCCCCACTCCTGGCGGGTCACGGCCTCCAGCCGCCGCAGCGTGGCGAGCGGGAGCGCGCCGAGCGAGTTTCCGTTCAGGTAGATCAGGGACGGGTCGTCAAGCGCGAACCGGTCGCGGAACCCGGCCAGCGGATCCGCCGCGTCCAGTTCTTCGGCGTGCGCCCGCTCCAAGAGCACCTGGGACATACCGCACACCATAACTCCCTTTCCTCCTGGGCCGGCCTGCTCGCTTGTTTGACGAGTCCGCTCGGTGCCGCTACTGTTCGGGATTAGCACTCACTGCTGTAGAGTGCTAATGCGACGAGGCAGTCTGGCACCCGCGACGGCAGGCGGCCGCGCTCGCCCTCTCTAGTAACTCACCATTAGCCTTTCCGGAGGGGGAGGTCAGATCGTGACGACCGCCACCAAGGTAGTAATCAAGCCGCTCGAAGACCGGATCGTGGTCCGCCCGCTTGAGGCAGAGCAGACCACGGCATCCGGACTTGTGATCCCGGACACCGCCAAGGAGAAGCCCCAGGAGGGCGAAGTCCTTGCGGTTGGTCCTGGTCGCTTCGACGATGCGGGAACCAAGCGCGTGCCGATCGACGTCAAGGTCGGCGACGTGGTGCTGTACAGCAAGTACGGCGGCACCGAGGTCAAGTACGGCGGCGAAGAGTACCTGGTGCTCTCCGCCCGCGATGTCCTCGCCGTCATCGAGAAGTAGTACTCGGGCGCCGGCGGCGGAGCGCCCGGCCTATCGCCGGGGTCTTGCCGCCGGAGCCGGTGAGCATGCCTGCGCTTCTGACGCGTACTCTGCTGACCAGTGACGGCGTGCTGACTGAGAACTCGATCCAACCGTAGGTTGAGGTAGTAAATGCCCAAGATCCTGGAGTTCGACGAGGACGCCCGCCGCTCGCTCGAGCGTGGCGTCAACAAGCTCGCCGACACCGTGAAGGTGACGCTGGGCCCTCGCGGCCGCAACGTCGTAATCGACAAGAAATGGGGCGCTCCCACCATCACCAACGACGGCGTGACCGTCGCCAAGGAGGTGGAGCTGGAGGACCCCTACGAAAACCTGGGCGCCCAGCTCGCCAAGGAAGTCGCCACCAAGACCAACGACATCGCCGGGGACGGCACCACGACGGCGACCGTCCTGGCTCAGGCGATGGTGCGTTACGGCATGCGCTCGGTCGCGGCCGGCGCCAACCCGATGGACATGAAGCGCGGCATCGACGCCGCCGCCGCCGAGGTCTCCAAGCGGCTGCTGGATTCCGCGCGTGACGTGGAGGAGCAGACCGAAATCGCGCACGTCGCGACGATCTCCGCGCAGGACGAGAAGATCGGCGAGTTGATCGCCGAGGCGTTCGCCAAGGTCGGCAAGGACGGTGTCATCACCGTCGAGGAATCGCCGACGATGGGCCTGGAGCTGGAGTTCACCGAGGGCCTCCAGTTCGACAAGGGCTACATTTCGCCGTACTTCATCACCGACCCCGAGCGCCTCGAGGCGGTCCTGGAAGACGCGTACGTCCTCATCCACCAGTCCAAGATCTCTTCGATGCAGGACTTCCTGCCGCTGCTGGAGAAGATCGCGCAGACGAAGCGGCCGACGCTGGTGATCGCCGAGGACGTCGAGGGCGAGGCGCTGGCCACCCTGGTGGTGAACAAGATCCGTGGCCTGCTCAACGTGGTGGCCGTGAAGGCGCCCGGTTTCGGTGACCGCCGCAAGGCCATGCTCGCCGACATCGCGGCGCTGACCGGCGGCACCTTGATCAGCGAGGAGGTCGGCCTCAAGCTGGACTCGGTCGGGCTGGAGGACCTGGGCCGCGCCCGTCGCATCGTGGTGACCAAGGACACCACCACGATCGTGGACGGCGCGGGCGACAAGTCGGCGATCGAGGACAGGATCAGGCAGATCCGCACCGAGATCGAGAACACCGACTCCGACTGGGACCGGGAGAAGCTGCAGGAGCGGCTGGCCAAGCTGTCCGGCGGCGTCTGCGTCCTGCGCGTCGGTGCTGCGACCGAGGTGGAGCTCAAGGAGAAGAAGCACCGCCTTGAGGACGCGATCTCCGCCACCCGGGCGGCCATCGAGGAAGGCATCATCGCCGGCGGCGGCAGCGCCCTGGTGCACGTGGCCATCGGCCTCGACGACCTCGGCCGCAAGGGTGACGAGGCGACCGGAGTCCAGGTCGTCAAGAACGCCCTGAGCGAGCCGGCCCGCTGGATCGCGTTCAACGCGGGCCAGGAGGGTTCCGTCGTGGTGGCCAAGATCGCCACCCTGCCCGCCGGGCATGGCTACAACGCGGCCACCGGCGAGTACGGCGACCTGGTGGCCCAGGGCGTCATCGACCCGGTGAAGGTGACCCGGTCGGCCGTGCAGAACGCCGCGTCGATCGCCGCCATGCTGCTGACCACCGAGACCCTGGTGGTCGAGAAGCCGGAGGAGCAGGAGGCCCCCGCGGCCGACGGCCACGGGCACAGCCACCCGCACTGAGATATAGGGCAAACGCGGGGCCACGAGACTGTGGCCCCGCGTTTCGCTTCCCTGCGGTCCCCGGTCCCCGGTCGACAGGGGCGCCCATAGGATGGGTGCATTCCGCAGCGGCTCCCGGTGAAGGGTGCCTTGGCATCCTCCCCGCCCGAGTGAAGGTGCCATGACTGATCAAGTTCAACCGAGCCAGTCCTCTCCCGGGGGGACCCATCCCCCCGGCCCCCCCTTGGATAAGTTCGCGCCCGTCGGCCTGACCTTTGACGACGTGCTCTTGCTGCCCGCCCACTCGGCGGTGCTGCCGAGCGAGGCGGACACCACCACCAGGATCACGCGCCGTTACCGCCTCCGCGTCCCGCTGGTGTCCGCGTCGATGGACACCGTGACCGAGGCCCGGATGGCGATCGCCATGGCCCGCCAGGGCGGCGTGGGCGTGCTGCACCGCAACCTGTCGGTGGAGGAGCAGGCGCAGCAGGTGGACATGGTCAAGCGGTCCGAGGCGGGCATGATCACCGACCCGGTGACCTGCGGGCCCGACGCCACGATCGCGGACGTGGACCGCCTGTGCGGCCGCTACCGGATCTCCGGCGTGCCGGTGACCGGCCCGGATGGCGTGCTGGTGGGTATCGTCACCAACCGTGACATCAGGTTCGAGACCGACCACAGTCGCCCGGTGGCCGAGGTCATGACCCCGATGCCCCTGGTCACCGCGCCGGTGGGGGTCGCGCCCGAGGAGGCGCTGCGGCTGCTGCGCCAGCACAAGGTGGAGAAGCTGCCGCTGGTCGACGAGTCGGGCCGGCTGCGCGGGCTCATCACCGTGAAGGACTTCACCAAGAGCGAGAAGTTCCCCTTCGCGACCAAGGACCCGGCCGGACGGCTGGTGGTCGGGGCCGCGGTGGGGGTCGGCGAGGACGCTAAGCGCCGCGCGCAGGCGCTGATCGAGACCGGCGTGGACTTCCTGGTCGTGGATACCGCGCACGGGCACGCGCAGGCCGTGCTGGACATGGTCGCGCAGATCAAGGCCAACTCCGACACCGAGGTGATCGGCGGCAACGTGGCCACCCGGGCGGGCGCGCAGGCCCTGGTGGACGCGGGCGCGGACGGCATCAAGGTGGGCGTCGGGCCGGGCTCCATCTGCACCACCCGGGTGGTGGCGGGGGTGGGCGTCCCGCAGGTCACGGCGATCTACGAGGCGGCCAAGGCGGCCCGCCCGGCCGGCGTGCCCGTGGTCGGCGACGGCGGCCTGCAGTATTCCGGTGACATCGCCAAGGCCATCGCCGCGGGCGCCGACACCGTCATGCTGGGCAGCCTGCTGGCCGGGTGCGAGGAAAGCCCGGGCGAGATGGTCTTCATCAACGGCAAGCAGTACAAGCTCTACCGGGGCATGGGATCGCTCGGCGCCATGCGGAACCGGGAGCGCGGCCGGTCCTACTCCAAGGACCGGTACTTCCAGGATGACGTGCTGCGCGAGGACAAGCTGGTGCCGGAGGGCATCGAGGGGCAGGTGCCCTACCGCGGCCCGCTGGCCGCCGTCGCCGGGCAGCTCGTCGGCGGGCTGCGGGCGGCCATGGGCTACTGCGGCGCCCGGACCATCGCCGACCTGCAGGAGGCCCGGTTCATCCAGATCACCGCGGCCGGCCTGACCGAGAGCCACCCGCACGACGTCAAGATGACCGTCGAGGCGCCGAACTACGGCGGCCGCCCCGGCCGGGACGGAACCGCCCAGTGACCAGGAAAGACACGAGGACTACAGACGGATGAGCGACGTGGAGATCGGCCGGGGCAAGACCGGGCGCCGGGCGTACTCGCTCAGCGAGATCGGTATCGTGCCGGCCCGCCGGACGCGGGACCCGGAGGAGGTGTCGATCGCCTGGCAGATCGACGCCTACCGGTTCGAACTGCCGCTGATGGCCTGCCCGATGGACAGCGTCGTGTCGCCGGCCACCGCGATCCAGATCGGCCGGCTGGGCGGCCTGGCCGTGCTGGACCTGGAAGGACTGTGGACCAGGTACGAAGACCCCGAGCCGCTGCTCGCGGAGGTGACCGAACTCGACGAGCAGGCGGCCACCCGGCGGCTGCAGGCCATGTACGCCGAACCGATCTCCGAGGACCTCATCGGGCGCCGGATCGAGGAGATCGCCCGGGCCGGCGTGACGACCGCGGCCAGTCTGTCGCCGCAGCGCACCGCGCGGTACGCCAAGGCCGTGGTTGACGCGGGGGTGGACATCTTCGTGATCCGCGGCACCACGGTGTCGGCGGAGCACGTCTCCGGCCGGGCCGAGCCGCTTAACCTCAAGCAGTTCATCTACGAGCTTGACGTCCCGGTGGTGGTCGGCGGCTGCGCGACCTACACCGCCGCGCTGCACCTGATGCGCACCGGCGCCGCCGGGGTGCTGGTCGGCTTCGGCGGCGGCTCTGGCCACACCACCGTGAAGGTGCTCGGCGTCGCGGTGCCGATGGCTACCGCGATCGCCGACGTGGCCGCGGCGCGGCGCGACTACCTGGACGAGTCCGGCGGCCGTTACGTGCACGTGATCGCCGACGGCTCCATGACCAGCAGCGGCGACATCGCCAAGGCGCTGGCCATCGGCGCCGACGCGGTCATGGTGGGCTCGCCGCTGGCCCGGGCCACCGAAGCGCCGGGCCGGGGCTACCACTGGGGCAGCGAGGCCAACCACACCGAACTGCCCCGGGGCGCCCGGGTCCGGGTCGGGACGATCGGCACGCTGGAGCAGATCCTGCACGGCCCGTCGACCGTCCCGGACGGCTCGATGAACCTGATGGGGGCGCTCCGCCGGACGATGGCCACGGCCGGCTACTCCGACCTGAAGGAGTTCCAGCGGGTCGAGGTGGTCGTCGCCGATTCCGGCCTGCCCGGCGGCCGCCGCTAGACTCCTGCGCATGGCTCAGCCGCACCCTCAGCCAGCCCACCCTGGGCCAGCCCACCCTGGGCCAGCCCACCCTCGGCCAGCCCACCCTCGGCCAGCCCACCCTCGGCCAGCACCGTCTAAGCTTCGCGTCCTGTCCGGCATCCAGCCCACGGCCGACTCGTTCCACCTCGGCAACTACCTCGGCGCGCTGCGCCAGTGGGTGGCGCTGCAGGACCGCTACGACGCCTTCTACTGCGTGGTCGACCTGCACGCGATCACGGTGCCGCAGGACCCGGCCCTGCTGTCCCGGCGCACCCGGGTCGCCGCCGCTCAGCTGCTCGGGGCCGGGCTCGACCCGGACCGGTGCACGCTGTTCGTGCAGAGCCACGTGCCCGAGCACACCGAACTGGCCTGGGTGCTCGGCTGCATGACCGGGTTCGGCGAGGCGAGCCGGATGACCCAGTTCAAGGACAAGTCGTCGAAAGATGGCCAGGAGCAGGCCTCGGTCGGCCTGTTCACCTACCCGATCCTGCAGGCCGCGGACATCCTGCTCTACCAGGCCGACCAGGTGCCGGTGGGCGAGGACCAGCGGCAGCACCTCGAGCTCAGCCGGACGCTGGCCCAGCGGTTCAACCACAGGTACGGCCAGACGTTCGTGCCCCCGCAGCCGTACATCCTGGCCGACGTGGCCAAGATCTACGACCTGCAGGACCCGACGGCCAAGATGAGCAAGTCGTCCTCGTCTCCGCAGGGCATCATCGACGTCCTGGACGACCCGGCCGTGATCCGCAAGAAGATCGCCCGCGCGGTCACCGACCCGGGCTCGGAGGTGCGCGCCGACCCGGACGGCAAGCCGGGCGTGACCAACCTGCTGCGGATCTACTCGGCGCTGTCCGGCGAGCCGGTGGCCACCGTGGAAGCCAAGTACTCCGGCGCGGGCTACGGCGCCTTCAAGAAGGACCTGGCCGAACTGGTCGTCGCCAGCTTCGCCCCGATCAGGGAGCGGACCGAGCGGATCCTCGCCGACGAGGCCGGGCTCGACCGGCTGCTCGCCGACGGCGCCGCGCGGGCCCGCCGTGTCGCCGGGCAGACCATGGCCACCGTCCGCGAGCGCATGGGCCTGCTCAAGCCCTCGGCCTGAACCGGTCCAGCATCAGCCTTCCAGCTCTCCTCGTATGGTCAAACGTCGCCCCGAAGTAACCTGAGCAGATGGAACGTACGTCCGAGTCAGGCTTTCCCATCGATCCCGTCTATGACGACCGCACGCTTACGGATTTCCGGCCCGAAGAAAAGCTCGGCAGGCCGGGAGAGTATCCGTTTACGCGCGGAGTGTATCCGCGAATGTATGTTGACCGGCCCTGGACGATGCGTCAGTACGCCGGATTCGCCACCGCCCAGGAGTCCAACCGCCGCTATCACGAGCTGATCGAGGCGGGCACCACCGGCCTCTCGGTCGCCTTCGACCTGCCCACCCAGATGGGATACGACTCCGATGCCCGGGTCGCGCACGGCGAGGTGGGCAAGGTCGGCGTGGCCATCGACACCGTCGACGACATGCGCACCCTGTTCAACGGCATCCCCTTGGACACCGTGTCCACCTCGATGACGATCAACGCGCCCGCCGCCGTGCTGCTGCTGATGTACCAGACGGTCGGCGAGGAGCAAGGCGCCCGCCCGGACCAGCTGACCGGCACGATCCAGAACGACGTGCTCAAGGAGTACATCGCCCGCGGCACCTACATCTACCCGCCCCGCCCGTCGCTGCGCCTGGTCGCCGACACGTTCGCCTACTGCCGCACCGAACTGCCCAAGTGGAACACGATCTCCATCTCCGGCTACCACATGGCCGAGGCGGGCGCCACGCCGGTGCAGGAGATCGCGTTCACGCTGGCCAACGCCAAGGAGTACGTCAGGGCGGCCGTGGCGTCGGGGCTGGAGATCGATGACTTCGCCCCCCGGCTCTCCTTCTTCTTCGTGGCGCGGACCACGCTGCTTGAGGAGGTCGCCAAGTTCCGCGCCGCCCGCCGGCTCTGGGCGCACATCATGAAAGACGAGTTCGGGGCGCAGGACCCGAGGTCGCAGATGCTGCGCTTCCACACCCAGACGGCCGGCGTGCAACTCACCGCGCAGCAGCCGGAGGTGAACCTGATCCGGGTGAGCCTGCAGGCCCTGGCGGCGGTGCTGGGCGGGACCCAGTCGCTGCACACCAACTCCTTCGACGAGGCGCTCGCGCTGCCCAGCGCCAAGGCCGCCCGGCTGGCGCTGCGCACCCAGCAGGTGATCGCGTACGAGAGCGACCTGACCGCGACGGCGGACCCGTTCGCGGGCTCGTACGCGATCGAGTCGATGACCGATGAGATAGCGGACGCGGCCACCGAGATGGTGGACCGCATCGAGACGATGGGCGGGGCGGCCGCCGCGATCGAGCGCGGGTTCCAGAAGGCCGAGATCGAGAGCGCGGCGTACCAGGTGGCACGAGACATCGACGAGGGCGAGCGGGTGATCGTCGGCCTGAACAGGTTCACTGTGGACGGCGAGGAGCCGTACCAGCCGCTGCGGGGCAACCCGTCCCTCGAGGCCGAACAGGCGGCCCGGCTGGCCCGGATACGGAAGGAGCGGGACGCCGAGCAGCATCGCCGCGCGATTTCCGCTCTCAAATCAGCCGCGGAAGGCAGCGGTAACGTCCTTTATCCGCTCCGCGACGCGCTGCGGGCCGATGCCACTCTGGGTGAGGTGTGCGACGCGCTGCGGGACGTCTGGGGCGAGTATCAGCCCGGCGATATTTGATACCTGAACAATTTCGCGCACGGAGGCCGGGCATGGCTATCGAGTGGAACCCTTCCCGCGGCACGACGCTCGGCGTCGAATGGGAGGTCCAGCTAATCGACAGCGAGACCAAGCTGTTGCGTCAGGAAGCGGGCAAGCTGCTCGACCAGTTGCCTGTGGCCGACGATACGGGGGAGCATCCGCGAATCCGCCATGAGCTGATGCAGTCCACCCTTGAACTGGTCACCGGCATTTGCAGCACGGTGTCCGAGGCGAAGGACGACCTGGCGGTAACGATTACCGAACTCCAGCGGATGACGGCGGAGCACGGTATCCTACTAGCATGCGCCGGGACGCACCCGGTGAGTAACTGGCGAGACGCGACGATGGCGCCAATCCAGCGCTATGCGGAGCTTGTCGAGCAAATGCAGTGGCTTGCCCGCCGGATTCAGACCTTCGGCGTGCATGTCCATGTGGGGATTCGGGACGGGAGCAAGGCGATTCCGATCGTCAATGCCCTGTCCGCTTACCTTCCGCATTTTCTCGCCATTACTGCGTCGAGCCCGTTCTGGTGCGGGTATGACACGGGGCTTGCCTCCAGCAGGTCGGTGACATTCGGCGCACTGCCGACGGCGGGTCCGCCGCATCGGCTCTCGAACTGGGAACAGTTCGAGGAGTACATGGAGACCTTGCTGCGGGCGGGGACGATCCGCAGCATCAAGGAGGTCTGGTGGGACATCCGGCCGCACCCGGACTTCGGCACCGTCGAGATTCGCATGTCCGACGGTGTGCCGACGCTGCGCGAGGTCGGCATGGTGGCGGCGCTCTCGCAGTGCCTGGTCCAGCTCTTCGACTCCCAGCTGGACCGCGGCTACACGCTGCCCTGCCCGTCGTCCTGGGTGGTCAAGGACAACAAGTGGCGGGCGACGCGATACGGGCTGGACGCGATCGTGATCACTGACGAGGCCGGGGCCACGGCGCCGCTGCGGGATGAGCTATTTGAATTGCTCGCCGCGCTGGAACCGGTAGCCTCGAGGCTGGGGTGTCAGGACGAGCTTTCCGTGGCCTCGGAAGTGCTTGAGCATGGCGCCTCTTACGAACGGCAGCGGGCCGTCTACGCGCAGACCGGGGACCTCATCAGCGTGGTGGACGCACTCGTGACCGAGTTCGCCGAAGACAGATTCTGCACGCACGGGGATGGTGGGCATGGCCGGAATTGAGCCCGGGAATGAGCCCGGGAATGAGCCCGAGAATGAGCAGGGCAATGATCTGCTCGCGGATCTGGACGCGTTCCTCGCGGAGCATGAGGCCGAGTTGATCGCTTTCCGCCGCGACCTGCACGCTCACCCTGAGCTGGCCTTTAACGAGCACCGCACCACCCGCCGGGTGGCGCTGCGCCTGGCCGCGGCGGGCCTGCGCCCGGTGATCTTGCCCAAGGGGACCGGCTTGCTCGTTGACATCGGCTCCGAGCAAGTTCCTTATACCGAACGACCTGTCGTTGCGCTCCGGGCAGACCTCGACGCCCTGCCCATGGCGGACGAGAAGGATGTCCCTTACCGCTCCACCGTGCCGGATGCCTGCCATGCCTGCGGCCACGACGTGCACACCACCGTGCTGCTCGGCGCCGGCCTGTTCCTGGCCCAGCAGGCTGCCGCGGGCCTGCTGCCCGGGCGGGTCAGGCTCGTCTTCCAGCCCGCGGAGGAGGCGGCCGGCGGCGCGCTCGACGTGCTCGCGGCGGGCGGGATCGCGTCGGTCGGCCGGATCTTCGCCCTGCACTGCGATCCCCGGCTGGACGCGGGCCAGCTCGGCGTGCGCTCGGGCGCGATCACCGCGGCCTGCGACAGGATCGAGGTGCGCGTGTCCGGGCCTGGCGGGCACACCGCCCGGCCGCACCTGACCGCGGACCTGGTCTACGCCCTCGGGAAGATCCTCACCGAGGTCCCCGCGGCGCTGTCCCGGCGGGTCGACCCGCGGTCCAGCCTCAGCCTGGTCTGGGGCCGGGTCAGCGCGGGCACCGTGGCCAACGCCATCCCCGACGACGGCGTCGCCGAGGGGACCGTCCGCTGCCTGGACGACGAGGCCTGGCACACCGCACCCGACCTGCTCAAGGGGCTGATCGACTCGGTGGCGTCGGCCTACGGGGTGCAGGCCGAGCTCAGCTACCAGCGGTACGTGCCGCCCACGGTCAACGACCAGGCCAGTGCGGCCATGATCTCCGCGGCGGCGCTCGGCGTGCTCGGGGCCGGCCAGGTCGTGCAGACGCCGCAGAGCCTCGGCGGCGAGGATTTCGCCTGGTACCTGGAATCCATCCCCGGTGCCCTGGCCCGGCTCGGCACCCGGGTGCCAGGGACGGCCGCCTCGCACGACATTCACCAGCCGACCTTCGACGTGGACGAGCGCGCCGTCGGCGTCGGGGTCCGCGTGATGGCGGCCACGGCGATCACCGCGCTCTGGGATGACGGCGCGATCGTCGCCCAGCCGCTGCCCGGCGTGACCGGCGCCTGAGGTTAGGCTAGATGGATCCCGCCGCACCCGGGCGGTACCATCGCGGAGAGTACGGCACCATGGCAGTCAACTCCTCACCGGACAAGCCGCAGGTGTTCCGCTCGCCGACCGCGCTCGTCGTGTGGATCGTGTGGCTGCTTTTCGCCGTCGCCAACTGGATCGACCTGGCCGTCCAGGGCCGGGACCATACGTCCGCGGTCGCGGCGGCCACCTTGCTGCTGGCGACCGGCGTCGCCTACGTCACCACGCAGCGGCCCCGGATCATCGCCGATAAGACCGGGCTGACGATCAGGAACCCGCTGCGTGATCACCGGATCGCCTGGTCGGCCGTGGCCCAGGTGGACGTGGCCGACCTGCTGCGCGTGCACTGCGAGTGGGGCGGCCCGGCGCCCGGACACCCCGGCGGCCAGGAGCACCACAAGGTCATCAGCGCCTGGGCCGTGTACTCCTCGCGGCGGCGCAACCTTGTGGCCGAGGCCAGGGCCCGCCGCCCGGCCCGCCCGGGGCTACGGGGCTCATCCCTAGGCCAGCCGCCCGGCGGCGGTGGCCTGTCCTACGCCGCCCCGGCGCCAGCCCCCGAGACCTCCAGCGCGGAAGCCGAAGCGGAAAAGATCGTCCGGATACTCAGCGAGCGGGCGACCGCGGCCCGGGCCGAGGCCGTCTGGGCCAACGGCACGGCCCAAGCCGTGGAGGACGAAGCCGCGGCGAGAACCGGGGCTGCCGCCGGGGCTTCGGCCGAGGGCGCTTCAGGTGCCGGGGCCGCTTCGGGAACAGGGGCGGGAACCGGGACCGAGGCCGCGTCGGCCGCCGGAGCGGCCGGGACCGAGGCCGCTTCGGAAGCCCTGGCCACCAGCCCGGCCGGCGGCACCACGGCCCTGGACACCGCCGGCTGGCATGTTGCGGCCAAGCCGCTCACGAGCACCTGGAGCGGCCGGGCCATCGCGGCTCTCGTCATTCCCGCGCTGATCCTGCTGGTGGTCTGCCTTCTCTGAGCGAGGCCCGGCTCTGGTAGGGTCAGCCCGGCTGGTTGGTGGCGTGCGCCTCGGTGAACTCCGAAATCGCGTCGAGCAGCAGCTGCGGGCTCTCGAGCTGCGGCAGGTGACCGGTGTCGGGCAGGACCTGGAAGCGGGCGCCCGGGATCGCGGCGGCAAAGGCCCGGCCGTAGTCGGGGGTGGCGATGCCGTCGCTGTCTCCCCACAGCACCAGCGTGGGCATGCTGATGTCCGCGAGCCTGCCGCGCAGGCTAGAGTCAAGCATCGCTTCTCCGGCGTACACGGCCAGCGCCGCCCGGTTCCTGGCGATCTCCGCCTTGGCCGCTGGCGGCAGCGCGTCCGGGTCGATCCGGAAGCGCTCCGGGTCGTGGTAGCTCAGCTGCGCGATCTGCGGGAAGGTCAGGCTAAAGAAATCGGCGGGCGGATACTCAGGAACCTCGATGCCGACGCCGTCGACGATGATCGTGCGGCTAATCCGGTCGGATCCGAGCAGTGCCATCTCGGCGGCGATCCAGCCGCCGATCGAGTTGCCGATCACGGTCACCTTGGTCAGGTCGAGCTCGTCGAGCAGGGCGACGTAGACGGCGGCGATGCCGCGCACGGTGTGCAGCGACTCGGGGCGAGGGGTGCCCCCGAAGCCCGGGTGCGTCGGGACCAGCGCCCGTGCCTGACGCTCGCTGGCCAGCAGGTCGGCGAAGCCGAGGACCGACTGGGGCCCGGCGCCGCCGTGCAGCAGCAGGAAAGTCTGTCCGTCGCCGCGGTCGCTCACGCTGACATCGACGCTGACCGTGCCGGTCTTGATGGTGACGGTGTCGTTCTGAGAAGCCATTGACCCTGATCTCCTTCGGAGGGGAGCGGTAGCTGACGTTCTGATATCAGGAACCTTATATCAGTAGCCTTATATAAGCAAGCTTATATAAGGAACCTGTTAGGATCTTGTCATGGTTCCTTCTCTGCAGGACGTTGGCCTGGCCGTTAAGCGGCTGCAATGGCGTCACCACCGGGCCGCGAACGAGCGTCTGGCCGAGCTCGGCGTCTCGCTGGTGCAATGTGATGTGCTGCGTCACCTCGGGCGGCGGCCAGACGCGTCCCTGCACGCGCTGGCCGAGCTGACCTTCCAGACTGATCAGTCGATGGGCGCGCTCGCGACCCGGATGATCCAGCGCGGGCTCATCGAGCGCGTGCCCGGCCCGGGCCGCGCCATCCGCCACCGGCTCACCGCCCGGGGTGAGGAAGTACGCAGCGCGGGCGCCCGGGTCCTGGACGGCGTCTTCGCGGAGTCGCTCGGCCGGCTCAGCGAATACGACCTGGCCGAACTGTATCGCCTGCTCCTGCTGGCGGGTGAGGCGGGGCAGGCGACGGGGTCAGCCGCCACCGCGCCGCGCCGCCATGCCGTGAGCGCATAGCCCGGCCGCCAAAGCCCGGCCGCCAAAGCCCGGCCGCCCACCCCGGCGGCCGCCTTTCCGGTTACCAATGAGTGTGACACTCTACTGATTCTTTTCAGTAGAGTGTCACACTCATTGATTCCGGGCGGGGGACTGCGGGGCTGGAGTGAGGGGTGAGGTTCGGGGCGCTAAGGTCCGGGCGTGGTCCAGGGCGGCTCGACCCCACCGATCCCACCGACCCCATCGGGCCCGCCGGGCCCGTCCACCGTGGCATTGGAGTCGCCCATCTTGGCACAGGGCAGGGCGCGCAGCGCCGCGACGTAGTCGGCCGGGGCGCCGGCCCGCTCCGCGGAGTCGGCGAGGATGCCGATGCTCCGGGCCGACGGCAGCCCGCCCTCGTAGAAGTTGAGCACGTACAGCCAGGCCAGGACATCGCCGTCGAGAGTCTCGACCCGCACCTTGGCCTTGCGGTAGTAACCGAGACTGACACCATCCCAGTTGTCGAGTTCCTTCTCGTCGGTCTCGAACATGTCGTAGAGCACGACGAAGACCCGGGCGCCCGGTTCCTCCACCACCGTGGCCATGGCACCGTCCCAGCCGATGTCCTCACCGCCGAACGTCAGCCGCCATCCTTCCAGCCACCCGGTTCCCCGCTGTGGTGAGTGCGGGCAGCGCAGGAGCATCTGCGCCGGGTCCATGTTGCTGCCGTAGGCTGCGTACAGTGCCACGGGGGCAAGCGTACGGCGTCGTGTCTCCGGACGCCGTGTATGGCCCCGCGCCTGATGCCTGACTGCGACTAACTCACCCGTGGGGAATTACTAATCGTGACCTTGCCACGTCAGAGAATCGCGATCCTGGGGGGCGGCCCCGGCGGCTACGAGGCCGCTCTCGTCGCGGCCCAACTCGGCGCCGATGTCACCCTCGTCGACTCCGACGGGCTGGGCGGCGCCTGCGTGCTCACCGACTGCGTGCCCTCCAAGTCGCTCATCGAGACCTCCAATGCGATGACGCTGCTCAACCGGGCCGCCGACCTGGGCATCGCCACTGGCGGCCTGGCCACCGTC
>Ga0074046_10001003_pt1 | contig 26173 bp, 20 predicted proteins | sample BogForMeECP23OM3_FD_94441 | JGI IMG/M metagenome (GOLD analysis project Ga0074046, IMG submission 94441) | Bog forest soil microbial communities from Calvert Island, British Columbia, Canada - Bog Forest MetaG ECP23OM3 | ecosystem: Environmental > Terrestrial > Soil > Wetlands ...
TAGGCACGATCATGCACGAGATCTGTCACGGACTCGGTCCGTCGTTTGCGCGCACGCCAGCGGGCAAAGTCAGCCGTCGGGAAGCGATCGGTCCGGGCTACAGCAGCCTGGAAGAAGCCAAGGCCGATGCGGCCGGGATGTTCGCCTTGAAATGGCTGGTGGATCACGACGCGCTTCCGAAAAACAAGCTGCCAGAATATTACACGTCGTATGTGGGCGACCTGTTTCGAGCAGTACGCTTCGGAACGGCCGAGGCGCACGGTCAAGCGGAGATGATGGAGTTCAACTATTTCTCCGAGCGCGGCGCGATCGTCCGCAACGCCAGGGGCAGATACGCAATTGACTACGAGAAGATGCCGGGCGCAATGGCCGATCTAGCCAAGGAACTGCTGGAGATCGAAGCCACGGGAGATCGCGCGCGCGCGGAAAACTGGTTCAAGAAGTACGGCACGATGCCAGAGGAACTGAGGGCGTCGCTGAAGGCCGTCTCGGCTGTACCGGTGGATATTGATCCGGTGTTTTCGTTTGAGGAGAAGGTGCGGTAAGGGCGACTTCTAGGGCTAATCCCTTCCGAGTCCGTCATCGGAACGAGTCAGCCGGGGCTTGCGGGACGTGCCGGGCAACGCCTTCAATTCCTGGGTTTCCAGGCGGCTGCCTGCCGCTGCTATGCGGCGTTCGGTTCACGCTTCGGAAGTTCCTGGATTTTCTGGAACACGTCATCCTTTGTCAATTTGCCGAGTTGAGCGTCCTCATGCAATTCGATGAATCGTTTGCCGCACAGCAAATGGAAAAGGAGATGATCACCATCTCGGCCGAGTTCAACCATGTCGTAGACAGTGCCTTCGAACTCATAGTAACGCTGGATTTCATGCATGAAATCGCGGATTCGTTGGAGCGAATCGTCGATCGATTTGCGCGTGATTCCAGGAAGTATTTGGTCGGAGTCAATTGCGTACGCAGTATCGCGATGGGCAAGTCGTTTATCGCGGATTAGTCGAACCTCATCTGTAGATTTTCGGATGTTCTCGAGTTGCGTGCGCAGACGGTCGAGGAGGGCGTCGGCATCGGCCGGAAGCTTTCCGATGAGGTATTCGAGGGACAGGTTTTGGAACCGTCCGGCTTGCGCGGGGTCGGTCAGTTTTGTGATCCGAAGGATTACGCTGTCGATTAGGGAATCCTGAATCGCGCGGATCGCGAAGCCGGCTGCGTTGTTTAGAATAGCCACCGATTCCTGTGATCCAAAAAGCTGCGTAACGAGCTTCCAACAGGCGTGGACACGCGTGACGTCTTGGTCGACTTCGACGTAGACGGGGCCCAGATGATTATCAAGATCGGCAATTGTTCTTGCCATGTGCCTGCCTGCCATCTGTGATCAACGTGTTTTTGCCGCACAACTCCTCTTTGGGCCGACCTAGACAAGACCTAGTCGTGGTTGGTCTCACAGCTTCCTACACCCACTCCACTTTCGGCTTCTTCGGAATAATCCCCGCCTTGTGCCCCATGTCGAGCAGCCGCCGCACGGCTTCCCGCCCGTCGTCGCCGTAGTCAAGGGTACGCTCGTTGACGTACATGCCGACAAACTTGTCGGCAAGTTGTGTATCGAGATCGCGGGCAAACTGCATGGCGTAGGAGAGCGCTTCTTCGCGATGATCGATGGCGTACTGGATGCTCTCGCGCAGCGCCTGGGTGACGCTGACCATCGTTTCCTTGCCGAGCGAGCGCCGGATGGCATTGCCGCCAAGCGGCAGCGGCAGTCCCGTGACTTTCTGCCACCATCGGCCGAGATCGACGACCCGGTGCAATCCCGACTTGTCGTAGGTAAGCTGGCCTTCGTGGATGATAAGGCCGGCCTCATATTTGCCTTCGAGAATCTGCGGGATGATCTGATCGAAAGGGACGACTTCCACTTCAATGCCGGGCGCGAACAGTTCGAGCGCCAGGTAGGCGGTGGTGAGCTTGCCCGGCACCGCGATTTTCTTCTGCTTGATGTCGTCGGGCGTAAATGGCCGGGTGGAAACCAGCATGGGACCGTAACCGTCTCCCACGCTGCCGCCGCATGACATCAGAGTATATTTTTCCTGAATGTAGGGAAAGGCATGGAATGAAATGGCAGTTACGTCGTAGACGCCGTCGCCTTCTTGCGCCTGACGATTCAGCGTTTCGATGTCGCAAAGGGTGTGGGTGAACTTCAGTCCGGGCACGCGAACTTTGTTCGTGGCCAGACCGTAAAACATGAAGGCGTCGTCCGAGTCCGGGCTGTGCGCCACGGTGATTTCGCGAACGGGAGAAGTTACTGTACTCATAAGATTCCGTAATCCTGTTCTGACTTTTCTTTTTTCGTGCCGGAAATTCCAGACCAATCAGGCGTCCGGCGGCGACGAGTGGTTGAGACCGTCGAGTTCCGCTGTGTGGGCCGCCGCGCGCTTCATTTGCCGCCGTACCCGCACATAGAGCGTAAGCACAGCCGACACGACCACCACGACACTGACTCCCAATATGAGAAACCACCAGAGCATCCGCACAGCCCATTTAGGATAGCAGATGGCAGGCAGCGAAAATTGGCACAGGTGAAATGTAGAAGAACGCTTTGGCCGTGATCAGCCCTTCTTCGCCGGCTTGGCCAGCGCTTTGAGGCGATTCTGAACGTTCTTAGAGACTCGCTCCAGGCGCTTGCGGGCCAACTTCGATCCGGTGGCAACTTTCTCGATGTTGCCGAAGGCATCGGGATTGTTCGTCTTCTCGCGAAACTCCTTCAGAAACGGATAGACCTTGGCAAAAATAAAAAACATTTCGCCGCTACAGCCCGGCTGCAGAAACAGTTCCTCGTTGAGCGCGCCGTGCAGCACGAAGGACGCGGCCATATCCCAATAGCCGCCCACCTGGCGAATCCAGGCATTTTCCTGGCTGGGAAACGAACTCGCAACCTTGATCAGTTCGTCGGCGCTCTGCGGCCAGAATTCTGTCGTGAACCAGTTTCTCGCCTTGCGCATCTCCGCTTCGCGGCGGAGGTCGTAGAGTTTCAGAATCAGCCCTGCATCGTGAACGGTAGCTTTTCTTGCCATATTTTCGCCTCCTTAATGATTTTCTTTCCCGGCTTGTCATCCTGACCCTGAGCGCAGCCGAAGGGGAAGGACCTGCTGTCTCGCGCGCCTGCAAGAGAGTAGATCCTTCGCTTCGCTCAGGATGACAACTGAAAATTGACACGCTCCTGGAATCTCGTTCTAAAACATCCTGTATCTATCAGGCTGTCGCGGTACCTGCAGTTGCGCCTTCCACCGCGCGTTCGTAATCGCATTCCTTATTCGGGCACGCAATCACCACTCCGTCTTTGCGGATTCGTTCCACCAGATACTCGTGCCCGCAATCTGGACACTTCTCCGGCACAGGCTTGGCCGCGGACGTGAACTTGCACTTCGGATAATTTCCGCAGCCGTAGAACGTATTCCCCTTGCGAGCGCGCTTTTCGACCAGTTCGCCCCCTTTGCATTCGGGGCATTTCACGCCGATGAAGTTCTGCTTCACATACTTGCATTCGGGATATCCGCTGCACGAAGTGAACTCGCCGTAACGGCCATGTCGCAGGATCAAATTGCGTTTGCACAGCGGGCAGGTTTCATCGAGCGGAATGTCGGGCACTCGCTTGCCCTGGTCGAGGCGCCGCGTGGTCTTGCAATCGGGATAGCCGGTGCAGGCCATGAACTGGCCGAAACGTCCGCGCTTCAGAACCATGACGCGGCCGCAGTTCTCGCAGTATTCCTCCTGCGCCGTCTCCTGCAGATCAGCCGAGTCGAGGTCGGGCAGATTAATGGGATTTTCTTTGGTGAACTTGCAGGTGTCCGGATTTTCCTTGTCGTAAGTGCTGCACGCATAGAACGAACCGTGCTTGCCCCACTTGATGACCAGCGGCGCGCCGCAGAGTTCGCACTTTTCGTCGGTAGGCTTCTCCATACGCTTGATGTTTTCCATGTGCTTCTCGGCGTATCGGAGATCCTTCGAAAATTTCTGGTAAAACTCGGTGAGCGCGTCGTTCCCCGTCTGCTTGCCTTCCTCGATCTCGTCGAGCTCTTCTTCCAGGCGCGCGGTGTATTGAAAGTCGAAAATATCCTTGAAGTTCTCGACCAGCAGATCGGTGACGACCAGGCCAATTTCCGTAGGCACGAACTTGCCGCCGGCCTTCTGCGCGTACTGGCGCTCCTGGATAGTGCTGAGAATCGTCGCATAGGTGGAAGGCCGGCCGATGCCGCGCTCTTCCAGTTCTTTCACCAGCGAAGCTTCGTTGAAGCGCGGAGGCGGCTCAGTGAAATGCTGCTCGGGGAGCAGCGACTTCAGCGTGAGCTTCTGTCCGGCTTCGAGCGGCGGCAGCTTGTGCTTCAGTTCCTCATCTTCCTCGTCCTTGCTGTCCTTGGACTCTTCGTAGACTTTGAGGAAGCCGTCGAACTTCATCACCGATCCGGTGACGCGGAACCAGAAAACGTCGCTGCCGGATCTAGCGTCGATGTCAACCGAAGTCTGATCGAACACAGCCGGGTTCATCTGCGAGGCGACGAAGCGCTGCCAGATCAGTTTGTAAACCTTGAATTCGTCCTCATGCAGATATTTCTTGATCTGGTCGGGATGCCGCATCGCCGAAGTTGGCCGAATGGCCTCGTGTGCCGCTTGCGCTTCTTTCTTCTCCTTGTATGTATTGGGAGACTCGGGCAAATAGTTGGCGCCGTACTCGCTGCCAATGTATTCGCGGACCTCAGTGATCGCCTCGGGCGCCACACGAGTCGAATCGGTTCGCATATAGGTGATCAGGCCGACCAGTCCCTCGTCGCCGAGTTCGACGCCCTCGTAAAGGCGTTGCGCGATCATCATGGTGCGCTTCACGCTGAAGCGCAGCTTGCGCGAGGAATCCTGTTGCAGCTTGCTGGTAGTAAACGGAGGAGTAGCATTGCGCCGTCGCTCTTTCTTTTCCGCTGAACGAACTACCCAATCAGCTTTTTCGAGCGCCAGCCGGATTTTTTCCGCTTCCTCACCGTTCGGGATTTCGATTTTCTCTTCGCCCTTCCCCAGGAAGCGGGCGTCGAATGCGGGAGGCTTAGCGGCGGCGAGATGGGCGTCGATCGTCCAATATTCTTTTTTCTCGAAGGCTTTGATTTCGCGTTCGCGATCGACAATCAAGCGAAGCGCGACGGTCTGCACCCGTCCGGCGGAAAGGCCGCGGCGGACTTTGTCCCATAAAAGAGGAGAGACCTGATAACCCACGAGGCGATCGAGCACACGGCGGGTCTGCTGCGCGTCCACCAGTTTGCGATCAATGTCGCGGGGATGCTCGAAAGCAGCCTTGACGGCGCGCTGCGTGATTTCGTTGAAGGTCACGCGGCGGATGCGCGCGCCGTCGCCGATGTCGTCCGTCTTCTTCTTGGCAGTCTTCTTCCCCTTCTTTTTCTTGCTCGACTCTTCACCAAGTTCGTCGGCAAGATGGGCGGCGATCGCTTCGCCTTCGCGATCCGGATCAGGCGCGAGGTAGATGTGGTCGGCCGAGAGCGCCAGCTTCTTCAGCTTAGCCAGGACCTTTTCTTTCCCGGGGATGACGACGTATTCGGTTTCGAAATCGCTTTCGACGTCGACACCCAGGCTGCTCTTGGGCAAATCCTTCACGTGGCCGTAAGAAGCATCGACGGTGAATCCCTTGCCCAGATATTTCTGGATAGTTTTCGCCTTAGCCGGCGATTCGACAATGACTAGACCTTTGGACAATGTTCTCCCCAGTTTGGCGGCAATGGAATTGAAGCTAGCACGAATTGCTGTCAGCTGTCAGCTCTCAGCTCTCAGCTCTCAGTCACAGACCTTCACTTTTTGTATTAGTGACGACAACATCTTTTTGATCTCTACCACCTGCGCTGTAAGGCGTTGGTACGCTGGATTGTGCAAGAATTCCAGATCATGAGCGAGCATGAACTGGTATTCAAGTTCGCTGGCCGACCCCATCGCAATCTGCAAAAACCGACTCATCTCCGCATCACCTTTTCGACAGCAACCCTCTGCGATATTCATCCCGATCGATGCGGACGCTCGCCGCATCTGACTTGTCAAACCGAAGATTTCATCCCGAGGAAAAGCCTTGCTAGAGGCATACGCATCCAAAGTCAGCCGGTGCGCCTTTTCCCAGACTTGAAGATTGCGAAAACTCTGCACGGACCCTCCGGTTTTACTGAAAGCTGATAGCTGAGAGCTGACAGCTGCATTTAGAAGGTCTTCACGAAATTCTTTCCGGGTAACTGTCGAATCTTGCCGCTTAGTTCAAGTTCGAAGAGCACAGAGAAGATCTCTGACGAGGATATTTCGTTCTCCAGCAATTCGACCAGCTGATCGATGTGCGTGGATTCATCGGCCTTGAGCAAGCGAAGGATCTTCTTTTCGTGGGGCGAGCTCACCTCGTCCGGGAATAGAGATGCAGTTTCCGGCTCGGGGGATTCATTCTGCGCGGAACTGAGCGCGGCCTGCACTTCCGCCGGCAGCTCTTCCCATACGTCTTCCCAAGTGGCGACGAGCTTAGCGCCCTGCTTGATCAGCGTGTTCGGGCCCCAGGAATTCCGGTTAGTCACGTTGCCCGGGACGGCGTAAACGTCGCGGTTTTGTTCGAGGGCGCAGCGCGAAGTGATGCGCGTGCCGCTATATTCCGCGGCTTCCACCACCAGCACCCCGGCCGACATGCCGCTGATGATCCGATTGCGAATGGGAAAATTCTGCGGCGTGGGAGAAGTTCCGACCGGAAACTCGGTGATCAGCGCACCACCCAGAGCCACGATTTGTTCGGCGAGCCGCGTGTTTTCCCTGGGGTAGATCACGTCAATCCCGGTGCCGAAGACGGCGACGGTTTTTCCCTTGGCTGCAACCGCGCCGCGATGCGATGCGGTATCGACCCCGCGCGCTAACCCACTGATGATCACCAGCCCCCGAGCGGCGAGGTCGGTCGACAGGCGTTCGGCCATGCCGCTGCCGTAGGGCGTTGGATGGCGTGTTCCCACCATAGCAATGCCGGGTTGCGCCAGCACCTCGACGCATCCTTTGATGAACAAGACTACCGGCGGGTCGTAGATTTCCTTCAGCCGCGAAGGGTACTCGGGATCGCTGAGCGAAATAATTTTGGCGCCCGCCTCGACTGCCTTCTCGCATTCCTGCTGCGCCAGTTCGAGCGACTTTCCGGTCGCGATCGATTGTGCGGAAACGGCGCGCATTCCCGTGGCTTCGAGTTCGGTCAAGCTGGCCTGAAAGACGCGTTCGGCTGTGCCATAGTGCTCGATCAGTTTTCGAATGCGCGTGGGGCCGAGTCCCGGAGTCAAAGCGAGCGCGAGCCAGTAGGTGCCCTGGAAAGAAGCGGGGTTGGGGGCGGCAACGGCGACATTGGCCATATGGCGTGACCCTAGCCTCAGGCGGAAAACCCTGTCAAGGATGGCCCTCACATCACTTTTGGTAGAATTTGTAACTTGATGAGCCGGTTAAAGATTTCGGCCATTTCCTACCTGAACACGGCGCCTCTCATGTGGGATTTTGAGCATGGAGAGCCGGGCGCCCCCGCCCGGCAGGACTTCGACATTTCCTACACCATCCCTTCGGCCTGCGCCGAGGCTCTCGGTGCGGGAACGGCCGATATTGGCATCATTCCGGCCGCGGCTTATGCCACGGTCCCGGATCTCGTCATCATTCCCGACGTGGCGATTGCGGCACGACAGGCGGTGCGGTCGATCCTGCTGGTGAGCACAAGTCCCATCGGTAGGTGGGGCGAGCAGGTACGCACAGTGGCGTTCGATACCTCTTCGATGACGTCGGTAGCGCTGGCCAAGATTCTGTTCGCCAAATGGCTGGGCGGAGCGCGCGACTGTAAGCCGATGGCTCCCGATCTCGAAGCCATGCTCAGCAAGTGCGATGCGGCCCTGCTCATTGGAGACCCAGCGCTCCAGGTTGACCGCAAGCGCTACTTCACGCTCGACCTGGCCGAGGAGTGGGTGGCGCGCACAGGGAAGTCATTCGTCTTCGCTTTCTGGGCCATTCGCAAGCAGGCGCTAGCCGGACGAAATGCAGCAGCAATCGCGGAGGCCTTCCAGAAATCGCGCGATCATGGCCTGTCGCCGAACAATCTCGAAGCCATAGCGCAGGAGTGGGCGCCGCGCCTCGGCCTCACCGCCGAGGCCATTCGCGTCTACCTGACGCAGAACATCCATTATTATCTCGACCCTCCGTGCCTGGAGGGGCTGGAGCTTTACTACCGCCTGGGCGCAGAGGTTGGGGCGTTGCCGCGGGCGTCGGGGCTGCGGTTTGTTTAGCCCTCGCAAGTGATAAAATCCGTTCCGGCGCATTAAATGAAAAACCTTGCTGCAGTAGTCAAGGGTTGCGTGGCTCTGCTTATCCTGGCCTATGTGCTCCCGCTGCCAACTGCCGCCCAGAATCACCCCGACGCTCCCTCGGAGGAATACAAGATCTATGAAGCGGTCTTGGGCCTAATGGACCACATCCCCAAAGACAATCCTCGTGTGAATATCTACAACACAACACTGAATGGTAAGTGTGGTGAAGTCACCGAGAATGCCACGCCACTAGCCAACCGGTGCAGTTTTCTGTGGGTGAAGCCGCAAACAGTTAAGGACGTCACGCAGTTGCTACAAAGTGAATGGCCCGACATGGAGAAGGCAACCTGGGCAGATTTTGGGGAGAAAAACGCGGAGAGCGTCCGCTTGCACGAACCAATTGTGACTCCGTGGAAACACACGTTGACAGGGCCGGACGACGGTGCCTCAAAAGACTCGAACTCGCCGGATCTCATAATCTTCCTTTCGCGTGTGGGTTTTAACTCCAAGAAGACCGAGGCGGTCGTCTATGTGCTGACTTTTTCTTATTTGGATCAGGTGAAAACGGGAGGCGACTATTTCCTGTTCCGGATCGACAAAACGAACCACTGGACGCCCGCTGGTCGCGTAAGGTACTTCACCGTTGGCGAGGACGAATCCAAGTCTTCGTAATTAAGGTGCCGTTCTCCTCATAATTCTTGTCTTCAGCAAACTCGCCTCCACCCCCTCCCACCAGCTAAAATAGCCATTACCGTTGGGTAAAGAGGATGTCCCTGATCAAGCAGCAGGCTTTGGAGATGTCTCGGTCCGACGATCTGATCGGGATTGGCGTAGTCGTTGCTTCTTTGGCTGTGAAAACACCCGTCCGATAGAACCATCCTCATGCATCTTTTAAGTAGTCTTATTTACAATAAGATGGATAAGTCATTATTTATCTTGATTAATCAAGCAAGAGTGGTAAGATAGAAGAGGAGCAGAGGAGTGGGGGGATCATGACCGCCACGACAACCAAGAAGTTCACTCCTGAAATCGACGCCCAGCTCTACGATGAGTTCGTTGCGGTTGCCGAGCGCAATGGACAAACGAAGCGGCACGTTCTGGAAGAGGCGCTCCGGTTCTACCTCCGCAATGTCGTTCCGTCCCAGCACCTGGTCCGGCCGGAGGTGATGGAGGCCTTCGAGCAGTCGGTGGCTCGCAACCGCGATCTGTTGCAGCGGCTCGCAAAGTAAGAAGCCAGATGACCGACTACCTCACGGTTGCGGAAATCTACCGGATGCAGCACCGGTTGATCGAGTTGTTCGGTGGTCTCTCTGGTGTCCGCGACAGGGGCGCGGTTGAGGCTGCCGTCTTTCGTCCACAAACTGGATACTACAACTCCATCGAAGAAGAAGCAGCCGCGCTGATGGAGTCGCTCGCAAGTAACCACGGCTTTCTGGACGGCAACAAGCGCATCGCTTTCGCCGCCACCGACGTTTTCCTGCGTCGTAACGGCTTCTTCATCGAGGTCGAGGGCTTGGAAGGACACTCGTTTATCGTTGGCTCGATGGACCGCCACGAATTCCGCTTTGCCCAAATCCTCGACTGGATCCGTCAGCACATCAGACCCCTGGTTTAACTCGTACTTTTTGGCCGCTTCACGAAACTCGCCTCCACCCCCTCCCACCAGCTAAAATAGCCATTACGTGGGGTAAAGAGGATGTCCCTGACCAAGCAGCAAGCTTTGGAGATGTTTCGGTCCGACGATCTGATCGGGATTGGCATGGAGGCGGACGCGCTTCGCCGCAAGCTGCATCCTGAAGGCACCGTAACGTACATCATCGACCGCAACATTAATTACACCAACTTCTGTACGGAATATTGCACTTTCTGCGCGTTTTATCGGCCGTTGAGGGGACCGGCGGCTGCGGAGGGTTACATTCTCGACTTCGACACCATCTACGAGAAAATTCGCGAGACCGTGGAACTCGGTGGCACGGGCGTCCTGATGCAGGGAGGCTTGCATCCCGATCTCAAGATCGACTGGCACGAGCGCATGCTAAGCGGCATCAAGCAGCGCTTCCCGAAAATTCATTTGCACTGCTACTCCGCGTCGGAAATCTTGGCGATTGCCGAGTACAGCAACCTCAGCGTGCGCGACACGATTGCGCGGCTGCGCGATGCGGGCCTCGATTCGATTCCGGGCGGCGGCGCTGAGATTCTTGACGATGAAGTCCGCTACAAAGTCGCGCGCCTGAAATGCCTGACCGCCGATTGGCTGGAGGTGCATCGCACCGCGCACCAGCTCGGCATGAGAACCACCGCAACCATGATGTTCGGCGTCGGCGAATCCCTCGAACACCGCATCAACCACCTGCAAGTTCTCTACGATTTACAGCAGGAGACAGGCGGCTTCACGGCGTTCATCCCCTGGAGTTTCCAGCCCGCCCACACCGCGCTCGGCGGACGCCACTGGGATGAGGCTACGGCGGTCGAGTATTTGAAGGTGCTGGCGATTTCGCGGCTCTACCTTTCGAATTTCATGAACGTGCAGTCCAGCTGGGTGACGCAGGGATTGAAAGTCTGCCAGATGGGCTTGCGCTTCGGCGGCAACGACGTGGGCTCGGTCATGCTGGAGGAGAACGTAGTCCGCGCCGCCGGCGTCACCAACTGCACAACCGAAGAAGAATTGCGGCGCATCATACGCGATGCAGGCTTCCGCCCGGCGCAGCGCGATACGCTGTACCGGCAATATTTTCTGAACTGAATTGTGCCGCGTCCCGTGAATTCGATATCAGTTTGGAGTGTCATCCTGAGCGAAGCGAAGGATGACAATCTAAGTTTATAGCCCTCGCCATCTATGACGCGCTCACTCGCCACCGCCTTCTTGCTCCTCAGCGCCTTGCTGGCGAGCGCGCAAGACTCAGCGCCCGCGGCGAACGTGTCCGCCATCGCTGGCACAGTAGTAAAGGAACCAGGCAGCCAGCCGCTCAAGAAAGTGCTGGTGCAAGTCGTCGCGGAAGATCAGAAGCAGGGTGGAAACTATACCGCCACCACGGATGCCGACGGCCATTTCGGTGTGGAAAACGTCGTACCCGGGCGTTACCGGCTTTCCCTTGAGAAGACCGGGTTTGTTGAGGTGAATGGGCGCGGGTCCAAGGCTGACGTCAACGTTTTCACGGTTCAGGCCGGGGGTGCGGTAGAAGACTTGCTGTTTCGAATGTTGCCCATGGCGATCATCAGTGGCCACGTCACCGACGAAGATGGCGACCCGATGTCCGGAGTCAGGATCATCGTACAAAAGAAAAAACCAGGGAAGGCAACGAGGGAAACCGTCGGGAGCGATGGGACCAACGATCTTGGCGAATACCGTCTCTCCGGTTTGTTTCCTGGCCAGTATTGGATCGTGGCCATACCACCTCCGGACATGCGCGATTACGAAAAGCAGCCGGAGAAATCGCAGCAAGGCGATAACCCGAGCAACGCCCAGCCCGACACTCGTTACGTCACAACCTATTATCCGGGCACCTACGATGCCACGCAGGCCTCGGCCGTGACGCTGAAGGCGGGAGACGAAATGCCCGTCAACCTCATGCTGTCGCCGGCGAGAACCTATCGAGTTCGCGGAACCGTGACCGGCGTGATGGCCGGCCAGAAAGCCGCCGTGGAACTGGTCTCTAAGGCGGGCGATTCTATCCGCGCCAATGAAGTTGGACCGGACGGCCAGTTTGAAGTCCGTGGGGTCGCTCCGGGATCGTATGTGGTGAGGGCATCGACCCCCACCGAATCGCAGTTGTTTACGGCGCACCAGGATATCAGCGTCGTGGCCGCTGACGTCGAAGGCGTGAAGCTGACTCCACTGCCCTCCTTCAGGCTCTCCGGTCATCTGCAAATCGAGGGCAGGGCGCCGGGGGCGCTCACTCAATACTCCGTAAACCTGCGTCAAGCCGAGGTACCGGAGGATCAAGGCTTCTTCATGTCGCAGGATTTCTTTGGAACCAACGCACCGGTCGACCGCTTCGGAAACTTCGAGTGGAAAAGTGTGAACCCCGGCAACTACATCGTCCAAGTGTACGGAGGCGACGGGCAGGGTTTCTTCCTGAAATCGGTCACGCTCGGCGGCCGTGATATCGCCACCGGATTCACGGCCAGCGGGCCCGCGACGCTTGACGTGATCATCAGCACCAAGGGAGGCACGGTCGAGGGAGTAGTCGTTGAAAAGGAAAAAGATGTGGACACTGATCATGTAAATAACGATCATCCCGTAGCCAACGCCACGGTGGTAGCCGTGCCCGAGGAAAAATATCGCAAACTTCCCGATCACTTCGGGATCGGATCGACCGACCAGCATGGGCGCTTCACCATTCGCGGCGTGGCTCCGGGAAGCTACACGCTCTATGCCTGGCAGGATCTGGAAGACGGCGTCTGGCACGACCCCGACTTTCTGAAGTCCCAGGAAGCGAATGGCACGGCCGTCAAAGTGGAGGAAGGTTCACATCAGGCGATCGAGCTGAAGCTGAGTCCGGCAGGTGAGGAATGGCGGTAACTGGGGTAGCTTGTGTGGTGGCGGGGCTCAGCCCCGCCCCGACGGGGCAAAGCCCCGTCACCACACGACCCATCAGTTACAATGCTTGGGCTGCGGTCTTTCCTTTTGATTCAGGATGCTGTTTCCGTACATGTCTTTAACCACCCCCACTTCGTCCCCGCTGGCCATGGGCCTGATCCTCGCTTCCAAGGGCTTGATGCCGTACCTTCGCCAGCATTTTCTGGACAAGACTTTTCAGGGACTTTACCAGGTCAATGCCTTTGATCTGGCGTTGCTGATTCCTTATTTCATCGTGCTGATCATTTTGGCGGCCTATGGCGGGCACCGTTATTGGCTGGTCTATCTTTATTACAAGCACCAAGCGAACAAGACGACGGAGCCCGCGGCTCATTTCCAGTTGAACGACCTGCCGCGCGTTACCGTGCAGTTGCCGATCTTTAACGAGCAATACGTAGTGGATCGACTGCTCGACGCCGTCTGCCGCCTCGATTATCCGAGAGAAAAACTCGACATCCAGTTGCTGGACGACTCGACCGATGAAACCGTAGAGGTCGCCCGCATTTTGGTGGAGCGCTACGCCGCCTTGGGAAATCCGGTCACCTACCTGCACCGCGACAATCGTGAGGGCTACAAGGCGGGCGCGTTGGCGGAAGGATTGAAAACTGCGAAAGGGGAATTCGTCGCCATTTTCGACGCCGATTTTGTACCGCCCTCCGACTTTCTGCTGAATTGCATCCATCACTTCACCGACCCCAGGGTGGGCATGGTGCAAACGCGCTGGACGCACATCAACCGCAACTACTCGGTGCTGACCGAGGTCGAAGCCATTCTGCTCGACGGCCATTTCGTACTGGAACACTCGGGCCGGTCCCGCAGCGGTGTTTTCTTCAACTTCAACGGTACCGCCGGCATGTGGCGGCGCCGCGCCATTGACGAGGCCGGCGGCTGGGAGCACGACACCCTCACCGAAGACACCGATCTCTCCTATCGCGCCCAGCTCAAAGGATGGAAGTTTCTTTATTTGCAGGACGTCGAATGTCCGGCCGAGTTGCCAATCGAGATGACCGCATTCAAGACGCAACAAGCGCGCTGGGCCAAAGGGTTGATCCAGGTTTCCAAGAAAATACTTCCGCAGGTATTAAAGAGCGACGTATCGAGGCACCAGAAAATCGAAGCCGTATATCACCTGACGGCCAACATCAGTTATCCGCTGATGATCGTGCTTTCGGTGCTGCTGATGCCCGCCATGATTATTCGCTTTTACCAGGGATGGTTCCAGATGCTCTATATCGACCTTCCCCTGTTCATGGCTTCGACGTTTTCGATTTCCAGCTTCTACTTAGTTTCACAGAAAGAGCTGTTTCCGAAAAGCTGGCTGCGATCGCTGCTCTACCTGCCGCTGCTGATGTCTCTGGGAATCGGACTGACCATCACCAACACGATTGCCGTACTGGAAGCGCTGGTGGGCAAGCAGACCGCCTTCGCCCGTACTCCGAAGTATCGCGTGGAATCGAAGAAGGACAAAGTCGGCGCGAAAAAATACCGCAAGCGTCTGGGATGGGTCCCGTGGATTGAATTGCTGATCGGAACTTATTTCGCGCTGGCGATCTTCTATGCCATCGACAACGAAAATTACGTCACCGTTCCCTTCCTGCTGTTGTTCGTAGTCGGTTACTGGGTCACGGGCCTGATGTCACTGCTGCAGGGGCGATTCGCCGGACTCTCGGTGGGCTCAGAAACCCACACCAAGCCCTTCCCGGTCGGCGTGTAGAACATAGAGCCAGGCAATCATTGAATCGGGGGGTGACCCGCTCCTTCACTGGATCGGAGGGTGGCCCGCTCCTTGCGGCCGTATCGCAAGGGGCGGGTGCCGCATTGTTCACTGTTCGGGGTTCCAGTGCTTCAATGACTCAATGGTTCGGGAAGTTTGAAGTCAATCTTGATTCCGATCTCATTCTTCACCGGTTTTCCGTCGAGCTCAAAAGGCTCGTACCGCCAGTGCTTCACCGCGTCCACGGCGGATGGGGCAAGCTCAGGCGGGCCTTCGACAACCTTCACATCGTCCACCGTCCCATCCTCCATAACCATTGCGGTCAGAATGACCGTGCCCTCCAGGCGCAGCAGACGCGCTTCCGCGGAATAAACGGGCTCAACCCGGTGCAGGAGTTGGCCGCCCGAAACCCCTCGCGACACCGGCGCAGAGGGCCCGGGCAACGACGGCTGGGCCTCGGCGTTTTCACCGGAGTGCGTTCCGGCCGGCGAACTTGGAATTTCATGGCGAACGGTAACGTCGGCAGCAACGTCGGCGGGCAAGAAAGCATGATCCGCCTGAATCTTCTTTCTCGCGAGCACGTCCACCTTGGAAGCAAACTTCACCGGAGCTCCGGCGGAAGGCTTTGCGTTCAACGGAATCAGGGACTCGCCACCAGGATTCGCCTTCCAGACCGGGTCATTGCCGGGAGGGCGTACAGTTGCGGCCCTCACAGTTGCAGCATTGACAGAAGCAGGCGTCGCCGCGTCCGCCTTGCCCTCCGTCTCATCGGGACCGCGCCACCCAAGCCAGATTACTAAAGCGAGCAGCGAGATCGCCCCCAGGCCGATGGCAGCCAAAACGAATGGTCGCAACCGGTTGCCTACGAGCGCCAGGGCCACATCCCCGACACGATCCGAAGCCGGCAGCATGCCGGAGGGTTGCGGCTTCCCCATCGCAGACGAACGTTTCGGCGCTCCCGAGGATGCGCCATGCGGTTGCGATGCGCGTGCCCGTTCCGCAAGCGCCGCCAGTTGCTGAAGAACAGTAATATGCTGTTCGCTGAAGGCTGCGGGGCTGGTGGAAAAAACTTCGAGAATCCCATTGACACCGCGCCAGCCCTGAATCGGTAAAACGGCAATCGAGCGCAAACCGAGACCGCGGCAGACCTCCACGTCCACCAGTGGGTCGTTCTCGGTATCTGCGCAATGCTGAACCTTACCGCTGCGCAAACATTCCCCCGAAATTCCCTTCTCCGCACTTAACCGCGCACCCAGAACGGGAGCTGTGTCGCCACAGCGCGCACGGCACACCATGGCGCCGTCCTTCCACATCGCCAGCGCGGCTCCGGAGGCGCCCGTCAGCTGCCGGGCGGAATCGGTGATGGTCTCGAGTATCGGGTCGAGGCGGTGGTCCCCGGCTGCGATCAGTTCCTTCAGGGACGAAACGGCAGCGCTCACGTCAAGGTTGCCGGGGAGGTCGCCGGACCGGCTGGAAGAGGTCTCAGGCAAAGAATTGCGAACCACAGCGCTGTGTAATTCCCCGTAGCGAAACGGCTTGGATTGAGGCACAACCACAGCTAATTTTCTCGGTCGGTAGATTGCCGGACAAAACCCGCAGAACGCAAGCGGCGCGGGCGATTTGGCCGAAGTATGGGCCAACGCCAACCGCCTGTCAAGGAAAGTGCCGCCGTGGATGCCCTTCCGAGTAAATATCAGTGATCGGATCGTAACGCTAGCTTTTCTTCCGCGGCTCCAGGTTTCCGATCACCCGATCACCCGATGGCCAGATCGCCCGATGCTTTTGCTTGCACCAAACTGGCTAACAATCGAGTTGCGGGGCGATGCTACGCTGGTACCGCTCTGGTTTCTCGCATGCGCCTCCGCAAGAGGATTGCAGGGAACCAATCTCAAGAAGCTGTTACGAACAGTCGAAGCGCTGGCGGATTTGGGGCCCGAACTTACAGCGGACCGCGACTTCCACCAAACCGCTCATGCCATGCTGTCCGCCGTGATGGAGGCGGCCGGCGCGCGCGAGGCTGTCCTCTTTTCGTTCGGCGAGCGGCCTTCCTTGCTGACCTCGGTCGATGCGCAAGGATTCGCGCTGCTGCCGGAGCCATCGCTGATTCCCCTGCTTCCCCGCCATGTCCACACCCTGACTGCGACCGCCGGCCCGGTGCTGCTCAACAGTTCCACCTCTGACGTCTTTCTCAGTTCGAACGGTAATGTCGCGCCCGAACTGTTCAAGTGCATTTGCCCGCTGCGAGTTCGAGGAAAGCTCGTCGGCGTAATCGCCCTGGGGCGCCGGCAAGGCGAAGCAGTGTACGAAGAAGACGCGCTCGATGCGTTTGAAATGCTGAGTCACTACGTGGCGCTGGCCATTCAGAACCACACTCTCGGCCAGACGCTGGCGCAACGGATTTCCGAAAACCTGCGCCTGCTGGCCTCGCTGCACGGGTTTTACGACAACGCTCTCGAGGCCTTCGCCACCGCCATCGACGTCAAACACGTCAACATCCATGGCCACTCGCTGCGGGTGGGCCGCTACTCACAGGCCATCGGCGAAGCCATGGGGATGGACGCGACCGATGTGGCATCCTTGCGGTCGGCCGCCTACCTGCACGACATCGGCATGGTTGCCGTCGACAAGCGGCTGTTCGGAAAACCTGCGGCGCTCGACGCGGAAGAATACCGCGAGGTGCGCGACCACACTGTCGTCGGACATCAGATCGTCAGCCATGTGCAGTTTCCCTGGCCGCAGATTCCAGAAATCGTGCGCTGGCACCATGAGCGCGTAGACGGGTCGGGATATCCGGACGGCTTGCATGGAAACGAGATACCGCAAGCGGTGCGGATCGTGGCCCTGGCCGAAACCTTTGACGCCATGATCAGCGAGCGTCCCTACCGCGAACGCATGTCGGTCGGAGCAGCGCTGCAGGACTTGATCCGCATGACTCCGCAGAAATATGATCCCCATGCCCTGCAGGCTTTACTGATCCAGGTGCGGCGGGACGCCGTCGGAAGCAACCGCGTCCCGCTGCTGGAACCTGACCTGATGACCCTTTCGGCCGTGGACGTGGACCAACTGGCGTCCACCCTGCAACACCGCATCAGCCAGAACAAACTCTTCCTTACCTGAAATTCACATTCCATGCTGGTAGTGATTGACAACGCGCTCCAGCAGAAGTAATAATTTCCCTGATGTATTAAATCGTTTTAATCCGGTGACTGCCTGCTGCAAATGTGCTATATATCACTTATCTGCCTGATAACGAGCCCGCAGGTGAGGCAGTTCGATCCGGCGCGGAGGATGAGGTAATCACATGCTCGACACCAAATTAACAGTGCCCTTTTACAGTCATGTCCGCCAGTATCACAACATCAAGGCAGAAATTGACGCCAACATCAAGGAAGTTCTGGAAAGCGGCCAGTACGTTCTAGGCCCGATGCTGAAGAAGTTTGAGGGCGAGCTGGCCGAGTTCCACGGGACGAAGTTTGCCATTGGTGTAGGCAACGGAACCGATGCCTTGTGGCTCACCTTTAAGGCGCTGGGAATCGGCCCCGGCGACGAGTGCATCACCACCACCAACACCTTCTTCGCCACTGCGGAAGCCATTTGGTTCACGGGCGCGACGGTTGTGTTTGTCGATTCCGATCCCCGCACGAATTGCATCGATCCCACCAGAATCGAGGCCGCGATCACGCCCCGCACCAAACTGCTGGTGCCGGTCCACCTCTACGGCCAGTGTGCCGACATGAAGACCATCCGCAACATCGCCGACCAGCACCATCTCAAGGTGGTCGAGGATAACGCGCAGGCCATCTGCGGGCGCGGCAACGGCTTCAGAATCGGAGAACTCAGCGACGCGGCCACCATCAGCTTCATCATCCAGAAGAACCTGGGAACATTCGGCGACGGCGGCGCCATCGTCACCAACAATGCCGAGATCGACCGTATCGTGCGCAAGCTGCGCAACCACGGCTCGGAGAAACGCTCCTGCCACAGCATGGGATACAACAGCCGGCTCGACGATCTGCATGCGGGAATTCTCAGCGCCAAGCTGAAGCACATCGCGGAATGGAGCGATCTGCGCCGACAATGGGCGGCACGCTATAGCCATGGTCTGGCACGCGCCAGGAACATCACGCTGCCTTATGAAAATCCCGGCTACTATCACGTGTACCACCTGTACGTGATCGAGACCAGGCAGGCCAAGCATCGCGATCCCCTGCTCCAGTTCCTGAACGACGCAGGGATCGACGCCAAGTGCCACTATCCCATTGCCATTCACCAGCAGGAAGGCTATCCGTGGGGTCATGAGGCGCGCATCGCCGGTCCGATCCCGAATTCGGAGCGCAACGCGGCGTGCTGCGTTTCCCTGCCCATGTTCCCAGAGCTGACCGCAGAGCAAGTGGATTACACCGTCGACAAGGTCCTGGAGTGGGACAGGAGCGCACGATGAGTGCAATTAAAATGACAACGCCCCGTAAATACCGGGTCGTGGTCGTGGGCATGGGCAAGCGCGGAATGCACCATGCCCAAGCTTTTCAGGCGAACGGCCGCTTCGAAGTGGTCGGCGTCTGCGATATCGACCCCGCCCGTCTCGACGCGGCCGCCGCCAAGTTCGGCGCGGCCAAGGGCACGGACGCGCTCCAGGTCGCTTCCGCCGTGAAGCCTGACGTCTTCTGCTTCTGTACTCTTCCCAACCTGCGCAGCGAGATGATCCGCGTCGGCATCAAGAGCGGCGCGCGTCTGATCGCTTTCGAAAAGCCGGTGGCATTGAACACACGCGAGGGCTTCCAGGTCAGAAAGCTGTTGGCCGAGAGCGGAGTCAAAGCCGTGGTCAGCCATCAGCATCGCTACGGCGTGCATTACCGCAAAGTGAAGGAGATCGTTGCCAGTGGCGCGCTCGGACGCGTCCACACCGTTTACGGCACAGCATCCGGCTGGATGGTGCACATGATTTCGCACCTGATCGATTACATGCGCTGGTATAACAATGAATCGCCGGCGCAGTGGGTGATGGCACAAGCCGCCGGGCGCGGGAAACTGGCCGACTTGCATCCTTCCCCCGACTACATCGCTGGCTTCATCCAGTTTGCCAACGGAGTGCGCGGAATCGTCGAGTGCGGCGCCGGCGCTCCGGATGTCCCCGAGGTCGACTACTGGTGGCGAAAGTGCCGCATCGGCGCACAAGGCACCGAGGGATTCGCCGAGGTCCTGACTGGCGCCGGCTGGCGAGCTGTAACCAAGGCGGGCGCATCCTCAGGCGACGGCTGCATGAATTACGACCTGGATATGCCGCCGTACGTTCAGGAAATGGCCGACTGGCTGGATGACGATAGCAAAGTGCACTCCTGCAATTTCGAAAGCGCCTATGCCGGCTTTGAAATCATGATGGCGCTCTGCCGCTCGGCAGTGAACGGAGGACAGGTGGCCCTGCCGCTCACGGACACGGCCGATGAAATCGAGTTGCTGAAAGCGCACCTGCCCGACCGCAAGGTCCTGCTTTCCACGCCGGTAAACGCCAAGGAATACGGGCAGTAAGGCTGTGGAAATGCTCATGTAGAGACGGGGCTTGCCCCGTCTCGGACTGCCTGAGAATTCTGCTTCGCGCCCGTCTTGGGTAGGGTATGGCTTCACAGCTTGCGGAAAAAGTCACAAATGTCCGTATCGCCGTGGAAGAGCGGCCCTTCAGGGCCGCGTAAGCCCTCTGAAATCAGCCTGGGCTTTAGCCCCGGTGGTCGTTCTTCCTCGTCAGATTGCATTTTTCCGCAGCCTGTTTAGCCATGCCGTCAGAACCCGCCACACAAGCGGCTTTAGCCGCTGAGGTTCGCCCGTTCCTGGCGTCCAGTCTTGCCCGCGAACAACCTCTTCTTCCCAGTGTAAAATCGCAGCTTAGCTTTCCCGTGCCGTTTTCTTTCTCGATCCCGATGTAAACTTGGGACGATCGGCGTGTAACCATTGGGCGCCGATTTCATCTAATTTGGCAGTGGGGCAATGCAAGCCAATTTGCGAGGAGAGAATTGATGGCTGTCAGTGACCACTCGGTCGCCACCACCAGCACACAACTCGATCAGTTGTGTATCAACACAATTCGCACGCTTTCGATGGACGCGGTGCAGAAAGCAAACTCAGGCCATCCGGGAGCTCCGATGGGGTTGGCTCCGGTCGCCTACTGTCTGTGGCAGCAGTTTCTGCGCTATGACCCGGAAAATCCGATCTGGCCGAACCGCGACCGCTTCGTGCTCTCCAATGGCCACGCCTCCATGCTGCTCTATTCCCTGCTGCATCTGGCGGGCGTGCGAGAAGTCAGCCCCGACGGCAAAGTTCTTTCGACGCCGGCCGTCTCGCTCGACGAAATCAAAAATTTCCGCCAACTAGGCAGCAAAACGCCCGGGCATCCTGAATACGGCTTGACCTCGGGTGTCGAGACCACGACCGGTCCGCTCGGTCAGGGCGTCGCCAACAGCGTGGGCATGGCCATCGCCGAGCGCTGGCTGCCGGAGTATTTTAATCGTCCGGGATTCGACCTGTTCAACTACAACGTCTGGGCGATTTGCGGCGACGGCGACATGATGGAAGGAATTTCCTCGGAAGCCGCGTCGGTAGCCGGACATCTGAAACTTTCAAACCTGTGCTGGATCTACGACAACAACCACATCACCATCGAGGGCAACACCGATCTCGCTTACGACGAAAACGTGGCCGCCCGTTTCACAGCCTATGGCTGGGACGTCCAGCACGTCCACGATGCCAACGATCTGGTTGCGCTGGCCGACGCCTATAACCACGCGCTCAATGTGAACGACCGCCCCAAACTGATCATCGTCGACAGTCACATAGGTTTCGGCTCGCCCCACCGCCAGGACACAAAAGAAGCGCACGGCGAGCCCCTCGGCGAAGAAGAAGTCAGACTGACAAAACGCGCCTATGGTTGGCCCGAAGACGCCAAATTCCTCGTGCCCGATGGAGTGCGCGAAAATTTCCGCGACGTCATGGGTAAGCGCGGTCGGCAATTGACCGTCCAGTGGAATGCGCTCTTCGCGAAGTACAGCGCGCAGTATCCCGACCTGGCGGCCCAATTCGCACGCATGCAAAGTCGGGAGCCTGCTGACGGATGGGACAAAGACCTGCCCACATTTGCGCCCGATGCGAAGGGACTCGCAACCCGCGATTCGTCCGGCAAAGTTCTCAACGCCATTGCCAGGAACCATCCCTGGCTGATGGGCGGGTCGGCCGATTTGTATCCCTCGACCAAGACGCGGCTCACCTTCGACGGCGCCGGCGATTTCGAAGCCAATCAGTACAATGCGCGCAACTTCCACTTCGGCATTCGCGAGCACGCGATGGGAGCGATCGTCAATGGCATGGCGCTATCGAAAATTCGCGCCTACGGTTCGACGTTCCTTATCTTCAGCGACTACATGAAGATGCCAATCCGCCTCTCGGCCATCATGGAAGTTCCGTCAATCTGGATCTTCACCCACGATTCCATAGGCGTCGGCGAAGACGGACCGACCCACCAACCCATCGAGCAACTGATCACGCTGCGAGCGGTTCCCGGTCTGATCACGCTGCGTCCGGCCGATGCCAACGAAGTCCTCGAAGCGTGGAAAGTCATCATGAAGCAGCCGAAGCAGCCGGTAGCGCTGATCCTGACGCGCCAAGCCTTACCGACCTTCGATCGCACGAAATATCGGTCAGCCGCAGGCGTGGCGCGCGGCGCTTACATCATGGCCGACGCAGAAGGTGGCAAACCGCAGGTCATCCTGATGGCCACCGGCAGCGAGGTCTACCTCTGCATCGCCGCCTACGAGAAACTAAAGGCGGACGGCATCCGGGCGAGAGTGGTCAGTATGCCTTCCTGGGACTTGTTCCAGCATCAGGACCAGAGTTACCGCGATGAAGTGCTTCCGCCCAACGTCACCGCGCGAGTAGCGGTCGAGATGGCGTCGACCTTCGGATGGGCAGAATACGCCGGAGCAAGAGGGCGCATCCTAGGTATGCACACCTTTGGAGCGTCCGCGCCGCTCAAGGATTTACAGAAGAAATTTGGCTTCACCGCAGACGCCGTCCTGCAAGCAGCGCGCGAACTGATCGGAAACTGAGAAGCCAGCCCCGAAGGGGCGACCGAGCCTAGCCCAGCGCAGGGGTCCCCAGCACGCCCGGTTTTGGCGTGATGGGGTGGAGGGCTTCAGCGCTGGGGAAAGCGGAAGAAATGATTCAAGTTCCGGAGGGACGACCGAGTTCTCACTATCCGGGGCAGCCGTAAACGCTTTATTAACGTCAGGCCGTTATTCTGCTGCCTGGCTTTAGGAGATGGTTATGAATCCAGTGGATACGCTCGAGACCGCAAAGGCCGCGAATCCTCTCACTCAGCTTCAGACTTTCGGCCAATCGATCTGGCTCGACTACATCCGCCGCGACCTGCTGAAGGGCGGAGAGTTGCAGCGTCTGATCAAGGAAGACGGCCTGCGCGGAATGACGTCGAATCCCGCGATATTCGAAAAGGCCATTGCCGGCTCAACTCAGTACCAGGATTTTCTCGACTCGCTCGCCAGCCGCTCCGACCTCGACGCCAAGGGCCGCTACGAACTGCTGGCAATCCGCGACATTCAGGATGCGGCCGACCTGCTCGGTCCCGTCTACCGCAGCACGAAAAAGCGCGACGGCTACGTAAGCCTCGAAGTCTCTCCATACCTCGCGAACGATACCAAGGGCACCCTCGACGAGGCACGGCGGTTGTGGAAGAGCGTAGCCCGCGAAAACCTGATGATCAAGGTGCCGGGCACATTCGAAGGCATCCCCGCGTTTCGCCAGTTGATCAGCGAAGGCATCAACGTCAACGTGACGCTGCTGTTCGCGCAAGGTGTCTATGAGGAAGTCGCCGCAGCCTTTATTGACGGAGTTGAGAAGTTCGCCGCGACCGGCGGCGATGTCAGCAAGCTTGCCAGCGTCGCCAGCTTTTTCATCAGCCGCATCGATTCACTGGTCGACTCGCTGGTGGGCGACCAACTGAAAAAAGAAACGGACGCGGCCCGCAAGGCGAAGTTGCAGTCGATCCTCGGCAAAGTCGCCATCGCGAACGGCAAGCTGACCTATGAAGCCTACCAGCGCATCTTCTCTTTTCCGCGCTGGAAAGCGCTGGCCGCCAAAGGCGCGCAGACGCAGCGCGTGCTGTGGGCAAGCACCAGCACGAAGAACCCGAATTACCGCGACGTCCTTTACATCGAGGAATTGATCGGCCCGGATACCGTTAACACCGTCCCTCCAGCCACGCTCGATGCCTTCCGCGATCACGGCAAACCGCGCCAGAGTCTGACCGAAAACATTGACGCAGCGCGGAAAACGATGGCTGATCTTGCCGGCGTTGGTATCGTCATGAAAGACGTGACCGACAAATTAACTGCCGACGGCGTGAAGCTGTTTGCCGACGCATTCGGCACGCTGCTGGCTGCAGTCGAAAAGAGTACAAAACGATGAGCACGACGCAGATCAATCCCGAAGTCAACTCACAGACCGCGTCGCTTCCGGCCAATCTTGATGCGGCGGTAAAAAAAACCCTTGACGACTGGCGGGCGTCGGGAAAAGTAAGACGGCTCTGGCAGCAGGACGCCTCGCTCTGGACCGGCGAGGACGAAGCCAAGTGGCTGGGATGGCTCAGCATCACCGACGAACAACTTGCCAACGCAGCCAAGCTCAAGGCGCTCGCGGATGAGGTCAAGAGCGCCGGCTTCTCGGACATTCTTCTGCTCGGCATGGGCGGATCCAGCCTTTGTCCGGAAGTGCTCGCGCTGACCTTCGCGCCAACGCCCGGCTTTCCGCGCCTGCACATACTCGACTCGACCGACCCAGCGCAAGTCCGGACCGTCGAGAAGAAGGTTGACCTCGCCAGAACGCTCTTCATCGTTTCCAGCAAATCCGGCAGCACGCTCGAACCCAACATCTACAAGCAGTTTTTTTTTGAGCGCGTAAAACAGACCGTGGGTGCCGACAAAGCGGGCAGCCACTTTATCGCCATCACCGATCCCGGTTCGAAGATGCAATTGGTCGCCGAGCGCGACCGCTTCCGCCACATTTTTTATGGCCTGCCCTCCATCGGCGGACGCTATTCCGCGCTCTCGAACTTCGGCATGATTCCCGCCGCGGCCATGGGCCTCGATACGGGCAAGTTCCTCCAGCGCACGAAACAGATGGTCGAGGCCTGCAAGGCGTCCGCTACCGTGGAACAGAATCCCGGAGTGATGCTCGGTCTGATCATGGGCACAGCCGCGAAACTCGGCCGCGACAAAATTACGCTGATCACCTCGCCCGGCATTTCGGACCTCGGCGCATGGCTTGAGCAGTTAATTGCCGAGTCCACCGGCAAGCTCGGCAAGGGCATCATCCCGGTCGATCGCGAAGACATCGGCGCGCCGGAAGTTTACGGGGATGACCGCATCTTCGCCTACCTTCGCCTGGACCCCGCGCCTGACGCGGCACAGGATGCCAAGGTCGCCGCGCTCGAAAAGGCCGGGCATCCCGTAGTGCGCATCGCCGTATCCGACATCTACAGCCTCGGACAGGAATTCTTCCGCTGGGAGATTGCAACCGCGGTCGCGGGCTCGATTCTCGGCATCAACGCCTTCAACCAGCCCGACGTCGAAGCCAGCAAGATCGTTACCAAGCAACTGACGTCTGCGTATGAAAGCACGGGCGCGCTTCCGCCCGAGAAACCGATCATCGAAGAAGCGGGTTTCAAGCTCTTCGCCGACGAGAAGAACGCCGCCGCGCTCGTTGCTCGTGTGGAGGCGGGTCTCCGACCCGCCGGGACGGGGCGGAGCCCCGCCATCACTCAATCTGGCACCACTTCCGGCGGAGCGCTCAAGAACTATCTGCGCGCTCACCTCGGGCGTCTTGGCACGAACGATTACTTTGCCGTGCTTGGTTATATCGAGATGAATGCGGAGCACGAATCTTTGTTGCAGGACTTGCGCATGGCCGTACGCGATCGCAAACGCGTGGCGACATGCCTCGGCTTCGGGCCGCGTTTCCTGCACTCCACCGGACAAGCCTACAAAGGCGGCCCCAACAGCGGCGTGTTCCTGCAAGTCACGTGCGACGACGCCCAGGACTTGCCCGTCCCCGGACAGAAGTACACTTTCGGAGTGGTGAAGGCGGCACAGGCTCGCGGAGACTTCCAGGTTCTAGCCGACCGCAATCGCCGCGCGCTGCGAGTGCACCTCGGCAGCGACGTCAAAGCAGGGCTAACGAAGCTGGTAGAGCTGGTCAAACAGATTTTGTAGGCCTGCGAATTTTTTATGAATTGTCATCCTGAGCGAAGCGAAGGACCTGCTGTTCGCCGCACAAAAAGGTCCTTCGCTTCGCTCAGGATGACAATTGACAGGCGCTTTCTTAAGAATATTGAAGCGCAGCCGCCCAAGTCGTGGCCAAGGAGCATGAATGCAACTGGGAATGGTAGGTCTAGGGCGCATGGGCGCCAACATGACGCGGCGCCTGATGCGCGGTGGTCACACGATGGTGGTCTCCGATCTCAGCGCCGAAGCCGTCAAGGGTCTCTCGGGCGAA
>Ga0074046_10001004_pt1 | contig 26155 bp, 25 predicted proteins | sample BogForMeECP23OM3_FD_94441 | JGI IMG/M metagenome (GOLD analysis project Ga0074046, IMG submission 94441) | Bog forest soil microbial communities from Calvert Island, British Columbia, Canada - Bog Forest MetaG ECP23OM3 | ecosystem: Environmental > Terrestrial > Soil > Wetlands ...
CCTATTGTATATGGCGCCTCAGTGGCTTAGCTGGCAGAGCGGCTGACTTGTAATCAGCAGGTCCCGTGTTCAAATCACGGCTGAGGCTTACTATTTTTCTGTCGTTTTTCATAAGGTACCGCTCGACAAAATAACCGTTTGTGATCCCGTATATGTATCATGACAGGCTGAAATTTCATGTAATATCAGGCAATTTCACCAGATTATAAGTAATGCAAAAACAAAATTGCTGATCACATCTCATGACCGAGACCCCTCCCGTTCAGGAATCCACCGTGCCGACTCTTGTCATCCGCCCGCCCCGGAAGTGGGTGCCGGTCGACCTGCACGAGCTGTGGGCGTACCGGGAACTGGTTGCCTCGTTTACACTGCGCGATATCAAACTCCGGTACAAGCAGACCGGCCTCGGGATTGCGTGGGCAGTCCTCCAGCCGCTCCTGACCATGGTCATCTTCACGATCTTCTTCGGGGGGCTTGCGAAGATCCCGTCCGATGGCGTACCGTATCCCCTTTTTGTGCTGGCGGCCCTGCTCCCCTGGACCCTCTTTGCCGAGGGGCTGACGCGATCGACGACAAGCATGGTGACAAACGCCAATATCATGACCAAGGTCTACTTCCCCCGCCTGATCATGCCGCTCTCAAGTATCATCTCGCCGCTCGTGGATTTTGCGGTCTCCTTTATCATCCTTCTTGCGATGATGGTCTACTACGGCTATGCACCGACCCTTAACATTATCTTCCTCCCGCTCTTTCTCCTGCTCGCGCTCGCCACCTCCCTCGGGGTCGGTCTCTGGCTCTCGGCGCTCAATGTCAAGTACCGGGACTTCCAGTACACCGTTCCCTTCCTCATCCAGATATGGATGTTCGCATCGCCGGTCGTGTATGCCTCCAGCCTCGTGCCGGCATCACTGCGGGTCTGGTACGGCCTCAACCCGATGGCTGGGGTGATCGAAGGGTTCCGGTGGGCGCTCCTGGGCAACGGTGCACCCAGCACCATGGTGCTCGTCTCGGTGGGCGTGGTTGTCCTGCTCCTTATCTCCGGCATGTTTTATTTCCGGAGGATGGAGCAGTATTATGCGGATATCGTGTAGGAGAAACGCGTGATTGGGGAGAATCGCTTCCGAAAAGATATCAGGATCCTCTTTTTGATGAGATATTAATCCCGTTGGACTCATAAGTTTTTTACAAATTACAAAAACACATGGGGATAGAGATAATTATACTGTACCAACCTTATGAGAGGGCTCCGTTTGATATGAGGATTTATGCAACGCTGTTCTTTGCAGATCTCTTCGACTCACACCAAAAAGCAAGAATTCCGGGAGTATCTCCCCGTTTAACCTCCCTGGTATATCGCGAGCACAGGCAATGCGATATCCTGTCTCATACCTGAAGTTTATTGTGAATTTTCTCCGAAAGATTCTGTGGTTTCATCTTCCCCGGCACGAAGTTCTTCTACCGATACCGGCAGGACAAGGTACCGGTGCAGGGAACGTTCTGGTCCCCTCACCCAGAGTTCGCAGTAAATCCCCTCCGGGACCGGCAGGGCTCGCAGCTCCCGGATCTCCTGCGCACAGGTCCTTTGTATATCCGCAATTCCGTACTGCGGATATTTCAGCCTCCTGACCCGGACAAGGCTGATGCAGCCCCGGTCATCGATCGCGAAATCGAACGGGATTTTTTTCTGCGTTTCCACGGTGACAAGGTCAAAGCCCCATACTGCGGCTTTTTGTTTTGCTTCGTCTATAGCCACCACCGGCCGGCATCCCCGGGTCATCCGGCATCACCTGCCGTTGCATAAGGCGGCAATATTTCCTGCCGGGTATTTGCCGATCCTGGTTCATGTTCTCCCTGGTGTACTTGGGCATACCACATTTTTTCTGTACGTATTGCCTTCCGGCCCGCTGCCGTACCAGGCACGTGAATTACATCCACGATTGATCGCCGTCCCGTGTACATGTCAGATTCCCGGTTGATTGTTGTCTTTTCTGTTGCCATGATGTTATCCTGCCACGTGTACCGGGTCTTTTCCCGGGTGAACGAGAGCGTACGCTATCCGCTGGTACGATGCAGAGGAGAGTTTTTCGCTTGTCCATCCCCGGGTAATCCCCGGTCGTCTGGCACGTATCGTGTTGACCCTTCGGATATATCAGCGTGACTGAACCAGGGAAAGTTTTTCAACAATCTGCCTGCAGGCGTGAATTCGGCAAAAAGTACCGGTAAATTCCCGATATCTGGCAGGAGCAAAAATGTTCCCGATCCCGGTCCGATCAGCGTGTTCTGATCTACAGCTGTGGCTCAGCTAATCCCCTCATGGAATATTTTTTCCAAACAACCTGTCCTCGAGAATTCCGGGTGAGCAGATGATCTTTTCCTTGTGCCCGCGTTCATCCCTTATCCGGTGATGGGAGGGCAGTTTCCTGCACCCACAATTAGTCATCAGATTTTCGGAAGAAGTTTCCTCGAAAAGGCTCTCACCATGGCCTCCTGCAACCCGATCCCGTGCATAAGGCGGGTGCGAAACGCTGCCCGTACAGAACACCGTTAAAGGGAAAATATTTCTCTCATTAATTTGTTTGATTTTACAATCCGGCCCTGAAATCCTGACTTTTCTCCTGCGGTGGACACAGGTCTTCTTTTTCAGTGTCCACTGTGTTTTCCGGGAGGAAACGGAGCCCGATATGGGCTTCTTTTGGGGGTGATCCGTGCCTCAGGCGATCCCTGGCAGGTGATGGAGGGGAAGTAGGGATACCCGTTATGAAACTAAGGATGCATCCAGCTTCCCGTGCCCGATTTTTCATGGTGACCTGAATGAAACTTTAATTCAGTCATCGCACAAACGATTATAGAATCACAGGAACTTTCACGCCCATGACTTCCGATACTATTTCCATTCGCGTCAGCCACTTAAGCAAGCAATACCGCCTTGGCGGACCGCAGGAGCCGTATCATACGTTCCGGGATGCGATTGTTAATTCCCTTAAGGCACCGCTGAAAGTTTTCCACAAGGAGCCGCCGGTGGAAGGGTTCTGGGCGTTAAAGGATGTTTCTTTCGATGTAGAGCAGGGAGAGGTAGTCGGGATCGTAGGAAGGAACGGCGCCGGCAAGAGCACCCTGCTCAAAATTCTCTCAAGGATCACTTCCCCGACTGAAGGTATAGTGGAAATACATGGCCGGGTGGGCTCATTGCTGGAAGTCGGAACAGGATTCCACCCGGAACTTACCGGACGCGAGAATATTTATCTGTCCGGTACCATCCTCGGGATGCGACGGCGAGAGATTGACGACAAACTGGATGAAATCGTAAAATTTTCCGATGTGGAAAAATTCCTTGATACGCCAGTTAAAAGGTATTCGAGTGGCATGATGGTTCGCCTCGGTTTTTCTGTTGCCGCCCACCTTGAGCCGGAGATCCTCATCGTTGACGAAGTCCTCGCAGTTGGGGATGCACAGTTCCAGAAAAAATGCTTGGGAAAAATGGATCAGGTGAGTAAAAGGGAGGGGCGAACAGTCCTTTTTGTCAGCCACAATATGTCGATGATCTCCTCTCTCTGCGACACCGGTATACTTCTTGAAAAAGGTGCGATACGCACCTCCGGAATGATTGATGAGGTCATCAATGCGTATCTGAATACGGATCAGATCGGGAATGGTGAGATAGTCTTCACCACCCATCTCCCGGGGGATAATAAGGCAAATCTCCGCTCTGTTCGGATCGTTGGTAGTGACGGAGTTCCGACGGTGAACGTCCAGATTAACGAGTCGTTCAGCATCGAGATGCAATATGAACTTCTGGAAGATAACATGCGGGTCTGTCCGGAACTCCATATCAAGGATTTCTATGGTCAGTACGTCTTTGCCACTGTGGATTCAGATCCGGACCCTGAAAGCATTTCCAAGCGGAAAAAGGGAATCTATACATCGCGGTGCATGATCCCGGGGAATCTGTTCAATGCCGGGACATTTTATATAGGTTTTGCCGTGGTCAGCATGTTTCCCATGCATTGTCATCTCTTTGAGCAGGATCTTCTTTTTTTTACTGTTCACGATCCAATTGAGGGAACTAAAACCCGGGTGAGTGGCAACCCGATGTCATTCCCTGGGCCTGTTCGTCCTCTTCTCAAATGGGCGTTGTCCGGTCCCGTTTGACTGTATTCTATCAACTCAGGGTGATACTTGGAAACTTATAGATCGATTCTTTAGGATTGTGCGTCAAGATCTGTTTCATGGAAAATCCGTTTGAACAAGCGGTAATATTTGCCGGTGGGCGCGGAGAGCGGTTAAAACCGCTCACGGACAGTATCCCTAAACCAATGGCTCCGGTTCTCGGCCGTTCTTTCCTGGATTATTTATTGAAATCCTTGACAGATGCGGGCATTAAACGAATTCTCTTTCTTCTTGGATACCGCGCAGAAGCAATTATGGATCATTATGGCAATGCGCTGCCGGATGGTACATCAGTCTCGTATTCAGTAGGAACCGTAGTGGAACAGACGGGCCGGAGGTTGTTGAATGCTTATGATCTCATCGAAGACCACTTTCTACTGCTGTACGGCGACAATTACTGGCAACCGCCGCTCCAGAGTATGGCTCGAAATTATCTCTTGCTTGGACTTCCCGTAACAACGACAGTTTTTAACAACAAAAATGGCACCGGGGAGTATGGATTCGGGAACAATGTGTGTGTCGGGCAGGATCAAAAAGTGCTGGTCTATGATAAAACACGGAAGGCACAATTCCTGAATGGCGTTGATATCGGATTTTTTTTGGTAGAGAAAAAAATCATAAATCCCCGGGAAGAAGGAAATCTCTCATTTGAGGAAGTAATCCTGAACCGTCTGGTGCGGGAGCATAAGGTCGGGGCATTCATGACCGATGAACAATATTATTATATCACTTCGTTGGAGAGCCTTCGTCAGTTTGAAAACGTGGCAAAGAGCCGGCAGTTGCCTTTTATCGGTTACGAGATCTGATTGCCATATCCTTTTATGTCGTAATTGATCAGACAAAAGTGGTTAGCCTCCCGTGATTTTTATCTGCGTATATCGCCGGAAATCAAAGGAAATTAGCAGCCAAACATTCAAGTATTTTTAAGCGAAGATACTGAGGAAGTATTCATAACAATCGCATTTATTCTTCTCATCGATCTCTTTGATAGAGGGAAAAGAGGAAGGTATTTTTGTGAAAATCATGGTGACAGGGAATCAGGGATATATCGGAAGTGTTCTTGTCGATATTTTGCTGGAAAAAGGATATGACGTCATCGGATATGATATCGGATACTACAAGGATTGTTTGTTATACCCCGATGATTCCGAAATTGATCAGATTACAAAAGACATCAGGGACATTTCTGTCGAGGATATGAAAGGGTGCGATGCGGTCATCCATCTTGCGGCTCTCTCTAATGATCCTCTTGGTGAACTTTCCCCGGGACTGACAGAGGAGATCAATCTCGCCGGTACCCTGAGGGCAGCAAAAGCAGCCAAAAAAGCCGGTATCAGCCGTTTTGTGTATTCATCATCCCAAAGTATGTACGGGATCTCCAACACGGACGCCGAGCTGGACGAGGATCGGAGTGAAAAACATCCCCTCACTTCCTACGCTAGGACAAAGTGGGATGCAGAATGCGAACTGAAAAAAATGACAGACACAAATTTCCACGTGACCTGTTTCCGCCCATCAACCGTGTTCGGTGCCAGCCCCCACCTGAGATGTGATATCGTATTCAACAACCTCGTCGGTTGTGCGTATTCTACGGGAAAAATTGAGATCATGAGCGATGGCACGCCGTGGCGTCCGGTTGTGCACGTCCGTGATGTCTCAAATGCGTTTATTGCCGGTCTCGAAGCACCTCTTTCGCTCATATCCGGTGAGTCGTTTAATGTTGGTGTCCCTCACGGGAATTATACCGTGCGGGATCTTGCTGAGGCAGCGCAGCGCTCCGTTCCGGGAAGCGAATTGGTTTTCACGGGAGAGCATGGGAAAGACTCCCGTTCTTACCGGGTTAGTTTTGAAAAAATTCTTACCGTCCTGAAGAATTACTTCAAACCTGAGTGGAATCTAGACAAAGGCGGCCGCGAACTAAGGTCCTGTTTCGAAAAAGTCGGTTTTACGGAAAACGATTTCCGGGGCCGGTATTATACACGGCTTAAGCAAATAACGTACTTGCGGGATACAATGGCAATTGATTCCGATCTTCGGGTCGCAGGAGAAGGTGCCTGATGGCTGGCAAGGCATTCGATACAATCCGTTCATGCCGCTCCTGCGATTATGAGGGTCTTGTCGATATTTTGGATCTTGGACAACAACCCCTTGCAAATGCCCTGGTAGAGAAGCCGGGCGCAGCGGTCAGGAAATTCCCCCTCTCTACAGCGTTTTGCCCCCGGTGCGGCCTCTTCCAGCTCAAGGAGACCATACCCAAGGAGATCCTTTTCGATCATTACGTCTGGGTGACCGGGACGGCAAAAGGAACTCAGGAGTATTCCAAATTGTTTGCCCGGAGGGTGATTGACCGAGCAAAGATAAAAAAAGGCGATTTTGTCCTTGAAATCGCATCTAACGATGGAACGATTCTCAAACAATTTATCAAAGAGAAGATGGTGGTTCTCGGCATAGAACCAGCAAAAAATATCGCTGAGATGGCAGTCAGGGAGGGCGTGCGGACAGAAGCCGCATATTGGGACGCCGATGTGGCACGGAGCGTTATTGCCCGCTACGGACACCCGAATGTTATTATAGCGCGCAATGTCATCCCCCATGTCAGCGAACTGCATTACGTAATAGAAGGCATAGCACTTGCTCTGGCAGATGAAGGGTCCGGCGTCATTGAATTTCACAGCGGTGAGGTTATTGCCGAAATGTTGCATTACGACTCGATTTATCATGAGCATCTCTGTTATTTTACCGCTCACTCGCTCACACAGCTGTTGGAACGGTACGGCCTTTACAGCTATGCTGCCGACGTAAGTCCGATCAGCGGTGGATCTATAGTCTTGTACTTCTCAAAGAACCGGCGCGAACCGGAATCAGGGATCCTTGCGCTTATGAAAAAAGAAAAAGAGCACGGCATAAACAGCTTGGCAACGTGGGAAAAATTCGGCGAAAAGGCGAAGGCCCACAGGGAAGAAACCCTGAAGCTCCTTCAGGGAATGTCTGGCAAAATCATCGTGGGGTTCGGGGCATCGGCGAGAAGCGCGACGTTTACAAATTTCTGCGGGATAGGCAAAAATTATCTCAAAACAATAATTGACAACAACCCCCTCAAACAGGGATATATGACACCTTCCGGCGATGTCCCTATCGTATCATTTGAGCAAGGAATGGGATTAAAACCGGATATCATTTTTATTCTGGCATGGAATTTCAAGGATGAAATTATCGAACAGTGCAAGCAATACGGATTCAAGGGAATCTATATCGTGCCTTTTCCTCAGAGTCCGCACATCATCCCCGAGGCATAAACCTCATGCAGATTTTGCCGCTTTCAATTCCCGGGGCAAACCGGATTTTGCTTGATCCCAAGACGGATCCGCGTGGTTTTTTTGCCAGGACCTATGACAAAGCTGTGTTCGAACAGAATGGCCTTGTGGCCTCGTGGGTTCAGGAGAGTCATTCATTTTCAGCGAAAAAAGGAACTGTACGTGGCCTCCATTTTCAGAAATCTCCCTACAGCGAAACCAAACTTGTAAGAGTTGCGCAAGGAAGCATCTATGTAGTTTTATTGGATATACGGCCGGAATCGCCAATGTTCGGAAAATGGGAAGGCGCTGAAATTTCTGCTGAAAATAGTACAATGCTCTATGCGCCCAAAGGGATGGCTATGGGAATGTGCACCCTTACCGACTGCTGCTCATTGCTCTATAAGATGGATGCGGAGTACAAGCCGGAATCCGCCCGGACAATTCGCTGGGATGATCCAGAACTAAAGATTCGTTGGCCCCTTGATCAACTGCCGATCCTTTCAGATAAGGACCGGAGTGCGCCTTTATTCCGGGAGTATTTGAAAAGTGAATGTCAGGCCGGCAAATCGCCTAGTTAGAACTTTAAGACCGGAGAACTCCATGAAGATTTTTGTCACCGGTGCAACCGGGTTCATTGGAAAGAGGCTGCTACCAAAATTTTCCCAGTTCGATGAAGTCTATATCCTCTGCCGGAGAGATCCCGGCGAGGTACCGGAGTTTGTCCAGCCACTCATCGGTGATCTCGATTTTCCTCACGGAGTGTTTTCCCGGCTCGCTGAAATCCGTCCCGATGCCTGCATCCATCTGGCATGGGGTGGTATCCCGGATTATGGGTTTGACCAGTCTTTCCGGAACCTGCAACAAGGCACTCAGTTAATCCACCATCTTGCAGAGAAGTGCGGGTGCAAGAAAATCATCGTTCCGGGAAGTTGCTGGGAATATGGCAAATCCTTTGGAGCCTGTCGGGAAGACGAATGCTGCCAGGGAGGAAATTATTTTATCTGGGCGAAACGTGCGTTATTGGACTTTGGCCTGATACTGGCCGCACGATGTCAGTTCTCATTTGTGTGGCCGCGGCTCTTTTACGTATACGGCCCCGGTCAGCGCCCCGGCTCTCTTATCCCGACCATCACCGATGCCGTAATAAAAGGGAGGCAGCCTGATATCCAGACCCCATTCAATGCTAACGATTTTGTGTATGTCGATGACGTTGCCGCTGCCCTGCTGCAGATGGTAAAATCCGATATAAAAACCGGGATCTACAATATTGGATCCGGTATTACTGTTCCTGTCTGGAAGGTATGCGAAGTTGTGGAGCGATCACTTGGATGGGAACCCATCAATGCTGTGAAATTTAAGTCGATGAAAGGTTCCGCTGTCGCGGACTTTTGTGCCGATACTACAAAAACCGAGTCGTCTCTTGACTGGCGGGCAAACATCAGTCTTGAAAAGGGAATCGAACTATATCTTAGATCGTTGGAAGTGCAACAGTGATAATTTCAAGAACCCCATTAAGGATCAGTTTTGCCGGCGGAGGATCGGATCTTGAAGAATATTACAAGACCGGGTATGGGGCGGTAGTCAGCACCGCTGTTAATAAATATATTTACATTACGGTTAACCAGAAATTTGATGACGCGATCAGGGTCAGCTATTCAAAAACGGAGATTGTAGATCGGGTTGACGAGATCGAGCACAACGTTATCCGCGAGGCGTTGCGTCTGACGGGAATTGAGAAAAAGATTGAAATTGTCTATATGGGGGATATCCCTCTTGGCTCTGCTGGTGTGGGGCTTGGATCATCCAGTGGCTTGGCTGTCGGTGTGCTGAATGCCTTGTACGCGTATAAAGGAGTTTTTGTATCCGCTGAACGTCTGGCAAAAGAAGCATGTGAGATCGAGATTGACATCCTTAAACATCCGATTGGAAAACAGGACCAGTATATATGTGCTTACGGGGGGATGAATTATATCCAGTTCAACAAGGATGGCACGGTGTTTGTGGATCCGATCATATGCACGGCAGAAACCAAGAAAAAACTTCACAATCGCCTGATGCTTTTTTATACCGGGATGATGAGGGTTTCCTCTTCCATATTGACCGAACAGAGAAGCAAGACGCACGCCAATTTGGCCTATCTTGATCGGATGGTGGACCTGGCAAAAGAGACCAAATACCTGCTCAACAATAACAAGATCGATGGAATTGGGGATCTTCTCCATGAAGGCTGGATGTTCAAGAAAAAACTGGCATCCGGGATTTCCAATAATCAGATCGATGATTATTATGAACGTGCCCTGAACGCCGGCGCTGTGGGAGGAAAGATCCTTGGGGCCGGGGCCGGGGGATTTCTTCTTCTCTATTGTGAGGAGAAAAATCAGCAGGCGGTCCGGGAAGCTTTGAAAGATCTCAAGGAAAGTCCGTTCTCGTTCGAACCACAGGGAAGCAAGATCATCTATGTACAGGATTAAAAGGGACAGTGAGGGGTAATACCTGAACTATATGGATCCTTTTATCTCCATTATTTCATTACGCTCTCCGCGAAATTTTAATGCGTCATGACGCCCAACGTTTACAGTATCTTTTAATCGAAGATTGGGATATCCATGAAAGTTTTTGTTACAGGATCTGAGGGATTCGTTGGAAAACGACTTGTCCAGAAGCTCAAGGAAAAGGGTGTCGAGACAATCACAGTAGATCTCGTCGCACCTCCCGGTTCAGGGACAATCAAAGCGGATATCTGCCAGCCCGAGATCAAAGACATAATTCCAGAAGGAACAGATGCGATTATTCATCTGGCCGGTTTTGCCCGACAGTCGGATTGCCAGAATAATGCTTATGCCTGTTTCAAAACCAATGTCATGGCGACCCTGAACCTGATTGACGCTGCAGAGGCATGCAATGTTAAGCAGTTTATTTTTGCTTCAAGTGAATGGGTTTATGGAGAATGGCAGGACGGATCCGTAAAAGATTCAGCTACCCCCATCGATGCTGCAGCACTTACTTCAGAATATGCATTATCAAAATATGTCAGTGAGGTTAATCTCCACCAGAAATATCTGCGGGGTTTCTGTCCGGTGACAATTCTCCGGTTCGGCATCATTTACGGACCGCGGGATAAGAACTGGTCAGCAGTTGAAGCACTCTTTCATGCAGTACGAACACAGGATGAAGTTCAGGTCGGATCGCTGCGAACCGCCCGGAATTTTATTTATATCGATGATATTGCAAGTGGCATTGTCGCATCTCTTGGTCTGGAAGGATTCCATATTTTGGATCTCCAGGGTTCAACTCCTGTTACTCTCAACGACATCATCACAAAATCAATGAAAATTACCGGAAGAATTCCGAAAATTGTTGAAACCTCGCCGAATAATTATAATATCCGCCAGGTTTCGAATAAAAAGACGTTATCGATGATTTCTTGGCGCCCGGAATTTGATCTTGAAAAAGGATTGTTGACATTACTTTAATTGAAAAGGGGGAAAATTGATGACAGGATCTAAAATTCTGAATAAAGAATTGCCGAGAACGACCCGGAAACTCCGGGTAAAAATTGCCAAACTGATTAACAAGGCAGGAGCGTCGCATATTGGATCCTGTTTTTCAATATTGGAAATGCTGGATGCCATATATCAGAGCGTAGATATCGAAAAGATAAAAAGCGGTGCAGAAGACCGTGACCGTGTCATCATCAGCAAGGGACATTCAGCAGCTGCCGTTTACACGGTATTAACAGACCACGGTCTCATGGATGAAGACATTCTGGACACCTATGGTAAGAAAGGATCCCTCTTAAGCGGCCACGTAAACCATTTTGTATCTTTTATCGAGCATTCGACCGGGGCCTTAGGACATGGCTTGTCTGTGGCTGTTGGCATCTGCATAGGGATGAGAACCCGGGGAATTGACCGGGCGAAGTGCTATGTCCTCGTCGGCGATGGCGAGCTCCAGGAAGGATCGAACTGGGAAGCCCTCATGATGGCAGGGCATCTCAAACTAAACCGGCTCTGTGTTTTGGTTGACTATAACGGCTTTGGCGGCGTCTGCGAAACACCTTTGACCTGCTCGCTCTCGCCTCTCAAGGAAAAGTTTGAATGTTTTGGTTTTGATGCTATAGAGGTTGATGGCCACGATCAGACTGCCATTATGCAGGCCATTGAACAGGCAAAGCACCGGTCAAAACCGTTCGCGATCATATGTAACACGGTGAAAGGAAAAGGAGCATCATTCATGGAAGGTCAGAATGTCTGGCATTACCGCCCGCCTTCAGAAGATGACTGCAAAAAAATAAGGGATGAACTTTTTGGAGAATCTGACCAATGAGAAACGTATTTTTTAATCTTCTGCACCAGAGGATGCGCGAGGATAAGAACCTGTTCTTACTTATAGGAGACGTTGGCCTTGGCCTTGTCGACCCTATCCAGAAAGAATTTCCCGACCGTTTTCTTAATGTCGGCATTGCTGAGCAGAACATGGTGGGCATCGCCGCCGGGTTGTGCAATGTCGGGTTTAAACCTGTTTGTTATTCCCTGTCGAACTTTATTATCCACCGTTGTTTTGAGCAAATCCGCAATGATATCTGCCTGCACCAGTACCCTGTGACTCTCGTTGGAACGTCTACAGGGTACGATAATGGAATTCTTGGCCCCACCCACCATGTGATCGACGACATCGGCTGCCTGAAAGCATTGCCGTATATCCGGATTTATTCTCCGGCCTCGAGCCAGGGGATGAAAAAAGTATTCGACGAGGTCTTCCGGATCAAAGCACCCGCATATGTGCGCATAGGAAAGGGTAATTTCCAGACCGAAGAATATCGGGGTGGCGTAAATCACTTCGTCATCAACCGGCCTGATGCCTCTCTTCTCCTGATAACCCACGGGACAATGCTGGAGAATTGCGTGAAAGCTGCAGACTCCGAAAAAAGGTATTCTCTCTATTGTATGAATAAGGTAAAACCCCTTGATCACCCTGAATTGGGATCGATTATCAAAAAGTTTGATACGATTCTCGTCGTAGAAGATCACATGAAAGGAACAGGTCTTTTTAATTCTCTCTGTCAGTATACCGCGGAAAACGACATAAGAGATATTAGTATTCACGGTCTTGCTCCAAGCGATCGGTACGATGAACGGATAGGAGATAAGGAATATTTTTCATCGCTCTATGGACTTACGCCGGAAGGAATTTCCCGGAAAGTTTCTGAGATATTAGCCTCCTAATTAAATACTGTCGGTGAAAAATCAGAGAAATACGAACTGATGAGGTAATTTTGATGGACCCAATCAAGGCTTTTGCCAAAGAAGTCGCTGACAACATCTCGCGAATAAAATCAGATAAAAAAATCGCGGAACGTTCTTTGAAGTGGTTGTGCGAAACCCTGCCGTTCCGGTATACTTATAATTTCCGATGGATGGGTCGCCCGATCATTCAACTCCCCCAGGATATTGTCGCGATGCAGGAAATCATCTGGGAAGTCAAACCAGATCTTATCATTGAGACCGGTATTGCTCATGGCGGATCGTTGATTTTTAGTGCATCCATGCTCGCCCTGAACGAGTATAGCAATGCCATCTCCAGGGGGGAACCATTGCCGGATCCCGCACACCCTCCCTCTCGTGTCGTCGGTATCGATATCGATATACGGGAACATAACCGGAAAGCAATTGAAAAACACCCCATGGCACATCGTATTGATATGATTGAAGGATCTTCTACTGACCCGGCAGTAATCGACAAAGTTTACACGATAGCCAAAAAATATTCACGAATTCTTGTTTGCCTTGATTCCTGCCATTCTCATGATCATGTGCTTGCTGAGCTGGAAGCATATGCGCCTCTCGCCAGTATCGGAAGCTACTGCGTGGTATTTGATACCGTAATCGAAGATATCCCGAAAAAGTACGTTGTCGACGATCGCCCCTGGGGCAAAGGGAACAGTCCAAAAACTGCAGTTCGGGAGTACCTCAGGATCCTTAAGGAGCAAGGGAGAACGGGATCTGACGGCGAACCGATTTTATTTGAAAACGACATTTCCTTGGAAAACAAACTTCTTATTACCGTTGCCCCTGAAGGCTATCTCAAGCGAATAAAAAAACAATGAAACTATTTTGGTAATCATCCAAGCTGAATAAATATGAATATAAAGGATTTGATGAAGTTGTTATCTTGAATTCAAGTTTGTTGAAATTTTTTATTTAAGATTTTACTGAAAATTATTGGAAAACACACGCTTTTCCGGAGTCGCTTCTTTTTCGATTAAAATTCATTCGGGATCATGGCATCGTTCTCCAAATAACCGGCGAAATCCAAAGTCCATTTAGTAATTTTCTTCATTTCCTCATTTTGTGCAAAAACCATGCCAGAATTGTTTTTTGCCGCTATATCGATCCCGTGTATTTTTCTATCCAGAAAATCCTGCCCCCTGGTCAATATGCGGATTAATTTCCTGTAAGACACAATCAGTGGATTTTTCATCAGGAGCGTGTCAGGATTGATAAAATCATAACATTCAGGTCTCATATGGTGTTTTGCCAAATAATTCCTGAAACTATTTTTTAGAATATTTCGAATGTGATCTCTATCAGATTTTTCCCCAATTTCAAGGAGAGAATCTGTTAACAAATCTTCAAAATGAATGTATAAATGTGATAATTCATCGGATTTTGCATAAGTATCGAGTTTTGGTGTCGCGCTCCCAAAAGACGGGCCGGCCGACCTGATCCAATAGGGTATATCTAATCGCCGATATTTACCATAACAAAGATCGAGGGAAGCCGGAATAAGTTCTCCAAATTGTTCGTTATAGTGTCCCTTGAACGTATCAAGATATTTTTTCAGCGCTTTTCTCGCGAGTTCCGTGCGGTGGACCGCATAAAACACTGCGAAATAATCGGACATGAATGTATACACCCGCTGCAGGGACGACGAAGACTGGAGAGGGATATGATATGCACCGTACAATTCATGGAATGAGACTTCGGAATCTTTCACATCTGTCCTGAAATAATGGCCATCTGCAATTGAATAATCCGGATTATTTATCAGGAAATCCAATGCCTGTTCAATCCCTCCCGCTATCGGGAAATCCTTGTCAGAACAGAAGACGACATACGGGGTTTTCACATAATTTAATACGTCATACAGTTTCTCGAATGCAGTGACGTTTTGGGGATATCCAAAAAATTTGATACCGGGATCTTTCATTTTTTCAATGTAGTCCCGGTGCCGGCTCTTTTTTTCCTCCGGGCTTGAGTCTGCAACAATAATCGACGGGAAACCCAGCGTTGACAAATACTGGCAGGATCTGCTGATGTAAAAGTCCCGGTTATACGTCGGGACTATAATCGTGATTTGATCAAGCAACCTACTCATGCGGAGGCCCCTTTTATAAGGCTCAAGAATCTCTTCATCATATCGGTCGTCAGCATACTTAATGTTAGGGGCATTTTTATTCTATCAGATGCAGCTGGGCGGGAGTTCCCTAACGATAAATATCTTTACGTCCCAAGAGTACTTCACCCATGAATACAAAATGCCGTTCTATTGTCACCGGTGGAGCAGGTTTTATCGGGAGTCATCTTGTCGAGAGACTGTTAACGGAAGGGCATGAGGTCCTCGTAATCGATAATTATTCCAATGGAAGACCGGAAAATCTTGCACGGTTCCGGAATAACAAGAACCTTTTAATCTACCAGGAGGACGTGTCGGAAATTGACAAAATCGCCCCACTTTTTGAACATGTCAACAACGTATTCCATTTGGCGGCCCTGGCAGATATCGTCCCCTCAATAGAAAATCCCCTTAAGTACCACAAGGCAAACGTGGACGGAACGGCGGCTGTGCTTGAAGCAGCCCGCCGGGCGAAAGTCCAACGTTTCATTTACGCTGCCTCCTCCTCCTGTTACGGGATCCCCGACGTGTACCCCACCCCGGAAACCGCACCCGTCAGGCCCATGTACCCCTATGCGTTAACAAAAAATCTCGGCGAACAGATTGCCTTGCACTGGAACCAGCTGTATCACCTCCCGGTTATATCCCTTCGCCTTTTCAACGTCTACGGTCCGCGTGCGCGAACCTCAGGGACCTACGGGGCGGCGTTTGGCGTGTTCCTCGCACAAAAACTTGCCGGAAAACCGTTCACCGTGGTTGGCGACGGCACACAGACCCGGGATTTTACCTATGTAACCGATGTGGCCGATGCATTCGTGGAAGCTGCCCAGTCAGATATCTCCGGAGAGATATTTAACGTGGGCTCCGGGGGGACCTATTCGGTTAACGAGCTCGTCAGTCTTCTCGGCGGGGAAATAACCCACATCCCCAAACGCCCGGGTGAGCCTAACTGTACGTTTGCAGACATTTCCAAGATCCGCAAAAACCTCGGATGGGAGCCGAAAGTGAGTTTCCGGGAAGGCGTACAGCAGATGCTCACTCATATAGAGGACTGGAGGAGTGCACCGGTATGGGATGAACATTCCATCGCACGGGCCACCCGCGACTGGTTCAAATATCTGGGAAAAGATACATAATCGTGTGCCGGGTGAATCTGTTCCGCGGGGGATCATGAAGGAAAATACAAAAATCAAAACACTATCGGATCTTGCAGCAACACTCCAGGAAACCCGTGAAGGAAAACGGGTAGTACTCTGTCATGGTGTTTTTGATCTGCTTCATATCGGGCATATCCGGTACTTTAATCAGGCAAAAAAACATGGGGATATTCTCGTTGTTACGGTAACTCCCGATCGGTTTGTCAATAAAGGTCCCGACAGACCGGCATTTCCTGAAAATCTGCGAGCTGAAGCAATAGCCGCACTTGATGTCGTTGACTATGTGGCAATAAATGAATGGCCAACGGCGGTGGAAACCATCCGTATTTTAAAGCCGGATATTTACGCAAAAGGATCCGAATATAAGGATGCAAAAAAAGATATCACCGGTAAAATAATCGACGAAGAGAATGCCGTTCACGCTGTCGGGGGTGTTCTCGTCTTTACAGAGGATATAGTTTTCAGTTCCTCCCAATTGATAAACAAAAATTTCTCAGTTTTTCCGGAAGAGACGCGCAAATTCCTCGAACAGTTCTCGGACCACTATTCTTCCGGGGATGTAATCCAGTTCCTGAAGCAGGCAGAAAAGTTAAAGGTACTGGTCATCGGCGAAACAATCATTGATGAATACAATTACTGTGAACCGATCGGAATGACCACCAAAGATCCGATCATCGCGGCTAAATATCTCTCAAAAGAGAAGTTTGCCGGAGGAATCCTTGCTGCTGCAAACCACCTGGCAAATTTTTGTCATACTGTTGACCTCATCACCCTGCTTGGCGAGTTTGAGACCGATGAGACTTTTGTGAGGGAGAACCTTAACAAAAAAATAAATCCTTCTTTTTTTTATAAACGTGATTCCCCGACCATAGTGAAGAGACGGTTTGTAGATAATTATCTCACACAAAAACTTTTCGAACTCCATGAAATCAATGATAGCGAGATCGATTGCGAACAGGAGACATTACTCAACGAGATTTTACGGGAAAAAATCCCCCGTTATGATATTGTCATCGTGATCGATTATGGCCATGGGATGCTCACAAAAGATGTGATAAAAACAATCTGCGAAAATGCAAAATTTCTGGCAGTAAATACGCAATCCAATGCAGGCAACCGGGGATTCAATGTAATCTCAAAGTACTCAAAAGCGGATTTTATCTCCCTGAACAGGTCCGAGCTGAATCTTGAAGAGCGGAACCGGCATTGCGATCTCAAAGAGAGTATTGCGCATGTCTCCAGAAAGATGACATGTCCAAGGGTCCTGATAACCATGGGAAGATTCGGGAATATCTATTATGAAGCCAACGAAGGATTTGCGGAGACCCCGGCATTTGCAACCCAGGTACTGGACAGGATGGGTGCCGGAGACGCAGTGATCTCATTAAGTTCGATCTGTGCATTCCAGAATGCACCAACAGAGGTAATCGGTTTTATTGCGAATGCAGTTGCCAGCCAGGCCGTTGCCACGGTTGGTCACCGGAGATCGATCGAACCTGTGCCTTTGTATAAACATATAAACACACTCATGAAATAATTAGATACTGCACACCGGGGTGTTACCATGGCTGGACAGGTTTTTTCTGAATACGCACTTGAATTATGTCGCCTGCTCTCTCTTACCGAAGTGACGGCAGGCACCGGTGAGAGGCTGCCTGTTGAAGAGGGAATGAATCGCACAATATCGACCATTCTCTCAGGAAAATCCGGGGGACGAAAGATCATTGTTATCGGTAACGGCGGGAGTGCCGCAATTGCCAGTCACATGCAGAACGATCTTTGCAAAGCGGTATCGGTCAGATCGCTCGTATTTAACGAGGCCCCGCTCCTCAGTGCCTTATCAAATGATCTGAGTTACACCGTAGCCTTTGAAGTTCTCATTGACCTCTGGGCAGAAAACGGGGACGTATTGATCGCAATCAGCAGTTCCGGGCAATCTGAAAACATTATTCGTGCGGCAGATGCAGCACGTAAGAAGGGCTGCGACGTTATTACCCTTTCCGGGTTTAAAAGTAATAATTCCCTGCGGTGCAGGGGAATGATCAATTTTTATGTTCCTGCAGAGAACTACGGATTTGTCGAGCTTGGGCATTCGATATTGACGCATTATATTTCCGATGCTGCAAAAGATCGCATAAAATGCACCGGTGAGTGAATAACCCATACAAAGGAATTGATGATCTATGGATACAACCTCCCTTTCTCCTTTTCGGGGATTATGATAATTGTTGAACGCCGGGCCATCTCATGAAGATCGAAACTGAAAACCATAAGCTGGTATATCATCCGGAACGCGTGAGCGAATGGCTCTCTACCGGGGACTGTTACCCGATTTATGTCGAGATTGGCCCTACCAACCGGTGCAACCATCGCTGCATCTTCTGTGCTCTTGACTGGATAGAGACGGGATACAAGGATATCGATACCGGTGTCATGAACCGGGCTTTCACTGAGATGAGCGCATGCGGTGTCAGGTCGGTGATGTTTGCCGGGGAAGGGGAGCCGTTTTTGCACCCGGACCTCTGTGAATTCGTCACGAATGCAAAAATGGCTGGACTGGATGTCGCAATCGCTACAAACGGTGTTCTTTTCACCGAAGAAAAGATCAGGAAGTGCCTCCCGCATTTATCCTGGTTACGCTATAGTCTTGACGCGGGAACGGCAGACACCCATTACAAAATCCATCGGGGCGGAAAAAACGATTTCGATAAAATAACAGAGAATATAAGAAAAGCCGTAGAGATAAAAAAACAGAACCATTATCCTGTGGTTATTGGCGTCCAGTTATTGATAATATCAGAAAATTTCGATGAAATAATCCCGTTTATCAGGCTTATGAAAGAGATTGGCGTTGATAATGTCCAGTTAAAACCCTACTCCCAGCATCCCCTGAGCAAAAACCGGTATGCGGTCGATGTAACGCGGATGGACCAGCTTGCGGAACAAATCAATGAATATAACGGGGACTCGTTTCAGGTGGTTTTCAGACAGAAATCAGCTCATCGCGTAGTAGAGGAAAAACCCTATCCTGAATGTTACGGACTTCCTTTTTACGCGCTGATCGAGGCGGATGGAAATATTATTCCCTGCAATCTCTTTCACACCCGGCCAGAATTTGCCTACGGGAATTTATACGCCGAATCATTTTCTGAAATCTGGCAAAGCAAAAAACGTCGTGACGTAATAGCTAAAATCAAGGAGATTGGAATTGAAACCTGCCGGAAAGGCTGCCGTTTAGACCCGGCTAACCGGTACTTGTCTGTACTCAAAAATCCCCATCCCCATGTGAATTTTATCTAGAAACGATTGACAGAAATCTATCCAACAAAACCCATTTAATTATTGTTGTGGTAAATGGAAGAATGGATTCAGGAGAAAAAATTTAAAATTTCAGATGCATATGCTGTTCTCATGATTTTGGAGCTACTGTTGTTATGATAGGGACAAAATCAGGTTCAAAAACAAAAATAAACAAGGAACTTGCAAAAATTTCCCGTAGGATGCGAGGTGAGATCGTGGAGTTGTCTCATACGGCAGATGCCATGCATCTGGGTTCATCCTTATCCTGCGTGGAGATATTTGTCGCTCTCTATCATGGGGGCTGCCTCAATATCGATCCAAAATCCCCCTTCTCTGAAACCCGGGATCGTGTTCTTTTAAGCAAAGGGCATGCTTCAATGACCCTTTATACGGTCCTTGCCGATACCGGCTTTTTTCCAAAAGACCTGCTCAAAACATTCAATAAAACCGGGAGTCATCTGACCGAACATCCAAACAGGGGTGTGTTGCCCGGAATAGAGGCAACAGCCGGCTCACTCGGTCACGGACTTTCCATAGGTCTTGGGATGGCACTTGCAGGACGGATCAGGCACGTCCCGTTCAGGGTATTTGTCGTTATGAGTGACGGCGAATGCAATGAAGGGAGCGTATGGGAAGCAGCGATGCTTGCCCCTGCCCAGAAAATGGATAATCTGGTAGTAATAATTGATTTTAACCGCTGGCAGGCTACCGGCAGAAGTGAGGAAATAATGGCGTTAAACCCCCTCAAGGAAAAGTGGGAGTCATTCGGGTGGAGTGTCTACGATGTAGATGGGCACGACACCTGTTCTTTAATAAAAATTTTGTCAACAATTCCCGATGGATCAGGGAAGCCCGTTGCAATTATTGCCCATACAATAAAAGGGAAGGGTGTCTCATTCATGGAAGATGATAATAACTGGCATTATCGGATTCCCACCGCTGAAGAAGTTAAAAAAGCTCAGGGAGAACTAACGTCACTATGAGATCTGCGTTTGCTCAGGAAATAACCGATCTCGCCTCATCTGATGACAGAGTCATTGTTCTTTCGGGGGATATCGGAAATCAGATGTTTGATGATTACCAGGAAAAATTTCCCGGCCGGTTTATCAATTGCGGTGTCGCAGAGGCTAACATGGTAAGCATGGCCGCCGGCCTTGCGATCTGTGGTATGCGCCCTTTTATTTATACATTTGCTGCATTTGACGTAACACGCTGTTTCGAGCAGATCCGGGTAGATCTTTGCTACCAGAATCTCCCCGTTGTAATTATCGGTCTTGGAGGGGGGCTGACGTATGCACCCCTGGGGCCGACCCATTATATCTGCGAAGACATTGCTCTCATGCGATCATTGCCCAACATGACGGTTGTATGTCCGGGAGATGCCGTTGAGGTCCGGTGCAGTATCAGGGAGGCTATGAAACAAAAGGGACCGGTCTATATCCGTATTGATAAAAAAAATGAGCCGGTCATCCACAAAGAAATCCCGGATTTCCATATTGGAAAAGCCATAACCTGCATGCCGGGAAAAGATGTCTGCCTCATCACCACAGGCACACTTCTGTTCAATGCACTCAGGGCACGTGAATTACTCGAAGGAAATAACATCTCTGCCCGGGTTGTTCATTTCCCTACGGTTAAACCTCTCGATCTTACAACCCTGTCTGAAGTTTTCTATCAGTTTGATACTGTCGTTACACTCGAGGAACATAGTCTTATCGGCGGTCTGGGGAGTGCCATAGCCGAATGGTATGCTGATTTTTCCGAAAGAAGAGTGAAATTATTACGATTAGGGACCCGTGATGAATTTTTATATACGACAATCAACCAGAATGAAGCACGGGATTATTATTCGCTTTCACCGGAAAAAATTGCTGATGCCGTTAAAAATTATACCTGTAAAGGAACAAACTCATGAAAACCGATGCTGCAATCCTGACGGAATTACAAAAACCTCTGGTGGTCACGGATATCGAGATACCTCAGTTAAAACAGGGGCAGGTATTAGTAGATATTTCGTATAGCGGAATATGCCACACCCAGTTATCCGAGTGCCGGGGGACGCGTGGAGAGGATAAGTTTCTCCCCCATTGCCTGGGTCATGAAGGAAGTGGAGTCGTCCGTGAGATCGGAAACGGGGTAACAAAAGTAAAGGCTGGGGACAGGGTCATCATCTCCTGGATTAAGGGAAACGGTGCGGATATCTCCAGTACCGTATACCGGTGGGGGGACAAACAGGTGAACGCCGGGGGTGTAACAACATTCAGCCGCCAGTCTGTGATCAGTGAAAACCGGTTGACTGTAATCCCAAATGATATTTCAATGGACACAGCTGCCTTAATCGGGTGTGCTGTACCAACCGGGATGGGTGCTGTTCTCAACACCGCACAACCACGCCCGGGTCAGGGTATTGCAATATTTGGGACTGGTGGGATCGGCCTGTGTGCCGTTGCCGGTGCTTTGATTTCCGGCTGTGCTCCCATTATTGCGGTCGATATAAATCCCGAAAAGTTAAAGGTTGCAAAAAAAATGGGAGCCACGAATTTGATCTGTTCAAAAACGGGGGATCCCGTCGAAGAAATCATGAAGATCTGTCCGGGGGGTATTGATTTTGCGATTGAAGCAACCGGTATACCCGACGTAATGAATCAGGCACTTATGTCAGTACGTTCACAGGGTGGCATTGCGGTTGTTATCGGGAATGCAAATTTTAAAGATAAACTGACTATTGATCCCCGGCAGCTGAATATGGGAAAACAATTGCGGGGGACATGGGGTGGAGATAACAAACCTGATATTGATTTTCCACGATACTGTCGTCTTATAAAATATGGACGGTTGAATCTGGAACCCCTTATGAGCCCTTCCTATTCACTTCGTAATATTAACCAGGCGCTTACGGATTTGGCTAGGGGAGATGTCGTACGTCCTTTAATCGATATGTCGCGGGAATAAGAGGTTTTAATGATTCTCGGCGTGGATTTTGATAATACCGTTGTTTGCTATGATCACGCATTTTACCAGGGTGCATTGGCAAAGGGATTAATCCCGCCATCAATTCCGCAGGCAAAAAATGAGATCCGAAATTATCTGCGAAATACCGGGCAGGAGGAAGCGTGGACGGAACTTCAGGGTTTCGTATATGGGTCGTGCATGCATGAGGCAGAACCATTTCCGTACGTCATTGAATTTTTTCAAAAGTGCAGGGAGGTCGGCATAACGGTTTGTATCATCAGCCACAAAACACGATATCCCTACCGCGGGGAGAGATATGACCTTCATAAGGCTGCGTCTGACTGGATAACCCGATATAATCTGTTCAATGGCCGAAGTTCAGACAGTGTTTTTCTCGAACTGACAAAAGAAAAAAAGATCGACAGGATAAAAGAACAAGGGTGTACTCATTTCATCGACGATCTCCCCGAGTTTTTATCAGAACCGGCCTTTCCCCGGGATGTACAACGGATACTTTTCGATCCGCATAACCTGCATAACGATTCAGCTGTTGATTTCCGGGTAAGTTCCTGGTCAGAATTGCTCACCTGGTTGTCAGAACCAAATCCTGCATGATATGACATCGAAAATATTTATGAGGGACGTTTCATCACTCCTGAAAGCAACCGGGCATTATGGATCCTTTGAATTGCACCCCATGACAGGAGGGATTAATAACAGAATATTTCTTGTGCGATGCAACGACCTGGTCATTGCAGTACTTAAACAATACTATCACCACGAGGATAACCTGCGTGACAGGTTATCTTCAGATTATGGTTTTTCACAATTCCTCTGGAATCACGGCATTCGCAAGATACCTCAGCCCCTTGCATCCGACCCTCCCCATCATCTTGCACTTTTCAGCTATGTCGATGGTGAAAAGATTGTACCTTCTGAAATTACCACGCAATACATCGATCAGGTGCTTGATTTTTATTTTGCGATCAATGCCTTCCGGGCATCAGAAGATGCCAGATTACTGCCAAAGGCATCTGAAGCCTGCTTTTCCCTTGCGGAACATATCCGGTTAACAGAAAACCGTGTCTGGAACCTGAAAAATGTCAATGGGCGAACAGAAACTGACAAAAGAGCAGTACAGTTTATCCGAGATGAACTATTGCCGACATGGGAACGGGTAAAATATACTGCCTGCCTGAAGGCAGGGGAGGGTGGCCTTGTCCTGGATGAAGAAATCCCGGACGGTGATATGCGCCTGTCTCCATCGGATTTCGGTTTCCATAATGCACTGGTGGATAAGGACAAGACACTAATTTTTATGGATTTCGAATACGCCGGCTGGGACGATCCGGCAAAAACGGTCTGTGATCTTTTCTGTCAGCCCGAAATTCCTATACCCCGAAGGTTCCATTCATATATTGCAGAAAAAATTGTGAAGGATCTTGGCAATCCGGATATGCAAGGAAAGAGAATGGAGATATTATTGCCCGTATATGAAATAAAATGGTGTTGTATTGTCCTCAACGAATTCCTTCCCCGGGGGAGATCCCGCAGGACATTTATGAAAAAAATGTTGAACCCGGAAGTAAAAAAAGATGAACAACTGCAGAAAGCTATGAATATTATTTCCACAATCAGGAAAGGTGAGTATTAATATGCCGGAAATTGATTTTATTTCTTCCGTTCATAAAAAAACGAAACGAAATTATATTGAACGTGTGACTGAATTTCCCAAATCTGAGGCTGCAACAGTCGCAAAAAAATTTGATTTTGATTACTGGGATGGTAACAGAAAATTTGGGTATGGCGGCTTTTATTATGATGGCCGCTGGAAAGATGTCGCATGTGTGTTGCGGGATCATTACCACCTGAAAAGTGGGGATAAAATCCTTGATGTCGGCTGTGGAAAAGGCTTTTTGCTCTACGAGCTGATGATGGCCATTCCCGGGATTGAGATCCACGGAATTGACATATCCCGGTATGCAGTCACCCATGCAAAGGAGGAAGTGAAGCCCTTTTTGCAGGAAGGCAGGGCCGAATGCCTGCCATTCGATGATCATACATTTGATCTTGTCATTTCGGTTACGACCCTGCACAATCTCTACTGTTTCAATCTTGAAAAAGCGTTGAAGGAGATTGAACGTGTCGGGAAAAAGAACAAATATATTGTTGTTGAATCGTACCGAAATGAAGAAGAGAAAGTTAATTTGCTTTATTGGCAATTAACCTGTGAATGTTTTTTCACTCCTGATGAATGGCGGTGGTGGTTTGAAAAAACAGGATACACCGGGGATTATTCCTTCATTTATTTCGAGTAGCGATGAAAATTTCTGCAGTGAATCAAACAGGCAAACCTGAAAAAATGATGGTGGAAAATGAAAAAAATTGTTGTTATTGGTAGTAATTCTTTTTCAGGAAGCGATTTCATCGATCATGTATTAACCGAGACCGATTACCGCATTCATGGAATAAGCCGGTCTCCGGAAAAATCATCATTGTTTCTTCCCTATAAAAAAAATGCAGACCTTGACCGGTTTTCGTTTCATCGGATGGATCTGAATCAGGATATGGCGGAGTTAAAAAAATTCCTTCTCGATATCAAACCTGAATACATTATAAATTTTGCAGCCCAAAGTGAAGTCGGGCCCAGCTGGGATCATCCTGAACAGTGGTTTCGTACAAATGCGGTTGCTATTGCAGAATTAGGAAATTTTCTCAAAGATCAAAAATGGTTACTACGATATGTCCACATTTCCTCTCCCGAGGTATATGGCAGCTGTGAAGGGACTGTGAAGGAAGATGCGCCCCTGAACCCAAGTACACCCTATGCAGCATCAAAAGCTGCCGGGGACCTTATGCTTTTTACTCTGGTGAAAAATTTTAATTTCCCTCTGGTCATGATCCGGTCCACAAATGTTTACGGTGCGCATCAGCAGCTCTTTAAAATCATACCACGTTCCGTTATTTTCCTGAAAAAAGGGAAAACCATTGAATTGCATGGCGGGGGGGAGGCAGTCAAATCATACATCCACATACGGGATATTTCACGTGGGGAGTTACTGGCCATGTTAAACGGAAAGAATGGCCAAATCTATCATTTATCTCCCTCGGATTCGGGAATTGCAATTAAAAATGTTGTCAGGATGATCTGTGATGAAATGGGTATGGATTTCAATTCTTCTACAAGGATGGTGGCGGAACGAATTGGTCAGGATAAGGCATACATTATTGACTCCCAGAAAGCACGTCGGGAATTGGGGTGGATCCCAATAATTCAACTCAATGAGGGGTTGAGAAATGTGGTTCGGTGGGTTGAAGCAAACTGGGATGAGATCTCAGGTCAGCCTCTTGAATACCTGCATAAGCCCTGACAAAGAAAAAGTGGAAATATCCTGAAAACATATAAATAGATTATCATCCCGGTTAAGTGCTGTGTCACTGCGTATCAAAAACTGTAAAGCTGTTGGGAGCAGAATATCCCGGAAAGTAAGCCGGGTATACAATTTCCCTGCCCTGGTGTTGTAAAAAATCCATTAGGGACCCGAAGCATGAAACATCATGAATATTCTCTGGTCATTGGAGCTGATGGACTCCTTGGATCATCGCTTGTGTCCAATCTCAAATCACATAATGAACAATTTATGGGGAGTACCCGGAGAAAAGATACCTGTTCGCAGTCCCGGATGCACCTTGATCTGGCTGCTCCGTGGGATGATACCTGGAACCCCCCCCGCGACGTATCGGTGGTGTACTTGTGTGCTGCAGTAACTTCCCTGGAAAAATGCCGTTTGGATCCGAAAAGCAGTGCAAGGATCAATGTTGAAAATACGGTCAATATCGCAAAAAAATGTACGGAAAATGATATTTTTTTTGTATTTCCTTCAACCA
>Ga0074046_10001005_pt1 | contig 26154 bp, 19 predicted proteins | sample BogForMeECP23OM3_FD_94441 | JGI IMG/M metagenome (GOLD analysis project Ga0074046, IMG submission 94441) | Bog forest soil microbial communities from Calvert Island, British Columbia, Canada - Bog Forest MetaG ECP23OM3 | ecosystem: Environmental > Terrestrial > Soil > Wetlands ...
CGCACCGAGATCGCCCCTAGCTGCCACAGCAGGTGGTCGCTCAAATTCCCCGGCTTCGACAGGAAATTCTCGAACGAGGGCTTCTCAATCTCCTCCATCTCTCCCGAGCTGCGATACCCGGGATCAAGATAATCCTGGAAGAACGAGCCGAAATCAATCTCTTCGAACGGATCTTTCTTCTCATCCGCGATAGTTGCGGAACCTTCTTCCGTGGTCGCCTTGGCAGCGAGCCGGTCGCGTTCTTCCTCCTGGCGGCCTACATCATCAAGCAGTGGCACCGCATCTTCCAGCTCCTCCAAAACCGGATTCTCGACCATCTCGGCATTGATCATGTCCTTCAGTTCGAGCTTGTTGAGCGCGAGCACCGACACCATCTGCACGAGCCCCGGCGTTAGAATCTGCCGCTGGGACAACTTGACGTTCAGTTTGTGCTGAAGCAGCACCATCTCTCCCTAAAAGAAGTTCTCAGTTCCCAGTTCTCAGTTCTCAGTCAACCCGCCGCCCTTAACTACCCAGCACATCGGGAGGTGGAAAGATTAGCTTCTCACGCACCGAGGTAGACCGTGCGGGCACGAAAGGTCAGGGGGGCCAAGCCTTGGTAACTTGAAGCAGTTCCCAGTTCTCAGTTCCCAGTTCCCAGTTCTCAGTAAAGCCATTTGCGCAGTTCAGGTTTTACTGAGAACTGAGAACCGGGAACTGGGAACTCACACTTGAGAACTCACACTAGTGAAAAGCTTTCCCCCAAATAAACCCGCCGTACCTCCGGGTCACTCCCCAATTCCTCCGGCGTACCCGAGCGGAAGATCCGCCCCTCGTTAATGATGTACGCACGATCCACCACCGACAAAGTCTCGCGGACGTTATGGTCCGTGACCAGGATTCCAATCCCGCTGGCCCGCAGATCTGAAATGATCTTCTGTAAATCCAAAACCGCAATCGGGTCGATACCCGAGAACGGCTCATCCAGCAAAATAAACGTGGGGTTGATGCAAAGCGATCGTGCAATTTCCACTCGCCGCCGCTCCCCGCCCGACAGCGCATACCCCTGATTCTGCCGAATATGCTCCAGCCCGAGCTGATCAATCAGCTTCTCCGCCTTTTCCCGCCGTTCATGCCAGGAAATCGGCTGAACTTCTAGAACGGCGAGGATGTTCTCCTCGACTGTCAGCTTTCGAAAAATCGAGGCTTCCTGAGGGAGATAGCTGATGCCGTACTGGCGCGCCCGTAAGTACATGGGAACGCTAGTGATATCTTCGTCGTCGTACAATACTCTGCCAGTGTCGGGAGGAATCAGACCTACGATTGCATAAAAGGAAGTGGTTTTTCCGGCACCATTTGGTCCCAGAAGGCCCACGACCTCGCCCTGCAGAACCTGAAGACTTACTCCGTTCACTACGCGTCGGCGACGATAGGATTTGCCAATTTCGTCGGTGGCCAACGTGTGCATTTATCGTGCCACTTGCGTCCGCGTGACCGCCGGGGACGTTTCCCTTCCTTCCACGAGCACCCTATCATCGTGTCTGTAGAAAGTCAACGAATTGCCCGTGGTTTTGCCTTGTTCGGCATCAAAAATGCTGGGAGGTCCGCCCGTCAGGACGAACTTGTCGTCCGCCGACGTGTATACCAATCGGTCGCCCGTCGCATGCCGCGTCGGCTGCTTGATCACAACTCCATGTTCGGCGATGATTCGGTCCACTTGCCCGGGCATTGACGGATTCGTCCCCTCTTTCGACTGGCTCCGCGGCAGCAGAAACACCGTCATCTGCTCTCCCGTCATGGTCGCGTCGCCAGACTTAGTCGTGACCCCGCCGTCCAGAAAAACTCTCCGCTCTAAATCGGCATAGTTCAGGCGCGCTGACGTCACGTGAACCGGGGTCACCTTTCCCGTCTTGTCCACTTGCACCAGCACGGTCGAAACCGGTTGGGTTTGATCTTGTGTGGGAGCCAGGCCGTGAGCAAAAAGCGTTCGATGGTCGCGATCAAATTGCAGAATCGGAGCCTCCACTACGTTAGCGTCTTGCCACAAGCGGGCATCGCCGGTATATATCGCAATCGCCGACGACGATGACGATGATGATGCCCGATGTTCCGTCATGCTGCGGCTGGTCACGTGAATCGGGTCGGAAGAGGCGAGCATAGCTCCATCCGGCTGCGCCTTCAGATCGGAGTACGTGCTCTTGACATTGCCCTCGGCAAAAGCGTCGCCAGTCGCCCGGTTCATGCGAATCGTCTGGGACGTTGTCGTCATGCCGGTGTCCACCACCCGTGGCGATCCGTTCAGTACCAGCATCTGATCGGTAATCGTGTACTCGCCCCGCTCGGCCCAAGCCTTCTGCGTGCCCGCCACGTAAGCAAGGTCGCCGGTTTGCGTGATCGACCGTACTCCCCCCTCGGGCAGAAAGACGACATCAAGCATCCGGCTGGTCGATACCCGGTCGGGCGGAGCCGAAGCACCGGCTTTGTGTCCGGCCTTACTGGCGTCAATCAAGCCGCTGACGATCCTCGCATCCGGTTCTCCATGCAGCGTCGCCAGGCGATTCTTGTCCGTGAATGTCGCTGCGAACTTGGCGGCCGTAACCACCGTCTTCTGATTCGCGCCCGGCTGCGTGATAACAATCTGCGGAGGTCCGCTCGTCTCGGCATGCTCCAGCAGGCGCCCGTCTTTCACGATGAAGTCCATCACCGGGGCGCTCATCTCAACATCTTGTTCGCTTCCCTTCGCCGAGGCTGTAGAGGAGGCTGCGGAGGGGGCTGCAGAGGGGGTTGCAGATAGTGACGCGGAGGCTGAGGAGGCGGTTGGGGAAGACGCAGCCGGCGTCGCCACCGCAACCAGCGTCCCGCTCTGACTGTTCTTCTGGCTCAAGCGCACGCCATCTTCGGCGTGAACCGTCTTCAGTATCTGCTCCCCGGCAAAATGCAGGGTCGCCCGCCCTGCGGCAGCGTTGGCAGGTTGCGTTCCTTCGGCAGCCAGCTGCACGTTGCCTATGAGAATGGCCGTGGTAAGTAGATTCCGTGTCCCTGTCAAAAACAATTCGGCGCGATCGGAACGCTCGCGCGTTTCCGAGTCGGATGTTTTGGATTTCGTCGAGCTGGTGGTTTTCGCGTTGGATGAAGATGACGCCCGGCCATGAATCTCGCTCCGCACATCGCCCTCGGCAACAATGTGGTCAACCGTATTGTCTTCGCGCAGAAAAAACGTCGCCTGGTCGGACCATGCTTCCTGCTGCTCCCGGCTCATGTGCACCGTGGTGAGAAACACCTGATGAGGCTGCTTCGTAATTACTCCGCGATCCGCATCAAGATGTACCGGCTGTGGCCGGTTGACCGTCATTACGACCGCTGACAGCAAGTTCATCGTGCCCGTCTTGGCGACATATTTAATGCCCACCGCCGAACCGTGTGCCTGCGGCGTCTGAAATTCGACCTTGCCCGTCGCCGAAGCGTCTCCCGTATTCTTGTTGAATACCAGGTCATCGGTCTCAAGGTGAAGCGGTTCTTTAATTTGCTCCGGAGGCGACTGGTCCGCATGGCGCATTCCCTCAGGATTCGCTTCCAGGTCAATCAGCACCCTGCCCTTGCCGCTCACATTGCCCGAGCCCGGATCGTACTCGAACTCATCCCCGGTAATGCGGTCGAAGCGGCTGGCGTCCTTGCCGTAGACAATGATCTTGACGTCGTGCAGGTCAGCTCGTCCACCCTCTTTGAATTGAACCGCTTTGGAAGCGCTCACCGTAAACTGGGTGCGGCCTTGCTCCGACTTGGAGATCGAAAAGCCCTCGGCCGTCTGCTGAATGTCCAATCCAAGTTTGGCGGGAATAGTATGGACGGCCTTGCGCAAACTCCATTGCGCATAGAAATACATGCCCGCAACGGTCGCAATCATCAGAATCGCGCCCAGGGCGAACCAGTGGCGCAGCCGTGAAACGGAAGAGGCCATCAGAGGTTAGTGTAACTCGCGGAGCGTACTCGATCCGACTCGCGTTAGCAGATCAGTGATTGCTCAAGGCTTCCCGTATTCTCTTCAAGTTTTCTGCCACGCTATGGGTTGTGGTGTCGATTAGAATGTGCGGGCGATCCCAAGGCTCGTATTCTCTGGAAACGACTTCTTGCCAGGTTGGAAGCCTCAACCCTTCAATGTCGGAGACTCGCGTCTCCACACGAAGCTGATGCTGTTCAGGATGAGAACACACCGCCTCGACTTCAACCGCGTTTACGTGTGCCCGATTCGCGACTCCGATCCAGGCATCGCGGGTGATTTGAAGCGGATTGACTGAGTCCGCTACCACGGTTAGGCCAAGACGAAGATTATCCTCAGCGACCGCATAGCCGACGCGATACCCAGCGTCATTGAGAGGCTGCTCGACCGCTCCTGAATCCCGGATAGCTTGCTCAATCGAATCGATGCGCAAATACACTGCCCCAAGCTGACGAGCCAACTCCCGTGCGACGGTCGTTTTCCCAGTACCGGAAAGGCCGCCAAAAATAATTAACATTGGCTGCAACTTGTCTCGTGGTGCCGCACTTCCGCCATCCATGTAATCGCGCTATGTGTAATCGCGCTATGTACGCCAGCGACTTTAGGGTTCTACCCGCGCCGCACCAGCGTCCCGGCCAGCAGATCGTGCAGTCCCTGTTTGCGCTCTGTGAACCCGACCATAATGTAGCCGATGCACAGAACCATCGCCGAAAGCCACTTCGCAAAATGCCTGCCCGTCGCGCGTTCAAAGGAAATTCGGTTGCCGTTGAGGTCGGTGACTTTCATCCCAAATATCATCTTGCCGAGCGTCGCCTGGTACGACGAGCTTTCCATGAAAGCCTCATACAACCACGACCCAAAAAGCGTTGCGATAAGCGTAACCCCACCCCCAAAAAGCGCGAGCCCAACCGGATGGACGCCGCTCATCATTCCGGCCAGCCCAAGGCCACCGAAAAGCAGGTGAATCGGAGACACCACCACCCGCACAATCAGGCCGTCGATGATGGCCGCCACCACGCGAATCCAGAACCCTCCATAGCGCACTCCTGCAACCGGCGCAACCGCCGTATACGACGTGGCCGCGTAGGACGACCCGGGGCTGGGCGCAAAGGTGGACGAAGCTAATCCGGGCGATGACGAAACTGGCGCCGGACTCGTGGGCGCTCCACAGCGATTACAAAACTGAGCGCCGGCAGCATTCTGCGCGCCGCACTTGTTGCAAAAGAAGGTTCCGTTCATGACCCGGCACTATAAAGACAGACAGGCTTCTTGTCAAAGCCGTGAAACGTAGGGACAGCCGCCCTCGGCAGTCCAGCCGAGCGCACCGGGGCCCCCGACAAGCCCGGTGTTGGCTTGACGGGGTGGAGTAGCTCGGCAGTCGCTCCGGCTCACCGCGCCCGCACCACGTCGCGCAAAGTCAGCTCCAAGCCGCCGAACTCAGGATGGTCGTTCATGCCGAGCGAGTACGCAATGTCCAGGCGGTCTCCAGCCAGCAGTTGCAGGCGGTCGCAGGATTCCTTGAGGCCCCATCCCATCGCCTTGAACCCGATGTTGTCGCGCCAGGATGGCGAGGATTGTGTGGTGGCGGCGCTTTGCCCCGCAAGGACGGGGCGAAGCCCCGTCACCACACTGCCATCGTGTTTCGGGATCGCCGCAGCGTCAGGATGGCACCGCGGAGTGAAGTCCTGCGCCGCACCCATCCCATTAACAGCTGAAGCCACCCGCAGCCGCACATGCTTGTCTTTCACCGCCTGCGGAGGCGCCATCAGCCGCACCGCCCGAGCCGCGAAAACGGGTTCGCGATTTTCCATTCCAAAAGGCTCCAGCAAAACGAGCGCCTGGTAAAGTTCAGGAGTAACGTCGCCGAGTGGAAGCTCTCGATCGCACTCCAGCTGCGGTTCGAAATCGGCCGGAGTAAGCCGGGCGCGCGCGTAGCTGTCCAGATGCGCTCGCAGTTTCTCCACGTTGGCGCTCGGCAGCGCGAAGCCAACCGCATGCGCGTGTCCGCCGTAGCGGGAAAACAGATCGGAGCACGCTTCGATCGCATGCAGCAGATGAAACGCCGGAATCGATCGTCCCGAGCCGTGGGCTTCGTCTCCGTCACGCGAGATCACGAGCGCTGGCCGCCCGTGGCGTTCCACTACCCTTGACGCGGTAATGCCAATCACCCCGCGATGCCAACCGTCGCCATCCACCACCACACAATACGCTTCGCGTAACGCCGGCTCCTCTTCCAGCCGGTGCTCGATGCTATCCATGATGCGCCGCTCTTCTTCCTGGCGCTCGGCGTTGAGATGATCAAGCCGGCCGGCAATCTTCCGGGCACGTTCCATGTCTTTCTCATTAAAAAGATCCACCACGTCGCGCGCCACATCCATGCGCCCGGCAGCGTTCAGGCGAGGTGCGACGCGGAAGGCGACTTCGGTCGCCGTCAGCGCCCGCCCATCTCCAAGTTTCGCCACTTCAAGCAAAGCCCTCAGCCCGACGTTGACCGGAGAACGCAACCCCTGCAAGCCCAGCTTCGCGAACACCCGATTCTCGCCCAGCAACGGAACAGCATCGGCGATGGTCGCAATCGCCACAACTTTCATGAACGACATCAGCATCCGCGTCTGATCTTTCGCGTCGAGCCGGCGCTGCATCAGTCCCTGAGCCAGCTTGAACGCCACACCCGCGCCGCATAAATGTTTGCAGGGATAATCGCATCCCTCTTGATTTGGATTGATAACTACCAGCGCCCGCGGAACTCCGTCCATCCCCGGCAGGTGATGGTCCGTAACGATCAGATCGACTCCGCTACGCCGTGCGGCTTCGACGGCGGCGAAGGCGCGGATGCCTGTGTCAACGCTGATGATCAGCCGCACGCCCTCGGCAGCGGCGCGCTCAATCACCTCGTCGCGCATGCCATAGCCTTCGCGAATGCGATGCGGCACATGAAAGTCAGCCGCTCCGCCGCAAAGTTCGATGGCCGTCTTGAGAATCACGATCGCCGTGGTGCCGTCCACATCGTAGTCGCCGTAAATCAGAACTTTCTCTTTGCGCTCCAACGCCGCGTCCAGCCTATCGAGAGCAACTTTCATGCCGCTCATCCGCAGCGGGTCGTGCAGGTCTCCCAATTCCGGCGAAAGAAAACGGGCGGCAGCCTCCGGTTCAACGATCCCGCGCTGGACCAGCAGATCAGTGAGCACGGGTAAAGCAGCAGGGGAGATTCTCAGTTTGGAATCCCGCAGCGCGGCAGCGAGCACCACGGCCCCAGGAGAATTCACCGGATTGGAGATCCATCGCATTTGGCAGTCTTTGAATTGACAGTCTTGAATTAATCGTCTTGATTTGACGAGTCTACGAGAAAAACCAGATTACCAGCCCGCCCATCGCCAGAAGTATGCGGCCAAAAGTGTGCAAACTGGCGTTATTCACGAATACACCCGGATTGCCGATGGACATGACGGGAGTCGTGCGATGACTGTGGCAACGAACACGACCACGACCAAAGCAGCGGAGCCTGTCAAATTGCCAACCGAATTTCAGTGGGATCCCGACAGTATTCCGCCCTTCCCGGCGATCGCGCTGAAAGCGCTGAAACTCATGTCCGGTACGGACACGTCCTTGCTTGAACTCTGCAACCTGATCCGCGGTGATCCCGCATTTTCGACCGCGGTTCTAAGGATCGCCAATTCTCCCCTGGTTGCTTTTTCCAAGAATGTCACCAGCGTGCTCCAGGCATCGATGCTGCTCGGCTTCCTGCGCCTGAGGAGGATAGTAATCACGGTCGGTCTGAAAGCCTATTTCGGAAGCTCGTTCAGCCCGCTCAAAACGTCGTGCTGGCATCACACTCTCGCCTCCGCGCTCATCGCCGAGCGCAGCGCAAAGTGGAGCTTGTTGGACCAGGACTTGGCCTACACCGCAGGCATTCTGCATGACATCGGCAGGGTGGCTCTGATCACGGTCATGCCAGAGTCATACGGTCGCGTCATCGAACGCGGAGCAGACCAGCCCCAGGATCTTCTTCAGAGCGAACGTGAGTTGTGCGGAATCGATCACTGCCAGGCAGGACATTCGCTGGTAACGGCATGGAATCTTCCCGATGTGTTCCTCGACATCGCTGCGCGCCATCACGCTCCCGACCCACGCCTGTCGGGCACAGCGTCATTGCTCGCACCCAGCTGTGCGTTGGCGGATGCACTAGGGTTCGCAGTAGTCCTCTGCCGGTCGCCTCGCAGCTATGTCGAAATTCTCGCCGGGTTTCCCGAGCGGGCGCGACGGCGCTTCCCCGCCGATTCCGAAGAACTTGCAGCCAATATCGCAAACGAGATCAAAGTGATTGAGTCGGCGTAAGTTGAGGCGATTAGCGGGCGTCAGCCCGCTGCCGAAATCCTGAGCGAAGCGAAGGATCCGCTGAGGTCACACTTCCCGGGCGGGAACAAATTTTTCCGCAGCCTGCAAACAACTCCTACCGCTCCTCGTCCTGGTCCGGCTCATCGATCATGAATCCGCCGCCATCATCCGCCAGTTCGCGCAAGTGCTGATAATGCTCGTACCATTCGGTGCCGGCTTCGAAGACGAAGACGCATCCTTGATACGCCCATCCAAGCTGCACGAAGCCGGTCTTGCCAACATAGGTCTTCAGCCAGCGGCTTTCTTCCATATCTTCTTCACTTCTGTAATCGCTGTCGGCCAGCCGCTGCGAAAGGCGCTCCAGCTCTTCGCGGTCGAGCGTCCAGGAATGCATGGTCAGGAAAGGCGCGCCCGTGGATTTGGCCAGTTCCACAAAATCCTTCCAGCCATCCGGATTCTGCTCGGAGTCCCACAGCACGCTCGGAACCTCTTCGCACTCGACGTAGCCAAAGAACCGGCGCATCCCCAGCCCTTCAATGAAGGCCGTCATATCGTCTTTCATGCCCGTCAGGTCGTCTGCATGTGGAGACATGAGAATTTCATTATTGTACGGCTTGGACTAATCAGCCGCCAGTGTCCCGCGTCATTGGAAATGTGGCAGAATTTGTTCGCAATCGAACCGGGGAACAACGATCATGCTTTCGGTGAAGAATATTCCAGACATCCTCGCCATTCTTGGCCTCTGCCTTCTGGTGTCTCTCATTTCTCTGCTCGCACAGGCGCAGAACAAGCGCATCGTAATTGCCGCGAGCACGGTGCTTGACGGCAGGGGCCGCGTGCTGCACGACACTCGAATTGTGATCGAAGGCTCACAGATTGTGGCGGTGCTTCCGAAAGACGACCCGAAGGACGACCCGAAAGCCAATCCGGTCGATTACGACCTCCGCGGCCTGACCGTCCTCCCCGGCTGGATTGACGCGCACGTGCACATAACCTGGAGCTTCGGCCCGGACGGGAAAAATGCCGGCCAGGGAGGCACCGCGCAAGACGCCGCCTATGCCGCAGCCGCAAATGCATGGCTGACATTAATGGCGGGATTTACCACCATCCAAAGCGTCGGTTCGCCCGCCGACATTCCCTTGCGCGACGCAATCGCGAAGGGCTCGCTGCCCGGCCCGCGCATCCTGACGGCCGTCGACCCGCTTTTGGGACGAGGCGAACAGACCGGAACCCCGGATGAAATCCGAGCCTTCGTGCGGAAACAGAAGGAAGCCGGCGCGGATTTGATCAAAATCTACGCGTCGGGAGGAATGACCCGGGGCACAATGACGATGTCCCAGGAACAATTGAACGCTGCCTGCGATGAAGCAAAGAAACAGGGCTTGCGCACCCTCGTCCACGCCTACAGAGATGCTGTCCGGGCCGCAACTCTTGCTGGGTGTACGGAAGTCGAGCACGGATTGGGGGCCTCTGATGACGATCTGAGATTGATGGCCGAACGCGGGACCTATCTTGATCCGCAAGCCGGGTTGCTGCTTGACACATATCTCCGGTACAAGGACAAGTATCTCGCCCCACCCTACTACACGGAAGAGGGCTTTGCGGCGATGAAAGGGCTCATCCCGGCACACCAGGAATTCATTCAACGTGCGGCGCGCATTCCGGGACTGAAAATTGTTTACGGCACCGACGCCGTGGCGGGCGCTCACGGTCGCAATGCGGAAGATTTTATTTATCGTGTACTTGATTGCGGAGTCGACCCCATGGCGGCGATGGTCTCCGCTAACTCACTGGGAGCGGAAGCTCTTGGCCTGGCCGATCGGATCGGCTCAATTGCGCCCGGCCTGCAAGCGGACATAATCGCGCTCGATGGCGATCCTCTGCAAGATATCACCGCTGTCCGGCGCGTCGTATTCGTGATGAAGGGCGGTGTGGTTTACAAAAACGCTGCTCGCGGCTCGACAAAACTGAACTAGGCCGCTCCGAGACCAACCGAGCCGGCCCTCCGCAACCTGCGTTGTGTTAAACTTTACGTTCACAAAAAGCGCGTTGATCATGCTGTTTTCTAAAGAATATGTGGGCTATCTGGCCCGCGAAGTTTCCAAAAAACTGGTGGCGAGCGGTCTCATCGAGACCAAGGCAATGTCCGCTCTTAATGAGAAGGTGCACGCCGCCCTGCTCGAAGAACTGGCGCTCGAAGACCGCATTAACGACGAGGTGCGCGTCATCCTCGAGGCTTACTCCGAGGAAATGCAGAAGAGCGGTGCCAATTACCAGGAAATGTTCCGTAAAGTGAAGACCGAGCTGGTGAAGAAATATAAAGCTGTTCTTTAATCTTGGAACTACAAGAATCTTGGAATTACGAGGACTCCCCGGAGGACTTCCCTGCCGTGCGCTTGAGCCGCGATAAAGTCAACAAACTCGCCCACGTGGTCACCGACGCCGTTGCCGAGTTGGATGAGGTGGACTTCATCGAGGACCGCAACACCATCCGCCTCGAAGTCCGCAAGATTCTTGAAGAACTCCTCATGCAGGAAGCCCGCATCGACCAGGCCGCGCGCCAGAAAATTGAGAGTCAGCGTCGCACTATCATCGAGGGCTCCGAGGAATGGTCGATCCTCTACCGCAAGTATTACAACGATGAAGTAAAAAAGCTGGGACTGTAAGTACCCAGCGGCCAGTTGCCAGTTGCCAGTACCCAGCCTCAGAATAGCAATCCGGACAGTGCCGCCGTTCTTTTACCCTTTTTCCTGGCGCAGTAGCTAACTGGCAACTGACTGCTGGCAACTGGTAACTGACTTCATGAACCGAATCGTCTTCGAATCCGTTGGCAAGATATTTCGCCATCGTCCCGCCCTGTTCAATTTGATCGGACGAGAACGGCGCGGCGAAACCGTCGCCTTGAAAGACGTTTCTTTCTCGGCAGCGCAAGCCGAGGTCCTGGCGCTGCTCGGACCGAACGGCAGCGGGAAAACTACCGCCCTCAAGCTCATCTCGACCATGCTCCTGCCCGATACTGGGTCGGTGCGAGTGGGCGGATTCGATGCCCGCCGCGAAGCCGGCGAAGTCCGGCGCCAGGTCGGAATCGCGGTCGCCGCCGAGCGCTCGTTCTTTCCCCGTCTCTCCGCTCGTGAGAACCTCGACTTCTTTGCCGCCCTCGACGAAGTCGCGCCCAGCGAGCGCCCGCAGAGGATCAAAGAAGTTCTCCGCGCTACCGGCCTCGAAGAGCAAGCCGACACCCTGGTCATGAAGTTCTCCAGCGGCATGTATCAGCGGCTGGGGATCGCGCGCGCGCTCGTCAAGCGCCCCAGCGTGCTCTTGCTTGACGAACCGACGCGCAGTCTCGACGCCGGCACTACGGCCCACTTCTGGACCACGATCCGTGCCCTGGCAAAGCAACAGACCACCGTTCTGATCGCGACCCACAACTTCGCGGAAGCAGCCGCCGTAGCGGATCGCGTGCTCCTGCTGCATCGTGGCGAATTGCTCGCCGATCGCTCCGTCGCCGACGGCGAAAGCGCAGAAGCGTTGCGCGCTTTCTACTTCCGCATGACCGGCGAAATCGATGAAACATTGGAAATTGGTAATTTGTAATTGGTAATTTGTAATTGGTAATCGTGTTTCGAATTTGTCACTACGATTGTCACTACGAAGTGTGCAAGCGTGAAATTACAAATTACAAATCGCAAATTACAAATTTCCTCGACCCTCGACAAGCTCCACGCCATCCTGCGCCGCGATCTACTGACTGCGATCCGCCACCGCAGCGGCTTCGTCGTAACTCTCGTCGGAGTATTCACCGAATTGGCCGCTTTTTATTTTCTCTCCCGCGCCATCGGTCCCGGCTTTCGACCCGATGGCGTCGCGTACTTCCCCTTCCTTCTGGTTGGCACCGGCGTCTACACTTTTTTCATAATGAGCGCGCAAGCCTTCCTGAGCGCCGTGCAGGAAGCACAGCAGACGGGAACATTGGAAGTGCTGATGACAACCTCGACCGCCCCGGCTGAACTCGTCATCCTCAGTTCCATTTCCGCTTTCTCCGGAAGCCTGGTCAATCTGCTGATCTATCTTTTCGCCGGAGTGGTAGTTTTCCGGGCATCGATCCACGCCAATTTATTCTCGTGCGTGGCGGTATTGATCTTTTCCCTGGCCATCGCCCTCGCCCTGGGGATCGCCGCGGCCACGCTTCAGGTCGCCTTCCAGAAGGGCTCGGCTCTTTTGTGGCTGCTCGGTTCCGGACTCTGGTTCTTGAGCGGAACCATGTTTCCGATCCAGAGTTTGCCCCGCCCGCTCGAACTCCTCGCGCGCGCAGTTCCTCTGACCTACGCGATCGAAGGCATGCGCCGGGCGCTGCTGGACGGGCAGTCCATGATGGCGATGGCTTCGACCCTAGCCGTCCTGGCCGGGTTTGCCGTGGTCCTGCTGCCGCTTGCGCTCGGCGGCCTGTCGCTCAGTTTGCGGCGGGCGAGGCAAAATGGAACGCTGTCATTTTATTGAGAATGCCGATTTCCGTTCGTCGGATTGCAACCATGTCATTATTGGCACTCGGAAATCCGTGTAGTACACTGCGGTTACTCTGATCTCTTCCTGATGCTCGAAAATACTATTAGTGCGCCCCGTTTGAGTTGCAGCGCGGAACGCTCCGCTGTGCTCGCGGATATGATCGCAGATGTTTTGCGTGGCAGCGGTGGTTTGTTCGAGGGCGTGCCTCAGCCCCTGCGTTTGCCCATTCGAATGCCCAGGCAAATGCGCATGCGGATGCGCGTTCGAATGAAAGTCTCCGGGGAAAGCATGCTGCCCAGTCTTTGGCCGGGCGATGAGGTCGAAATCGCCAATTGCTCGCTCGACGACGTCCGGCCCGGCGAGATCGTGCTCGCACTGCGTGACGGCCGCCTCTTTCTGCATCGCCTCGTCGCAATCAAACCGAACGGCTTCATGCTGCGCGGTGATTCCGTACCTGGTCCTGATCCTCTCTACCCTACTGAAGCAGTGCTGGGCCGCCTCGTCCGTCGCGCTTCACGCCTTAAGTCGGGCGCGAACTGGTTGGGCTGGAAATGTTCTCGCGCAGTGGGAATGCTGCTCTGTCATTGCGCCGTGGCTCGCCGTCTTGCTCTGAGACTTCACAGCCGCCGAAGAGCATCGGCGCGCGAACTTCGATCCCCCGATCCCGCCGTCGATCTGACTTCCACAGAAGCAGGGGCCTGGTGATGGCCGAGCCTCGAAAAGTCGCGTGCGTCGAGATTGGAGGGATTCCGATTGCTCTCGCCACCTCCGACGAGCGGTTTCTCGATCTCCTGCGCCAACGTTATGACGGTTTCCTGAGTTCTTCGTCTCCCGAGTTTGAGCTTGAGTTTGACCTCATTCCCACCGGATCGGCTTCCGAGGACGACGTTCGGGTTCGCCACAATGTCAATGTCAACAATAACGATGACGAGTGGATACTCGAGCGCGGAGACTTCCGCGCCCGCTGGAACCCGCACACCGGGCGCGGCAGTGTACGGCAAAATCCCAATCCCTATTCTCTCGATTCGGTGATGCGTATTCTGCACAGCCTGATTCTGGCCGAGCGCGGCGGATTCCTGCTGCACGCCGCCAGTGCCATTTATGATGGCCGGGCCTATCTATTTTCCGGCGTATCGGGCGCGGGCAAGACCACTATGACACGCCTCGCGCCAGCCGGCATCACCCTGCTCACCGACGAAATTTCCTACCTGCGCCCCAGCGCCGATGGGTACTCGGCATTCGGCACTCCTTTCGCCGGAGAACTCGCCAAGGCCGGCGAGAACTGCAGCGCGCCCGTCTCCGCTCTTTTTTTTCTGGAGCAGGGTCCGGAGAACCGCATCGATGAATTGCCATCCGCGGAAGCTGTCCGAAGACTGATGCGCAATATCCTGTTTTTCGCCGAGGATCACCGCCTCGTGGAAAAGCTGCTCGCCACCGCGTGCGATTTTGTCGCCAGGGTTCCCATTCGCCGCCTGACGTTCTATCCTGATGCCAGGGTGTGGGACCTAATTCGGAATTTCAACCGGAATTTCGAACGGAACTTCGAACGTAACTTTGATCGCAACTTTCCGGGGGTGCCCGAGCATGCCTGAAAATTGCATTTACATTGCCCGCAGTTCTGCTATTGCCGCGCGCGCGCTGGCTGGCGAAATGATGGTCATGAACTCGGCCGATTCCACCTTCTTCACCCTGAACGAGGTCGCAACCGCCATCTTTCAGGCGGCCGACGGCCACACTCCTCTGCGGGATATCGTTCGCGACCGGGTCTGCGAACAATTTGATGTCGATCCCGACCAGGCCCAGGCCGATGCTGAGCAGTTCGTCACCGAGCTTTCCAGCCACGGAATTCTTGTGATGTCTAATCGACCGCTGTCGTCGGAGTCGATCCAGGCGCCGACCGGGGAGACACCCTGATGTCCCTGATGAGCGAGGTAGGCCAGAAAGCATTCAACCTCGGCGTGCCCCTCGCCGTGCACATGGATGTCACCTATCGCTGCAACGAGCGCTGTGTACATTGCTATCTCGATCACGACGACCACGGTGAGATGACGACTGCCGAAATTAAAGACACCCTCGATCAACTGGCCGAGGCCGGCGTTTTCTTTATCACTTTCAGCGGTGGCGAAGTTTTTATGCGCCGCGACTTCTTTGAGATTGTCGAACACGCGCGGCGTCTCCTGTTCAACGTCAAGATCAAGACCAACGCAGTCATGATTCACGAAGAGGAGGCGCGGAAAATTCGCGAACTCGCCGTAGACACCATCCAGATCAGCGTCTACTCGCACCGTCCCGAAGTGCACGATGCCATCACCAAGCTGCCGCACTCCTTCGAGCGCACCATTCAATCCATTCGTTTCCTGCGCGAGCAGGGGCTGCGAGTCACCATCGCAAATGTGCTGATGACCGTGAATTCTTCCGATCACATCGGTGTGCAAAAACTTGCCGCTGATCTCGGCGTACAGTACACGCTCGATCCCACGATCACGCCCATGATGGATGGCGACACATCCGTTCTTGCACTGCGTATTCCGGGAGAGGAACTCAAAGATGTTTTCCATAATCCGGCGCTGGTCGCGAACCAGGAAGAGTTCTGCGCTCCTCCCGAACCGCCCTCGGAGCAGGATCTTGAGGGTTACTCGTGCAGCGCGGGCCATTCTTTTTGCTACATCTCGCCCTACGGCGATGTCTTTCCCTGCGTGCAATTTCCCCTCCCCACGGGAAACATTCGTCAACAGAAGTTTTTGGATATCTGGAATTTTTCCCCGCAGATGAAAGAGGTTCGCTCCATCCAGGCCAAAGACCTGACCGTCTGCCCGTCGTGCTCGCACGTCGCCAGTTGTTCGCGTTGTCCTGGATTGGCATACATGGAAGGAAGTATGCGAGGCCCCTCCACCGCGGATTGCGAAAAGTCGTTCTACCGGACGGGCGTGCCCACGGCGAACATGCTGCGGCAGGGCTTGTCGAAACCCCGCACCACTTCCGGCAATAGCGCACCGCTAATCCAGATTCGGCCGCTCGAGATTCGGCCAATCGAGATTCAGCCGATTGAGGTCCCCGTCTGATACGGAAATGCCGGTTACACGCCGCTTACAGAATATGCCCGGCCGCAGCTTGACTGCGTTTTAAATCAATGACCGCTTCCATGGTGGCCAGTTGCTCGAGGATGCTCTGCAAGGCAGCCCGAACCTCATGCGTCGCTTCATTGAACTTCAGCGCGGCTCCCATACCCATGTCCATGCGCACCACCTCACCTTCCATCGAAACGTTCGTGTGTTCGTGCGAGAAGGTGAGTTGCAACTGCGATCCGGGAAACAAGATGCCGCTGGTTTCAACATAGCAACCGCCCAGGCTCAGGTTGGTAACGATGCCAAGCAGCGGCTTTTCCAGGCTGTTTCCACTAATCTCTGCTGTGAGCCGTCCCCGCACCCGAGGATAGAGCCGGCGATTTTTCGGATTCGCTTGACTTCGCTTTTGCAGATACATGCGCTTGTCGGCTTCCGATAAGATCTTTTCCGCATCCATCCCATCTTCGGGATACACCGCCCTGCCCACGCTGAGCGATAGAATGTCCTCGTTGCAGATGTCCTTTCCCGCCTGTTGAGCGAGCTCTCGCATCTGTTCCGACTTGCGCACGGCAGCTTCGGGCGTGATTCCCAGGGCGATGACGACGAATTCGTCGCCGCCCATGCGCGCGACGTAATCGTACTCACGGCTGGTCTCCTTCAGAGAGTGCGCAAACAGTCGCAGTACGCGGTCTCCTTCCAGGTGCCCGAAACGGTCGTTGATCTGCTTGAAGCCGTCCATGTCGGCGACCATGACGGTCAGCGTCTTGTTATCGCGTTTGCAGCGCGCCATTTCGCGGTCGAGTTGCATAAATAGCGAGCGCGCGTTGGGCAGACCGGTAAGGTAATCGGTAACTGCCGAACTCTCCGCCTGTTCGTACTTCATCGCATTCTCGATGGCCAGCGCCATCTTGGAACTTACCGCCAGCAAAATGCGCAGGTGGTCCGAGGTAAAGAAATCCTTCTCCGCATGATACAAAGCGACCACGCCGACCACGCCCTGCAAGCCCTCGAGCGGAACCGCCAGCGCGGAGTTCAGCGTGCTGTACTTTGAGCTGTCGTTCAGATAGCCAGGCTCGACTGAGGGATTGCCATTCAGGATCGGTTTCAGGTTTTGCGCCACCCAACCCGAGAGCCCTTGTCCCATCGGAATGCGCAACGAAGCAAACAGCCGGAAGTTGTCGCCATTCACATACTCCGGCATAAGTTCATCGCCGTGGCGAACGTAGATGGCAATCGCATCGTAAGGCATCGCCCGGCGCAGCTTCACCGCGAATACCGAGAGCGTTTCTCCCAGACTGAGCGAAGCCCCCAGATCCTGGGTGAGTTCGAAAAGAGTCTGCGCTTCCTGACGCGCCGCCGCGATCGAGCTTAGGAAACTGCGCTCCGGCAATTGGCGCTGCCCTTGCGTCTCAAAACCGGCTGCCGGCTTTATGGCCGGCTCATTGTTCGCGTCCTGATCTTTGACTTCCGTCGATAATTTCTGCTTGCCCAGACTGTCCGTGCGTTGGTGGACCAGATGCTCCAGTTCCACGTATCTTCGTTCGAGCACCTTAACCACGTCCGGATCAAACGCCTTTCCCGATTCATCCACTAGCCGCGCCATCGCGTCGTGCAGCGGCAGCGCCCGCCGATATTGCCGATCCGATGCCAGCGCGTCCAAAAAATCGACCGCGGCCAAAATCCGGGCGCCAATCGGAATCTGCTTACCCTTCAGTCCCGCCGGATAACCCGTCCCGTCGAACTTTTCGTGATGGGCCCGTACGATAGGCACAACCGGGTAGGGAAATCGCACCCGTTCCAGAATCTCCGCTCCCACCAGCGGATGAATCTTCATTTTCTCGAATTCTTCCGGCGTCAGGCGGCCCGGCTTCGAAACGATGTGCTCAGGAATCGCCAGCTTTCCGATGTCATGCAGCAAGGCTGCGGCCTGCAGGGCTGCCATTTCGTCCGGTTCAACTCTGAGTTCCTTTCCCACCTCGACCGCGTAGACGCGAACTCTCTGCAAATGGTCGTGAGTCGTCTGATCCTTGGCCTCGATGGCGAGTGCCAGCGCCTCAATCGTGCGCATGTGCAAGTCGGCCATCTCTTCCACGTGCCGCTTCTCGTCTGACAACTTGCCCAGATAAGTGCGGTAGGAACGATAGATGAGGTACACCACCGGCAGCGTCAGTAACGAGGTTTGCCAATCCGTGAAACCGTGCAGCCACTTCATCATGCCGGCCACGCCCGCTCCCACCAGGTAGTATGGGAAGCTCCACAGGTAGCAGTCGGCCCAGATCCTTCGCATGGATCTGCGCTCGGTCAACGAGATGACGGCCGCCACCGGAAGGGTATTTGCCACAAAGTAAACCGATGCCGCCAGGAATAACGATGAGGAGGGGTTATTCGCCACGGTATGCGACATGCAGAGGCGGTAGACGGCGAAGGTCACCGCGATGGCGAGCGCTGTCGAGCAGACGTTGAAGACGACCTGAATTGGATTCGGACGATCGCCGTCAAGACACTGCACCACCACGGCCGCGCAGCCCAGCGCCATAGTTTCCGCCAAACTCAGTTCCATCACACCGAGCAGCAGAAATAGAAAGTTGACCGACATCGTCCCGGTAATGCCGGGCAGATTCACCTTGAGCCGCGACGCGGCCAGCGCAATTACCAGATAACAGAAAAATTTGAGCGGATTCTCGCTCCCGCCGCGCCACACCGAATAGGTCAGGACCGTCGTCCCGCAGAGCACCACCACGGCAATAAAAAAGCGTGGAGCCGCACTCATTTCCCTCCAGGATTGAGGGCGAGTTGTCATTTCGGGCGCACTCCTGCCGGGGGACCCCCGGGGCAAAATAGAGAGACTATTCATTGATAGCAGGCAGCGCACGGGCAGGAAAGGATTCGGGTATTTAGACGTAAACTTCCGTAACGCGAGCCCAGTGACTTTTCTGCTGTGCGTCGCCCCGCGAAGCCAGGGAGTCATAGCCCTTAAGCCATAGAAAAGAAAGCGCCAAGAAAGCGCCAGGAAATAGCCAACCGCCCTGCCGAGCCAGCCATGAACTTCTCGCCCCGCCGCATCGTATAACCATCACGTAACCTTCGATAACCAACAAAAAAAAGCGGGCAGGTTTGACTTGCCCCGACCTCGGGCCTAACATGAATGGCTCTCTCCCAGGAGTGTTCACCGGCATGATCGGCCAGACCATGATCGGCCAGACCGTCTCGCACTACCGTGTCCTTTCCCAATTGGGCGGCGGAGGGATGGGCGTTGTTTACGAAGCCGAGGACGTCAACCTTGGCCGCCACGTCGCACTCAAGTTCCTGCCTCCCGAGACGGAAAAAGATCCGCTTGCGCTGGAACGTTTTCAGCGCGAAGCGCGCGCCGCGTCCGCTCTGAACCATCCGAATATTTGCACGATCTACGAGGTTGGCGAAGACGGCGGACGCCACTTCATCGCCATGGAGTTGCTGGAAGGCGAGACGCTCAAAAAGCGGATCCACGACCAGCCCCCAGGCCAACCGATGGACCTTGAGCAACTGCTCATTCTCGGCACGCAAATCGCCGACGCGCTCGACGCCGCCCATGCCAAGGGAATCGTCCATCGCGACATCAAGCCTGCCAACATTTTCGTGACCACCCGCAACCAGGCCAAGATTCTCGATTTCGGACTGGCCAAGCATACCGGGAAACCTTCCGTCTATTCCGCCGCCACCCTCAGTTCGGCTGCGACCGTGGATAACCCCTTACTGACCAGCCCCGGATCGACCGTCGGCACCGTCATGTACATGTCTCCGGAGCAGGCGCGCGGCAAGGATCTCGACGCCCGCAGCGACCTGTTCTCTTTCGGTGCCGTGCTCTATGAGATGGCCACCGGTGCGGTGCCTTTCCGCGGCGACACTTCCGCCGTTATTTTCGACGCAATTCTGAATCGTCCCCCGGCGCCGCCGCTTCGCCTGAACCCCGACCTGCCTCTGCATTTTGAAGAAATCCTCAACAAGCTGCTCGAAAAAGACCGCGACTTGCGCTACCAGAGCGCGGCCGATGTGCGCTCCGATTTGAAGCGCCTCAAACGCGATTCGGAATCGGGCACCACGCTGGCCGCCACTTCCTCCAGTTCCTCCATCCGGAGCTCTTCGCTTGGCAAAGCAGCGGCGCCAGCTCGCAAGCTCCCCCTGTGGCTGATCCCGGCCCTGATCGTCGCCCTGGTCGCCGCCGGCATTGGCTTCGTGTTTCTCAAGCGCGGCCACGCCCTCACCGAAAAGGATTCGATCCTGATTACCGATTTTATAAACACCACCGCCGACCCCGTCTTCGATGGCGCTCTAAAAAAAGCGCTCGCCGTCGATCTCGAGCAATCCCCATATTTGAACGTCTACCCCGATCAGAAAATTCGTCAGACATTGCAGTTCATGGGCCGCAGCCCCGGCGACCGCATCACCACAGATGTCGGCCGCGAAATCTGCCAGCGCGATGGCATCAAGGCCATGCTCAACGGCAGTATCGACAGCGTCGGAGGCCAGTACGTCGTGACTCTCGAAGCAACCAACGCTTCTTCCGGCGATTCGCTCGGACGCCAGCAGGCTCAGGCCGACCGGAAAGAGGATGTGCTGAACGCGCTGCACGGCGCCGCCACCAAACTCCGCGGTCAACTGGGCGAGTCGTTGTCCATGGTCCAGAAATATGACATGTCTCTTTCCATGGCCACCACTTCGTCACTCGATGCGCTGAAAGCGCTGAGCCTCGGCGACGCCAAACACAACATGAGCGACGAACTGGCCGCGATTCCCGACTACCAGCGCGCCATCGAAATCGATCCCAATTTCGCCATGGCCTACGCCCGCCTCGGCGCCATCTACAACAACCTCGGGCAGACCGAGTTGTCGGAACAAAACCGCCAAAAGGCTTTCGAGCTTCGCGATCGCGCCAGCGAACGCGAGAAGCTCTACATCATGTCCCACTATTATTCTGACAGCGGCCAACTCGACAAAGGCATTACCGCCTACGAACTCTATCGCCAGACTTACCCGCGCGATTCCACTCCCTACACCAATCTGGCAAATATCTATAACCAGCTCGGACAATTCGACAACGCGTTGGAGAACGCCAAGCATGCCCTGGAGATCGATCCCGACATGACGGCCGCCTATTTCCAGGTGGCTACGGCATATGGCGGACTGAACCGGACTGAGGAAGAGCGTACCACCCTCAACGCCTTACTCCAGCGCAAGGGAACCAATCAGGGCTTCCGCGTCGTGCTGGCTAATTTGGACTGGGCCGAGGGCAAAGACGCAGACATGGAGAAGGAACTGCAAGGCGCCTCCGCCGCCCCCGACGGAGGCTTGACCGTGCTCCGGTTCCGCTCCGGCCTCGCCGCCAACCGTGGGCAACTGCGCCAGGCGCGGGAATTCGCCCGCCAGGCCGAAGACGCGCTCGACCGCCTGCACCTGCAAGGCCGCGCCGAGATCGAAGCGCAGTTGGCCAGCTTTGAGGCGTTGGCGGGCGATCACGCCGAAGCCGACAGCCGGGCTAACGCGGCTCTGCGACTGTCCCAAACTCCTTCTGTGAAGGGGATCGTGGCCACGACGTTTGCCATCCTGCGCCAGGATCAGAAAGCTCTCGCGTTAGCCGATGAGATCCAGCGCGCCCGTCCGAACGATACCATCGCCGTCAATGTAACCATCCCGGTGATTCGCGCGATCACCGCCCTGCGACCGGCAAGTCCCGCCCAAGCCGATCCCGCCAAGGCCATTGACTTCCTGAATACGGCTGCCCTCTACGCTCGCGCCAATCCCGGTGTCTTTTTCATCCGAGGCATGGCCGACGAGCAGGCCGGACGCTACGCCGAAGCGCAGCAGGATCTTCAAAAGGTCCTGGACTTGAAGTCCCAAGACGGCCCCGACCCGTTGTTCGCCGTCGCTCAACTGGAGTTGGGACGGCTGTTTCAGAAGCAGGGCGACACTCCCAAGGCCCGTATCGCCTATCAAGACCTCCTCGCCAACTGGAAAGACGCCGACCCCGACCTCCCCCTCCTCCACGAAGCCAAAGCGGAATACGCGAAACTGCAGTAGAGACGCGGTTTATCGCCTATTGCTCCTCACGCCACCAGCTCACGATCCTTGCTGTCGTCGGCGGGCTCCCGCCATTCATCGATCGCGCCTGCGCCTTCGACACCGGTTCTGTCGGCAGCCTGAGCGAGAGCTTTGTTCCTTGCCGATAGCCGCATCAACTCGAACGTCGTAAACCCAAGACCGAGTCCCATAAGCATCATCGCAACCGATCCCGCGATGAGTGGCAATAGAGACAATGCCGTGTCCGCACTCGTCGCCGACCGGCCTCCTGACACCCCGGCACTGGCTATGCCGGCGGTGAAAGCCGCGCTGGCAACCTGCGGTGCCGCATCGAGTGCACTTGGATCGGGTGGCATGCCAGCGGAAGTTGAATTTGGGCCGGGTTGAAGAACTGCCCACTGACCCGGCGGATAGCGTGTCAAGTACAGATACACGTCCGCCGCCTCGTCTTCGCTCAAGTAGTAAAACACCGGCATTCTGCCGCGATACAGCTCCGGCGGCGCGCCCATAAGAACCGGCGCCCCGTGCGTCACCTTCCGAATGAACTCCGCCCGGCTTGTGCGCAGCGCCAGCGTATTCAGCGGTGGAATCGCTCCTTCAAAGAGCTGTTGCGGAGTGGGATTGGGCCCGGCAGCGCTGTGGCAGATGTGGCAGGTCGACTTCACAATGTGTTCGCCCGCCTGTACTCCTGGCTCCCGCACGGCAACCTGCTCCGCTTCCGCGCCGCGAACCCCCGCCAGCTCTCGCAGGTAAGCAACCAGCGAATTCACTTCGGCTGGGCGCAGATGCGGAAACGCGGGCATATCCTGCCCACCGCGATGCAGCCGTTCGAGCAGCATGCCTTTCGATTGCTGCGCCAGTTTCGCTGCGTCCGACCGGCTGATGTCCATGCCGGCCATTTTCATTCGCTCCATTATCGCGGCCACTGAAGTCGCTCGCACCGGGTTGATAACCGAGTTGATCTCCGGAGGCGCGCCCTGCCCATCCTCGCCGTGGCATCCGCGGCAATTCATGCGGTACAGGTCCGATCCACGCAGAGTCACCGTTTCCTTCATTGGCTCGGGCGCCAAGCTCATCTGCCAGCGCGCGGATTCCTCTCCCGCCGTTGTCGGCGGCGGTCCAACTCGCCCCGTCTTGCCCATGCTGGTTTCGTTGAACGTCCGCTGCAGATGATTGAGCCAGCTTTCTCCCGCCACCGCCGTCGGTACAAAATCTCCGGTCCGATAATTCCTGCTCTCAACCTTCTCACCCAGCGCCGAGGATTCAAACGCAAAACTGGCCGTCGCGAAAAACACAACAGCCGCGATGATGACGGCACCGAACGGTTTCCAATTTCGCATGTCGGCGACCTCCAGACCTCAGCTTGCGCGAGTCGCCCGCAAAGTTTGTCAACACCATGTAGTCTTTTTGTCTATTTCTTGCAGACGAAGTCGAGGGAACCAACTCCGTTTCTTCCTTCACGGCAAGTGCAGACGAGTAACATGCAAATTCAACGGGATTTGGCGTGAAGCGCAAAAAAATAAGGGCAGCGCGGCCGAAACCGCATTGCCCTTGCTCTGGGGAAGGACACTTCCTAGAAGTGAAACCCAAGCTGAGCCGTCAGCGCCCGCGGTGTCACATAGTGCGTCCCGCTGAAGGTTGACAGAAAGTTATACAGCGCCAATTTGTTAGCTATGTTGATCGCCGTAAGTGTGAGACTCCATTTGTAATGGTCGCCCTTGAACAGATTATCGTCGCCCACTGAAACATCAAACAGGTTGCGCGACGCGATGCGCGGCGGATTGTGGTCGTCGTTCTCGGCGTTAATCGCTGGCACCTTGATCAGATTCGATCCAAACTGCGATGCCAGGCACGGGGAAGGCAGCGGAGTGGTCGGGGTAGCATGCTGAGATCCGCAAAAGAACCCGGCCTCGTACTCCTGATCGGCGCTCAAGGGATTTCCAAAAGCATCGCGTAAAAAAACGGCCGGCTGGCCGTTAATTGGGGGGATTGTGGTTGTCTGCGGGCAATCGTTGCCGGGATTCACCCCGTAACACGGAGCGTTACCCGCCACCAGACCGCTGTCGTAGCGCCAGTTGCCACCGAACCAGGGACCACGCTTCCAGGGCTGATATTGCAAATGCGTTGACTGGTTGAACTTTTCGTCATGGTCGATGCGGAACGGGAGATTGGTGCCATTCGACACCGTCGCGCCCGCTCCACCGATCTGTGGTTGGAAAAAGCGCGCCGCCACGCTGGAGAACACCATCTGCGCCGAAAAGCCATGCAGGCTCGGTACTTTCACCGTACCCGCGTATCCCGGGATTTTGGCGTTGTGCCATTCAATGGGGAAAGTGATCGGAGTGTTACCCAGTACGCTGAAATCATAGCCATTGTGCGTGTACTTCGAGATCCACTCGCCAGAAAAGACCAGGTATCTCCCGAATGCCTGTTCCAGGCCGGCGTGAAATTCGTTGCGGAATCCGGGACTCAACGCCCCGCTCGACAACCCAGTACACTCAAGAAACGGACGTAGGACCTGGTTGCTGCATCCGGTGCTCGAAAGTATCAGATTTTCGTTGAAAGGAGATTCCAGAGTACGCGCATAGGAAATGCGGAGAATCGTGTTGGTCTTTTTGACATTGTAAGAGACCCCGAGACGAGGTTCGGCCTGCCGCGCAATGGTTAGACCGTTGTAGAGATCGCCGCGCATGCCAAGGTTCAAAGACCAGTTCCCGACCGTGATAGCGTCCTGCATGTAGAGAGCAAGCTCCTTCACGTCGGTATGGCCGTTGAAGGCGTACGGGTTCCCGCCACGAGTCAGGTCGTAGGGAAGCAGATTCGCGCCTGTCGGATTGAAATTAGGGTAAAACGCGGTGCCCGGCGAGTTCGCGGCAATGTTCGCCTGGTAACCGGCCGCGGCGCACTGCGAGGGATCGGTGAAACCCGGGACAGGAACGTCGGGGTTCGCGGCCGTAGACAGCGTTATGCAAGGTGCATTGTAGGCTGGATCCACAATACCGATCGTGTCATTTTCGTTCAGAAATGTTTGCTCGTAGGTGACGCCGGCCTTGATGTTGTTCACACCCTTGGCATACGAGATATCGGATCGAATCCCCGTATTGGTGAGTGTGCGGTTCTGCCCCACGGACTGTCTCTGCAGACTCGGCGGCCCGAGGTCCGCGAAAGGATCGCTGCTCGGATAGTAGTCGTAATCGTCGCGGCGCACGAATGCTCCCAAAGTAAATACAGCGGTCGTACTGATTACGCGTGTCCACGAAGGAGCAATGTTAAAGCTTCCGATCTTGGAGCGTTGATCGGTCGTCCCGACAGTAATGTCAGTACCAGGAACGACACCTCCATAGTTCTCCACCGCCGGCAGAACGCCGGCCAAACCGCTCCAGGCGGTCGCATTCTCGGCATCCAGCGAATTCGGCGTCTGAAACCAGCTCCGGCTATAGCCAAAGTTGAAGTGAATCGAGTCGGCGGATGATAGTTGGAAGTCCACGCGGTCAAAAACATTCTGTTCGTTGCCCTTGTCATGGATCACCGCAAATTCCGGCGGATCCAGGAATCGGCCGGTGTTCAATCCGCCCACGGATATGAAGTTTCCCCAGTTCTTGCCCCCGTAAGCGATATCCCCCGCCACGGCAGACGTTCCAAATGCCCCGTAGGAAGCAGTCACGCTGCCATGAGGCGTCGTCACGCCCTGACCCGAGCGCGTGGCGGCCACAATCACCACGCTCGTCTTGCCTCCGTATTCCGCCGGCGGCGCGCCGGATATGACCTCCAACGATTGGACGGAATCGAGCGGAATCTGGTTCGAGAACACCTTGCTTTGCTGGTCGGTGATCGGCTGGCCGTCGACCGAGAACGAATTCTCCGCGTGGTCGCCGAGTCCGTGGAAAAGACCATTGGAATCGGCGGCAACGCCCGGCGTTGTCTGAGTAACCAACGCACTCATGTTCGATGTAGCACTTTCCAGAGGAAGCTTGTCAAACAACTCCTTGTCGATGTCGGAATGAAAGGTCGAATCGTTTTCCACCAGATCTCCGGCAGCCTCGACCGAGACCGTGGTGGAAGAAGCAGAGACTTGAAGATTGATCTGGACGTTGGCCGGCACGACTGAGCGGACCTGCACATCCTGCGCGCTCCAAGCGAATCCCTGCGCCGTTACCGTCATGTGGTACGGGTTAAACGGCACATTCGTGAAAGTGAAATTCCCCTTGCTGTCGGTGATAG
>Ga0074046_10001006_pt1 | contig 26142 bp, 24 predicted proteins | sample BogForMeECP23OM3_FD_94441 | JGI IMG/M metagenome (GOLD analysis project Ga0074046, IMG submission 94441) | Bog forest soil microbial communities from Calvert Island, British Columbia, Canada - Bog Forest MetaG ECP23OM3 | ecosystem: Environmental > Terrestrial > Soil > Wetlands ...
AGACGGCCGCCCTTTGTCAAGGCCTCGGCGACCTTCTGAATTGCGATGGACTCATCCACGTCCTGCGCCGCAGCAATTTCGCGCGCCATCCGATCCAAAGCGGCTTCGTAAAGCTGACGCTCAGAGTACGACTGCTCCGGTTGAGAATCAGAGCGATACAGATCGCGAACGACCTCCGCGATCGTAATAAGATCGCCCGAATTAATTTTCGCCTCATACTCCTGAGCGCGACGGCTCCACATGGTGCGCTTCACGCGGGCGCGGCCGCGGAGGGTGTCCAAGGCGCGAGTCAGAACGGCATCGTCCGAGAGCTTCCGCATGCCTGCGTTTTGACTTTTCGCTGTGGGTACGCGCAACGTCATCTTATCTTTTTCGAAGTTGATGACAAAAAGTTCGAGCTTGCAACCAGCGATCTCTTGTTCTTCGATCGCAACAATACGCCCAACACCATGCGTCGGATAAACAACATATTGATTGGTTTCGAAGCCAAAACGCCGTTGGCTAACAGTGTTCTCAGGCATACTCGCTCTCACTTTTTGTTTGTCTTGGCAGATGCTACTCATCTCAATCGGGTCCGGTTTGCGCCTCACAGCGTTACCGGGAATAAATAGTCGTCCAGCCCACATAGAGCCGATTCAAGCCCTGCCTGAATAGTGATACGTTAGCAGGCAGTTTGCTCAACACCTGCTTTATGGTCCTCGCTGAAGCTGTCGAAGAATCAACCTCTGCGCGTGAAACGAACTTCACTGACCCTTAAATATTATCAAAATGCGCCAATTTTAGGAAGCTTTCAAAGAGGTTAATCCCCGTGAATCTCATAAATCGCCCTTGATTCCTAAGGATAGTGTTAACAAAGCAACGGTCAACAGGTTGGAGTTGTACGCACCACGTTCTGGACCTTGACCCTGAACCCCGGCGCCGGGCGCTCCAGCAACACATTGCGACGAAAGCGATAAACGCGGGCCGGCCGGCCGCCGGTAAGTGCGGCTGTTTGTCCGGTAGGCTCCACGAGGCCTGCGTTTTCCACGAGCCGCCTGAAATTCTGTTTGTGCAGGTAGCTTCCGAGAATGGCTTCGACGACCCGCTGCAAATCAAAAAGGGTGAATGTTTCCGGCATGAGCTCGAAAATGACCGGCCTGTATTTGAGCTTCCCGCGAAGCCTGCTCATGGCCGTCGCCAGAATGCGACGGTGGTCGAACATCATCTGTCTGCCAAGAGACGGCAGTTCCGACCAGTGTTTCGCCGCTGCTCGTCCATCCCGGGCTGCCTCGGCAACTAACCCGGCCTCATACATGAGTTCGTAGCGATCGAGAACCTTCTCGTCGTCCCAAGGGACGGACTGACCAAAGCACATGCGGAACCGGTCCATGCGGGCCAATGGCCGCCGCGGAGCGCCGCGCGATTCAGGCTGCGCCGCCCACTCTTCAAGCCTGGGCTCAATCTCCTCCGTAAGGATCTCGGGCTTGCCATTGCGCCAATCCTCCCAGGGAAGGTGAGCATACCACGCGCTCCACCTGGCTCCACTGCTCCGGGGCGCTTCTTCGTTGCGAGTCAGAGCCAAATAACCGATGGAAACGACGTGAAGACCTTCATCGCCCGGCCGCGCGTGCCGTCCACGGTCTCCGAAGGTGTACAGCTGTTCGACATAGCCCAGATCAACGCCTGTTTGATCTCTTACCCAATCGCGAAGCCCAATCTCCAAGGTCCGATGTTTCAGGGGGGTGAATAACCCAAATGGAAGCGCGGGCAGCGAGCCAGACGCTTGCGACGAGACCGTGAGAATCTGTGGCTCCCCGCCTATCATCGATACGATGGCGGCGTTTAGGCCGATCTCAACCGCCGCAGCTTCTTCCCTTGGTGCGGTAATGAAATCGGCTCTTTCCGTAGTCCTCAACGGTATGAGAACGTCCTCGTGTGTCATGACAGCCCATCCAGCCATAGCCACAAACCAAAAAGGACGCCGGCGCGTTCGCACCGGGCCTATCTTGTCGTAACGATGCGGCCACTGAGGCCGGGACTAAAGCAGTGTGCTCGACATAAAAGTTCAAAATGCGAAAAACAAAAGGCAAACCGGGAAGGCATCGCTCTGTGAATGAGAGGCTTTACGACCGAAAAGACCGCGAGTTAGCCTCGTGTCGATGCTGTTTCTCTCCCAAATTTAAGAATTTGAATGCAAGCCAGAGACGCTCTCATGCTTGCGCTCCGGGTCATGAAATCTCTTCTTGCGGCTTAAGAATCTGGCGGCCACGATATTTGCCAGACTTGAGGTCGATATGATGGGGGCGGCGCAACTCACCCGACTCCTTGTCTTCGACATAAGTCGGCGCGACCAGCGCGTCCGCTGAACGGCGATTGCCGCGCTTCATGGGCGACACTTTTCTTTTGGGAACTGCCATCTGTTAACTCCAGATAAAAACGAAAACAACCCCATCGGCGTTTTGTCCGAAAAGGTGCGGTTTCCAGGTGAATGTTCTATCCGCGCCAGATATACATGCGGTTTTTCCGATTGGCTAGGAGTTGTTTACGTTTCCTCAGCGCGCCGCCTCTGCGGTCTCCTGCCGCCACGCTTGCGCAAGCGATTCCGCCTTTTGCCGCTCGGCAGGCTTGAGCGACATGACGAGGAAGTCAAGCCTTAGATCGCTTTCACCTGCCGCTCGTGCGAGAAGATGCCATTTGCAGGCTTCGATGCGGTCGGCCGCTACGCCAACCCCCGCGGAGTAGGCCCTCGCAAGCCGATTTTGAGCAACCGGATTGCCACGTTCCGCCGCTATCCGTAGGAGCTTTACGGCCGCCACCTCATCTTTTTTAACGCCTTTGCCGTTTGCGAGCACAATCGCGTATTCGACCTGCGCGTCCGCATGGCCGGCGTCCGCCGCTTTTGCAAGTAAGGCAACCGCCTTTGCATCGTCTTTCGGCACACCGGCGCCATTGCGGTAGAGGCTGGAGAGATCGTAGGCCGCTTGCGCATGATCTTTCTCCGCTGCTTTCTCCAGCCAGAAGGCCGCTCTTTGCATATCCTGCGGTCGCGCCCAGCCCTCCACATAGGTTTGCGCGAGATTATATGCCGCGAGCGCGTGCCCCTGCGCCGCGGCAGCTTCAAAGAAATCGGCGGCCTTTTTTTTGTCTTTCTTGATCCCTCGGCCCTCCGCCAGCATGACGCCCAGGCGGAATTGTGCATGCATGTCGCCAGCCACAGCCGCTTTTGTGAACCACTCCGCGGCCTTCATATAATCCCGCTTAACGCCAAGACCCTGTTCATACATGTCGCCAATGAGCGTGCCCGCTTGAAGCTCGCCCCGCGCCGCAGACTCCGTTGCGAGCCTCATTGCAAGCATATAATCCCCCGCATCATAGGCCGCATAAGCCGGATCATTGATTGTCGTGGGGGCTTCGCTCGCCGCCCATCCTCCTTTCGGAGGAGGCGACTGCTTTTGGGCGGCTCTGACCAGCCCCAAATTGCTGGCCGTCATGCTCACGATGAGTGTTATCGCCAGGAAAAGCCTTGGGCGAATCATCTTCCCCTCTTGAGCCAGCAGAATTCAACTCTGGCTTTGCAAACCGAACTCTGTTGCAAAAATAAGGCTTTCTCCGGGACGTTCGGCTTCCTGGTGGATAACAAAGTCGGCGCGCGCTTTTGCAAGAATGGACCGATCGGGATTGTTCTTGCCGCAGAAGAGAGCGCTGGGCACGCCGGTGATTTCATCCCACCAAGAGGACAGTTCGGCGGCCTCGATCAAGTTTTCAGGAGAAGAAGCATCGAAAGCGAGAAAGTCAGCACCGGCCTCCGCACTTTCCATCGCCATGTGCCGGCTCAGTCCGCACGCCGCGCCGATGATCGATGCAGAGCCGAGTTCCCTGCGAACGTTGGATACGCCGGAGCCCGGCGTTGAGAGATAGACGCCGCTTGCGCCCAACTCGCGCGTCTTATGGACGGCGTCGACGAAAAGGATGGCAAGCTCAGCATCCTGCGCCTTGGCGAGAAGGTTCGCCAGCGCGCCCGTAGAAGGACCTTGAAGGATCAGTGCGGCTGGTTTGAACCGCTCTATGAATTCAGCCAGCCTTTCCGCCCACTCCGCTTCCAGAGCAGGAGGAATTATCGTTATGAGCCCGCAAGGCTTATCATTCATGGTTTAGAGCAGCTTGGCGAGCGCAACGGCTGTGTCGCACATGCGGCAGGAGAAGCCCCACTCATTATCGTACCAGGACAGGACGCGTACAAGACGATCGTTAACAATCTGGGTCTGCGACAGGTCGAAGTTCGAAGAGTGCGGGTTGTGATTGAAGTCGATGGATACGAGTTTATCCTTCACCACCGACAGGATGCCCTTCATCTCCTGCTGTGCGGTGCGCTCCATAGCCTGGTTGATCTCGGCGACGCTCGTTTCACGGCCTGGAATGAAGCAAAGATCGACGACCGAGACATTCGGTGTCGGGACGCGAATGGCTGTGCCGTCGAGCTTACCTGCAAGCTCGGGCAGCACAAGACCAACGGCTTTCGCTGCGCCCGTCGTTGTCGGGATCATCGAAAGGGGCGCCGCTCTCGCGCGACGCAAATCCGAGTGCGGGAGGTCGAGAATGCGCTGGTCGTTGGTATAGGAGTGGATCGTCGTCATATAGCCTTGTGCCAAGCCGCACAGATCGTTGATGACCTTGGCGACTGGTGCGAGGCAATTGGTCGTGCACGATGCGTTAGATACAACCTCGTGCTTCGGCTCAAGCTTGTCATGGTTGACGCCGTAAACGACCGTCAGATCCGCGCCCTTTGAGGGCGCCGACACAAGCACCTTCTTCGCGCCCGCCTTCAAGTGAGCGACGGCCTTCTCCTTGTTCGAAAAGATGCCGGTGCACTCCATGACGACGTCGATGTTGAGATCACGCCAGGGCAGTTTCGATGGATCGCCTTCGGCCAGAACCTTGATTGGACCATAGCCGACATCGAAAGTGTCGCCGCTGACCTTGACTTCGCCACGAAAAGGTCCGTGAACCGAATCGTACTTCAACAGGTACACGTTCGTAGCCACGTCGCCAACGTCGTTAATGGCGACCACGGTTACGTCTTTCCGATTGTTTTCGACAATGGCCCGAAGCACATTGCGGCCGATACGGCCAAAGCCGTTGATTGCTACCCTGACAGTCATGTGGTGTTATCCGCTGGAAATTTCTGCGCGGTAACCTTGACCGCATACGCCGCGAAACGCAAGAGGCAAGCCACAAAGGCTGAATGGGCAATTTGTTGCGCCGGCCTCTAGAAAAGAGCGGACGGGACCGGATTGAGTAACGGCCGCCCAATTTTGCTCCTTCATCAGTTAATTAAAGGCCTTCCACTGTTCGCTGCCGAGCGTCTGTGTTGTCGGTGCAGCACGCTATTAAGTTTTTATAGATAAGGTCTCATAAAAATTTGCTATTAACCTTCCGTTGAGACGAATAATCAATGATGAATGTCGCTCAATGCCGTTAACACTTCCTGAGGATATACGATGCCTAGCCCATATCTTACCTATGCGCTCGCTGCCCTGAGCTTCGGGCTTGCCATAGCGTTTTTTCGCGTTAGCGATGAAAATAGCGAGCTCACCCAGGCCAAGATCGCCGTCGAAATGAAGCTCGAGACAGCGGAAGGGGAAGCGAAGACCTTCCGTGAGAAATATTCTACCGAAACGAAAGCGCGCGAGTTCGCTGAAGCGGCTCAGACCTTGGCGGAAACGTCGGAGCGGGCGGTTCGCTTCCAACTCGCGCATGAGACAAAAGCCCTTCAGGCGGCAGAAAAGAGCCTGGAAGAAGCGGAGAATACGAGACATTCTACGGAGGCCGCGCTTTCCGATGCCCAGGAGCAGGTTCGCGTGTTGAATGTGAAGCTCATGGAAGCGAGCGTAGCGAAAGAGCAGCCCGAGCGGAAGCCGGACGCTGCAGCAAATGACCAGGGCGAAGCCGCCGCGGCCGCACCGAAAGAGCCAGTTGCGCCCAGTGCAGACGCATCACCTGCAGCAACTGCGGCTCCTGCGAGTGGTACGACCGCCCAGGCGTCTATGGGCGGCAGCCAGCGATCCTGGTTCTCTTTCTTCGGGCTTTTCTAGGACATGCGTCAGCCATAAGTGAAGTGTGCAGCAAGAGTTAAGCAGATATGTGTGCCGGCAAGATGCGTAAAGGAGCCTTCTCGGGCTCCTTTTTGCTTCATTGCTATCATGAAAGCGGATGTTTTCTTCCCGCAATAGTGTTAGAGCGAGAGCTTCCGATATCGCACCGACCGGGTTTTCCGATGCATTTCTGGTCCACAGTTCTAGCCGTTGTCGCCGCAGCCGCCATCGCGTTTTTGGCCGCGTTCTTCATCGTGGGGCCGGAGCGGATTTGGGCCTTGTTCGGCCCCGCGGATCTCGGCCCTGTAAGCTTCGAGGTGCTGAAACGCCGGGCGTCACCGAACGATTCGCTTGCCTGCCCGCAAAACATTTGCTCCGCAAAAAGCGATGTGCTGCCCCCGGTTTTTGCTGTGAGCGCACCAGAACTCCAAAGGGCGTTCGCAAAAATGATCGCCTCCGAGCCAAGTGTGGAGCAGGTTGCCTCCGATGACGGGGGCTTCACCCAGCGTTACGTTCAGCGCACGAAAATCATGCGCTTTCCCGACACGATCGTCGTGCGCTTTATCGATCTCGGCGATGGGCGATCCACAATCGCTCTTTATAGCCGCTCACAGCTTGGGGAAAGTGATTTCGGAGTGAACCGAGCCCGCATTGAACGCTGGCTCGAAAAGCTGTCGAAGGACGCTCCGGCTGTTAAAACGGCCTGAGCAGGCAAGAGACTTACTTGAGAGCCAAGCGCTCTTTTAACGTTTGGAGGCGCTCAAGGCGATCCCAGGCCGAAATACGGCGTCCGTCCTCTGGCGCCTCATCGAGGGCTTGTTGAGCCTGAGCGATTTCATCAGCGAGGATGTCGCCGGTCAATTGGGCGAGAGAAATGGCATACTCCGCGAGGACCACAGTTTGCTCGGGGCCAACATCGGCAAAACCTCCGCGCAGGAAATATTGCTGCTGGCCTTCCTTTGACCGCGTGGTCAGGATGCCAGGGCGCAGCTTCATGATCATGAGCGCACGGCCGGGCATAGCCGCAAGGTCGCCTTCCTGGCCAGGGAGCACAGCCTCGGAAAGATTGGCTGAGACAAGCGTCTGCTCCGGCGAAGTAAGCTCAAAGTGAAATGTGTCCGCCATATAAGTCCGCTCTCGGCTTAAGTCATGTGGAAACCGATATCCGGACCCGTGGCGACGGTTACACGATCGCCACGAGACCGGAAAAGGTGAAGGTTATGCCGCTGCGGCAAGCTCCTCAGCCTTCTTGATCGCTTCTTCGATCGTCCCGACCATGTAAAAGGCCTGCTCGGGGAGGTGATCATACTCACCATCGCACAACCCTCTAAAGCCCTTCACGGTGTCCTTGACGTCCACGAGAACGCCCGGCTTGCCGGTGAAAACTTCCGCGACGTGGAAGGGCTGCGAAAGGAACCGCTCGATCTTGCGCGCGCGTGCTACGATGCGCTTGTCCTCTTCGGAAAGCTCATCCATGCCCAAGATGGCGATGATGTCTTGCAGCGCCTTGTAGCGTTGGAGAATCGATTGCACTTGGCGCGCTACCTTGTAATGCTCCTCGCCCACTATACGCGGCTCAAGCGCCCGGCTTGTGGAATCGAGCGGGTCCACCGCTGGGTAGATGCCCTTTTCGGCGATGGAACGCGAAAGCACCGTCGTCGCGTCCAAGTGCGCGAAGGACGTGGCCGGCGCGGGGTCTGTCAGGTCGTCGGCAGGCACGTAGATCGCTTGCACGGACGTAATCGACCCCTTCGACGTAGAGGTAATGCGCTCCTGCAGCGCGCCCATGTCAGTGGCGAGCGTCGGCTGATAACCCACCGCCGAGGGAATGCGCCCGAGAAGGGCGGACACTTCGGAGCCGGCCTGAGTGAAGCGGAAGATGTTATCCACGAAGAACAGCACGTCCTGCCCCTGATCGCGGAAATATTCCGCGACGGTCAAACCAGCAAGGCCAACGCGCGCGCGCGCTCCGGGGGGCTCGTTCATCTGGCCGTAAATCAGCGCGCACTTCGAGCCTTTCGCCGAGCCGCCATGTTCATGAGGATCGACGTTGACGTGCGACTCGATCATTTCCCAATAAAGGTCGTTTCCTTCGCGCGTACGTTCGCCAACGCCCGCGAACACGGAATATCCGCCGTGACCCTTCGCAATATTGTTGATCAACTCCTGGATGAGCACGGTCTTGCCGACGCCCGCGCCGCCGAACAGGCCGACCTTGCCGCCCTTGGAATAGGGCGCGAGCAAATCAACAACCTTGATGCCTGTAACCAGCACTTCGACCTCGGTCGATTGATCGACAAAGGCAGGCGCGGACGCATGAATTGGGCGCCGCTGGTTGGACTTTATTGGTCCTGCCTCGTCGATCGGCTCACCGATCACGTTCATGATGCGCCCAAGAGTCTCTTCGCCTACCGGGACTGCTATGGAGTCGCCTGTGTCGGTCACTTCCTGGCCGCGCACGAGCCCTTCGGTAGAGTCCATAGCGATGGTACGGACAGTGCTTTCACCAAGGTGCTGCGCTACTTCCAGGACGAGGCGGTTGCCATGGTTTTGCGTCTCAAGCGCGTTCAATATCGCCGGCAGCGGCCCGTCGAACTGTACGTCCACAACGGCGCCTGTAACCTGCCTCACCCGGCCAACTCGTCTATCGCTCATCTCTTCATTCCCCAAAATCGGTCCATCATCCATCCGAATGGCGGCGTGCTTGATACCCCCAATTACGGGGGAATCCCGCTCCTATACCGCCTCAGCTCCCGATATGATTTCGATCAACTCTTTGGTAATCATGGCTTGCCGCGCGCGGTTGTATTCCAACGTATAGCGATCCACCATGTCGCCGGCATTGCGCGTCGCGTTGTCCATCGCAGTCATCTGCGATGCGTAGAAGCCGGCATTGTTTTCCAGAAGCGCGCTGTAGATCTTGGTGGCAAGGTTCCGCGGCAGAAGATCGAGCAGAATTTCCGCCTCGTCAGGCTCGAACTCATACATCGTATCCGAAGGAGGGAGCTCAACCGGGATCAGCTGAGTGGATTGCGGCTTCTGGGTGATAATGTTCTGGAACTGCGAGAAGAAGAGCGTCGCGATGTCGAACTCACCATGCTCAAACCGCTTGAGTATGCGCTGAGAGATGTCGAGCGCGTTAACGTAACCAAGCTGCCGGACGTTTCGCAGATCGACATGTTCGATCATGAGCTTATCGTAGTCGCGGCGAAGCTGGTCAGCTCCTTTCCGGCCGACGGTCATGATTTTAATAGTTTTGCCCTCGGCCTGCAGCCGGCGAATGTGTTCGCGGGCAAGCCGGACAATGTTCGAGTTGAACGCGCCAGCGAGCCCGCGTTCGCCCGTCGCGACAACGATAAGATGAGTCGCGTCGCTACCAGTCCCGGTCATAAGCTTGGCAATGGCACTCGGCGGCACGGCCCGTCCGCCGAAGCGTTCCAAAACCTTTTCGAGCCGCTCGGCGTAGGGCCGCGCGGCCTCTGCTTGATCCTGCGCCCGGCGAAGCTTCGCGGCAGCCACCATCTGCATGGCCTTCGTGATTTTCCGTGTCGCTTTGACCGACGCGATGCGGCCTCTGAGTTCCTTCAGGCTCGACATGTTGCTCTCCGCAGCCTGGGGTTACGCCGCAAAGCGTTTGGAGAATGTCGTGAGGATGTCCTTGAGCTTCTGCTCCGTGTCGGGGGTGATCTGCTTCGAGGTGCGGATCGCATCGAGCACGTCCTTGTGCTCGTTGCGCATGAGCGTCAGGAACTCGCGCTCGAACTCGCTCACGGCAGAGACCGGGATCGGGTCAAGAAAGCCGCGCGTGCCGGAGTAGATCACGACGACCTGCTCCTCCACCTTCAGCGGGGAGAATTGCGGCTGCTTCAGGAGTTCCGTCAGGCGAGACCCGCGAGCGAGAAGTCGCTGAGTCGCTGCGTCGAGGTCGGAGCCGAACTGAGCGAATGCCGCCATTTCGCGGTACTGGGCAAGCTCGCCCTTGATCGCGCCCGCAACCTGCTTCATGGCCTTCACTTGCGCAGCGGAACCCACGCGGGACACCGAAATGCCGACGTTCACGGCCGGACGGATACCCTGGTAAAACAGGTCCGTCTCAAGGAAGATCTGGCCGTCGGTTATCGAGATTACGTTCGTCGGAATGTACGCGGACACGTCGTTCGCCTGCGTCTCAACAACGGGCAACGCCGTCAAAGATCCTGAGCCGTGATCCTTGTTCAGCTTCGCGGCCCGCTCGAGGAGGCGAGAATGCAGATAGAACACGTCACCTGGATAGGCCTCGCGTCCGGGCGGACGGCGAAGAAGCAGCGACATTTGGCGATACGCGACGGCCTGCTTGGAAAGATCGTCGTAGATGATCAGAGCATGCATGCCGTTGTCGCGGAAATACTCTCCCATCGTGCAGCCTGTGTAGGGCGCGATGAATTGCATGGGAGCGGGATCCGAGGCGGTCGCGGCGACCACGATCGAGTATTCGAGCGCGCCGTTCTCCTCCAACACCTTCACGAACTGAGCAACCGTCGAACGCTTCTGGCCCACGGCCACGTAAATGCAATAGAGCTTCTGGCTCTCATCGCCCGTAGCATTCACGGACTTCTGGTTCAAGATCGCATCCAGGGCGACGGCGGTCTTGCCGGTCTGGCGGTCGCCGATGATCAGCTCGCGCTGGCCGCGGCCGATGGGGATCAGAGCGTCGATTGCCTTGATGCCAGTCTGCATCGGCTCCTTCACGCTTTCACGCGGAAGGATGCCGGGCGCCTTGACGTCGACGCGACGCTTCTCGGTGGACTGGATCGGTCCCTTGCCATCAATCGGGTTGCCTAGACCGTCCACGACACGGCCGAGAAGCCCTTTGCCAACGGGAACCTCCACGATCGTGCCGGTCCGCTTGACGGTATCTCCCTCTTTGATGGTCCTGTCTTCGCCGAAGATAACCACGCCGACGTTATCTGCTTCGAGGTTTAGCGCCATTCCGCGAATGCCGCCTGGAAACTCCACCATTTCGCCGGCTTGCACATTATCGAGACCGTAAACGCGCGCGATGCCGTCGCCTACCGACAGCACCTGCCCAATCTCGGAGACTTCTGCTTCCTGCCCGAAATTCTTGATCTGCTCTCTCAGGATTGAGGAGATTTCGGACGGACGGATTTCCATAAGCTCCATCAGCTGGCCTCTTTCATAACCTTTTCGAGGTTCTTGAGTTTTGTACGTAAAGAAGTGTCGATCATCTGGCTACCGATGCGGACAACCAGCCCTCCGAGAAGTTTGGGATCGACCGTTGCAGTCAGCCTCGGAGTCTTACCTAGGTTCTGCCGAAGCGTATCCGTCAAATCCTGCGTCTGAGCGTTTGTCAGCGGCACCGCGGAAATGACCTCAGCTTCCACCTCGCCGCGTGCCTTGGCGCAAAGAGATTTGTAAGCCTTGATGACATTTTCGACCGCGAAGAGCCGACGGTTTTTCGCGAGCACGAGCAGAAAGTCGCGCGCAAGCCCCGTAATGCCAATTGATTTCAGGATGGCAGAAAGCCCTTGCTCCTGCTCCGAACTGGAAAACATCGGGCTCAAAACGAAACGGCGCAAATCGTCGCTGTCGCTCAGCAATCCCAGAAACTTTTCGAGCGCACGCTCGATGGTCTCCACAGAATTGCTCTCGCGGGCGAGATTGAACAAAGCGCCTGCGTAACGTTCCGCCACTGTCGATTGAGGGCCGCCGCTAGCCAAAACATTCTCTCCAACAGTCAAAAAGCCGCCGAAACGCAGACGCGTTATAGCGAGCTTCGTATCAAGCTTCCAATGTCCGGAGTCAAGCCCGGCTTATGCCTGGAGCGCTTCTAACATAGTCGCTTGCTGCAATGCAACCCGCTGCGGCGATTCGCGGTTGGTTATTCTCGCTTGGGGCCACAATTGCTTATGGGATAAGCAGCGGCCAAAATTCTTCGAGAACCGCGCCATAAGCGTTGCGCTTGAAACCGACGATTTCGTCCAGCACTTCGCTTGCGGTGGCCCAGCGCCAGGCGTCGAACTCGGGTTTGTGGCCTTCGGGACTGAGATTGATTTCCCGTTCCTGGCCTGTGAAGCGCATCGCGAACCATTTTTGCTCCTGGCCGCGGAATTTGCCTTTCATCGCCTTGCCCACGGTCTCGGGAGGCAGATCATACTGAATCCAGCTCTTGGATTCGGCGATGACGCTCGCGCTTGAGACGCCAGTCTCCTCGTAAAGTTCGCGAAAGGCGGCGACTTTCGGATCTTCCCCCTTGTCGATTCCGCCTTGCGGCATTTGCCATCGTTTCTCGTATTCCTGCGACACAAGGTCCTCGAAGCGCCGGCCAATCCAGATTCGCCCTTCGGCGTTCAGGAGCACGATGCCGACGCAGGGGCGGTAAGGAAGCGTATTCGGGTCTATGAGAGACATTTGCCGATCCAATTTTGCAATATGGCCCAAGGCGCGCACCACGCCGGGAAAATCAGGGAACTCAATTAAGCGAAAGCGCCCTTCGGCTATCTCCGAAGCTGAGCCTCGGATGCCGCGCCAGCGCGCTCGCCAAATTCAACCGGCGGTCTGTCCGGCATGGCCTGCGTCTTTCCAGCCTCCGCGCGTCCATCGGACGCAGCAGGGGAATCCTCGCCGGCGCCCCACGACTGAACGGCGGGCAGGGCGACGGGCTTCGGCATCTGACGCGTATCGATCGGCAGAACGAATTTGAGATCATATTCGTGCCCCGGGTCGGAAGCGGCGAAATAAGCGACAACCGCTCCGAAGATCGAGAAAAACAGCCCCGCAACAATCAGAAGAGCTTTCATCATTTCACTCCGTCGAGCCTAGCCAAAGAAAAAGGCTCATGTCCTACCACATGAGCCTTTTATAGAGGCGTGATGCCCGGTGCGAAAGTCTAATTTGGCACTTCCGTGGATTCAGCCGAGGCGGGCGCAGAAGCATTTTCCAGCTTCTTCGTTGTCTCGATCTTCTTTCCATGCAGGAGATCGATCGCTGCTTTAAGCTGAACGTCCTTCTCTTTCTCTTTCGGAACGTAGGAGATGCTGCCCTTCGCCTCGGGGGCGCTGTCATTCTTCAGGTGACCGCGCAGGCTAGCTTCGCCCTTTGGCGTGAAAGCCGCCATTTGCGCTTTCAAATCGTCCGGCAATTCCGGCTCAACCACATAGTCCGGCGCAATCCCCGTGGCCTGGATCGAGCGGCCCGACGGCGTGTAATAGCGGGCAGTCGTGAGTCGCAGGCCGCCATTGGCCCCGAGCGGGATCATGGTCTGCACGGAGCCCTTGCCGAAGGACCGGGTTCCGACAACTTCCGCCCGCTTGTGATCCTGAAGGGCGCCAGCAACGATCTCCGAAGCCGAAGCCGCCCCGCCATTGATGAGCACGACGAGCTGCTTTCCATCCGTGATGTCACCCGGCTTGGCGTTTGCACGGCTGCTCTCGCTTGCATTGCGGCCCTTGGTCAGAACGATCGCGCCCTTGTCGAGGAAAGCATCCGATACGGCGATTGCCTGATCGAGAAGGCCGCCAGGATTGTTCCTGAGGTCGATCACGTAACCTTTGAGCTTCGGACCTATCGTCTTCTTCAGGTCGTCGATCGCCTGCTTCATGTACTCGTAGGTGTGTTCGCTCTGGAAGGTCTTGATCTTGATCCAGCCGACATCATCCTCGGCGCTGTACTTGACCGGATTGATCCGAACGACATCGCGCACCACCTTCGTCTGAATCGGCGCCGCCACGCCCTTGCGAAGGATTGTCAGCGTGATCGGGGAATCCACCGGGCCGCGCATCTTCTCCACGGCCTCGTTCAGCGTCAGCCCTTGAATGGACTCGCCGTCGAGGTGAGTGATGTAATCGCCTGACATGACGCCCGCCCGGTCGGCCGGCGTATTGTCGATCGGAGAGATTACCTTAACAACGCCGTCTTCCATGGTGACTTCGATCCCGAGCCCGCCGAACTCGCCGCGGGTCTGGACCTGCATGTCCTGGAATTCTTTCGGTGTGAGATAGCTCGAGTGCGGATCGAGGCCTTGCAGCATGCCGTTAATAGCGTTTTCGATCAGCTTGGTATCGTCAGGCTTCTCGACATACTCCGCCCGGACCCGCTCCAATACCTCTCCAAAAAGGTCAAGTTGCTTGTAAATCTCGGCATTTGCGGCAACGGCCTGATCCCGGCGCGTGGATTGCAAAATGAACACGCTGGCCGTGCAAACCAGCATGATGAGGAAGGCACCGAGCGCCAGTTCCGATTTGCGCATGTATCTCTCTAACCTTTTCCTCCCGAAGACCACCACGGCTCGGGATCAATCGACTGCTGATCTCTACGAAACTCGACGTAGAGGGTAGGGCGTTTTGGTGACCTTTCGGCAGTATGGGTTTCCGCGCCCATGGCTGCAATAGGCTCGCCGGCAAGAACGTATTGACCTTGCTGAGCGTCGATCCGGTCCATGCCTGCTATCACAACATGATATCCTCCACCGGGATTGATAATCAAGAGTTGACCGTAGGATCGGAAAGGACCCGCATACAAAATCAAGCCATCACAGGGAGAAACAACTTGCGCGTCTTCTCGCGTCTCAAGATGAATCCCTCTGGATGGCGCTCCATTCTGGTCCCACTGCCCAAATCGCATGAGTATCTTGCCTTGAACAGGTAATGGAAGAAGTCCTTGAGAATTCGCAAACGGAATGGCCGGTTGCATCCGCCCTGGCTGAAGCATGGCCACTTTTCCTGCACCGGGCGACGCTTCAAGTCCTTTATTGTCCTCTTCCCCCTTTAAGAGGAGGTCTGGTTTTTTTCCAGCCTCGGCATCGAGCACCGGGAGCATCTCCTCAAGGCTTTTGATGCCGGCGGTGTTGATTTTCGAGGCACTTTTGAGGTTCTCGAGGCTCGCGGCGTTTGCTTCGAGGTGATTACGGTTCTCCATGAGGAGCAACTCGATTTGAGTCTTGAGGCGGCTGTTCTGCGCCTGCTCGGCTTTGCGGCGGTGTTCTTGAAGCTCGGCCTCCTTCTGAACTGCCTCCAGCGTGTTGACCTCGTCAGAAAGTTGCGCCGCGAGCTTCTCAATATCACCGTAGAAGGTTGCCAGAACCATTCCGCTCCGGATCATTTTCAAAGCGTCACGCGTGTGCGTTATCAGGAGCGGCGGCGGCTCGCGGCTCATGCCTTGCATCATCGTGAAAAGCGTGGACATTTGCGCGCTTTTTTCATCGAGCTTCTCGCGTTGCTCCTTCGCCCTGGCGCGAGTCTCTGCAAGCCTTTCTTCGATTTCCGTCATGCGCTTTTCCGACAAGCGAAGAGCATGCGCGGTCTCTATACGCCTGGCTCGCATCCTGGCGCGGTTCGTAGCGAGCGTCACCTTGTCTTTCGAGAGTTCCCGCTGCTGAGCCTGGATCTGCTCAAGCCTCAATTTCCGCCGGATGTAAAGCTCACGGGCCTGTTCGGCGTCGATCTTAGCCTCCGCCGAACCTACCTTACCCGTACGGCGCTTGGGACTGATGCGGTTTTGAACGCCTCGGTTTTGCCGGTAACTCGCCCGTGGCCCTTCGTCCTGGCGAACGACCCTTGAAGCGGAATCTTGAGAGAATAATTGAGCCTTGCTCGCGGCGCCAAACATCCCATCCGCAAGCAGAAGGAGCCCCAGCGTGGCGGAGAAGCGCAGATACCGTGAGAATAGGGTATTTATTTTCATTCTTCCGACGAGCCACACAGCCGCTCAAAGCGCTGGAAAACGGAACGGGTCCACGCCCCCTTTGCATCTGACCTGCCGGTTGGCCGAAATCACCATCTGCAAAAATGCAAGGTCTATGCCACAAGCAGGACATGGAAGCTGTTCCCAGTCACAATGTCTTTTAGACGAATCGATGACTAAAAAACTGCCGGATGAAAACTTTTTCGCAAAATTCGCCGGAGTGGGCGTTTTCAAGCGATCGTGAGGGCTCGTTCGATAGATTTTGCTGGTACAACGGGATACAACGCCATTGCAGCCCCGCCACATCTTGAAGCACCAGGAGACGACCGTCATGGCCATAGCCCCAGGAAGCCCGCTGCCGCATGCGAAGTTCAAGATGATGACAGAGACCGGCCCGTCGGAAATTTCGACCGATGACCTTTTCAAAGGCAAAAAGGCTGTTCTTTTCGCAGTGCCGGGCGCCTTCACGCCGACCTGCACCAACATGCATCTGCCAGGATTCCTGCAGCATGCCGGCGATTTCAAAGCGAAAGGCGTCGATGTTATCGCATGTACCGCTGTGAACGATGTTTTTGTCATGGAAGCCTGGTCAAAGGCGAGCGGGGCGAAGGGCGCGATTACTTTTCTTGCCGATGGCAATGGGGATTTCGCGAAAGCGATCGGGCTCGAATTGGACGGCGCGCCGATTGGCTTCGGCATCCGTTCCAAGCGTTATGCCATGCTGCTCGAGGACGGCGTCGTGAAAGCCCTTCACGTCGAGGACAAGCCCGGCAGCGCGGTGGAAAGCAGCGCAGAGCGGATTCTCCGAGACTTATAGGGTCTCGCCGGGCGTAGGGGCAGCACCTGAGCCGCCACGCTTTATGATTTCCTCCTGCTCAGCGATGCCGCGCTGGGCAAGAGCGTCCGCTCTCTCGTTTTCGGGATGGCCGTGGTGGCCGCGAACCCAGTGCCAATTCACCTTGTGGCGGTGGCGCGCGGCGTCGAGGCGCTGCCAAAGATCCACATTCTTGACGGGTTTTTTCTGTGCGGTCTTCCAGCCGTTCGCCTTCCATCCGGCAATCCATTCGGTGATGCCGTTTCGCAAATACTGTGAATCCGTGTGCAGGTCGACCGGGCAGCCACGTTTCAGCACTTCGAGCGCGGAAATCGCCGCCATCAGTTCCATGCGATTGTTGGTCGTGAGCGGCTCGCCTCCATAGATCTCGCGCTCGCGCCCTTTGTAGATCAGGATGGCGCCCCAGCCCCCTGGGCCCGGATTACCTTTGCAGCCGCCATCGGTGTAGATGGTGACGGGGCTTTCCGGCTCGCTCGCTTTGTCAGAGGCCATAGGCGCGAGGCGTTTCCACGCCCTGATGGAATGTGAGCTTCCGCCAATACTCCGTGGGGTCTTTGCGCTTCACGAAGGCGTTGTCGGGCGTATTGTACCAGTCGTAGAGGCGGGTCAGGAAAAAGCGGACGGCCGCGCCGCGCGCCAGAATCGGCAAGGCTGACGTCTCCTCCGGCTCAAGGCGGCGGACGGAATTATAGCCGTTGAAGAGCGCCTTCGCCTTCGTCACGTTGAAAGCACCATCGAGTTCGAAACACCAGGCATTCATACAGATCGCAAGATCGTAAGCAAAGAGATCGTTGCAAGCGAAATAAAAGTCGATCACGCCGGAAACGGCGTCGTTCAGGAACAGGACATTGTCGGGAAAGAAATCCGCGTGAATGACGCCGTGGGGAAGGTTTTGGGGCCATTCCTCAGACAGGGCTTCAAGCGCGTGGGCAAGGCTCGCCGACATGCCGGGCGCGATCTTGTCCGCGACGCCGCCAACGGAGGCAAAGAGCTTGGCCCAGCCCGCAAGGGAAAGCGCGTTTTCTCGGTTGAGGGGGAAGGCCAGACCACCCTCATGAAGAGCAGCGAGCGCCGCGCCGACAGCGCGGCAATGGGCAGGTTGCGGCTTCTGCAAGGAATATCCGGGGAGGAAGGTGACGATGGCAGCGGGCTTGCCCGCAAGCGTTTGAAGGACGCGCCCCGCTCGGTCGTGAACGGGTGTGGGGCACATGACGCCGCTTTGAGCGAGATGCTCCATGAGGCCGAGAAAGAAGGGGAGGTCTTCCGCTGAGACGCGTTTCTCATAGAGAGTGAGAATGAACTGGCCGTTGCCGGTACCGAGAAAGTAGTTGCTGTTCTCGACGCCTTCCGCAATCCCCTTGAACGCCGTAAGGGGGCCAATATCATAGCGTTGGAGTAGCGCGTACAACTCCTCGGCTGTGACTTCTGTGTAAACCGCCATGCTCCGACGGCTTTACTGCGCCGCTGCCTGTTGCAGCGCCCGGGGAATCTTGAAAATCACATCCTCGGTCGCAGTCCTCACCACTTCCACCGTCACGTCGTAGCGCGCTTTGAACTGTTCGATGATCTCCTCCACCAGAATCTCGGGGGCGGAGGCGCCGGCGGTGAGCCCCAATGTCTTGATGTGGTGCAAGTTGTCCCAGGGAATTTCCGAAGCCTTCTGCACAAGCATGGCTTTCGGACAGCCGGACCTGAATGCCACCTCGACAAGACGTTTTGAGTTCGAGCTATTCGGTGCGCCGACAACGAGGATGGCATCGCACCTGTCCGCGATCGCCTTTACGGCGCGCTGACGGTTTGTTGTGGCGTAGCAGATGTCGTCCTTGTGAGGACCCTGGATGAGAGGGAAGCGCGCCTTCAAGGCCTTGACCATTTCGATCGTGTCGTCGATCGACAGCGTTGTTTGCGTGATATACGCAAGCTTCGAGGGATCGCGCGGCGTGAAGGCTTCGACATCCTTCACTTTTTCGATAAGCGTCACCGCGCCTTCGGGAAGCTGACCCAGAGTGCCGATGACCTCGGGATGACCGGAGTGGCCGATCAGGATGATCTCGAGTCCGGCCTCGAAATGGCGCTCGGCCTCGACGTGAACCTTCGACACGAGCGGACAGGTCGCGTCCAGATAAAAGAATCTCCGCTTCGCCGCTTCTGTCGGGACCGATTTCGGCACGCCATGAGCCGAAAAGATGACAGGCGCATCGGTGTTCGGAACCTCGCTCAGCTCCTCGACGAAGACGGCTCCTTTGGCTTCCAGGCTTTCCACGACGGTGCGGTTATGAACGATTTCGTGGCGGACGTAGACGGGAGCCCCAAATTTCTCGATAGCCATCTCCACGATCTGGATTGCCCGGTCGACGCCAGCACAAAATCCCCTTGGCGCGGCAAGCAGCACATCGAGGTGTGGTTTTGTCGTCATAGGGGCCATCTCCAACACTTGGCAATCGCAAAAGACGTGCGGATCTCCGCAAAAAGGTCAAATTTGGCAGGGAAGGGGAGCGACTAGGCTTGCGGCCCTCTTTCCGGCTAGCTAGGGTCCCCGGGCGCGTTCAAATCCAAGGCCTTCTTGTAACAATAATGAGCGCGTCAGACCATAAAAAAGCAACGCTACTCAAAGTCGCGGCGGCTTCAAATGCATCGAAATCTTGGTAATGGGAAATGAAGGGGCAAATGAGGGATTGGTTACCGGCAGCCTTCAAACTGCTGAGCTTCAGTTGTCTCGCGGCAGCTGTAAACGGCTGCGCGGGGCCTTCAATCGGCGCAAAACCCGAGAGTTCCTATACTCCGGTCATCACCGAGGAAAGCATGCTCACCGCGGCGCGAGCGAATTCGGACAGCCCGATCGAAGCAGCGGCATCTAACGGCTGTCCCCCAGTCCAGGTTGAAGGCGGCCAGCGCTATGTCACGATTTACGAGGGCAATCGCGTTGGCGATGGAAATTCTGTTGTTCACCGGGCGGAAATTACCAAGACGGCGCGCGAATGCCAGGCCACGATGGGCTTGGTGCAGGTCAAGTACGGCATCGCCGGGCGCGTCCTGCTTGGGCCGAAGGGGAAGCCGGGGACGGTTACTCTGCCGGCTGTGATGCAGGTTTTCGACAGGGCCAAGAATAAGGTCAAGACCGATCAAGTCACCGTCAGCGTCACGATCACCAGGGAAAATCCGCTGTCTTATTTCTCCATTGTGCGCGATGTGACCATTCCGGTGAAGGACGGCACGACAGCCCAGGATTACACCATTTCCATCGCCTTCGAAAAGAAGCCCGGCGCCGCGTAAAGGCAAGCGCGGGCGCGAGCTTGAGGGAACGTCTTTTTGTATGCACATTGCGAAAGGCGCCATCTCGCTCGAAACCCGGATCTGCTTGGCGTTGCGTTTGGACCAGAATTTGGATGCAGAATTGCTTGAGTTGGGATTCTACGAAAAAGCGCCTTGCAGAGAGGTTGGTGGTGGTAAGTCTTTGAATCAAATAGAAAAACACGGGAGAGTGCGTGCGCGACCGCGCTGACGAAAGGCGCGAGAACGGTTAATATGCGCGCTCAAAACATATTTAACGGACTTTAGCGCGCCCCACTTTTGGAAATAAATCCTCGATCAACCCGCCTTCAACCGGACTCGATCGAGAGATAAATTTTATCGTTTTCAATGGCTTATACGCATTCGCTGGACGCGGGCTCTCTTGCTTCCCGCCGAATAAACGAATTTTTAGGCGTAAATTCAGGCCGGAAATAAATACGGCGCTCCGAAATTAACCATCTTGGGTTAACGCATATTCGGCCTAGCAATGCGCGGTTAACCATGACAGCGCGGCCTACGCCTTTTGCTAGACGATTGTAGCGCGGCGGTCAGGAAAGCGCGCGCGGTCTCCGCCTCGGCGTCGGAAAACGCTGCTCCGTTCATCGCCCCGGAAGGGCGCTCGAATCGCGGCTTGCGTCATCCCGAAAAGGTGAAGCCTTGTCCGGGATCGTAACAAATTGGGGTGCCTACTTTTTTGCGGTCCCGGCTCGCGTGTTGCTTGGCCGAGATGACGAAGCGCGCAGCGAGCGGCGTTCGCGCCGACAATGCGTTGGCCAGATTGGCGGCGTTAGCCTAGCCATGTTGACGTCATAAAGGACTGCTTTCTTTCCCTGGCATGGTTTCTTGTAAAGCTGGCGTAGCGAGTGCGGCCGCGGCAGTGTTGCGTACAAGCACGGATCGAGGATTCCGGTCGGCTCTGGCGACTCTTATTGCCGTAGCGGTCCTCCTTGCATCTGCGGCGCTGCCGGTGAATGCGCGTGCGGAAGGCGGGGCCGTCATCGGGCAAATCCGCGTGACGGGCAACCAGCGTATCGAGGCCGAAACCGTCAAACATTACCTGACCTTCAAGGCCGGGGAGCATTACGACAGCGGAAAGGCGGACGAAAGCGTCAAGGCGCTCTTCGCGACCGGGCTTTTCCGCGATGTCCATGTCCGGCGCGAAGGAAGCGCCGTTGTCGTCGACGTTTCCGAAGCTCAGCTCGTCCGCCGGGTGGCCTTCGAGGGCGCCAAGGAAGTAACCTCGGACACGCTTGCAAAAGAAGCTCAGCTCAAAGCGTCCGGGCTCTACACGGCGGCTCGCGCTCAAGCCGATATTCAGCGGATTCTCGAGGTTTACCGGCGGCAGGGTTATTACGGGGCGCAGATCGAAGCGAAAATCATCGAGCTCGATCACAATCGCGTGGATCTCGTTTATGAAATCCGGGAAGGCGCGGTCACGAAAGTCGCCGGGATAAACTTCATCGGGAACAAATCTTTCAGCGATGCAGAGCTGCGGGGCGCGATCACGACGACGGAATCGGGGCTGTTGGACTTCCTGAAGTCGACTTCGATTTACGACCCCGAGCGCCTTAACCTCGATCGCGAGCTTTTGCGGCGATTCTATCTCAGAAATGGTTTCGCCGACATGCGCGTCGTCTCCGCGGGCGCGGACGCCGATCAGGAAAAGAAGGGCTTCTTCCTCACTTTCGTCGTCGACGAAGGGCCGCGCTACACGTTCGGCGCAATCGACGTCGAAGTGGCGCTCAAGTCGCTGAACGCAGATGCTTTGCGAAAGCGCGCGCTCGGTAATCCCGGAGACATCTACAACGCCGACCTCATTGAAAAAAGCGTCGAAGCGCTAACGGCGGCGGCGGCCGAGCAAGGCGAACCCTTCGGCCAGATACGGCAAAGGATAGACCGCGACCCGAAAACCCGGACAATTTCTGTCGTCTATGTGGCGGAGCGAGGTCCACGCGAATATATCGAGCGCATCGATATCACAGGCAACTTCACAACCAAGGACGAGGTCATCCGCCGCGAATTCCGGATCGCGGAGGGCGACGCCTATAACAAGGTGATGGTTGAGCAGGCGAAGCTGCGCATTATGACAACCGGCTTCTTCAAGGCCGTGAAGATCGAAAAGCAGAAGGGGTCGGCGCCGGATCGCACGGTTCTCACCGTCGCCGTCGAGGAACAGCAGACGGGCGAGCTTTCCTTTGCAGTCGGATATTCAACCTCCGCCGGTATTATCGGCGATGTGACCTACACCGAACGCAACCTGATGGGAACAGGTCAATACCTTCAGGTTGCGCTGAACGGGAGCGTTTCGGGCACGGAAGGGATTACCGTAAGCTGGACCGAGCCGCGCTTCCTCGACCGCAACCTGTCCTTCGGCGTGGACGCCTTCATCAAGAATGCCGACTACACCGCGGCCACTGGTTATACGGTTGCAGGTTATGAAGACTTCAGGGTCGGCGGTGCGCTCCGCTTCGGCGTCCCGATCACGGACGAGTTTTCCGTCGGTTTCAACTACACTCTGATGCTGGACGACGTTTATAACCTCGATCCGAACGCCTCTCTGGCCGTCAAGCAGATCGCAGGCGAAGCCGTCATTTCCTCGGTTGGCTACAACCTGATCTACGACACGCGAAACAATAAGAAGAAGCCGACGCGCGGTTTCTACTTCAAGGGAACGCAAGACTTTGCGGGAGCGGGCGGGGACGTCAATTACATCCGTTCCACGACCGAAATGAGAGCTTATTACCCCGTATCCGATGAGATTACACTCGCCGGACGCACCACCGGGGGTACGATCATGGGCTGGGGCGGCCAGGGCGTTCGCGTCGTGGATGCCTTCTATAAAGGAAGCGAAACCATTCCCGGTTTTCAGGGCGCCGGATTAGGTCCGCGTGATGCGGTGACGGGCGATGCCCTTGGAGCCACGACCTTCTATTCGGCGACAACGGAGTTGCGTTTCCCGCTTCCTTTTGTGCCGCAGGACCTTGGCCTGAGCGGCGCGGTCTACGCGGCAGCGGGCAGCGCTTTCGGCACGGATGCGCAGAAATTCGCCAGCGCTTACGCGGCCCAGCACGGCACCACGAACAATCTCGTGATCCAGGATTCGTCCGCCTTGAGATCGTCGGTCGGCGCAAGCCTGATTTGGGATTCGCCCGTCGGCCCGCTGCGCGCGGATTTTTCCGATGTTTTGACCAAAGCGCCCCAGGATAAGACGCAGGTTTTCGGTTTCGGCTATAGCCCCTGGTGATAATAAGTGCCGCGGGAACGGGCAAACCGTGGCGCGAGCGCCGCATCCACCTGAACCAAAATGTGTATTCAAGGTTTATTAGGCTGGTGGAGGTTGACAGGGCGAGCCGGGCAGGCGACTTAAGTAGTGCTGACCGATGCAAGCGGGAGAGACCAGCGAAGCTGGCGCCGAAGGAGCAACCGCCCCGGAATCTCTCAGGCAAAAGGACCGCGAGCAGACAGCACTCTGGAAAGCAGGCGCGCACGCGCGCGTCTCACCGAAGGGGTAGGCCCGGAAAGCCCGGGTGAAATCTCTCAGGTCCCGTGACAGAGGGGGCGCAGTGCCGCGAAAGCGGAGCGCCTTAACGCCACGGAACCAATCATGAGTGAAGCGGAAGCCATCCTCATTAAGCCTCTAGCGCCCGACGCGGGTCTTCGTGTGACGCCGCTTAACGCGCTCCATCGCGAGCTTGGCGCCAAGCTTGTGCCCTTCGCTGGCTATGAAATGCCACTCCAATATGCGAGCGGCATTGTGAAGGAACACAACCACGTTCGCAGCGCCGCCGGATTCTTCGATGTATCGCACATGGGACAGGCGCGGCTGACTGGAGCAGATTTCGGCACGGCGGCTGCTGCACTCGAAAAGCTTGCGCCAGGCGATTTGCTCGGGCTCAAGCCCGGCCAATTACGCTACACACAGCTTCTCAACGAAAGCGGCGGCATAATCGACGATCTGATGGTGACGCGTGGAACCGACGGGGAGGGGATCTTCCTTGTGGTCAATGCGTCCCGCAAGGAGATCGATTTTGGCCACATCGCGGAGCGGCTTCCTAAGACCATGACCCTCCATCCAGAGCCCAACCGCGCGCTCTTCGCGCTCCAGGGGCCGCAAGCCGCAACCGTGCTTTCACGATTGATTCCCGGCGTCGAGGCGCTCGGCTTCATGACGAGCGCGGTGTTCGGTCCCGTTTCAGTCTCGCGCTCGGGCTACACGGGAGAAGACGGTTTCGAAATTTCGGTCGAGGCTGACGCCGCCGAAGCCCTGGCCCGGCGAATCCTTTCAGAGCCCGAGGTCTTGCCGATCGGGCTTGGGGCGCGCGATACGTTGCGGCTCGAAGCGGGCCTTCCCCTTTATGGCCAGGACATGGACGAGACGGTGTCGCCGGTCGAGGCCGGGCTTTCCTTCTCGATCGGAAAGCGCCGCCGCTCGGAAGGCGGCTTCCTGGGCGCCGATCGTGTGTTGCGGGAACTGGCCGAAGGACCGAAGCGCCTAAGGGTCGGACTGAAACTTGAAGGCCGCGCTGCCGCCCGGCATGGCATGACGATTGCGGATGCAGCCGGAGAAGCCGTCGGCGAAGTAACAAGCGGGGCGTTTACGCCCTCGGCGGCGGCCTCGATTGCGATGGGCTGTGTCTCCGCGCCCTTGGGTAAGCCTGGCACGGAACTTGCCATTCATATTCGTCACGCCACCGTTCCGGCGCAAGTCACAAGTATGCCCTTCGTCCCACACCGTTACGTCCGCAAAGCATAGAAACCAAAGGTCAGACACCATGGCGCTTATCAAGTATACCGAGGATCACGAATATATCAGCGTCGAAGGCGACGTCGGGACTGTCGGCATCACGAGTTACGCCCAGGAGAAGCTTGGCGACGTGACCTTTGTCGAGCTTCCGGCGACGGGCGAAAAGGTCAAACAAGGCAGCCCGATCGCTGTTGTGGAGTCGGTCAAGGCGGCGAGCGACATCTACGCCCCGGTGAGCGGCGCTATCGCTGAGGTCAACGAGGCGCTGAACGATAAGCCCGAACTCATCAATCAGGATGCCGAGGGTGCAGCCTGGATCCTGAAAATCCAAATTTTCGATCCCGCAGAACTGGACAAACTCATGGATCGGGATGCCTACCTCGCTTACGCAAAGGCGGAGGGATGATGCGCTATCTTCCTCATACTGAAGCTGACCGGCGCGCCATGCTCGACGCAATCGGCGTCGCCGGCGTCGATGCCCTGTTCGCGGATGTGCCGGAGGCGAAACTGCAGCACGAGCTTCCGGATCTGCCGCTCCGGCAAAGCGAAATGGCCGTCGAGCGCGCACTTTCAGCCATGGCCGCGCGCAATATCCCGGCCGGTTCCGTGCCGTTCTTCGCGGGCTGCGGGGCTTACAAGCATCACGTCCCGGCGACGGTTGATTACGTGATCCAGCGCTCCGAGTTCATGACGGCCTACACGCCCTATCAGCCGGAGATCGCGCAGGGCACGCTGCAATATCTATTCGAGTTTCAGACGCAGGTTGCGGCGCTGACCGGCATGGAGATCGCGAACGCGTCGATGTATGACGGCTCGACGGCGGCGGCGGAAGCGGTGCTGATGGCGCATCGCCTTACCAAGCGCAAGAAGGCCGTGCTGTCGTGCGGCCTGCATCCGCATTACCGCGCCGTGATCGAGACCGTCTCTCATCATTCCGGCTTCCAGGTGGATGCAGCCACCGCAGACCCCGCACACTCGTTCGATGTGACCTGCGATGCGGAGACCTCCTGCATCGTGGTGCAGATGCCCGATATTTTCGGGCGCGTGAGCGATCTCTCCGCGCTTGCGGCAAAGGCGCATGAATGCGGGGCCTTGCTGGTCGTCGCCGTGACCGAGGCTGTCTCGTTCGGCGCGCTGAAATCGCCGGGCGCGATGGGCGCCGATATCGTCGTGGCTGAGGGCCAATCCATCGGCAACGGCCTGAATTTCGGCGGGCCTTACCTCGGCCTTTTCGCCACCCGCCAGAAATTCGTGCGCCAGATGCCCGGGCGGCTTTGCGGGCAGACGCTGGACCGCGACGGGCGGCGCGGCTTCGTGCTGACGCTGTCCACGCGCGAGCAGCATATCCGCCGCGAGAAGGCGACGAGCAATATTTGCACCAATTCGGGCCTATGCGCGCTGGCGTTCACGGCGCATCTGACGCTGCTGGGCGAGGCGGGCCTGCGCAAGCTCGCAAGCCTGAACCATGCCAGCGCCGTGACCTTGGCGGACGCGCTGGCCCAGGTGCCCGGCGTCGAGGTGAT
>Ga0074046_10001010_pt1 | contig 26096 bp, 30 predicted proteins | sample BogForMeECP23OM3_FD_94441 | JGI IMG/M metagenome (GOLD analysis project Ga0074046, IMG submission 94441) | Bog forest soil microbial communities from Calvert Island, British Columbia, Canada - Bog Forest MetaG ECP23OM3 | ecosystem: Environmental > Terrestrial > Soil > Wetlands ...
CCCCACACGCGCTCGAAGATTTCCTCGCGCGTCACGAGCTGCCCGCGCCGGTCGGCAAGAATGAAGAGCACGTCCAGTGGAATGCGCTCCAACTGCACCGGACGGCCCTTGCGGCGGAGCTGGTAGGCACTGCGGTCAAGCTCAAATTCCGCAAAACGGCAGATGTCTGAAGCCATCCGAACCCCCGTTGAGACGGGCCAATTATAGTCGCGTTTGGGCGTTAGGGGCTAACTGCGTTTCCTACACAAAAGATGAAGGAAATCTAAATCCGTTCTCCATTGTTGGCGCGCTCGAATCCGCCGAAGATCCACGCGAGAACGATTCGTCAGGGCCGAACGAGGGGAAACGAAAGCGACCGAACAGAGAAAAGTGTCGGGACAAGACCGAATCAACCGAACGCTGAAGGGGAGGTATACATGAAAAACTCGATTCTGAAACAGTGGCTTCGTCAGAGCGGAGCAAGGAGGATTCGATGAAAACCAGGATTTTGGGCCTTTTAGGCGGGATCGCGCTGCTGCTCTCAGCCGGTTCGGTTTACGCGGGTGGAAAGCCGAAACCGGTCAACGTTTCCGGGACCTACGGTTGCTCGTGGCTTACTTCCACGATCGCATTCGACGGAGTCAACTATGCGTCCTACAATACCTGCACAGGCCACGACAATTTTGGAAACTACAACGGTCAAAAAATCGCGGCTTACTTAGCGATTGACCCAAGCACCGGAGTACCAATAACCGGACCACCATGTACCGCGCCGGACAAGACGGCGGGCGAATCGCTCGTGCTGGAGTTTGCTGAATTTGTGAACACCTACAACTTCAAACCCGACCAGATCTGGGGTTATTCCCTCACTGGCAGCCTCTGCGCAAGCAACACCACCGGTTCTAATGACGCAAGCACCGAGTTCACGATCCTTGGCGGTGCCGGGCGCTTTATGGGAGCGACAGGCACCGTCACCCAAAATGAACCGGACGTTATTGGTTTCCTCTATTATTTCAATCAACCGTTTCCCCCGTATAATTTGTCTTACGGGTCTTACGTGGGCACAGGAGCATTCGGCCAAACTACGGGCGCCACAACCGGAACGATCACACCATAGTAAGCAGGCTAGATTAACCATCCGAGAGGGGCCGGTTCGCAGCCGGCGCGCCGAACAGCGCGAAGATGCCGTCGCCGGTCGATTGCACGATGTACCCGTCGTAGCGGTGAACCGCATCCATCATGAGTTTCAGGGCCGGATCGATTACGGAACGTGCTTTTTCGGGGTCGAGATCCTCCATCATCTCAGTGGAGCCCTTGATATCGGCGAACAGCGCCGTGACCGTCTTGCGCTCGCCGTCGAGCGCTTCCGGTGAGCTGCTTTCTGCCGCGACGCGCACGCCTCGGGCTAAGCCCGGCCACGACGAAGTTGTGGCTGCTGCGCCGGCACCATTTGTCAGTGGAGCGCCACACTTGCCGCAGAAGTCGGATGTCGGAGGGTTTTCCGCCTTACATTTTGCGCACTGTTTTGCGAGCGCATTCCCGCACTTCGCGCAGAAGTTGTTGGTCGACGGATTGTTCGTCCCGCATTTTGAGCAACGCATTGAACTACTCGGAAACCGCGAGATTGGCCTTTTCTATATCACCCGCTTCGGAGAGAGAAACTTCGCACCGTCAATTCTCCAGTCCCACTTTTTTCAGCAACGCAATGAAGCGCGGATCGGAGCGCAGCGGGTCCCAGTCACTAAACACCTTGAGAGGGGCCAAGCACCCGCTACGTTCGTGGTACGCCTTTTCGAGAAGGTCCAGTGCGGTATTGTTCTCGCCGAGTGCGATATAAACCAATGCCGGCTCACACGGCGGAACATACGTCTGCGCTGGTAGAAGATTGAGCCGCTCGATAGCTTTGCGCGCCTGCTCTCGATTTCCCAACCTCGCGTACTCGACTCCGAGGAGGGCTATGGGCACGGGACCGGGTTCAATAGCGACGCCCTTTTCAAACGCTTTCAAGGCCTGGCCGTGATTTCCCATCCGGTCGTAACTCCAGCCGAGACAATAGCTGTAGGCGGGCCAGAAGTTGGAATCGATCTCCACCGCCTTGCGGCATTGCTCCAAAGCCTTTGGATAATCTCCTCGAACCTCGCGCAACATACCCATAGAGACGTAGTTAATCGGAACCAGCGGATCGAGCTGCTGCGCGAGTTTCAGTTCCCGCTCGGCTTCGTCGAATCGCGCTTGCAAGAAAAGCATGAATCCGTACCCACCATGGGTGTCGGCGTTTGAGGGCTCCAGCTCGATTGCACGACGATGCTCTTTCTCGGACGCAACCCAATCGTAATCGTAGTCCCAGTGGATTGTGCCAAGCAGCGAATGCGCCAGGGCATTCGCGTCATCGAGCCGCAGCGCCGTTTCGACGAGCTCTTTCGCCTTGGGCATCGCTTCCTGGTTTGAAACGACAAGGTCCGCGGCAACAACGTACACAGCGGCTAATGCCGCATAGCCTCCCGCAAAGTTGGGATCGATTTTGATCGCCTGTTCGAAATATTCTCTGGCTTTTTGAAATCCCTCGCCCGTTTCCTTTAGCAGAAAGTATCGGCCCTTGAGGATTGCCTCGAGAGCTTCGGGGTTGACTGGACGAGGTTTGGTCAAGCGCGCCTGCTCGTTCGGCGTCAACTCAACATCGATCTGCCGGGCTATCGTCGATGCGACCTCGTCTTGCAACGTCAGCACGTCGCGGGTGTCGCGCTCATAGCTTTCCGCCCACAGATGTTTGTCGGAGGGCGCATCGATCAGCTGCGCGGTGATTCGCACCTTGTCGCCGACCCGCAGGACCGAGCCTTCGACGATCGTATTCACGCCGAGCGCCTTTGCGATTGCGGGCAATTGCTCGCGATGCTCTCCCTTGAATTTCATCACCGAGGTCCGCGAGATCACTCTGAGCCCGCTGATCTTTGCGAGATCTGTGATCAGCTCGTCGGTCATGCCGTCGGCGAAATACTCCTGCGCCGGATCGCCCGAGAGATTCTCGAGCGGCAGCACTGCTATGGAACGCATCGCCGGCGCGCGCGCGCCGACAGGCGACCAGCCGAAACCCGGACCCATCGATTTCCAGGCCGAGATAACTGCCATGAGCAGGACGATCAGGATCGCGCCGGCGCCCATCACGAGTCTGCGACGACTCGATTGACCTGTCTCTGCTGCTGACCCGAGCGACGAGCGAGGCTGGCCGCTCGCGTCTGCCGCCGTCAAAGCGTAGGTGCGAATCGGCCGCGCCACATTCTTGAGATGCTTCTCGCCTAGATCCTTTACGTGGAACTCGGGCTTGTTGCGGATCTCCTCATAGACGCGTTCCGAGATACAGCAGCCGCCGGGAGGGGCCAGCTCGTGAATCCGCGATGCGATATTCACTCCGTCGCCGAGCACGGTCTTGTCGGTGAAAACCACGTCGCCGACGTGAATCCCGATACGCAAGCGCAGCTCCGGATCTTCCACCAGCGTCGCCTGCAACTCGCGTGCGCAATTGACCGCATCCACTGCGCTGTGAAAGCTCGACAAGGTGCCGTCGCCGATTTCGCCGATCAATCGGCCGTTGAACCGCGGCAGCACCTCGCGCAGATGCTCACGATGCTCGCGCACCGCACGCAAACCCTCACGCTCGTCGCGGCCCATGATCGCGGTGTAGCCGACGATATCGCTGAACATGATCGCCGCCAGCTCGCGGGTAGGATTTGCCGCCAGGGTATCGGACGAACTCGTCACCGAAACCTCCCCTTCGATAGCATCGGTCTTACAGGGACGGCCCGGATTCTACTCCGGCGCCTGCCGCAGCGCGAAGCTCGTTCGGGGACGAGGTCTCAGGTTGCGGCAGCAGGTCTCGCCAGCTCAGGGCGGCTGGTACGCGTAGGCTTTTACGTGCGAGAGTTGAACATCTCCAGTACCCAATCAGCCGGATTGCGAGAAACTATGCTGGAGCCTGACTTCGATCCCCTCCCGCCGGCCGTCCAGATCGGGCGCTGCGGTTACCCGGCGCCCCGCCGCGCATCGCGATGCAGCCGGCCGGCCGCTTCGTCAAATCGAACTCTGTGATCGGCATGCCGAAGCCGTGGTTGCTCGGGAACGCAAGCGCGGCTTCGAGATATTCGACCGCCGCGATTGGCGCTACCAGAGCGCCTCGGGCTCGCGATGCGCGCGGTATTCTGGGTGCCGGATAAGATCGGGGCGACGACGCCCGGGGCGCTGCGCCTATGGGCGAGGCGCGCGGTGCGACGCCCCGCGCCCTTCGCGCACAGCCGCCTCGTCGCGGCCCCGTGTGCAGCGGGGCGGAGCCAGTGCGGATCAAGCCCGGACGGCGCGCCCACGCGGCGGCGGCAGCGCGGCGGGGATTCATCGACATTGAGTTAATCAGACTGCCGCGCCCCAACGACAACTTCCGGCGACCAACACTCGCTGCGCTTGCGAACCACCCGGCGTAGCGCTTTGATGTCTGCGTGGATGACCTGGGCCGTCGCGAGAAAAGGAATCTGGCAGGCGCCGCCATCGTGGTTTTCGCGCTGGGATGCGCTTCTGTCCTCTTTATGGCCCTAATGGTCGGCGGCACCGGGCCCGCGTTTCAGGTCGGCATCGCTATCGTCACGCTTTTCACATTTGGAAGTGTGTGCGGTATCGCCTACCTCGTGTTCGTTTTGGTCTCCAAAAGAAGATGGAACCTGGCAATCGCCTTGCTCGCCGTGTTCGCGTTGGTGTGCGCCTCGGCCTTCTACTGGGGCTTCGGTGGAGCGCACCAGCAACGGACGAGGGCGCACGTTGGATATCCGTGATGGTCGCGCGGCGGGGGTCATAGCGGACGATGAAGCCAGAGGATTTACTTTTGGTGGTGCTGCTCGAAGCGGCCGAGTTCGCGTGGCAGCATCTAAGCCGCCCGCGATCGAGCAGCGCGGCCTTCAGTGCGACACCCGGCGGGTGCAGGCCAGAAGGGGCGGCCCCGCTTGTGGGTAACTGGTCCCAACAATGAGTTAAGGTGAGAGAGCATGTCCGCAGCTGCATCTACTCTTATGATATCTACCCCGCCGACATGGTTCGAATGGTTAACAGTCGCCGCCATAATCGTCGGTCCGATGCTGGCGCTGTTCGCACAGCGGTTGCTTGATTATCTTCGCGAAAAGAAACAACGCAGAGTACAGCTGTTTATGGCCCTAATGACTACTCGGGCGACGCCGCTCAACCCGGATCACGTCAATGCGCTGAACTCCATCGACGTCGTGTTCAGTAGAAAGCAAGACGAGAAAATCCGTGCAGCTTGGGAAACCGTACGCAAGTACCTCGAAAATCCCTCTGTCCCTAACTGGGAAACAAAAGTCAGCGATCTCAAAGCCGACCTGTACAGGGAAATCGCCGTTCGGGTGGGATACGGCGATTTTACCGCCCAGTACCTGAAGTACGAAATCTACCTACCAAAGTACTACAGCGACATGGAAGGCGACCAACTTAAGATTCGCCAAGCGCTGACAAGCGCGTTGACGGGCGATGGCCTCAAGATCATCCCCGGGAACGTCGCAAAAGTGAGTCCGCCAGCGGAAACATCCGCTCAGGGTTCTCAGGTACCATCCGAGGCAAACGCCGAATTCACAGGCCTCGGCGCGAAGCCGCGCCCCTAGGCCGGCGGCACCGGCGCGTCGGCCGGGATAACCTTGCCCTTGCGCAGCGCCTTGCGCGCCGCCTTGGCCTCGCGTTTCGCGCGCTGGCGCTCTTCGCGACGCCGCTTGTTCATCTTCGCTTCCGTGTTCATGCGATCAGTATATCCCGAATCTCGTCGGCGCTCAGCCGTCCGCGCCCGAGCAGCGCCCGCGCGACCTCGGAAACCTGACACCAGCGCGCGACCATGAGCGCGTCGGCCTCGGCGACGAGCCGCACCACACGGTCGGGGCCGACCAGCGCGATGGCGCGCTCGAAATCGGGCGCTGAATTCTCCCGCTGGGTAGCGCGCGGGTCGAAGCGCCGCTCGGCACAGAACCCCGCTACCAAGAACCTCGCGACATGATCGTCGGCGTAGGGGCCGGGGCGTCGGTTGCGGCGACGGTCGAGTTGTACTTCGCGCAATTCGAGGTCGGCGTAACTGATCCCGAGGCCCAGCGCCTCGGCGGCGATTATGTGACCGCCTTCGTGAATTGCAATTCTGGGCAGGGTCACCATGCCTTGCGCCTGTTCAAGCTGCCGTAGCGCCTAGGATCGCCGCCGCGCGCGCTCAGTGGCAACCCGTTCGCGCCACCGCGAACGAAAAAAGTCGCGTCGCCCATGCTGTCGTCGATCGCGTCCTGAGCGTCGCACGAATCTCCCGACGACGACGGGCGGCCGTCGAATCTCGATCGCACCAAGTCGTGCCGCAGCGGCATGTACCTGAAAGGTACGTACGCATTTTCTCTCAAATAACCGAGCGCCTGTGACAAGGCGTCAACCTGATCATCGTGCGGCGCCGCCGGGAACGATGTCACCTCGTCGAGGAAGTCACGCAGCCAACCTGCCTGATCGGGTAAGAATACGCGGCCCGACTCGACCAGCGGACTAACGGCGTGCGCCCGCGCGACCTTGTCGCCGAGGGGTCTCACGGGAAGCAGCGGCAGGCGCGTCTCGTTGCGCAACATCTGAATAAGCGACTGGCCGCTGGCGGCGTCCTCGATCAGGACGTGGTTCGGACTCCAGCGCTCCCCCAGCGCGACCGCCCTGCGCATCAAGTCACCGAACTCCATGCGCTCGCGGCACTGATCAATCAGCGCGTAGCCCGCTTTCATCTGGCCCCAAATCTGGATCACTGAATAGTCGTTCGATTCGCCGGCCTTGAACGCAGTATCAATCGATACGATCCGCTGCGCGCACTCGGGCGGCGCGCTCGCGGGAAACGAAAGAAACCAGTCGCACTTGAAAACGGCGCCTTCTTCCGGCGCGGGTCTTTGTTGATATTGTGACAGCCATGCTGCTGAGCCGATCGCACTTCGGATGCGTTCGAGCACGACCGACGGGAACTTTGCGGGCCATAACGCTTCGCCCTCGGCGCGTCCCAGGGGATCATCCGTCTCTGCGATCGCGGGCAACGATACGACCCGCCAGCCTTCGGTCCCATGCTCTCGAAGTAACCAGCCGGCCAGATCATCTTGGTGCCATCTCGTCTGTATGAGCACGATCGCGCCGCCCGACTGCAGGCGCGTGTAAGCCACACTTTCGTACCATTGCTGAAGGCTTCGACGCTCGGCCGCGCTATACGCTTGCTCGCGACTCTTGATCGGATCATCGATCAACAACAGGTCAGCGCCGCGGCCCATAATTGGACCGCCCGCGCCGACGGCGTAGTAATTGCCACCGCCCGACAGGCCGAACCTGTGAACCGCGTTGCTGTCGTCGGCGATGATCGAGCTCGGAAAAACCGCGCGGTGCAGCGGGTCGGCGACGAACCCGCGCACGCGGCGGCCGAAGTCGCTCGCCAATTCCTGACCGTACGAGCTTGCGATGACCGAACGGTCGGGATTGCGCCCAATGTACCACGCAGGAAACAACGTCGACGCTAACAATGACTTTCCGTGTCGCGGCGGCATGAAGATCATCAGCCGATCGACTTCGCCGCGCTCGACGCGCTCGAGCTCCTCGACGATCAGGCGATGATGTGCCGCCAGCTCGAACGGCGGCCACATGAGCGCACTGTAAATCGCTAGGTCAGTCTGCGCGCTCGCGATCGCTTCCAAGGTCGTCTGTATCATCCGGTTCACCATTCGTTTCAGTTACCGGCGCATCGTCACCGTCGCCGTTACCACGCCGCGCGCGCAGGATTCGATCGACTCTTTTGAGATCGATCCTATCGAGCGCGGCACCCGTGCTGTTGGCCTGCATGGCCGCGCGATCGCGCGGGCTGAGTCCCAATCTGCCGGCGAGGTCGGCTTCGACTCGGATCAGGCTGCGGAATTCGGTCAGCAAATAATGTGGTTGACCGTTCGAGCGCGTAATGCCTTCGGCGCGAATCTTTGCAAAGCATTCATCCGCTAAGAGTTTTACTTGGCAAAACGCGCTGACCATGTCGCGGTCGGCGACCGTCAACCAGGGAAAAGCTTTTATAACGCGTCGCGCCAGTCGCCGTGTGCGCTCATCACGAACGCGAAGACCCTTCGGGCTGCGCGCGTAAAGTGTCAATCTGCGGCCACCGTCGCGATCCGGATCCTCGCGCGTTAAAAACGGGGTCTTGTCAGATCCGCCGTTGGTCCCGCTGGTATTATCATCTTCCGGTTTCATTCGGAGCGCTGTAATCGTCGGCGACGGCGGCATCGGCTCCGCCGTTCTGTTGCATCGCGACGCGGCGACGATCGGCGGCCGTGATGTTCAGCAGTAGGCCGGAGGTCGATGGGTGTTCAGCGTTCCGGCTATGGAAGGCCACGCCGCCGTCGTAGTGGAGGTAGTCGTCCTCGTTCAGCCGACCGGCATCAAGAGCGCGCAGCGCGCGGTCAGCGGCCGCGGACAGGAGTACATTCGTACTGAGGCTCAATCCGCGCGCCATGCGCGCGATCTGGCGGTACGTCGATTCGACCTGATCATTGAGCGCCGGGCGCTCGGCCTGGGCGCCCCTGCTCCTAGCGAAATCCTCAACGGAAATTCCGAGGGTTTCTGCAATTTTCTTTTCAGTCGAGGTCAGCATGAGCGTTCAACCTCCACGTTTTTCATCGTTCGGGAATCGGCGGAAACGAGCTCAAGAACTTCTCACGACAATGCGGGTCAACCGGCGCATTATTTTCCCGCAGCATTTGGCGGCTTACGCGCCGTCCGGTCGAGGTGGTCGCGCCGCGAGCGTCAAAGCTTGCGAGCGCCTCGCCCGAGTGCATCAACTCGATCGTGAGAAATTCCGTCTCGATGACGCTCCAACTCGCGGCCACGAGCTGGCGCCGGGTCATGTCGGGCAAATCGTTGACGTTGAGCGGCACGCTCGGAACCGCCTTGGGCGCCGAAAGCCGGTTGATGGTATAGGCGAAGCCGATAAGCCGGCGGTCGACATCTGCGAGATTCCCGTGCTTCAAAGATTCGATTGCTCCGTTGGTGAACTCCAGCAGCGCGGCCACCGCTTCGGACTCGCGGCCCCGCGCAACCATCTCAGAGAAACGGCCAATCGCTGCGCGAATCTGGGCCGTGCGTTCGTCGACTAATGCGCGGGCCTTGCGCGCCGCAGCCGTGTCCACGCCGCGCACTTCGCGGTGGCTGACGAGGATCTCGCGGGTCAGGCGCTGGAGCACTCCGTTGGCAAGGAAGAGACGATCGAGGCGGTCCAGTGCAGCGGTAATCGCTGCGTTCAAATTCGAGCGTTCAGCATCGTGGTTGTCGGAATCACTGGACATAAAATCAAAACCTCCCTCGCGCGTTTGGCTTGTTCAGCCGAGAGTCCGCGGTTTCGTTCGCGAGCACCACGATTGTCGCGCCGGTCGCCGTCGCAATGTTGTTATTCATAGCGGTCGTTCTGAAACCTCCTCTTTATCATACAATGGGTCTTGAGACGCTAAAAGATCGCTAGGCATCACGAATCGCCGGTCGACAGGTTGATCAGCGGGGCCGAACGCGATGTTCGCGGGCAACTCGCTCGCGTTCAGAGCGAGATCGTCGTCGTCACCGTCGCCTTCGACCGTCTAACATTCCTGATCGTCTCTTCTTCGGTTCACAACTGACGACCTGCCGGCGGCCGAAGCGCGCGAGTTTTTCATCGAAGCTAGTGGACATTTTGACTCTGCTTCGAATGTTGATTCATGATGCGACCTATCTCGGCGCCGCTCAGCGTCTTGCGCTCCAACAGCGCCTCGGCGATGGCCGTGATCGCGCTCCAGTTTTCGACCACCAGTGCTCGGGTCTCGCGCCGAAGGCGCCGGATCAGACGTGGCTTTTCCTTTGGCCCATCCCTCCTTGGTCGGTCGGGACCTAGCGAATCGTACCGCCGATGAATCCGGTTATATTTCTCAGCCTGAAGGCGCAGTATTGCACCGATCTCATTGCCGAATTCGTCGTCGAAATCTTCTTCGAACACCGCGGCGTAATTCGTACCGTTGGGCGGGCGGCGACCCAAGATATGATCGACAGCGAAGGCAATGTTCGTCCGGTCAAGTGCATCGGACCCACGAGGAGGCTCACGACGCAAGAGGTAGCGCTCCGCGATCCTGCCAGCCAGATCAACACGGGCGCGCGCTTCATCGAAAGGCCGAGTGCGAGCAACGACACTGCGCGCCCGAGCCTTGGTGCGGCCACTGCGTGGTCGGAACACAGCGCACCCAAGGAGGTCGCCGCCGCGTGGCCGCAGCGTGATGTACCTGACCGAGATGCCGCCCAACAATGCGACGACGGCGTGCGCGGCGTCGTGAATGGCGACAGCGCGATCCGATGGTTTCGGGTTCATATCTGGACAACCGATCCTTCCTTGAGAACCCGAAACCGCCCTTCGCGGGTAGTAACAACTACGTCCGGGTCGCAGTTGCAGGACCACTGGCTGGTTAGCAGCCGACACCAATCGTCGTGCGCGATCTGGGGTATCGACACTTCACCTTTCGGGAAAAGTTCGGGGTTTCGCCAAAAGGCTAAAGCTAATCGCTTCGTGTATTCGGAGATCTCAGTTTCCATCGTGGTCTCTCCTTTTCAGCCGGCTGCGGTCGCGGGCGGCGCGATCAGGCGCGCGAGCAGGTTGGCGAAGAGCCGCGCCTGCTGCACGCGGGAAAGTGCGTCGAGGTCAATGGTCATCGCCGGTCCGCCCTTCGGGATCTCCTTTTTCGCCGCGCGGGCTTTCGCGCGGGTCGCAGTCGTTTCGGAATTGGCTCCACCCATTCGTTATTGTCACGATCCCAGTTCCAACCCTCCTTAAGCCTTTATTCGCAGAGGGCGTGGTACTACCCGGGCGTCCCGAATGTTGAAAACCCCCTTGGAGTCGATGCGGTCGGCATTGCGACAGAATTCGACGTAGCACTTCTCTTGATCCGTGCCGGCGTCCACCGTGATGGTCACGATACTGATTCCGTCTTTCCTGTTAGCAAGATCGATCCTCACGTCGGCCCACTGCACCGGCCCGCCGTTCACCCGGACCCGGCATTTGCGGTGTACGGTACGCATGACGCTCCTTAGCGGGGATGCAGCGCGCTCCTTGGTGCGCTGTTTTGTAAGGCGGTCCTTGGCCGGAGTGATCGTCGCGCTCGGCCCGACGACGCGCGGCGGGCGTAGGAAGCCGACGGGCTTGTCATTGCTCGCGCTCTCCGGCCGGTATGTATCGGATTCTAAATTGTAAAGGCCCGCGCGCGGTGGAAGCGGGCGGTAAAACGGGCGCCAAAAGGGGTTGCTTTCGTCGTTGCGCACCAAGTGATCACCCTGTTTATTGAAAAGCGGCAGGTTGGTGCGTCCCTCGATTGGCAACGCGACGTACGCGGGCGCCGAGGACACTTCGACACCTGATGTGCGGATGGCCTTGAGTATTGCCACCTTCTCCGGCAGCCGAATCCAGCCGCCGGGCAGCACTTTGATCTTGACGCCGATGCTGCGCAGGTCGGTGATCAACGCGGCCATGGCTGTTGCCTTGGCTGCCTTGGTTGCTAACATGCCTTCGCGCGTAAACAGCCTCAGCGGCTTGTCGGCGCGCTGCGGGCGGGGGAAGCCACCGACCTTCGGCGGCGATGGTGCATTGGCGGCTGCCGGTCGTTTTGGTTTCGTTGTTTTCATTATCGCGATCTCCTTTTGGCCGAGCGGGCGGCGCGGGTTGCGGTCGTTGAAAGACCACGTTCATTTTCCTATCGACGAGTGGATGGCCCGCGCCCGATCTTCGGATGGCTGTCTTCGCGATCATCCGCACTGCCTTCGGCCTTCTTCGCGCGGACGGAATCAATGTCCGTAACCACAGAGCGCCTTTTGGGCGGCTGCGGCGGCATCTTGAATAACTGCTCTCTGATGTGGGCGGCTCGCTCGGCGTGATCATAGTTTCGCCAGTGATCAACATCGGCGATGGCCCACGGGCGCATCGGGTGCTCGACAGACTTCTCCGTTTCGTCATCGGAGGGCTTACAGCCAGCGTAGTTAAGGCCGGCATCGCGACGTGCGCGCACCTTAACCACTTTCGGATGCCAGAAGGCTCCCGCGAGCGACAAGCTGGTGATCAGAGACGATTCCTGGATGCGGTGCGTCGGATGGCGTTTTTCATAAAGCTCGACCAGATACTCAATCGGAACCAAATCCGAAGTCATTTCCTCGCCGCAGATGAGCCGGGGGTTGTCCATGATGTCGCGGGCATAGCGATCAGTAAGGGAGCGGTTGTGTTCGGCGGTGATTTCCTTGCCCAAGGTATGCGGCGCCTCCGCATGCGGGTTGAACTTGCTGCAATCGACCTCGAACTTAAGGTAGTAGTGCAGCGCGGCCCTGCCTTCCGGACTTTTCGCCCAGGCCGAAATCTGGTCCCCCAACTTAACGTCCAGTTTGTCAGCATGAGTTATATGGTGGATGAAATAGCGCCGGTCGTCGTTGTTTATGTAGACAGCCTTCGGGTTGTTCGATGTGAACATGTAATTGACGTGGTCGGTGACGTTATATTGTCTGATGAATTTCTCGTTGACTTCGGCCGTGGTCCGCGTGATCAGGTTTTTCAGCTTGTTGGCGTCGGCGCGGCTGTCGCTCGACACGACCTCATTGGCAAGAACGAACTGGATGCCCTTCATGTAGGGATTAAAGCTCGCCGTCAGTTGCGCTTCGCCAATCTCAGTCCAATTGCTGTCGCCAAGCACGTGGCCGAAGCATTCACCACTGAGCGATTTGCCACAGCCCTGTCGGCCAACCAAAACCACCGCCGTAAATAATTTCGTGCCCGGATATTGAACTTGGTACGCGATCCACTGTTCGTACCACTCGCGGTCCTTCGCCGGTGCGCCGCGGAACAAGTGGTCGAGCAGGCGGTTCCAAAGAGAGACGTCGCCCTTGTCGGGTGGCGCGCCCCAGCCCGACCAAAGGTTCAGCCGGCCATTGTTCAGCACGTCTGGTTCGCCGGGCGCATATTCCAACCCAGCCAGCTCCCGACGAAACTGCCATTTCCACCACGCAGTGCCGCAAGTGGTCGCGCCAAGCGCCTTGGCGGCCATCCGATCGAACGGCCAGTTGGCAACCTCGGCGAAGAGTTCACGCTGAGACAGAATCTTGCCGTCGTGGAATCGGTAGGCGGTGCCGGGCGGATCATGCAGATACGCGAACGCGTCGTTGACCCGCCACAGGGCGATCGTGTTCTCAAAATCATCCCGGGAAAGTTCCCACAGCGGATTAAGGTCGCCGCCAGTAGCGACCAAGAAATCGTCCAGTCCTATTTTCATAGACCCTCCAATGTTTCGGGCAGTGTGATGCGGAACGGCTTCCCGCCGCGCCGGATGATCTCGCCGGCGAGCGCGGTCAGCGCCATGTCTACGTTCTGATTGTTCGCGATGTCGGAGTCGAAGATGAGCGCGACCTCGCGCTGTTCGAAGTTGATCAGCTTGAGGTCAAGGATCGGGTTGCGGCCTTTAGCAACCCAGTTCCATACACCGCTAATGCCAATGGTGGGGAGGCCGCACTTGGTCGCCTTGGCCGCCTTCTTCTCGCCCTCGGTAATGGCGATACGGACCTTCGGGTCCTTGAGAATCGCCTCCCACGACAACTGGCGATGGAGTGGCGGGAAATACAGACGGTTCCCTTTTCCGGACACCGAATGATATTTCGGGAACTTGGCCGCGACCCAGTCTTCCAGTTTTTCTGGTGGAACTATGTACTTGTACCGCGTGAAGTCGGTGGCCTTGCCGCGCAGGTCGAAGTAGGGAAGCGCGTAGCCTCCACAGGGCTTCCCACCCAGTGCGCGCATCTCGTCGACGCTGACCTCACGGATCCGCAGCTTGCGGGCGTCGTGCCGGGTGAGTCCGCTGTTGGCGAGGTCGGCCAGCGTAACGGGCTGCAGACGGCCCAGTCGGATTCCCTTCGAGAATGGATCGATCATTTTCGAACTCTCTCCTTACGCCGCACGGCGTAGCGCCAAGATTGCGGTGGTGGAGGGAGAAAAATCCGGACACTACGGACACCCATTTGGCACCCTCCGGTGAAATAATTTTTAATTTTGTTCACCCTATCGATTTTAGGTGTCCGTAGTGTCCGGATGGGTGACAGCCGGGTGCGACGCCGTTGCCGTTGATCGCGGTCATCATCAACTGCGCGGTGAGCACGCTCTGTCGCGCGGCGACCCGCGCCGAGATCTTCACTAAGACGTCCGGCGATCGGTTGGCCGCGCTGCCTGGCTCGGCCGCAAGTTCATCCAGTGATGGCGGTGCCGCGCTCACGATCGCCTCGGTGCCGCATCACGGCGCATCCGCTTGGACGGCCTTCAGCCCGCCTCATCAAAGCCGCGCTCAAATTCACCCCCCCTGGGATCAGCCCACCCGCGCGGCGTCCGCGAGATATTGATCGAATGCATCGCGCGAAATCAGGACTCGCCGCCCGACCCTCAGAGTCGGCAGTCGCTTTCGCTGGATTTCGAGGCGGATGAACGCCGGCGAGACGCCGATTAGTTCCGCGACCTCAACTATACCGAAGGCTCGGCGGCTATCGCGAAAGCCGTTATCTTCGTTGCGGTTCATGACGTTTCGTGCCATACTTTTCAGCACCTCTCGGTGGGATCAAACGGGAACCTATGGGACCATTTCGCCAGCAATGGTCAGCTTAATCAAGCCGCAGAACTCCAACTATGTCTCAGCGCTCTCCGATAAGAAAACGTTACTCAGGTCTGGTCTCCTTGTGTGACCTGGCGCGTCTTATCTTTGAGGAGACTGACGTTGTGACTAAGCGCGGCGGGTCCCTTCGCCTCGCGCGCGGCGGTCTGCTCTACGAACGCAGCGACGCGTCAGCGGTTAAGATCAAGACCGGCCGGAAAGTTTGGCGCTGGCCCGATCCAATTGACGCTGACGAGCGTGCGTCAGTTCTAAAGGCGTTCGCCGAGCGCCTACGCAACCGCTTTCCGCCTGGGAGCGGCAGCAACGCCATTGCCACAATCACGCTCTCCACCGGCACTTTCGATTTCGACACCGTCGAGCGCGCGTTTATGGCGTCTGGTTGGGTCTGCGTAATTCTCGGGTCGCTAGCGAAACTCGACCATCAAACTACCCAGCCCAATTTTCGTGGCGGTGATTTGCCGCTTCTATGGAATGTTTTCGATCTCCATCGGATTGCGCACTTGAACCGAATCGCTCAGGCCGATGGAGATGAGTGGTCGGTGCTCGGCTCTTACAGTGGCCGCCGCCTGATTCGTATCAGCGAAGGTGAAATCGTTCATGGGCGACGGCAGTGGATTCTTGGTCCGGCAGTGGATTTTTTTCATGACATCTTCCTCCCGTCGCTCTATGGCTGCGACATGGCGCGCATCCGGGAATGCCCGATCTGTTCGAGACCCTTCTTCGCGCTAAGGGTCGATGCCGGTGCCTGCTCGCCCCTTTGTCTCAACGCGCATCGTCAGCGCGAGGGCCGGCGCCGCTGGAAGGAAAGCGGCGGGGTCTATGAGAAGCATCGTAAAAGAAATCGTTTGGCGAAGAAGACGGCCGCCGCTCGGCGGGGCCGATAGGGTAAATGAAGAACCGTGGCCGCGCGGAGGTAGCATTAGATGGCCAGAGTATTTGAACGAGAGAAAAGCTGGTGGATCGATTTCAAGGACCAGGCGGGCATCCGCCACCGGCGCAAGGTCGGCCCGAGCAAGCGGATTGCGAAGGAGGTGCTCGACGGGCTGCTCGGCAACGTCGCGCGCCGCGTTCACCTTGGCGTCATCGAGGACTCGAAGATCTCGTTTGGGGAGTTCGCGGCAATCTGGCTCGAACGGGTCAAGCCGGCGCTCAGGCCCCGCACCCGCGAGCGATGGGCCGGCATCATCGAGCAGCATCTCAAGCCGTCGTTCCGCGGCTCGCTACGCGCGGTCGCTGCCCCCGACGCGGAGGCCTACGTTGCTCGGCGCATCGAGCAGGGCGCGCAGGCCGCGACGATCAACCGCGAGATGACCGTGCTCAAGAACATGATGCGTCGCGCTGTCGAGTGGGAGTACCGCGCCCGCAATCCGTTTCTGGATGCGCAAGGCCGGCCGCTGGCGGGATTGCGCGCGCTCAAGGAACCGCCCGGGCGGACCAGGTTCCTCAGCGTCGAGGAGATCGAGCGGCTGCTTTCGGCCTGCGAGGCTTCGGAATCTTCCTATCTTAGACCGTTCGTGATGGTGTCCATAAATAGCGGCATGCGGCGAAACGAGGTGTTATCGCTCAGCCGCCAATCGGTGGACTTCACCAATTCGGTCGCGACCTTGACCGACACCAAAAACGGCGAAGCCCGGCACGTTTATCTCAACCGCGCCGCGGTCGACGCGTTGAAATCGTTGCCGTCGCGCCTCGATGGCCGGATGTTCCCTATGGGCCCAAATCAGACCACGATGCTCTTCGTCCGCGCCGCAAGGCGCGCAGGGCTGGAGAACGTGAGGCTCCACGATCTGCGCCACACGTTCGCCAAGCTACCAGGCGATGTCCGGGGTTGCGGCGCGCGGCCTGCAATCGCTCCTGGGCCACAAGGACGCGCGCATGACGATGCGCTACTCGCATCTCTCGGACGCGTACCTCAGGGCCGCGGTAAACGGCGTCGTGCTCGGAGATCCGAACACGACTCCGGCTGCGGCGAACGGTGCCGCGAGCTGAGTGCCGAATCCGACTTCCAAACCGAAAAAATATGGCACCCATTTGGCACCGGATCACCACGCTGAGAATCAGGGTCGCGTAAGTCTTTGATTTTGTTGGTGATCCCAGCGGGAGTCGAACCCGCGTTCCCGACGTGAGAGGCCGGTGTCCTAACCACTAGACGATGGGACCATCGTCGCGCGCTTTGGCGGCGCGCATGCAAATCAGTTGGCTGAGGAGGTAGGACTCGAACCTACAATCGCCTGATCCAGAGTCAGGTGCCTTACCAATTTGGCCACTCCTCAGCGCAGCCCTGAAATATAACCAACGGCCATGACGCGCGCCACCGCATCCGCGCGACGTTACCTGATTGACGTGTGGCGCAGCGTCTCGGCATGACGATTGACCAGCGCGTCGCATCGCGACAGCAGCGCGGGATTGGCCGAGTGGCGTTCAATCATGTAGCTCAGCTCGCCGAGATCATGGACCAGCAGGCGCAGACATCGCTCGTACTCGTCGGGCGCCTGCAAAGCCTTCAGCAGATCCGACACGAGATCTTCGAGTTCCGTTTCCTCGACTTCGAGTGCAATCTCGAGCGCGCGTTCGAGCCTGATTCCTGGCGTCGCGTCGGCCTGCGACTTCTCGAGCAGCGCGCGCAGCCGCACGATGGTCGCATCTTCGAGCGAAATTGGACTGGGCTTGTCGAGCATCTCTTCTTGATCGAGCACCGTCGTCACCAGGTCGAGCGCGCCGACATGCCGCGCTTCGTCACGCGCCATCCCGAACCAGAAATCCTGCAGCGCGTGTTCGCTCGCAAAGATTTTCGCGAAGCGCGCGTACAGCGCCATGCTTTGTTTTTCCAATGCGATGGTCGCATCGAGGACTTCGCGCGTAGTGGGCATCGTGGAGCGATGATAGCTTCTGCCGTCGAGCGCGGTAAAGCGCGCACGTACGATCGTCTGTTCTCAGAAGGACAAGTCCGAACCGGCAGAGCCCGAGCGCAGGAGTTCCAGCAGGCGCTTCATCGCGACTCGGACCTCGATCGCAAACGGTACGGTCGCGACAAGGTAGATGAAAAGCGTCATCGCGATTACCGCCATTCGCACGCCGAAGGGACCGGCCACCACGGAATCGACGCTCACCGAACTCCACGCCAGGAAGATTATGATGCCGATCCAGAACGGCACGACCGGCCACACCAGCCGCATCTTCAGAGTCACGATAGTTTTCAAACCGTCGCGCCGGAAGTTCCCTTCGATTATCGGCAGGAACGAGTTCTGATAGCCGGTAACGCGATGAATCTTGAAGCGGCTCCCGGCCACCCTACCCTCGAAATATCCCCGCTTCGCGGAAGTCCGCCATCCCCACTTCCTGGGCGGTTCGACTATCTCTTGTAGAACACGGGCGGCATGGACAGGGCTCATCGGCGTCGAGAATTCGAATTTGCGAAATGGCGGCCGAAGATATTCGCGCAGCCGACTTGGTTCGAAATCAGTCCCGGCGATCCGTTCGGCTTCAAACATTGCGACGTAAAGAACGTAACGGAAGTGTCGCGCTAAAGCACGAAGGCCCGACCGCGCGTTCAGGACGAGGAGCTCAAATCAGCGGATCCTGCGCGCAGCAGCTCCAACAAGCGCTTCATTGCGATCCGCACCTCAATCGCGAAACAGATGCTCGCCATGAAATACGCGAAGAGCGCAAACCCCAATAGTACCGCGTTTCCCACGCACGGCACCCAAGGACGTGAACGCGATGAAGCAGAAGATCATTACCGGCCACGCCATCCGCAGGTTCAGAGTCACAAGGGCTCCCGAATCTTCGGCCCGGAAGGTCCCTTCGATCATCGGCAGGAATGAGTCTCGGCCCTCGATGATTCGATTTATTTTAAATTGATCGTCTCCAACGCTGCCCTCAAAATACCGGTGGTCGCTGGGAATCCGCCATTTAAAGGTCTTTCGCGGTTCGACTATCTCTTGGAGAACGTCAGCCGCACGCACCGTGCTCATTCGCGTCGAGAACTGATATTTGCGAAAGGGCGGCCGAATAAATTCGATCAGCACATTTGGTTCGAAATCAGTCCCGGCGATCCGTTCGGCTTCAAACATTGTCTGTAAACCACGGAGGCCCGACCGCATATCTGCGATCGGGTCTCCGGCTGTAATTCACTGAGATTGTCGGCCGGTCGACGGAGTCGCGGTCGGTGCCGGATTTGCAGGATTTGACCGCACAGGTGTGGCCAGATTTGTCGGAGTCGAGCTTTCGGATGGAACGGGCGTCGTCGCGAGAGAAGGGGCTGGCGACGAGCTCGTGGACGCTGCGGACGGTGTCGGGGTCGCGGACGTCGACGTCCCGGTCTCCGCACTCTTTACGGTCACGCTTACGAGCGCGTCATTCTCGTAGCAAAACCATACCGTCCTCTTTTCGTTTCTGGTGACAGCCTCGGTGGGCGACAGGATGATCTCGGCCAGGCCCGCCGTGAAGACATCGGCGGCGAGTTCGCCGACTGCTATCGGTGCCTTGCCCGCGACGCCGTAGCCCCTGGTGTAAAGCAGGTATAAATCGCAGCTCGTGCCGCCGGCGCCTTTGCTCGTAGTGACCGGCGAGCCCAACTCCTGCGTAACGGAGGAGCGGCTGTCACCGGGCTGGAACTTGGCCAGGTCGACAGGAGTCGGACGCGTCGCCTCCATATATACGGAGCAGCCGGAGACAAAGCACAAGACGAGGAGTATGTGCCTGAGACGTAGAGACATATCCGCGAACCCCTTTTCTACCGGTTGCTCGAGCCTGCCGGCGCAGTGGTACCGTCGTACGGGACCGTGCCGACGCAAACATAGGACGGTACATAACCGAAGCTGAAGAGGGACTGCATAAGCTGTCGGTCGTACTTCAGCATCGTGACATTCGCCCGCGCGAGCTCATCCATGCGCGACTGGCATGCGTCGAGACCGCGGGCGGCAGCTGTGACGATCTTCTGACGGTTGGCAGGATCGTCCTGGACCCCCTCCCAGGTGCTGCAGCCCATCAAACAGCAAAGCGCGAGAGACAAAGTCAGGACTCGCATTTCCGCCACAGGTTGACAGAGGTGTAACTGCTGGACAACACCGCAACCGGCGAATTGGCGAGAGCAGTCGAAAAGCACGAAGGCCCGACCGCGTTTGAGCGATCAGGCCTCCGATTCGAATTGCGCAACTGCTATTTCGCCAGCTCGGTTGCGCGCGTCTCGCGAATGACCGTAACCCGGATCTGGCCGGGGTACGTCATGTCGGTTTCGATTTTGCGCGCGACATCGCGCGCCAGCATCGAGGTGTCCTCGTCCGAAATCTGGCTCGGCTCGACGATCACGCGCATCTCGCGACCGGCCTGCACGGCGAAACATTTCTCGACGCCCTTGAACGACTTCGCGATCGTCTCGAGATCCTCCAGGCGTTTGACGTAGCTCTCGAGCACCTCGCGTCGCGCTCCCGGTCGCGCGCCCGAAAGCGCATCGGCCGCATCGACCAGCGGCGCGAGGATCGTCTCGGCTTTTACTTCCTCGTGATGCGCCGCGATTGCGTTTACGATCTTCGCCGACTCGCCGTACTTGCGCGCTATCTCGCCGCCGATCAACGCGTGCGAGCCTTCGACCTCATGCGTCAGCGCCTTGCCGATATCGTGCAGCAGTGCGGCGCGCCGGGCCTGCTTTTCGTTGAGCCCCAGCTCGGCCGCCATCGCACCGCAGATGAAAGCCGCTTCGATCGAATGCATCAGCACGTTCTGCGCGTAGCTGTAGCGATACTTGAGCATCCCGAGCAGTTTGACCAGTTCGGGATGGATTCCATGCACTCCAACCTCGATGATCGCGCGCTGACCGGCCTCGCGAATCGATTCCTCGACCTGCTGCTCGGCCTTGCGCACGACTTCCTCGATCCGCCCCGGATGAATACGGCCGTCCGAGATGAGCTGCATCAGTGCGACGCGCGCGATCTCGCGGCGAATCGGGTTGTGACACGAAATCACGACCGCCTCCGGAGTATCGTCGATGATTATATCAACGCCGGTGGCCGCCTCGATCGCACGGATATTGCGTCCTTCGCGGCCGATGATGCGGCCCTTCATTTCGTCGTTGGGCAGCGCGATCACCGAGACCGTGCGCTCCGCAACGAACTCGCCCGCCAGCCGCTCGATCGCGATCGCGACGACTCGCTTGGCGCGGCGGTCGGCCTCCTCGCGCGCCTCTTCCTCGACGATTCGGATGTGCTTGGCCGCGTCGGTGCGCGCCTGCCCGATCATCTCGTCCATCAGCGAGCGCTTGGCTTCCTCGCGCGTCAGGCCGGCGACGGCTTCGAGCTTGGTGCGCGCCTCGTCGATATGCGCCTGCAGTACTTCTTCCTTGTCGGTGAGACTTTTCTCGCGCGAGCGCAGACTCTGATCGCGCCGGTTGAGATCGGCTTCGCGCCGCTCGAATGCTTCCTGGCGCTTTTCGAAAGTCTCCTCGCGTGCCTCGAGCTTCTGTTCGATCGCGGCAATCTCGCGCCTGCGATCACGCATCTCGCGTTCGGCGTCGGCCTTCGCGCCGACCACCATGTCCTTTGCCTTGAGTTCAGCCTCCTTAACTACGAGCTGGCTCCTAGTTTGAGCCTCCTTGGCTATTTCCTCGGCCTGAGCGCGCGCGGCCTCCAGGTTAACGGCGTCCTTACGCTGTTTCGTTATTCCCCAAATGAAAAAGACCGCGCCACCAACTATGAATCCCAGGATTGCGGTGATTAGTGCCACCCGGGTTTACCTCCTTCGTCCGCGTTCGGCGAGCTGGCAGTGGCGCTTCGCAGGCTCGATGAACAGCGGACTCGGTCACAATGAAGTTAAGCCGCCGGTCGAGTCCCGTCTCGGGGATTCGATCGAGCAGCTGGAATGAATAGGCGAGCCCCACAGTGATCGCTTCGCAGCCAAGTTGGCCGATGAAACGATCATAATGACCCCCGCCACGGCCCAGCCGCTGTCCTTCGAGTCCGAAGGCAACGCCGGGAACACAGACCAGAACTTTCGCGAACTTTTTACGGTCGAGAGCTTCCGCCGACGCGGGCGGCTCAAGAATTTCGTACGCACCGCGCGCAAGCTCCGCATGATCGCGGATGCGTCGCGCGGCGATCGTACCCGTCACAGAATCGACGCGCGGATAGAAGACCGTGAGTCCCGACGCGAGCGCATCGGGTAGTATGCGGTCGGTCGAGACTTCGTTGCCGATTGCGGCGTATAGGACGATCGCGGATGCGTCGCGGTAGCACTCGCTCGCGAGCACTCGACGCTCGACGCTTTCCGACCATGCCGCCGCGCGCTCACCGGGGAGCGCGTCGCGGCATGCGATCATGATCGCGCGTAGATTTTTCTTTTCGTCCGCCACAGTCGTTGCCATGGCGGGAGCGGGTTTAACTAGTCGATTGGGCCGCGCCGTCGCGCGCGCCTGTCGTTGTCATTCTCGAACCGGCTGACAGCCGGCCTGTATCCGCGAAACGTTCCCTCGCGAAAGCCTTCGATGCGGTTGAAAAATATTGCACGGGCCTCATTCCTATAAGCACCGCGTTTAGGCTGCTCTCGAGATCCACAATTCCAATTCCCGCCCCCGTCCGAAATCGCTCACCTCAAGCTGATCGCGCACCGTCACGACGATTGATACTCATTCGCCGTCGATAGCCGCGGACAACCGTTTATTCATCGCCGCGATTCGATCCACCAGCTCCTGATGCTCCCGTCTGAGGTGTTCGAGCTCCTCGGCGAAATTTAACGCAGCCAAGATTGCCAGGTTCACTGAATTGATGGTCTGGCTCCCGGCGCGGATATCCCTGATCTTTTCGTCCACCGTCTCAGCCAGGGACTTGACCCAGTCGTCACCCGCTTCGCTGGCGACGGTCAGGCTTTGTCCCATGATCTGGACGTTGACGCCCTTCATCTTCTAGCCAAGATCGATCCCGTCGAAGCGGGTGAGGATTTTTTCTATCCTGCTTCGCACGTCGTTGCGTTCGTTTTCATGCTGCTGACGCTCGGCGTTCAACTGCTTCACCTGGCCGGCCGCGTCAGCATACCTCTTTTCGGTTTCCGCGAGCTTCTGCGCGAGTTGTTCGTTTTCCTTGCGCAATTGATGGATACGCGCAACGGAAGCCTGAATTCGTTCGTCTAGTTGCTTTAAGACATCTGTGGCCATGAGAAAAAATCTTCTACCTTTAGTTTAATTTTCGATAAACTACGCTGTCAAGCTGCATAAGAACCGCTCGCACTCTGCTCCCCTGCGTCGTCACTTGCAAACAGCGCGTCGACAAACTCGCGCGCGTCGAATTCGCGGAGGTCCTCGATCGACTCGCCCAGTCCCACAAACCGCACCGGAATCTTGAGCCGCTCCGCGACCGCGACGACCACGCCACCCTTCGCTGTGCTGTCGAGCTTGGCCAGCACCACTCCGGTCAAGGGGACCGCTTCGCCAAAGATCGACGCCTGACTGAGCGCGTTCTGACCCGTGTTGGCGTCGAGCACGAGCCACGTCTCATGCGGCGCGCCGGGCAACTCGCGCGCGACGACGCGGGCAATTTTCTTGAGCTCTTCCATCAAATTAACTTTGGTTTGCAGACGCCCTGCGGTGTCGATCAGCACCGTGCGCGTCTTGCGCGCAACCGCGGCCTTCACCGCGTCGAAGGCGACCGCGGCGGGATCGGAGCCTTGCGATTGCTTGATAATGTCAGCGCCGGCGCGATCGCACCACACCTCGAGCTGCTCGATCGCAGCCGCGCGAAACGTATCCGCTGCGGCAACGATCACGCTGCCGCGCTCGGCCTTGAGGCGTGCGGCAAGTTTCGCGATCGTCGTCGTTTTGCCGACACCGTTGACTCCCACCAGCATGATCACCAGCGGCGCGTCGCCCGAGTCGGCGGGCGCGCGATCGGCGGACATCATGATCGTAGCGATCTCGGCCTTGAGCGCGTCGCGAATCGCGTCGGGGCGATTGTCGTTGCCCATCTTGGCGCGCACCGCGGAGGTAATCTTCATGCTGGCGTCAACTCCAACATCGGCGGCGATCAGCGCTTCCTCGAGGCCCTCATATATATCGTCGAGCTTCGCGCTGCCGGTCAGCGCCGCCCGGATACGCGCAAGAAAGTTCTCGCGCGTCTTGCGCAGTCCGAGGCCAATACGGACGGGCTCGCGGACCGTCGGAGGCGGCGCGACATGGGGCTCGGGCTCAACAATCGGGACTGGCTCGGCAAGTTCGGACGTCGGCTCCGGCGCGAGCTTAGGCGGCGTCACCAGTTCGGCTTCCGGCGCGGGCTCGATTTCCAGATGAGGCGGACGCGACGGGAGCGCTTTGCGCAGACTCCACTGAATCAGAACTCCAATGAAAACGAGACCCGCGCCGCCGCCGGCTGCGATAATCAGAATTACTGCGATTTGGAGAGGAGTCACAGGTTAGGTCGTCCGGAAAAATAATCCTGAAGAACTTAGGTGCCAAGAATAACAGTAGCGGTCGCGCTCCGAAACCAGCACGCGTCTGCCGTGACCAAGCGGGCTTTTGTGACGTGGTCGCAGAACCCTCACCTACCAGCCGCGTTGCGGCCGGCCGCCTCTCCCGTAAAAGGAACGGGCGAGGTAAGAAAGACCGCATCTCCGCCCTAAAAGTTCTAACCGGGACAAAGTCCCGCATCTTCTCTCTATACTAAGGTGCAGGGGTTACCCCTGCGCGGGGAAGCGTGAAACGCAGGAGGGGTTTCACATTCGATCACGTTCCTCGCTATAAGAAGTCTGGGCCGCGACGCGAGCGCATCGTCACGCGGACCCTCGATCACGAAGGGAGATCTGTAGATGGCCAAGCTCAAGGGCAAAGTCGCAATCGTAACCGGCGCCAGCCGCGGTATCGGAAAGGCGATCGCGGAACTGTTCGCCAAGGAAGGCGCGAGGGTCGTGTGCTCGGCGCGCACGCTCAAAGAGGGCGAGCATCCGCTGGAGGGATCGCTCGAGACGACAGTTGCCGGAATCAAGAAGGCGGGCGGCATGGCCGAGGCCGTCACCTGCGACGTGTCGTCGGAAGCCGAGTGCGAGAAACTCGTCGCAGAAACGCACAAGCTCTACGGGCAGGTTGACGTGCTGGTGAACAACGCGGCGCTGACCTACTTCATCCCGGTCAAGGATTTTCCACCGAAACGCTGGATGCGATCGTTCGCGGTCAACCTTCACGGCCCGTTCATGCTGGCGCACCTGGTGCTCAAGGACATGATCCCGCGCAAGTCAGGATCGATCGTCAACATTTCGTCGGGCGCGGCGATCGGACCCGGCCGCGGACCGTACAAGAGCGCGACTGTGTTTCGCGGCGGCGTATGCTACGGCGCCGAGAAGGCTGCGCTCGAGCGCTTCACGCAGGGACTCGCCGAGGAAGTTTACGACGACGGAATCTCGGTGACCTGCGTATCGCCGTCGCAAGTCGTTGCGACGCCGGGCACGGTGCATCACCATCTCGTCACGGGGCCCGACGATCCAAGCGGCGAGCCGGTCGAGTGGATGGCGCAATCGGCGCTCATCCTCGCCACCGAACCGCTCGACAAGGTGACGGGACTCGTGACGTACAGTCAGCCGTTGCTCAAGCAGTACGGCGTGAAGGTGAACGGCGTCGGCATCGGATTCGATCGCAAAGGCAGCGGCTACAGTTTGATCTAGTCGCGCGCGCGATTGCGAACGCCCAAAAAAAAGCGGCGCGGCGATCGCATGATCGTCGCGCCGCTTCGTTCCGGTTTTTTCTTACGCTGCTTGCGGGATTCGCAGCGAGATGATTCGCGACACTCCCGGGCGATCCATCGTGACGCCGTGAATCTGGTCGGCGCGCTGCATCGTGCGCTGGTTGTGCGTGATCACGATAAACTGCGAGCGCATTTTCAGCTCGGCCATCAGCGTCGTGAATGCGGCAAGGCTGAATTCATCAAGCGGGGCGTCGACTTCGTCCATCACGCAGAACGGGCTCGGATTGAGCAGGAACAGAGAGAAAATCAGCGCCATCGCGGAGAGCGCCTTCTCACCGCCTGACAGCAGCCCAATCTCCTTCACCTTCTTGCCGGGCGGCTGCACGAGCACGTTGACGCCCGCTTCGAGCACATCGCCGGCGTCGGTCAATTCGAGGCGTCCCTTGCCGCCGCGCAGCAGCTTGGGGAACAGCTCGGCAAAGTTTTTCGCGGCGCCCTCGAAGGTCTCTGCGAAGCGCTTTCGCGCCTCGCGATTGAGATGCGTGATCGTTTTGGTCAGATCGTCGAGCGCGCTCTGCAAATCGGCGCGCTCGGTACCCAGCACTCCCGCCCGTTCCTCGAGTTCCTTGACCTCGCTGTCGGCGGCCAGGTTCACCTCGCCGATTCGTTCCATTTTCGCGCGCAGCTCGACGATCCGTGCGTCGTCATCCGCGGCGATTCTGCCGTCGAGCGCCGGAACTATCTCGGC
>Ga0074046_10001011_pt1 | contig 26095 bp, 24 predicted proteins | sample BogForMeECP23OM3_FD_94441 | JGI IMG/M metagenome (GOLD analysis project Ga0074046, IMG submission 94441) | Bog forest soil microbial communities from Calvert Island, British Columbia, Canada - Bog Forest MetaG ECP23OM3 | ecosystem: Environmental > Terrestrial > Soil > Wetlands ...
AGTCGCCTAGTGTTTACCGATGGAGAGAGGTGGCGATTGCGATTGCTGCTTCTGCCTGAGTCACGGCGGAGCGGATGCGACACTTGATCGCGGACTTTGACGCTGGCCAGAAGTCGGCTTGGAGGAAATTGGCCTTCGCCGCGGACCAAATTCGGAGACATTGTCCCAGGCGCGTTCACCCCCGTGCTCGCGAAACACTCGAAGTCGTTCTCGCTCATCGACTGCATCTCGGTTGGCATCGATCGCATGCAGCGCAACTTTGAGCCGAAAGCAGGTTGAAGCATGGCAGAAAAGTGAATTGACGGACGTCACGGCGAAGGTGGTCAACTACGAGGCGTTTGTCGAGGGCAGACTCGAAGTGCCCGTATTGTGCACGGCCTGTACTTCGAGCCGAAATACGAGGAATTCCAGGACCATTCGATAGAATTAGGGCGTGGCCCCCTTAATTTTTATGGGAAAGATAAATATCCGATTTGGACATGCACTAATAGATAACGATCATTGGTTTATTCGTCCCCGAAAGGTCGCCGTTAATACCAGCCTCCGCCGCATGCTCGGATTGCTCTGCTAAAGTTCTTCCCCGGCCGGAGTTTTCTGGGCCAGAGGTTGGGCAAACTTCTAGGCCTTCACTCAGCTTGCATCGCATGAGTCAGCAAAAGCAATGCGGGAAGACGACTCCACAACGGTAACGGGAGGCACAACCTGAAAGCCACGAGCAGCTCAACTTCCAAGAAAACTGTCAGCGTGACCAGCTTCCTTCTTCTGGTGTTCACTTTCCTCCCGCATCGACCTGCTGCGCAAGAACTAGCCGTCGACCCCGACATTGATCGCTACGTCTGGGATCTGTCGTCGCTCTACGCATCTGACGCCGAGTGGGAAAAGGAGCGCAGCACAATCGTTGAAGAACTTCAAACGATCGGCCATTTGAAAGGCACGGTCGGCAAGAACGCCGACAGCTTTGCTCATGCATTGGACCAGGTTGCCGACCTGCGGCGTCGCGCCGGCAAGATGGCCGAGTACGGCATCCTGGTCTCGATGGCCGACACGCATTCCGAAAAGGCTCAAACACAGTACAGCGTCGGGATATCGCTCGAATCGCAGGTCGAGGGAGCGGTAAGTTTTGTCGAGGATGAGATACGAGGTGTCGGTGCCGAGCGCATTGCTCAATACATGAGAATACAGCCCGGCCTGGACGTGCACCGTCGCCGAATTCACGAAATACTTCGTCAAGCGCCCCATCGACTTACCTCCGATGCCGAAGAGGTGGTTGGTAGTTTGAACCGATGGCCACAAGTTTCGTGGGACACTTACTGGGCCCTGTCGGAAGCCGATCTGGGATGGCCGACCGTCGAAAGTCCGTCGGGTGAGAAGATCATCGCCAACCGCGCTGGATATCTCCGGCTGCGTTTATCGCCCGACGCGAAACTTCGCGAGGAAGTCGGCCGCGCATATCTCAAGCAACTGAAGTCGGTAGAGAATCCCTTCGGAGTTCTTCTAACCCGGCGCATCGAAGCGGATCTGACAATTGCCCGTCATCGCAAGTTTCGGGATGGCATAGAGGCGCAACTGTTCCGCGAGGGACTGCCGCGAAGCGCGCAAAACACCATGATGCAAGTCGCACACGACAATCTTGCAACCTTTCACAGGTATCTGGCACTTCGAGAGCGCGCCTTGAAGGTGGTCCACACTTCCTATCTTGATGTTTACTCCGATCTCCCCGGGAGCAACCGTCGCTTCTCCGTCCAAGAAACCATAACGACTATGCTTGCCGCCGCCGCGCCGCTCGGCGCAGATTACCAGGCAAAGCTCCGCGAACGAGTGGAAACGCAGTGGGCACATCTTCCGCCATGGCCGCAGAAGCGGGAAGAATACGGCATCTGGTATTCCGTCGGCGGCGCCCAACCCTACGGCTTTATGAAATACAGAGGGACATTCAACGATTCCAGCGGGCTTGCCGGTCTCGCGACCCTATTGATGGCTTACGAAAACATTCCGCGCAACCATCCGACCGACACGCGCAACGATCCTGGCGTCTACAGCAACGCGATCTTGTACAGTGGCATGATTTTGCACGCCGATTATCTGAAAGACCATGCCCGTAGTCGCCAAGAGCGCCTGGCGTTTCTATTGTGGGCGCTGGATAGGACCGCGCAAACCGTATTCCGCCATACCATGACCACTGAGTTCGAGTCGGCGATCCAGGAGCAAATCATGAACGGGCAAACGCCCTCCGGAGAGCAGGTTTCGGAGCTGTACCTAAAGTTGCTGCGGCAATACTACGGTGGTGACAGCGGCATGGATATCGACGACTCTTTCGCGACAGAATGGATGTCCGTAAGACTTCCGTTCGGATCCTTTGAGACGCTCAACTGGCCATTCGCGATGGCAGCGGCCTGCTCGTTGGTTGAGAAAGTTCGATCCGGTGACAAGACGGCGCGAAAGGGGTTCGATGAAGTCCTTGGCCGTGGGGAGAGCGACTTGTCTTACGATCTGCTGAAAGCGGCCGGTGTGGACCTCAATACCCCTGAACCGTATGATGCTGTTATCCGCCGAATGAACGGCCTGTTGGATGAGTTCCAGGACTTGCTCAGGAAGGCGGATTGAGGGGAGGCCGCCGCCAGGCGCCATCAAACCAACGGTGAGGAACAGACACTTGCGTAGATGGCCATCATTGGCTTATTGGTCCCTCAAAGGTCGCCGTTGGTACCAACCGCCGCCGCATACTCGCATTGCTCTGCTAAAGTTGTCCACCGGGTACCTCGCTTTCGCCCTGACTTAGAGGGAGACCGCCAGTGATCAAAGTACAGTTGATGTATCTTGCGGCTGTGGCCTTTCTATGTTTGCCTGCGGCGCAGGCCGACCGGGTTCGCGAACAGTTCGCACACGCCACGGTGATCTACGACTGGGTCACCAATCACCGTGGTGAGAAGCTGCGCACTTTTGTAACGCAGCCCACTAATACGGAGGGCAAAGTGCCCGTAATCTTCTTTGTTGGCTGGCTGAGTTGCGACAGCATGGAATATCCTGATGCGAATACACGCAACGGCATCGGCATTCTCATGCGGCGCCTCATTGACCAATCAGGATACGCGACCGTCCGCATGGACAAGCCTGGTGTGGGCGAGAGCCAGGGCGAGTGTGCCAAGGCAGACTTCCAAAGCGAGATGGAAGGCTGGCAGGCCGCGTTTGACGCGCTGTCGAGATACGACTTCATCGATCTGGACCGTGTCGTGGTAGTGGGTTTGAGCAACGGAGGAGGATTTTCGCCTATGGTGCCCGGCGACCACCGGGTCCGCGGTTTCATCTCATTTGGCTCGTGGGGCCGGACTTGGTATGAACACATGCTGGAACTGGAACGTCGCCGCCTCATAGAAGGGGGAAAGTCACCCGCCGAGGTCAATGCTGCGGTCAAGGCATTTGTCGAGTTCTACACTCTGTACCTCATGAAGGGGATGACTCCGGGCCAGATCATCGCCCAGCATCCCGAATGGAAGGAGTTGTGGTACGACTCGCCGGACGGCCAGTACGGTCGACCTGCGGCCTTCTATCAGCAATTGCAGGTTTTGAACCTCGGCGAAGTTTGGCAAAGAGTGAATGCACCTGTGTTGGTGATCCGCGGTACCAGCGACAACATCATGAGCCGTGCTGACAGCGAAAGTATCGTCCAAATCGTCAACCAGATCCATCCTGGACGCGCCCAATATGTCGAGATTGCGGGCATGACACATGGCGCCACCGTGAACGGTGAGTTTCGGGAAGAGTTGCTGCAAACCATCCTGACCTGGATGAAAGAAAGGCTAGCAGGCCGTGTCTAAAATCATTTCACGGCTGATCTTCAAAATGTCCGTGCTCACCAGGGGTCGGAGGTTTTTCGGGCCACTATTCCGATCTCCGAAGGACTCCGCGCTTTGGTCGCTCGCTACTTTTTACCTACCCGGACAATCAGGTCGAGATCGGGGGCAACAGTAGCTTTCAAATACTTGGCAAGAAATTCTTCGACCAGAGATCGGGTTAAGGTGCTCGTGAGCAAGGCCCGTTCAAATGTGCTGTCGTCTGGTTTCGAGTCTCGCGTGAACCTGCTCGAAACCAGGTCCGCATCGGTAAAACTCATGTGATCGGCCCCGGCCACCACCACGTAGTAGGTATTCGATTCGCTGCCGACGTACTCACGAGCTCCGTCCTCACCCGACGCGTGCTCTTCGGTAGCCAGAAACAGAAACGGCTTGTGCACTGGAACGGGCCGAACATCCCCGTTCATACCGGGATAGGTGGAGCCGTCCAGGTTGGCGCCCGCTAGAATGCGGGGCTCCTCCTGTGTCGCCAGTGCTGCGGTTGTTCCACCCATCGAGTGACCTACGATTCCAATCTTGGACAAATCCAGGCGGTCATGCCAGAAATGATCATGCGAATTCATTTCCTGGAGCTGGTCGAGAACGAATCGCACATCTGCCACCAAAACCTCGTCCGCAAATTTGCCAATGGCCACGCCTTGAGTTCGTCGATCGGCCTCAGCGGGCCAGTAGGGCGTGAATTTGAGTTCATGCCCGTCCGGGAACACCGCAATCAGGGAGTCAGGAGGATGATTGGTGGCGACCACGATGAAGCCGCTACTTGCCAGACCCTCAGCCAGAACTGTGTAGATGGCCGGTACGACACCTGAACCGTGTTCCAGAAGAACAACTGGGAAAGGGCCGCCCTCAGCGATGGGGGCCAGGAGTCTGGCGTGCGTGCGTACGAGTCGTTGGAAATCCGGTTGCAGTTTCCACTCTTCGGCCAGCGCATCCGCGGTCTTCTTGTCCATGTAGGGCGCGAGTGCGGACGTACCCTCCACTGCCGGATACCACATCGTGACCAGCAGATCCCGGCTGCGGTGCGGGTCTCTCAACACAACCGTTCCAGTGCCTACGGGGTGGCAGCCATTGGGTTGGGGAAGATCAAACCCTGCCCGGCCTGCATTAGAGGCCTGAGAGGGCAAAGTGAGTACAACCAGCACGAAAATGGGAAAGGCAAATAATGCAGCTTTACTGATCATTAGCTTCTTACTCCGACCGCGACGATGGTGACCCTTTTATAAGACGCAGAGGGGCCAAGTTCGTGAGCACTACCCCGAACCGTTACACCCCGTGCCCAACCTGCGTATTCCATCCCGATTACCATGACATTCCTTCACATCCATGAGCTACTAATTACTTTGCGCCGAAAATGATTCAGGGTACTGTGTGGACATGGCGATGGGAACGCGTAAACAGCGTCAGCGGCAAGAAGAGCTTTGGTACCGCCGGGATCTAGCGGAAGCCCCGGGGCATCCTTTCTATCGGCGGCTGAAGCAAGTGCTGGAGCAGGCAGGCTTCGATGAGTTTTGCGAAGCGCGCTGCCGGAAGTTCTATCACGAGAAGTTGGGGCGTCCGTCATTGGCGCCAGGGATGTATTTTAGGGCGATGCTGATCGGGTTTTTCGAAGGGATCGAGAGCGAACGTGGCATTGCGTGGCGATTGGCCAATTCGTTGTGTTTGCGGGAGTTTCTGCTGATCGGATGAGCGGACGCCGGATCATGTCACCATCTCACGGACGCGGCGGCTGATGGACGAGGCTACGCACCAAGAAGTGTTCGGCTGGGTGCTGCGCCAAGTGACGCGAGCGGGATTGCTGAGAGGCAAGACGATCGGGATTGACGCGACGACGCTGGAGGCGAATGCGGCGATGAAGTCGATCACGCGGCGGGACACGGAGGAAAGCTACCCCGAGTACCTGAAACGTTTGTCGAAGGCCGCAGGAGTGGAAGCCAGCGACGAAGCGGTGCTGCGGCGCATGGACCGGCGGCGCAAGAAGAAGGGGAGCAAAGCGGAGTGGGTGAACCCGCACGATCCAGAGGCCGAGATCACGCGTATGAAGGATGGCCGTACTGCTCTGGCCTACAAAGCCGAGCATGCCGTGGACATGGAGACGGGCGCGATTGTGGCGGTGACGACGCACGGTGGAGCAGTGGGCGATACTAACTCGTTGGGCCAGACGCTTCCGGCGGCGGGAAAAGCGGTTGCGGAACAGATCGCAGAGCCAACGGCAGACGGTAAGTTCAAAGTAAATGCCCAGGGCGTGGAAGAGTTGGTGGCGGACAAGGGCTACCACTCCGGAGATGTGCTGGTATCGGCGCGGGAAGCCGGAGTACGGTCCTACATTGCCGAACCGGATCGAGGGCGAGCAAGTGGGCGGACAAGCGAGAGCAGCAGACGGCGGTTTACGGCAATCGGCAACGGATCAAGGGGAATCGAGGCAAGCAGTTATTGCGACGGCGAGGCGAACGGGTAGAGCGGAGTTTTGCCCATGCCTATGAGACCGGTGCTCTGCGGCGATTGTACGTGCGCGGAAAAGAGAACGTGCAGAAGAAGCTCCTGCTCCAAGCGGCGGCCTGCGATCTGGCGCTGCTGCTCAGGAAGGTGATCGGCGCGGGGACGCCACGGGCGCTCCAGGACGTGGTGGCACGCCTATCTTTCGGTTTATTGCAGCTTTTCTCGGCTACCAAAGCAGTTTGCGCATCTCAGCGCTCGTTATCGGTTGCCATCTCGGGCCGGATGTCGCATCGGGGCCGATGCGCTCAATAGGAAGCTGCCGACCGATAAAGCCCGGTTTAGACACGGGCTGCTAGCCACGAACTAGCGGCGTGGGCCCGTCACCACCCTTACAGCACGGCGTGCGCGAACCGAGAGCGCTGATCTACTACATCAACGCGTAGAGATTTCCGTCGCTGCTGCCCACGTAGATGACCTGGTCGACCACGACCGGCGAAGAGAGAATCGCACCTATACTCATCATTCTGTCCACACCGACAACCATGTCGTCGTAGAAGTCAGATGTAAACGCGGCTTCATATTTGGGCGTGCCATCGTTTTTAGTGTAGGTGGGACCGTTCTGCTCGGACGCATCCGTCTGGAATGTCCAGACCTGCTTCTGGCCGGTCCGATCGATGGCAAAGAGCTTTCCGCTATGCGAACCGATGTACACCATGTTCCCGGCGATGGCTGGAGATGAGAACATCGGCCATCCCTGAAATTTGATAGAAAACACGGGCGCGCCATTCCTGGCATCCAGAGCGTGGAACATGCCGGAGTCGGACGTACCAAAATACACCGTACCATCCGTGACGGCGGGCGAACTGATCACCCACGAGCCGTGGTTGGAAAATGACCATTTTTTCTGCCCGGTCTTGGCGTCCACAGCATAGAAGTTTGAGTCGCGGCAGCCGAAATACACGATGCCGTCTACTACCGAGGCCGAGGACTGAATGCCAATCTGATTGTGAATCTTGGGATCCTCGCCGGTCTTGAAGCGCCACTTTTCCTGGCCCGAAGCGACATCCAAAGCGTAGAAATAACCGTCCCAGCTGCCGATAAACAATGTGCCGTCGGCAATTGCTGGAGAGGCGTGTACCACGTCGCCAGTCTTGAACTTCCACTTCAGCGTGCCAGAGGCGGCCCTCAAGGCGTAGATGTTGCCGTCGCCACTCCCGAAAAAGACCGCGTCATTCCACACCACCGGAGAAGAAAGATAGAAGTCGAACGGATCGGGCATCGTTTCAGCGGCCGGCTGTGAACCATGGAGGTGCGTGCCTGCGTACCGCCGCTCTCCTGCGGTCGGAAACTTCCACCTCAGCTGTCCGTCGGTAGCATTGACGGCGTAGAGGTCGCCGTCGAAGGCACCGAAGTAGACAAGCCCGCCCGCCACAGCAGGAGATGAACTGATACGGCTATGCGCTTCAAACCTCCACTTCTGCGTACCGGAGGCGAGATCCACAGCGTAGAGATCCCCATCGCTACTGCCGACATAAACCATGCCGGCGGCAACTGCGGGTGAGGAGAACACCTTTCCGCCAGTGTGAAACTTCCATTTCACTCGACTGAACTTCGCGATCGGAAAAGACTGATAGACGCCCGTGTGTTGCGGGTTCGCGCGGAACATCAAAGCATCCGTGCCAAACAGCTGTATGGCGAAAAGAAGAGCAACTGGCAGCGTCCTGAGAGTCCTGAATCGCATAGTCGTCAACCCCGTTTCCCAGTTAAATCTCGCGGCAAGCGATCGGCGCAGACATGCCGGGCGCCACCCCTGACAAGGCAGAGGAGCCTTGCGGCTCCTATATCTCTGCCTAAGTATCTTCCGATCAGAAGTTCAATCGCAGGGAGAACTGACCGAAACGACGCTCGTCGTGGTTACCGCCAAGGGCAATCGTGTTGAGGCCGCCCTTCAGCGCGACGATGGGCAAAGGTGCGCCAATCGTGCCCGGAGTATTAAACACGGCAAGAGCAGATTCGTTTACGTACAGATTGTGATGGTTGAAGATGTTGAACCCTTCGGCGCGGAAGTCAAGCCCAAAGCGCTCGGTGAGTTTGAACTTCTTGGTCAGCGACATATCGGTGTTCCACGCCCCCGGTCCGCGAAATGCGTTTCTACCAGTCATGTTGGATGGAAACGGCCCGAAGTCGTCGATGCCCAAGGTCGTATTGAAAGGCGCGAGGTCGTTCGCCCCGGGAATGGTGTTGAGCAGGAACGCGTTCGGACCTATCTGCTTCCCGGAACCAGAACTGTAGCTCGTGATCGGGGTGGAAGGCACGATTCTCGGGATGCCGGCGTATCCGTTTACATTGTAGGTATAATCGTATGCAGAGAAGGGCACGCCGGTGCGCGCCGTAAAGACGCCCACCAGAGACCAGCCTCCCAACGCCTGTTGTTCCACGCCCTTTCCGCTCTTGAACCACGGGAGTTCCCAAATCGGGGCTATGACAACACGCTTTTGGACGTCAAAGTCCGAGCTGCCCCAGTCGAGTTTCGGGTTCAAGGGATCCAAATACCCGAGGTTGCCGATGTAGCCGGAGCCGCCTTGGGCATCCTGGGAGAAGGTCGAACTCAAGTCATCTAAAGAGTGTGCCCAGGTGAAGTTCGCAACCATGCTGAGACCAGTATTGTGCAGGTTTTGCGTCTGGAACTTGAAGTTGATGGAACTGTAGCTGCTTGTCCCATTGCTCCCGCGCACGTTGACACCGGCAAATGCACTGTTTGGCCGCGTGTAGCACGCCGTAGGTCCTGTAGGCTGCGAGGGATTGGTATAGGGGCACGGCCCGTTCGCGGGGTCAGTGGGGTCAGTGCCAGTATAGAACGGCTGACCAAAGAATTCCTGACCGCCGGCGACGGGATTCCCCACGATAATGTCATATAGGTGAACTCCGTGCGCGCCGCTATACTCTACGGCGAAAAGAGTGTTGCGGGCTAACTTGCGTTCCAGAGCGAGGCTCCAGAATTGGGTCTGCGCTACGTTTATATTCTGGTTGACGTTACGTAGTTCGACGGGGGGTAGTGCAACCGGCGGACCGGCAACGCCAAGCGGACCAAGGTTGCTGTTGGTTACCGGGACATTGAAGGCTTGCAGCACGCCGTAATTGGGGACGTTCTGAATCATGTTGAAGGTCACGTTCCCGAAGTTGCGCTCGTAGCTGATGCCAAAGCCGCCCCGCAGGCTTGTGTCGCCGTTCCCAAAAAGGTCGTAAGCAAAACCGACACGCGGCGCAGCCGTACCCCATCTGGGAGCCCACAACTGCCCGACGGAACTCTGTTGAGCAAGTTCGACCTTCCCGGTGTTTATGTTCTGATAAATGTTTGCACCGGGGCCGTAGTACAAATTGGAGTCAAGGGATTGATTGTTGTTGTGCTGCACGCCGTAATGCTCGTAGCGTAAGCCGTAGTTGAGGGTCAGTCTTGGAGCAACCCGGAAGCTGTCTTGGGCGTAGAGAGCCCAGTCCTTGTACCGGTAGCTGCGCGAGAAGCTCGGCGGAGTTACAGGCGGGGTTACCGAGCAACTTGAGGGGTTTATTGGGGCGCCGTCGGGATACGTGGCGCAGGGAACCTTGCCCTGCGGGTTAACCGCCGCCTCGTAAAATTGCAATGTGCCGTCGCCACCGCCGTTGGCGGCGGAGACCATGGCCGTCAGCGCTGCCTGCGTGCCGGGCGGGAGAGCCTCGACCGCCTGCGCATAAGCGCCATACGCAATATTGAGTTGAATGTAAGTGCCCTGCGCGCCAAAGCGCATGGAGTGTTTGCCCTTGGTCCATGAAACGGCGTGCTCTAGTTGTACGGTGTTTTGGGGACCGCCGTAGGGCAGCCCGCCCGCACCACCGGAGGTCATAAAGTTCGCCAATCCGGGGAACGTAATTTGTTGTTGCGCCGCCGTCGCACCTGCAAACAAAAGCTCGGGCGTGTTTTGCCCGGCTGCGTTGTAGGACAAAGGGGCCACGAGCCGGGTAATGCTGAGTTTCGAGCTGTTGAGGAGGTTCGAGCTGAAGGTGTGGGTCAGGGAGAAGAGCCCACTGTCATTGTTTATCGCAGTACCCACGTCGTACTGAGGATATGGGCCGTAGAAATATTGCCCCGAGAAAAGGACCTGGTTCTCCTGGCCGAAGCGGGCGAACATCTGGGTTCTATCGCTCAGGTTGTAATCCACACGTCCAAGTATCCGGTACGCGTTTTGCGGATAATCGCCGCCCGCATCCGCATTTGCCTTGAAGTTGACTTGTCCCAGAATAGGCGTGGTCGCTGGAACCGCAGCCGGAAGCGTAATCCCAAGGTCCGACTGGGTAAAAGTCTTGGAGATGACGGGGGAAGGACTCCCAAAAGCCGCGAAGTAAGATTGGACGTTTGCAGCCGTGTACCCCAAGAACTGAGGTGTGGGGATCAATTCCGACTCACTAGCTGCGCTACGGACGCGGGTCCATTCCGTGGTCTCGGAAAAGAACAACTTGTTTTTGACGAGCGGGCCCCCAACATTGAACCCGAACATGTTCCGGGTGTACACACCCTTCGGAAGGTTGTTTGCCACGTTATTGTACGTGTTGGCTGTGTAGGCTGAAAGGCGGTTAAACTCCCAAGCCGAACCGTGGAAACTATTGCTGCCCGATTTCGTGGTTACATTGACCACCCCGCCCGATGCCCTCCCATACTCGGCCCCGAAGTTGCTGGTGACTATGCTGTATTCCTGCACCGCATCGACCGGGACCTGCTGGCCGACGGTGGCACTAAAAATTCCTGTGTTCTCCACGCCGTCCAACAGAATCTCGGTGCCCGCTTCGCGCTGGCCGTTGATGCTATAGCCCACGCCTTGGTTCGTCACATTCTGGCCGGAGTTGGTAGTGCTACTGGCGCTAGCGTTGCTGGTGGTATCCCCGCTACTGACGTTGCCGGAAAGCGCAACAAAATCGTAAACGTTGCGCGTCAGGCTGGGCAGTTGCGCGATTTGCTGCGTGTCGATGAGCTGCGAAAGTTCCTGCGTCTCCGTATTCACTTGGGCGCCTGTTCCACCGACGACGTCCACTACAACTGAACTCGAACCTACGATCAGTTGGGCATCAACTGTCGAAACGCCGCCGACAGTGACTTCCACGGTCGTCCGGAAGGTTTGAAACTTCTCGCTCGCGATCGTTACCTGATAATTTCCTGGAGTAAGGCTGGGGATCGAGTACTGACCGATGTCTCCTGTCGTCGTGGTTCGTTCGGCTCCCGTCGTAAAACTCTTTGCCTTTACCGTGGCGCCAGAGATGAACGCTCCTGACGCGTCACGAACACTGCCGGAAATCGACCCGGTCTCGGACTGCCCGAAGGCGAGGCTGGATAGAACAATCATGGTAAGTACCGCCGCAACACATACACCACATTTCGCTAACGGGCGCATACAAACTCCTCCTTAGCTCCTTCAAAAAGCAACTAGAGCGTGGTGGATGACTGCAGCGAAATGACCCTTTCGGTTGGGATGGGACTAGCACCGCGGGCAACGCAATGTGTGCATAGATTCACGGGACAGGTAACAGGGCAGATCGAACTGGCAAGATGTCAGGCTCGGCTGATGATCTATGGCTTTTGGTATAACGGCTTCTGCGAGTTTCAGAATTCGTAGATTGGACCCTCGCGCCGACGGGATCATTTGTCATCTACACAGTGTGGATGTGGTGTTAATCGTTGTGCGGAGTTATTGTGAGGTCTCCTCCCCGCGATAAGGCCTGGCATCTAGTGTAGTGCGTCTGAAATAATGTACTTTACCAGCCAGTAGCTATCGATCTCGATTTGTTGACGGCGAAGGACTTTTGGACCCGAAGCCATCGCACATAAACGTCAATCTGTTTGACGCACTACACTAGCACCGGTCGTCGGTCTCTAACTTGGTGCGGAGCTGTCGGTGTGCTCTGCGACTCAAGCGGGCGCGGTTACTAACACATTCCGTGCCACCAATCCCTATAGCAGGTGTATCCATACCGTGGCGCTAGTCTGATTCGAAAGACAAGAGCAAAATAGGCAGCGTTGTCCGCTATGGTGCAGCTCTTACCACCCAGTGTTTCGGATTATGAATGCGCAGCGCCCCCCGCTGTGGAGGAGGTGAGCGCTGCGACCGCAACATTGAATAGCCTGTTGTTACAACGTGTGAAGCTGAGCAATGACATTGCACGAATGCGCAAGCTCGTAACTTGCCTTGGGCAAAAGGCGGATCCTCATCGATTGGTAGGGCAATCATACAAGGAAAGCTGTTCGACCAGAGCTTCAAGTTCACCTGACCATCGGTCGCGCCCGATTGCAAAGGGCGCTCTCCGCCGAACACCTGCAAGTGCCAGTACACGCTCGAGGCGGCCAAAGTTAGACCGAGCCTGCCGCATCGCATTAATGGAAACAAGCGAGCCCGCGTCCGTTGAAGAAATCTGCAATCGGATCGAGCGACGTGGGTCTATTGCTATCGCTGGTTACAAACATCCCTTTCGAGAGATAATGCTCGCCATGAATGTCCTCGTGAAACGGGGTGAGGCCATCCTGTTAAACGAAGCGGGCCGTAGCCGCTGGCGTTGGGAGACGGAGCGAGTTCCGATTGAACAGGCGAGTCCTTTCACTCTAGCCTGACTTCGCGCTGGCCCGCTCACCGTTGTAGTTGTCTCCTTGCCCATTTCGTGGGACGAATAATGCCTCTGCAGGGACGAACTGCAGACAATACGGGGCATAAGTGTGATTGAATGTCAGTGTTTGCGCTTCACGGCTCGCAACACAATAACTCAAACCCCGGGTTGGCACCGGAGAGGATCGATTGTTGGCGGCACGGCATGCCACTTCAAATAAAAACTCGTTGTGAAAAATGCGCGGCGCCTCTCCCGGCGGACGGAACAGCCTACATATGTTCCTACGAGTGCACGTTTTGTTCCGTGTGCAGCTCTGAGTTGCAGGGTAAGTGTCCGAATTGCACCGGCGAACTCGTGCGTCGTCCCCGTCGGATTTTGACAGTTGCGGGCGGGGAGAACGCTGACACTGGAGGAGCGTGGGGCGGCAGCAGCCCGTGGCTGATTTGGGCAGTGAGTTTCGGTGTCTGGATGCTCGTGGCCGTGGCTGCGAGCGGCGAGAGTTACGAGTATTGGCTGTCGCGAGGGTATCCCATGAGCTTCGCGACGGTTTTCGGTTCGGAGCTCAGCCAAATACTTACCTATGCGCCCCTGACTCCTCTTGCCTTTGCCCTGGCAATGCGGTTCTCTCTTAAGACGGGGAATTGGGGACGGCGGTCGTTGGTTCACGTCGTGTTTGCTGTCGCCTTCTCGGTCGTCCACATCACTTTGAGAGGTGTGACGCCGTTTGCGGCTTGGGACCCCAAGCTTGGAAGCTTCGTATCCGGCATTTGGGATTCGCAGGCGCACATATTTGAGTTCAAATGGCACATTTTCGAGAATCTGTTCTTATCGAACGTGGTCGAAGACATAACAGGTGCCTACGTGCCGATTGTGTTAGTCGCGCATGCTCTTTCGTATTATCGGAGACTGCGGGATCGAGAACTACATTTCACGAAGCTTGAGATGCAGCTGGCTAAATCACATCTGCAAGCCTTGAAAAGCCATCTGCAACCGCACTTTCTGTTCAACACTATGCACTCGATTTCTGCGCTCATGTTAACAGACGTGGGAGCAGCCGATAAGATGATGACACGCCTCAGCGACCTTCTCAGGATGAGCCTGGAGAGTAGCGGAATTCAGATCACCAGCCTGAACCGGGAACTTGAATTCGTGGCTAGCTATCTTGAAATCGAAAAAGTAAGGTTTGCGGAGCGGCTGAATGTTGTTCTTGACATCGCGGAGGATACCTTAGATGCGCAGGTTCCGTCCTTGTTACTGCAGCCCCTGGTAGAGAATGCAATACGGCACGGCATTTCCAGGCTCTCCTCAAGCGGCAATGTTTGGATTACCGCCAATCGTGATGGAAGCGATCTTTGTCTGCGCGTGAGGGACAACGGGCCGGGCCTGGTCACAGCTGCCAACGCCCCATCCGGGACCGGCCTGGGCCTTCATACAACGCGGGAACGCCTCCAGACGCTATACGGCAACGAGCAGAGCTTCGAGATTCATAACGCCCCGGGCGGCGGAGTGGAGGTCTGCGTGAGGATCCCTTTTCGAACTGAACCTCAGTTGTCGATAGACGAAGTGGTCTTCGAAAGAACTACCAACTCGAGCCAGGACACTGCGATTGCCCCAAACAGCGGAGGCGCCAAACCGGCACATTGGAGTATTTCAAAGGGCTTGTCCTAGATGCATGGGAACAAACCTGATGCGCGGACGTTTCAGGCGGATAACGTCTTGAGGAGATATGCGTCTAAGGTAGGGGGACCAACGACCTTGGAATGAAGTCGGCGAAACAATCCTAATGATCATCCCTGCCATGCGTACGATCATTGCCGATGATGAGCACCTGGCGCGCAAGAAACTGCGGCTGCTACTCGGCTCAGAACCCGGCGTGCACGTGATTGCTGAGTGCCAGGACGGCCAACAGACCATCGATGCGGTAAAAGCTCACAAACCCGACCTTCTGCTGATCGACATCAGGATGCCTGACCTAGATGGGTTCCATGTACTCGAAAAGATCGCCCCCGACGAGATGCCCGTCGTTGTCTTCACCACGGCATACGATCAATTTGCGATTCGAGCATTCGAGGCACATGCGTTGGATTACCTGCTGAAGCCTTTTGACGGGGAGCGCCTCCATCATGCCATTGAGCGAGCCCGGGCCGAGCTCTTGAAGTCCCACAATCGCGATTTGACCAGCCGGATTCTTGACCTGCTCGCTAAGAGCGCAGAACCAAAGATCGAGTCAAGGCAGGCTGATGACCGCATGGTCATCCGAGCGGGAGGGAAGGTGGTCTTCCTGGATGTGAAGGAGATTGACTGGATCGAAGCGGCTGCCAACTACGTGAAACTGAACGTCGGCAAGGACTCGTACCTTCTGCGGGAAGGTATTGGCAGCATCTCAGAGAGACTCGATCCGGACCGCTTTGTCCGTATCCACCGCTCGGTTATTGTGAATGTCCGCAAGATCAAAGAATTGCAGCCGTGCGAGAGCGGCGAATACATTGCAGTTCTAAAGAATGGTAAAGAGCTTTCCTGCAGTCGGGGCTATCGTACCCAGGTGCAGCGCTTGATCGGCAAGAATCCTTGAAGCGGCGGGCTTTCGTCACTCGCCCTGACTTTTGTCCCAAGCATGGGGTTATATACCTGGAGAGAAATGACTAGGTAGGGAGTACCGTCTCGATTTCGGCCCGGGTTGTAGTGGTGCTTATGATTTGGAGTCCTGGAAAAGTGCGTCGATACAGCCCATTCCCGGAGTTATGGTCTGGGTGCCAGTGGGTGTTTACCAGGAACCGGACGGGATTATCGGTCCATTGTCTGATCTGCTCGATCATGCGTGCAGTCAACGAAGGAAAGTGACCCGAGTCAACAACAAGAACGCCGTCATCGCCAATGATAGCGACGGAATTTCCCGTGACGATTGCGCCGTTCGACTCAGGGGATATGAAAGCGTAAATTCCGTCGGCCACCTTTACAGTTTCATAGCCCTTCATGGCCGCCGGCACGTCGGAACCTGCGGCTTGCGCCCAAGCGAGCGCACAAGACAAGACGACTGCCCCAGCTGCCTCCAAGGCCCACAGAGATTTTCTCAAGTCTCCTTTCATCTAGTGGGTAGACCATTTGCTCGATCAAGCGGTTAGCACCGCAGGGATGGACGTATCCCCGTCAGGGACAAGTACCCTGTGCGAAGCTTCGTGCTGCTCCGATGTCAGGCCGGGGAAACTGAGCTGAGGCTGGGTTCCTACGGAGCGCTGTGACCAGCACACCGCAGAACGCCCAGATAGGCGTTCCACGGGCCCACCGCGGCGCGATACTGGTGGGCCATCACACGGGACAGTTAATGCACATGGGTGAGGTCGTGAACGGCCCATGTCGCCAGAAGTTGTGATAGCGTCACCACTCCCAGCGCTGGATGCTTTCCTCTCCCCTTCAGGTCCTCTGGCTGCAAGTTCAGTGCCTGTAACGCGGCCAGATTCTCCCTTCGCAAGCGGGCGAAAACGTCCAAGAGCCGCTCCAACGACTTGCCTTGACTCTCTTTCACCTGCGCAAAACGGTCAAAGGGATCGACTGGCCGCCCTTCTCCGCTCTCCAGCATGATCCGCGCCCGTGGCATCGTGCGCTCCCCGACGATCAGGTGGCCCACGACGTCGAAGGCACTCCAGGTATCTTTTCCTTCGTTGCGGTGCACCCAGATGTCGGGCAACCCGCGCAACAGCGCATTCAAGGTTGCAGGAGTGCGGCTAAGAACTGCGATAGTCTCGGCAAGGTTGAATTCCGTCGGGTTTGCCATGCGTGCGCAGATGCATCACGGGCGCTTTGGATTCAAACGACGAAGCGATTAGTACGCCGCGTTATCGCTGAGTCTTAAGACCGGTGACAACTGTTAAACAACGGCCTACAGCGCTCAAGAGTTTAATGCGCTTCCGTATCTGTCAAGCCGCTCTTAGTAACGTGGATTCTGACGTTGGTCCCAGCTGCCGTGACATGGCTCAGTCGCTTTGCTAACGTTGCTGGCGGATGTCCAAGGTCGCGTTTGGAAGGTGATTCCGTCTTGCTGAAACAGTTTCAGCCGTCTATCTGAGCCGAGGTCGAGCTTGGGCCGAAGTCGAAGATGTGGTACGGAGGAAAGTCATGTGGAGAACGCTTATAAGCAATCTTCTCTTGGGAACAAGCGTGTTGGCGCTTGCCCAATCCGACACGCCAAAGCCGACCTATGATTTTTCTTTGCCGCGGGAGGAGCGCATCAAGCTGGCGGAGAGCGCGGCCCCGCCTGAGATCTCAGGAAAAGCCACGGTTTATCTCTTAGAGCGTACAGGCTATGTGAAGGTCCGCGATGGAATCAATGGATTCTCGTGCCTCGTGGACCGCCAAACCCCTTGGAACTGCGAACCGACCTGTTTTGACGCGGAAGGAACCGCAACCACGCTCCCGACGCGACTCCTTGTGGAAGAAGAGCGGGGCAAGGGCAGGAGTGAAGAACAGATCCAGTCGGAAATTAACGCGGGGTACAAGAGCGGCAAATTCAAAGCACCGAGTAAACCAGGAATTGTGTACATGTTGTCCGATAGTGGCTTCCTCCTGGCTCCCGGGAAGAATCAGATGGTGCATATCCCGCCACACCTGATGTTCTATGCGCCATATGCCACTGACAAGGACATCGGTTCACCGCCGCCCGGCGTCAATATGCCGCACCTGATTAGGCCTGGGCAGCCAGATGCGTACATTATCGTCATATCCACACACGGGGACAACGCAGGGCATTAACGACGCAGGACCTGAATCAGACGAAACCCAGCGTCGCGACCAAAAATGAAAATCCAGAGCGCGAATCCCGCGATCACGCTCCGGCACCACAGCCAGGAGACCTGCTGCGGTGAAATTGCGCCTTGCGATCGGCCTAGTTCATACCGCAACGAATCGGAAGAGCCAGTGCCGCTTGCCGAATCGGCTTCTACTTGCCGGTTCCGCTGAGCTGTACGGTTTGCGTGCCCACCGCGTCTTTGACGTTCAGAGTCGCGGTACGCGCGCCGGTCGCAGTGGGTGTGAACGTCACCGTTATGGTACAGTCCCAGCCCGCCTTGCGGCTCGTTCCGCAGGCTGACTTCGCGCTGAAGTCGCCCGCGTCCGTGCCGCTCAGCGTGACGCTGTTGATCGCCAGCGACGTGCTCTGGTCATTGGTCAGAATCACAGTCGCGGCCAATCGGTCCTGTTGCCGTTACGCTCTCGATCTGCTTCTGCCATTTTGGCCAAGAGGGCGCATCGATCAGGAGCGCCCACACCTTTGCGGGTGGAGCGACGATCTGGATTTGCACGTGTGTTGTGACGGGTGCGTCCTCATGAATGGAGCCGACAGCCGCGACACGTATTCCCTTTGCGTGGCCGCAACCCACGACGGCGACGGGACGTGGATCAACCTGATCGGGTGGCTTGAGGAGCAATGAGAGGCATCAGTACGGAAGAGCGCGCATGAGGAACATCAGGACCTCAGAGTCGCCTATCAGTGGGTGAGGAATCGCTACCCGAAGAAGTTCGCCTTTCCTTACACTTTGGTAAGTGACGGGCAACGGGAAATTACTCCGGGGAAGTTGGAAACTAACGATATCCAGAATTCGGAGACATTGTCCCTAGCGTGTTCACTCCCGTGCTGGCGAAACATTCGAAGTCATTTTCGCTCGTCGATACGATCTCGGTTGGCGTTGATCGAATGCAGCGGAACTTCGAGCCTATGCGAAAGCAAGTGGAGACCTGGCAGAGAAGTGAATTGACGGACGTCACCGCCAAGGTGGTCATCTACGAGGCGTTTGTGGAGGGCAAGTTGGAAGCCCCCAAGCACCTCGCACGCACGGTTCACGACCTGTACTTTGAGCCAAAGTACGAGGAATTCCGGTCTCGAACAATCTGGAGTCTCTCGAACGCGTTCACGTCCGCATTCAAGGAACTCGATCCCATTCCGCAGTTCAGGGCGACAGCGAAACTGGGAGAGTTTCTGGAGGCTAGATTCTCTCAGTCATTCTGAGTTAACAGCGGTTCCGGCCGGCCGCCGCTGCTTATTGCGCTCTATTGACTGGGAGGTCCGCGGGGAAGGCGACGCTTCCTGCGCTGGACTGGTTTCCTAGAAACTTGTTTCTGGATAACTTCCTGTTTGGCGACCACTGGCCCAGAACCTCGTCTGTCGCTTCCTACAAATTATCCAAAGCACGACGTGATTCTGTCAGTTCCTTGCCCACCTTCAACACGGGTGTTACCAACTATCAATCGTGAACTCGTGGGCTCTCGTTAGTCCTGCTGGATGAGATCAGGCGGTCGAAATCGCGTTGAAGCGTACGGAGTTCTTCTGTAGGAAGGGTTATACCACCGAAACTGGCTAGGTAGTACGTTTCGATCAGGCGAAGAGATGCCCTGCGAATGTCAGGTGAGACTTGCTCGGCGGGAATGGTCCCGAGATGTTCGAGCGGTGCGCGATGTGCGGGACGCGTGACGCCGCATCTGGTCCAGTACGCGTCCAGGTGCCTGAGCAACTGAGCCAGTTCCGGTGCGCTCTCGATGGGTTCGCACTGTTCACTTGCTGCTGCACGATTCTGGTGGACGAGTTTCCTCCGTCGCACGTAGCGGGCCAGCCAAGCCACGATCATCACAGCTAGCGTAAAACAGCCCCAAATGAAAGGAAGCTCACGAAGGGATTTCTTCGTTTGTTCCCAGAACCACCGCAGTCCACCGCGCCAATTTCCTCCGTGCAGGTGCACCAGCATGGCAGCGATCTTAGCCTGTCCCCACTCCAGCGCACGGGCGACCCAACCCCGGCTGAGGCCGGCGTGAAGGGACTCATATTCCGCAGCTGGCGTTGGGTCTGCTTGTACCCAGCCTTCGCCCGGAATATAGGACTCGATCCAGGCGTGCGCGTCCATTTCCCGGACCATGTAATGGTCACCAATACGGTTATTCTCCGTCACGTGGAATCCACTAATGTAGCGGGTTGCTACCCCCTCTTGCCGCAGCAATACTGCCGCAGCACTAGCGAAGTACTGGCAATAGCCCTTCTTCTTTTCGAACAAGAATTCTGCCACGGGCTGCGATGTATGGAAGCTTCCGACCTTCAGTGTGTAGTGGTACTCGTGTTGCAAGAAGGTGACTGTGCGTCTGAGTTTCTCTCTCGGAGAGGAAGCGCCTTCGGCCAGCCGCGTGGCGAGTTCGTGGACACGCGGATCGGTGTTTCCCGGAAGTTCAAGCGCTTCCGTCAATTCCTGAGGAGAAGCCAGGTCGGCTTGAACGATGTCACCGTCGTAGCGGTTGAGGATGCCGTAGATTTCTGCTCCACCAACGGATGGGGGATGGAGGTTGTCTTGTGAGTCCACCCGCAAACTCGGCACGGCTGCGCGCACCAGCAGCTTGTTGCCAGGTGAGACCATCATGCCGTTATTGAACAGGTTCTGGATGATCCGCGTACGCACACAGGAATTTGAAATCTGGCAGGCCTCCGATCCGGGGATGGCGTAAGCGCTCCCGGGTATCTGCTCCAGCCAGTCACGAACTTGGGCGGCGGGTAGTGTGTCAAGCGCTATGCTCGGAAGCGAGTTGGAAGGGCCGGGGCGTGCTGCCCAGCCACGTCCGTCGAAATGGAGGTAGGCGCGGGCCCGTAGGTCTTGTGGATGGTCGGTCCACACGCGCATTACCACGCGAGAGGAAAGTTTCAGCTCCTCCAGATCTCCCAGACGTGTCGCGTCGGAAAGCCCGGAGTATGCGGTGATGTTCGTTTGAAAGAACTGAAATGCCATGTTCTCCGTTTGGGATTGGAGTCGGGGCACCACCACGATGGACGCGGCCGCCACCAGGACAGTCACAAGGGCAAAGCTCGCCAGACGCAGCCATTGTGCGAACGGCACTTTGCGAACGCCTCGTGCGAGGACGGGGAGCGACAAGTACGCAAACACCGCGGCGCCCGCGCCGACCAGCAATGGCCGATGTTTTGCTCCCGGGTTGAAACAGGCTACCACCAGTAACCCCAGCGTCGCCGGGAACAGCGTCGTCGCGCGGGGCCAGACCGGCGTACCCAAGAGAAACAGGCTGGCGAACAGGCTCAGGCCGAAACCCGCCAGCAACGTGAGACGTGTAGCGGTTTCCGCCGGCAATATGGGATAAGCCATAAAAATCAGGCCAAGCACCAAAGCCAGCGTTTCAAAGATGTGGGCGAGGAAACGCGCTCCAGTCCCCAGCCATGCGGGTACACGCTGGATTCGCCAAAATACCGAAACGACGCATGGAAGCCAGAAGCTCCACACCAGGGGTTGGTCAAAAGCGGTACCGAAGGCGGCGACTGCAAGGCAAACCAACACAAACAGGATGAACTGCTCGAGACGTGTGTTGATCGGCTCAGGCATGGGGATACTCGGTAGCCAGCAGGCGTTCCACATCGGCGGTCGAAAGCACGCTCACCTCGCCGAGGTTCTCACCCACGTGCTCCCAAGCCTCTTGGGTGGGACCCTCGTGTACGATGATTGCTCGCACTGCGGTGCCGAGAGCCTTCACGCGTTTCAGGAAATCCTCGCGCGGTGTGTCCCAGTCCTGGAGTACGGCGACCACCGTAGTAATCTGCGAGAGTTTTTCGAACAGGTTCGGTCCAATGGTCGCAAATGGTGGATCGTGGCACGGGCCGAGACAGGCCAACACATCGAGGATGTTTTCAAGGTAGGCGAGGCTGCGTCCGGCGCTCACTTCATAAACGTCGGGGCCGGCAGCAAGGATGTCAACAATGTACTCGCTGCGGCTGAAGTAGTCGGCGATGCTGGCAACGACACTGATGGCAGCTTCGAAAGAAGCTTTCTGTGCGGGCGTGAACTTGGACGGCAGAAATGTATCCAGAATGATCGCGATCCGGCAGAAATACTCCTCCATGTACTCCTTCACTACGGGCACGCCACGTCGCGCCCAGGAGCGCCAATGGATATTTTTGACCGGATCACCTCGCCGGTACTCGCGCGTACCGACGAACTCGATCGCCTCGCCCGTGCTGGAAGAGAGTGGGATGCCACCGGGCTGGTATCGCCGGCCGAGAGGGACAATGAATTCGTGCATGGAGTAGAAACGCGGATAGACGAGCAGCGGGTGCTTCGGCAACTCCAAACCGCGCGAGACCATCAGCCGGAGTGGGTCGGTGCGGCCGAGAACGGGGCCGGGAAGAACGTAGCGACCACGGCGAGCAGGCCGCATCTCGGTACGTGCTTGAGCCAGTGCGCCTTCGTCCTCTGCGAGGAAAACCGCGGGGGGGTGGAAAGAGATTTCGCCAGTTCCTTCAGGCGGCTGGCGAAAGACCAGGCACAGGTCCGAAGGCACTGGGGCCCGTTTGTCGGACACACGAGCATGCAGCGTGACTGGCCGGAGAGCGGTGGCGCGCTCGGGGAATCGGCACTCAAGATGCACGCGAGGCCGGCGTAGCACCGTGAATGCAGCTGCGGCAGAGAACATGCCTGCGACCATGGCGAAGAGCCAGAAGACGAAGGTGCGTCGGGTGTCCAAGCCGAGTATGGCGAGAACAACCATCGACCACAGCAAGTACTGGCCACGGCGTGTTAGCCGTTCGTGATACTGCCGGACCACTTTGCTGACGACGGGAAGTTGCAGAAAGCTGTGGGCCATTTGAATCCCGGCAGTCCTCTCAAACGTGCTCGGCCTTTCTCAGGATGCCCACGGGAACTTTCTCCAGAATCTCTCGGACGATCTCTTCCTTCCGCACGCCTGAGTATTTGGCCTTTGTATCCAGGGCAAGGCGGTGGGCAAGCGTGGGCACCGCCACGGCCTTCACATCCTCTATCACGGCGTAATCCCGTCTCGCAACGAATGCGTGCGCTTGTGTGTTGCGAAAAAGCAGGAGGGAGCCGCGTGGAGAGCAGCCCATCTTCAACGCTGGGTGGTGGCGCGTGGCATCGGCCAGTTCCACGATGTAATTTCCGATGCGCCTGTCCACTTTCACACTGCGTACCGCCGTTTGTAGAGCAACAACTGCTGCCGAATCTGCCGCAGCGGTTACGTCGTCGAGCGGATGGTGGTGGAATTGGCTATAGAGAACCTCGACTTCCTGTGACCGTGTGGGATAGCCGAGATTGATGTTCATGGCAAAGCGGTCGAGTTGGGCCTCGGGTAGAGGATAGGTCCCATGGAATTCGACGGGATTTTGTGTGGCGATCACCAGAAAAGGTGCTGGTAGCGGGTACGTTGTTCCTTCGATAGAGGCCTGTCGCTCGCTCATCGCCTCCAGCAAGCTGGATTGTGTGCGTGGCGATGCCCGGTTGATTTCATCCGCGAGCAGAATGTTGGTGAAGATCGGACCTTGCGTGAAGCTGAAACTTCCATCGCGCGGATTGTAGACCGAGGAACCTAGGATGTCGGTGGGCAACAGGTCCGGAGTAAACTGCACGCGCTTAAAGTCGGCAGCGAGCGACTTCGCCAGAGCCTTTGCCAGAGTGGTCTTGCCTACCCCCGGCACATCCTCCACCAGGATGTGACCTCCGCTAAGCAAGGCAATGATCACATTCTCAATCACGTCGGGCTTGCCAAGGATGACGCGGCCAAGCTGCATGCGTAAGGCGGACAAGTATTCCTGGTGCTCGCGCGCCATGCGGGCCCTCTCCCCTCCTTAATTATTCTTCGCAGTTGAGCGGGCAGACGAATACGCTCACATTGATTCTCATCTGCCAAAGAGCCACGGCCAAGTAACCGACGTAACCGAACCCAGTTGTTTAAGCAGGAGCGCCACTCGGAAATTGCAGATAATACTGGAGAAGTTCCTCTCACGTTTTTCTGCGGCTGCCGACCGTTGTCGGTTCAACTGGTTCTCCACAATGAAGCACGCCTTCACTTCGATTCTGAAAGCTGGATGCGGAATGTTGCTGTGTGTGAGTTGTGTGCCGGATCGGTTAGAGTGCTCAGCTTCGGAAAGGCGCTATTCTGACTTGCGGCCGATCAGCCGAAGAAGGTGGCGAATCCGGGATGGTCCTCGCATTTAGTAGGCCAATTGTTTGCGCGGTCTCAGATGCGGTATTTACTTGCATCGATTAGTCCAGTGACAACCGTGCGGACCCTCCTATAATAGTAGCGACGAATTCATGTTGAAAATGTTGTGATGGCCTCCAGAGCATCGTAAACTCCCTCATCATGCGCCCCAATCTTCCGACAAACAGCACGATTGACGGAGTCAAGGTCACCGGCGTCCTCGCCATCACTTGCAACGCCATCGCAGTGTTCGGAATTCTTGCGAACGAATTCCAATCGGGAGGGCACGGAGAAATTTCACGTTTCTACCACGACAGTATGGTTTGGACTTTTCCATTCGCTGGTTGGGGCATCGCTACCGGAGTCGGACTGTTGCGTGCCTGGCGCTGGGCCCGTATCTCCACGCTGATCTTCAGCGGACTGCTTGCGGTTTTCGGCGTTCTGGGAGCCGTGGAATCTCTGCGGGCGCCCGGAGGCGTCGGCACCACTCGCGAGGAACTCATGATCTTAAAAACTGTTTTTACGCTCCTGTCTCTGATCCCGACGGCAGCTGGGCTCGCGTGGCTGGTTTTCTTCACTCGGAAAGACGTGAAGGCTTATTTTCAAGCGCCTTGGTAGCCCCTCCGTTCTCATCCAGGGGTCAAAATAGTGATAAGTCGATTTATCGACAGTTATTAGTACAACTGGTTCTCCACAATGAAGCGCCTCACTTCGCCAACAGTAGCGCCATTATGATGCCAAGCTGGCAGAGAACGGCGGCAAGAAAACCGTAGGCTCTTCCCCTCGCATGAGCAGCCAGTCTTTGAACCGGCCCTCCCTGCCCCGCCCACAGGTGCGCTTTCATTAGCAAGATCAGGCCCGTAATTAAATAGAAGATAGCCACCACCAATCCCACGGAAGCTGCCACCGACCCTCTGTGTGCGTTAAACCTGGGGGGAAAGTCAGGAGCAGTGGCGAACGTTAATACGATCAAGCCGAAGACAATGATGCTCAGTACGAAACTCCCCTGGAATGACTTCCAGAACGGCTGCTCTAACGACGGCCCGAGACATCGGACGTAAAGAACATGGCGGTTCGGGCAGTAGCGCCATCGCGACCACCACCGCTTTTTGGGTTGGTCAACTAAACTGTTACATTTGGGGCAAACGTACATGTCCGCGCGCTTAGTCCGCCAAACAGATGCCCGAGACGCGTTGTACCTTGCCCTGCGCGTCGAAATAGACAGCGAAGCTGGAACGACGAGGAACCCCTACAAAGGTGAGCGACATGCGCCAAGGGTGACCGGTCATCTGCTGGTCGAGAGCTTGGGCGACTTCTTCCAGGGAAGCAAACTGCTCAGGTTGGCCTTGTCCGTGGAAGATGAGGCGCTGATTGAAGGGGAGATCGACGGCCGGCTCGGGAGCGGGACGATCGGAATGAGCGTAAGCCCACGTCCAATCGCCGGAGACCTGGAGCGCCTCGCTCACGGTCATTCCGTGCCGGATTCGGAAACTGGCCCAACTCGCATGCACGCAGGCGCTCTGCATTAATAGCAGCAGCGGAACGATGACCACGAACACGATCCGGACGATCTTCTCGGATTTCTTAATGGCCATGAGTTCTGCTCCCGAATATGCCTTGTGGCTAGTCGGATGGTACCTCTGTTTGCCAGCAGCCTTTACGTTACGGAGGTCATTGGGTAATCGAAGGAGCAGCCGCAGAGAACCGCGCCGCAAAACAACTGTCGCAATCACGCTCACGACTTGGAGGGTTTCGGATTCTGGGCAGATGACGGGCAAAACGGAAGTTGAAGCACGGAGAGTCAGGCTCGCCGGAAGTCTCCTTCTGGAAATCTAATATTCACGGGACCCGAATCTGGAAACATTGTCTCAGGCGTGTTCACGCCTGTGCTCGCGAAACACTCGAAGTCGTTCTCGCTCGTCGACTCCCTTGCGATTGGTGTTGATCGGATGCAGCGAAACTTTGAGCCGATGCGAAAGCAGGTGGAAAGCCTGGTAGAGAAGTGAACTGAGGAACGTCACCGCGCCGCCGTGTCTCCCATGAGCCGAACGGCCGTACGCTGTACGCTTGCTGTCCGGATGTGGGCCCGAAGTTGTCCAGAAGTCCTCTTCTGGGAAATTGGAACTTCCATTCGGAGCTCGCCGATTTCCGGCGCATGCCGGTCGACGGCCCCCACCCCAAACGAATTCTGCCTTAAGTTAGCGCTTAGGGGGCTCTGC
>Ga0074046_10001012_pt1 | contig 26089 bp, 18 predicted proteins | sample BogForMeECP23OM3_FD_94441 | JGI IMG/M metagenome (GOLD analysis project Ga0074046, IMG submission 94441) | Bog forest soil microbial communities from Calvert Island, British Columbia, Canada - Bog Forest MetaG ECP23OM3 | ecosystem: Environmental > Terrestrial > Soil > Wetlands ...
AATGACATTGGCGATTACCCGCACGGCGCTTTACCTTGCGAACCTCATGCAGGTGCTCGGCTACAAGGCAGGAACCAGTGGCGCGGTGCGTTCGATCAAGCATCACCGTTGGCCTTTCGACATCAAGACCGAAATCGTGTTCAGCCAGCTTGCGACGGAAGACCCGCAATCGGGCTTTGCGACGAAAGCAGATATCCCGAACGAGGGCGGCTTGAACAACCTCGGCAACCCCGGCCTCTTGGCTGTGGCGACGGTATATGAGGGATGCTGGATGGAATCGTACAACACGGCCTACACCGTGGACACGGCGGCCGTTCAGGAAGACTGCTCGATCACGGTTACTGACATTTTTGACGTGAGCGGTTCAATCTACGGCGAGTTCCTCGACTCCGGGTTGAACAGCGGCGACAAGACAGGGCGCTCGCTCCTCTACTCCCAGTAATAAGTTCTGACAGAACCCACAAAAAGCCTCGGCTCATGCCGGGGCTTTTTTATTTCTACTTCCGTAAATGCAGTCCCGTGGTCGGGGGTTTGAAAGTTATTTTGCTCCCCAAGAGCTTCTAAGAGAGTCCCGCAAGGATATTAATTGCAAAGAAAACTCACCGGGGGGCACATGTTGAATCACCTTCGCCATGAGCGCCGACGCTGCGAGAGCGCACCGGAATCTTGGGGCTTTGTTCTCCAGCAAGGAGTACAGCTTTAGGGCTGTGTCCATTGGTACCTCCTACCCAATCTCCTGATGTAAGTCTACCATTTTGAGGGGACAGTTGTCTGTCCCCCGGTTGGAGTTGGATTTTAGTTCTTCTGTCCGACCAGCCCGAAGTATTTGCCGATCTCCTGTGTGGCGTCGATGCGGGTGGTCAAAGGCATTTGCTTCGCAACTTCGGTGAAGGAGTTGTGCAAGGACCACGCACAGCGGGGCTCGAATTCCGCATGGCGGGGGTTGAAATACTCAGAGCCGACCGCACGGAAAAAGCGCATCGGCATGGCTTCGCGGGCGAAAACGTCGTAGATCATAACCTTGGCTTCGGCGTCGGTCAGTTGGCGGTTCTTGAGGTTGTCCACTTCCAGCTTGAGGTTGACGTAGTGCTGCTCGTACTTGATCACGGCGGCGTCCAGTTCCTCGATCAGGTCCAGACCCGACGTGTGGCGGCGCTTCACGCACACCATGTCGCCGTTGAAACACATGTTGTCGCACACGAAGATGCGCATTCCGGCGATCATTTGAATTGACATGGATTTGTCATTGGCGGTACGAATTCCGAGGGAGGCGCAGGAGCCCACGATGCCGTTGAGGTTGAGGTCAAGGGTGCCGAAGAGGCGGGAGCCATCCGCACGGATGGCGAACAGTTCATGCTCAATGTTGATGTTGCGGCGGTTGAGTGCCTTTTCGAGGGTCTCGATCAATTCGATGTGGGCAACGGGCTTGAAAGTGTCGGTGCCTTCTACCGGGGGCAAGGCCCTCAGTTCGGCTCGGGTGACGAGGTTGGTGTCAGTGTGGGCGCTTAAAACCGCTTGAGTTGCTGGTGCTGCTGCTTCCATGAATGGGGCTCCTTTCGTAATTCGCTGCCCTTTACACTCCTATTATACATCGTACTGGGGGAAAATGGCTACCGTTTTAGCTCCCTAATTTCCTACTGTTTTCAGGACTTTTCTCCCCCTTATATAGGATGAACCCCCAACACAAAGCTGGCCTGCTCAAAAAGAAGGCTTTAGACGCCCTGCTGGAGATGTACAACGATCCCGAGTATGCCACCCACCAGCACCACTCGGACCCCGATTTTACGACCCAGAACGGCAAGGACTACGCCGGGCGCAATACCACGGAGCCCGAAGAGGGTCTTGATGTCAACATCCCGCCGCAAGACCTGCACTATTCGGCCGAAGAAGTGGCAAAAGACATGGATCATCCGCTGGTGAAATGCTCGTGCGGCACGATCCTCATAAATTGCCGCTGCCCGGAGCGCATCCACGCGGCGCTGTTTCCCGGTGGCAGGCCTGCAAAGGTGATGCAGGACGGCTGCGAGAAGTGCAAGGGTGTGGTGCAGACCGATCCAAAGCTGGAGCCGCCCGAGGGCAAGGAGGACGCCGCGTTCTTCAAAGAAAGTGATCCTGACCCCGAGATGCGTCCGGTCGAGGTGGAAAGGAAAGAGCACGAGTTCTTCAAGAGAAGCCTGCCGGAATACGAGATGGTCCGGAAATCCTCCATGCGCCCGGCCTACACCGCCAAGAAAGCGAAAGAATTCTGGGGCGAGCCGTGTACGGAATGCAACGATTACGAGCAGAACCATCCGAACATGCGGAAGCCGGAGATGGAGCCGAACGAGCAGTTCGACCGCAAGGAACCCCCGGAGCGACGCATCGCTGCCGAGAAGAAGCCCAAGTGTCCATACTGCGGTTCCAGCGATTATGCTTTGATGCCTTCCGACTTTGAGACAGCGAAGTGCAGCAAATGCGGCAAGAATTGGGACCATGGCATTGTGCCGGGCATAAATGATCCCAACGAAAAAACCGCTGCCATTAAAATCGCCCACAAGAATGTTCTTGATCCCGGCGAGTACGACTTCGAGCACGAGACGCATGTCCGCGAGGAGATGAAGCAGTGGGCGCAATACGCCGAAGAAAAGGACAACACCGAGGACATCAAGCCGTTCGATCCCAGCGGGCAATATCTTTGCGGCACATGCGATATGCGCCGGGGCACGGATGACTGCATGCGCGTCGAGGCTCCGATCAGCTTCGATACCGGAAGCTGCCGCCTGTACCACCTCGGGATCAAGCCCGAGACCGCACCCTCCATGGATGAGAAGTTCACCAAGGAAGAGGCGAAGTACAGCGAGCACGAGGGCGGATTCGGATGCAAGCGTTGCGAGTACGGAACCGCGGCGACAAGTTCCGATCCCGAAGGACGCCAGCTTTGGTGTTCGTTCTGGGGCACACACGTAGTCGGCGATGCGTGCTGCTCCGAGTGGGACAAGGATGACGAGAAGGACAAGCTTGAGGAAGAAGCCCGCAAGGAACTGAAGACCGGGGCAGCCAAGAAGCTCTACCATGTCACATACACCGCCAAGGTGCCCGATATCCAGAAGCAAGGCATTCTTCCGCTGCAAACATCCAACTGGGTGAAGGCCGAAAACAAGGAACGCTACGGCGGAGGAGAAATATTCGCGTTCGACCATCCGGAAGATGCGATCCGCTGGGCGGCGAAGATGGACTGGGAATTCAACAAGGAAATGGGCAGCGGGAAGATCAGCATCATCGTGTTCAAGCCCGGCAAGGAGAAGTGGGAAATCGACACAGCCGATCCCCTGAGCCAAGGCGGAGCCAAGGGGCAATGGTTGAAGGCACACGGTGCTATCAAGCCCGAGCAGATCATCAAAGTTGTGCCCGTCAATCTCAACATGACCCGCGCCGTCGTGCAAGGCAAGCCCGTGAAGCTTGCGGGTGCGCAAAAGGAAAAGTTTGAGACGCTTGCGCACCGCTGGAACCCCCTCTACAAGGGGATTTCCACCATGGGGGACAGGGATGTCACGCTGGAGTCCTGCGCGGCTGATACCTTCGCTCTGCGGGAGTTTGCCGTCAAGTTGATCGAGTTCGTCGAGGCGAGTCCCAAGGGCGGGCTATTCGACGACGCCTACATCGGCTTTGCCAACGTGTCCCGCTACATCACCATGGCGCTCAAGAGGCTCGGCAATGTCGAGGCGGACATAAAGCGTGGCGACAAGAGCGGGCTCGATGACATAAGGAGCGAAATCATGATCGCCGCGAGCTTCCTGCACACGGCGCTCCACAACCTCAACGCTGAGTTTTACTACTTGGAAAAGGACCGTGAACGCGTGACGGCGGCCACAAAAGCCTATGGGATGGATGTGCCTTTGGACAACCCGGCGAGTGCTGGTACAGAATTCTACGGCACGGGCGCTCCGCTCGGCGGCACACCCAACCAGCCAGTGCCAGACCCCGAAGAGGACGAAGAAGAGCAGAAAGCCGCCGCCGCTCAAGAAGAGGAGTTGGTTGCTGAGGAAGCGCGGATAGCGGCTGAGGTTGAAGCCGAGGATCAAACGTCTATCCGCAAATCCGCCTCGTTGGCGATAAAGCTGGATTTCTCTCCGTTCAACATCGCGGCATATAAGATTGCTTTTGCGGACGATGCCGGGTGGTTCGCCAAATCCGCCCGCCCCACGCCCCAGAAAATTGAATTGCTGCAAAAGCAATTCGGAGTGACTCCGGAGCAAATCGAGCTTTGCATCGCTGCCGATCCAAGCCCCAACCAGACGGATTACGTGGCATGGCTCACCAAGTGGTTCTCCAAGGGGCAAATCAAGCTGCCCGAGGACACGGAAAAAATCAAGGGGCAACTTGGCACGTTCAACAAGCTGAAGAGGTCTCCGGCGTTCACCCACAACAAGGACATCCAGCAGTACGACCCCGCGAAGCTGTTCGAGACGCTGGAGCAGGGACAGGGGGCGCTGAGTGAGAAGGACAAGGACCGCGACATCATCGCCAAAGGCAGCAAGATCGTCGTGAAGGAAGGCGACCTCGTGATCTACCGGGTCACCGACCCCAAGGCTTTGTCGCTGTTGTCTGGCGGCACCAACTGGTGCACCGCTCAGGAATCCACTGCTGGGGGCTATTTGAAGGATGGCCCGAGCTATGTGTTCTTTGAGGGCGGCTCCGCGTTCGCACAGTTCCATCCCGCCTCCAACCAGCTAATGAACCGCCAAGATTACTGTATGGTTGAGACAGTCCATGAGGACGATCAGAGCGGATACTCCACAGGATGGGGCCGCAGCCACCGCTATCACCAGCCCACGGTCCTGACCAAATTCATCGCCGATCCGACACTAGCCGCCGCGCTGCAAAAGCTTTCCGCCGTGGAGCCAAACGTGGCGGAGTGGTTGAAGGCGAATACTGACGATCCCGAGAAAGCCGAGAAGGCGCTAGCGGAGGCAGCCAAGGCAGAGCAGAAGGAGAACGTGCGACGGGAAAATCCCGTTTATTACTACGGCGAACGCGAGAAGAAGTGGAGCATGACCATCCGCCACGCCCTTGCCTCGGGGAAGCAGCTTTCGCCGGAGATCGAGGCGCAGATGGGCAGCGCCTCCACCGACCTTCTGTTCAAGTACGGAACAAAGTTTCACGCCGGGCAGCGCTGGGAGCCGCTGGAGAAGGCGATCCTCAAAGGAAAGCGCACCTCCAAGAACATCATTGACTATGCCGTGAAGTTCGTCAAGGGGCGCTGGCCGGAGGGCGAACCAATGCTCCTCAGGGGCGCGTTGCTGAAAACGTACGGCAGCGGCAACATGAAGCTGGCGCTTGAATACGCGCAACGCGCGGTCAAGGGGCGCTGGCCGGAACTGGAAGCGAAATTCCACAAGGCGAAACCCAGCGAAGCTTCCGGGTATGGCTCGGCGGAATATGCCATCAACATCTTGAAGCAACGATGGGCGAGCATCGGCGTTAAGCCCCGCAGGGACGGAAAGATCAACGAAGAGGAAATCATTATCGTGGGCGCTCCGGGCGAAGCCCGCAGGTACGCCGAGGTGTTCATGCCGGGACAGCGGTGGGCGGAATTTGAACAGGTTGCCATGGGGCACGGATACCTTGGTGCGATGATCGATTACGCAACGCAGGTTGTCAAGGGGCGCATGCCGGAGCTTGAGGAGAAAATCCTGTCTGGCGAACGGGACGCCTTCAAGCGGGAACGCTGGGATCGCAGCCGCGACCTCGCCTTGGATTATTCAAAACAGGTCTTGAAGACCCGCTGGCCCGAGTATGAGCAGAAAATTCTCGAATACATCAAGAACACCAAGAAAGAAAATCAGACATATACCCCCATTGGCGCAAGTCGCTATAGCTACGGACGCGCAGGCCTTCCCGATACGGTAGAAAAGTACATCGAAGAAGTTGTAGGGGCTCGTTGGCCGGAATTAGAACAAACTCTGATGAGCCGTTACCAAGAGCATCCCGACCAGTGGCCAGCCAATCAGAATTGGCTTGACGGCTATCTCTTTGCGATCCGTGGGATGTGCGACAGGAAGGAACCGAAGAGCAATGTTCCACAGCTTCAGGACGACTTCATCGACGACCGCACGAGCGAACTCCACCAGACGATGGATTTCGAAACCGCCCACGACCAAGCCAAGAAAGAGCAGCAGGACGCCATCGACTCCAAGTACAAAGGCAATCCGCAATGCGAATGGCCCGAGGGCGAGAAGCGCCTGAAGAGCAGGGACGAAAATTACGAAAACCTCCTCCTGCGCGAGGTGAAAAGCGACGGGCATCGTCGCTACAAGGATGACAGTCCCGAGGATCAAAAAAACGAATGGACCGACTACAAAGGCTATTGGGTCTCGTGGTACGGGAATTCCGAACTTGAAAAGTATGTCGATTTTATCATGTCCCTCGGGCTGAGTTTCCCATTGGGTGAAGAACTCATGGCTGTGCAAGAGGATGTGAGTAACCGCAAATACAACCGGAGCGGAAAAAATCCCTACCGCAAGCAACAGGAACTCCAGTTCCAGTCCAGTCTTTTGAAGAAAGCCATCGTGGACTTCCACGACGCCCCCAAGATGCTCCCGCCCCGCGAGCAGTTCCGCAAGCACGTTGATGTGGAAGCCGAAAGGGATGTCATGGAAGGTGTCATGGACGGGGTGAAGCAGCCCATCAACGCGGAGCCCCTTCGCCCGAAGCCGTTGCACAAGCAATTCGATCCAAATATCAACGGCGATCCGGAATCCTTGCTGATGCAGCAGGAAATACCGGGGATGCCGCAAATCGCCGCTGAGGTTGAGTTGCTGCCGAAGCGCACGGGCAACTGGAAGCTCTATGCTTGGCCCGCTGGCACGGTGCAGTTCGGGCAGTACGGCGAGATCAAGCGCCCCGCGCCCAAGGGGCAGGTGTGGTACGTGGGCGACAAGGCGAAAGCGCTTCCGATCATGAAAGAGAACTGGGACTTGTCCCACGGGGAAGAGAACCAGTTGCTCGAACGCGGAGCGCTGGACTTGCCGGATGTCATACTGCGCCTCACAAACGTCGATTACTATGCGCCGCCGATGAAGTTTCCGCCGAAGCAGAAAAAGTTGCTCACCGGATCGTTGCTTGAAAAGGAAGCTGGGCCATCGTGGCGAAAAACTGTGCTTCCGCTGGCACTGGGTTTGGGTCTAACTCCGGGCGCTCCAGCACAGACTCCGAAAGCAAAACCGTCAATCGAACAAAAGTATGATCCAAAGCACGACCCAGCGAACAAGTCAAGGATTGTGATTGAGCCCGCACCCGAGTCAAAACTCAAAACTCCTGTGATACATAAGAGTCCGAGCGTAGAGCCTCGGTATCTGCTCAGGCATGAGAACCGTTTTGACCCCAATGTCCTCACGCCGGAGCAAATGATCCAGAGGGGTATTCTCCGCGGGAAATTAGACCCCACCATGAAAGCCACATTGCTGAAGAATGCGAACGAGCAGAGCGAGGAACTCCCCGACAAAACGCAAACAGACGAGGATGAGGCCCGGCAGGCGTTCATGAAGCAGGACTACTTGTTGCAAGAGGCGCAGGATCGGAGATGCTCCATGGAAACGCTGTGGAAAGAAGTTGGGCAAGACTATGCGAATGAGTACTTTGCCAGCAAAGAGAACAGGACGCCCCAAAACTGGCACGCCCAGAGGTAGCCACATAATTTTTCCAACTATTCAGTATTCATATAGAAGTACATTTTACGATTGGAGTAATTGAATATGCGAGTGTTGGACATGGTTGGAAAGAAATTTGGGAATCTCACTGTCATTCGACGCGATGTTAATTCTGTCGGGGGACAAGCTCGCTGGATAGTCAAATGTGATTGTCCGACACCGATTGAATTCACAGTGTTAGGAAACAACTTAAGGCGGGGGAATACTACCGGATGTGCTTGTATCAAGCGAGATCGTGCCAGAAAGGCTATGACCAAGCTTAGAATTGCGATAAATGATGGGATTGAAGCAGAATTCATCGGCAAACAAGTCGGAAATCTGGTTGTAATTTCTAAGTTTGACGTGACAAATCAGGGCGCTCGTTGGCTTTGCAAATGCATTTGTGGTCGTGACAACGGGGTTTTGGTTCGTACCGCCGCGTTGAGGGCAAAAAGCAGGACGGCCTGCAAATATTGCACATCGGATCGCAGAAGTCTGTTGCCTAAGCAAGCTATGCGCAATCAATTGCTTGTCGTATACAAGGCGGCGGCCAGAAGGAAGGGCCATGAATGGCGGCTATCCGACGAAGAGTTTGATGCGATAACACAATCAAATTGCTGTTATTGTGGCATTCCTCCGTCTCGAAGGACTGATTGGAAACGGTTCAACGGATTAAATAAAAGCAACGCCTATGTATGCAACGGAATCGACCGAAAGAACAACCTCGAAGGCTACACCCCTGAAAATTCATTGCCATGCTGTTCGATTTGCAACCGCGCCAAAGGCGATATGACATACGAAGAATTCATCGTATGGCTTCACAGAGCGGGCAAAAAACAGTTAGGAATCAACGCTACAGGAGCCTCTGTATAGAGCTATGTCTTTCAAGAAATACGCAAATGCGGTAATAACCGAACCGGTCCTCAAGCTGGAAGACTGGGAAAAGATGTACGGCAACCGTGCGTTTCGCGGATGCCGCATCGATGGGGACCACCCATTTTGCAAGATGGCATCCATGCGAAAGCTTGCTGCGGAAACCAGCAAGTATTTGTTGTCCCATGTAACCATCATGGCGTCAGTCCAAACTGAAAAAGAGCCCCTTGACTATCTGATCAAGCCCGAATGCTCGGCGATGGTCAATAATAACGACGATGCGTGGGAAAACATGGTTTTGAAGCTGTCCGCTCCTTCATTTGTTGGCGCTTTTAACTTCGTCGAACACTTCCAAAATTCCAAGTACACAAAGGGGCACATATTAAGCCACGTCCTCCGCAAGATAACACTGGCACCCGATGTTTGGATTTATTACTGCGATCTCCTTGTGGCCACCGATCTTACGCATGAAAAGCTTGTTGATGACATCCGCAACAACAAGGTCCGCTACCTGAGCATGGGCTGCGTGACCGACCTCGTGATCTGCTCCTATTGCGGGGCGCATATCACCGACGCCAGCACCTACTGCAACCACCTCCAGTTCCAGAAGGGCACCTTCCTCGCCGACGACGATGGCATCCCCCGCAGGATCGCCGAGCTTTGTGGCCACAAGAGCATGCCCAACGGCGGCGTGAAATTCGTGGAGGCAAGCTGGGTCGCCACCCCCGCCTTTCCCGGAGCCGCTAAGCGAAGCATCGTGTCGGACGAGTGGATCGGGCCGAAGACCCCTTACACCCAGAAACAAAGTTCTGCTGGCAAATTCGCAATGACAGCCTCGGAAAATACTGAATTTGAATCTCTTTCGTTGGGGGAAGCTTTACTCAATGCTGACCTCCATGGGGAATTGAGACGCTAATATGGCAAACCTTAAAGCAGTACTCGCTGCCTTGAAAAATAAGAAAGCGGACCTTGACGTGATCGATGACGAGCTATCCGCCATGCCGGAGATGGCCCCAGACGCGCCAATTGACGCCCCCACCAGCCCGGAATTCGACCTCCTGAGCGAAAAACGCGAGGAACTTGAGCAAGAGATCACCAAAATGCAGGAAGGTGTTCAGCTTATCTCCGAATGGGAGAAGTTCAAGGATGGGCCGTGGTCCGAAGAGATCAGGAACATGCTCGGCGAGATCGACATTGAAATCACCGACATAGCTGGGGGCGAACAGGCCCCGGCTGGCGACCTCCTCGGAGGCCCGGAAGCCCCCAACATGGCTCCGGAACCCATGGCACCCCTCGCCCCCGAAGCCGCACCGATCCCGGAAGCCCCCGTGGTTCCCGAAGCAGTACCCCCCGCTGGGGAGCCCGTGCTTGAAGCCCCCGCCGCCCCGGCACCACCTATCGAGGAGCCCGCGGCAGCGCCGCTCGTGCCTCCGATGGCAAGCCAAAAATCCCCAACAAGCAAGAAAAACAGCTTTCAATCCCCTGATAAGAAGGGCATTTCCAGCCCCAAGGAAGGTTCTACCATGGCAACTCAGACCCCCAGCAAGCCGTCTTTGAAGGAAAAGCTTGCGGAAGTAAAGTCGAAGCGTGAGGCGATCAAGAAAGAAGCGCAACAGCGCGTCGCTGCTGCTTGGACAATCGCCAAGACGATGCTACCCTCAGCGCCGCCCGAGGTCCAGAAGAAGACGGCCGCCAATCTTCTCCTGAACGACACTCCGACTCTGAACGCCATGCTCCGCCAGACGGCAAAGAACGCGCACTATTCGAAGGTCGCCGAGACCTTCAAGCAAGTCCACAAGGTCGAGATGAATGATCTTCTCGAAGACCCCTCCATCCTGAAGTCAGAAAAATCGTCAGTCGAATCCGAACTCAAGGGCGAAGCGAAATCCGCCGCTGCCCCTAAGGTTGCGGACGACCGCAAGGATGCGGGGCCGCAGACGGAGACGTACAATGACGGTCGTGGATGCGGCGGCGGGAAGCACTCCGAGCCGAAGGAAATGGACGCTGGCACATCTTCCTCACAGACGGAAGCAGCGAACCGCCCAGCGAATACAATCAACAAATCTGAAGGCGAAGGCAAAGGCAAGGAAGCTTCGAAGGCCGCCGCTCCAGCCGCGAAGGACGCTGGCGTGAAGAAGGACGAGAAGAAGGAAGAAAAGAAGGAAAAGAAGGAAGAGAAGAAGGCTGCCGAAGAGAAGTGCGCAGACTGCGCAAAGCTGGCGGACGGCGAAAAGTGCGCCAAGTGCGGCGCAACCAAAACCGCCCAAGACCCGGCACTGCTAGATGCTCCTCCGGCAGAAGGCGCAGAAGCCCCGATTGGGGACGTTCCTCCAGCAGAAGAGGGCGCGATCGAGCCCCCGGCCGAGTTGCCTCCCGCAGAGGAAGTTCTGGCAGAAGACAGCGCAGCAGAAGTCCTCAGCGACGAAAAGAAGATGGTCGTCGAGGAAAAAATCGAAGAGGCTCAGGAAGCCATCAGTGCCCTTGAGAAGGAAATTCTCGAAGAGAGCGCCGAAGGCGAAGAGCTTGACTACAGCCAGATTTTCAACGAAGACGAGATGGAAGACAAGGTTTCCTCGCTAGCCAACGAAGGCGACGAGCACACCGCGGGCAACGGCGAAGAGTTCTTTGCGCCGTCCGCAGCCGAGAGCCTCGAAGCCAACCTCGATGAGCCCCAGATGGCCTCGATGGAGGACTTCTTCAGCCTCAAGGGCAGCGATTCCGATCCCCTTGCCAGCTTGATCGCAGGCGAGGTCCGCACCGCAGCCGAAGTCGCCGGGGTGGAAGTCATCCCGTCGTTCACAGGCGAAGCGGCCAAGAAGTTCGAGTCCGACACCGCCACCGGGGAAACCCGTGACAACGAAGCCGACCACGAAGGCGACCTGTTTGCCGAGGCAATCGAGCAACAGACCGCCGAAGAAGGCGGGTTTAAGCGCGTGAAGCAGGACGAGACCAACGTGCTGCAAGAGCCCAAGTCGGCCGCCAAGAAAGAGACCCCGGTGATCAAGAAGTTGAAGCCGATCACTGCCTCTGAAAAGAAGCCCATGGACATCGCCTCCGCGTTGCTCGGCAACGACGAGTTCTAATTAGATTTAGGCCCAAAAGGCCCAGTATTAGGTTACGGCAACGGGTGACTTAGAACGCAGAAGACTTACTGAGCATAACGATACACCCACCGTTTGAGAGCGTTGTCTCGCGTCCGTGGTCAAATTGGTGAAGGCATCGGCTTGGTAAGTCGAGGATTCTGTGAGTTCGAATCTCACCGGACGCACCAACAATCTTACCAAGCCGACGCTCCTGAAGTTTAGAAGCATCGAACAAAACCCCCTTAACTGGGGGTTTTGTTTTTATGGGCTATTTGATTCCTAAGTATGGCACCGCTCGGCTTGATTCTCGCACTACAGTTGGCTCGTCCCTATGTAATCACTACCATGAGTGGCGTGCAGGAGCAGATCGGCTACAGGCCGATCCTGTCCGTGACTGGTATTGTTGCCAAGGTGCAGACGACCGTGCTGTTCGGCAACGACCTCTTCGTAGTCGGCTGGACTAGCAACCTCGACGAGCCGACCCTGTTTACGAATTTCGTGAAGTCCTACGCTAACAGGGAAGAGACGTGGGTGCAGCTTCTTGAAATACCCAATCCGCCAGTTCCGTATCCCACCCTACAATTCCAGTATCGCCAGACCCACCCTCCCGTAGCTTCCGGCAAAATCAAAGTTGTGGATGGAGGTTACGATCCGCTGCGAGGATACTGGGTTGCGTTCTTGGGCAATTACTTCCTGCATTTTCCGTTGTTCAAGGGCTGGAATGTCACGCGGGACGGTCCTGACTACGGGGGATTCCAACCATCCCAGAACAACCCGAATTCGCTGAAGTCCGGGTCGGGCTGCTAAACCCATATAATTCATAGCAGTTAAGCCCGGTAAATTTTTGTCTGACTTTTCTTCTTTGTTTTCAAGAAGTTCCAAAAATCGCTAATGGAACTTGGGAGCATTTGGTCATTGATGATGCGATTTCTCGACACCGCTTCCTACAGGGCATAAAGTAGGAGGCAACAAAAATGGAAGAAGTAGTGCTCATGGCAATTGATTCGACTGGCGCGGAACGCCGCGTGCTCGTAGATACGAACGGCAGCCTTATCGTATCCCCCGTCACAATCAGTTCCCTTCCTTCGCTCCCTGCCGGATCAAATGTGATCGGCAAGGTTGACATTCAGGACGGATCGGGAAATCCCCTAAGTTCCACAAGCGGGGCTTTGGATGTCGAAATCCAAAACTTTCCCGCCACGCAGGCTATCAGCGGCACCGTTGCGGTTTCCAATTTTCCATCCGCTTATGCTGTTACGCAGTCTACCTCGCCTTGGATCGTAGATGCGAGTGGTAGTACTGTTCCGGTATCCGGCCCTTTGACCGACGCCCAGCTTCGTGCCTCCGCTATTTCTGTGGATGCTTCCGGCACAACCGTGCCTGTCAATGTCCAGAACTCATCTGTTGCTGTAACTGGAACTTTCTGGCAAGCGACCCAGCCCGTGAGCGGAACGGTATCCGTTTCCGGGACTGTGGCTGTATCCCAATCGGGTTCGTGGTCCATCAGCGTCTCGAATTTTCCAGCGACGCAACTTGTAAGCGGCACGGTGGCTGCCATCCAATCCGGCACGTGGAACATTGGCACGCTCACGTCCATCACGGATTCTGTCGCGGTAACCGGAACGTTTTGGCAAGCTACGCAGCCGATTTCCGGCACAGTGGAGATCGGAACATCATCCGGGGCGTTCTCTTACGCCCTCAATCAAGACAGTAGCGGCAACGTTGGCGTCAATGTTGAGAACAGCGTTGCCGTAACCGGTACGTTCTACCAAACCACGCAGCCAGTCTCTATCGCAACAATGCCGACCACCCCAGTTACGGGGACTTTCTGGCAGACCACGCAGCCTGTAAGCGGCACGATTACAGCTAATGCGGGAACAGGAACGTTTTCAGTTGATGCTTCTGGTTACACCGTTCCAGTATCAGGAACTTTCTGGCAAACGACACAGCCAGTCTCCGTTGCATCGTTGCCCGCGTTAGGATCGGGCTCTACCTTCCAGCAAGTTCCAGCCACCTCCGGTGGTATGGGGTTGCCTTACAGCGCATCATTGACTTCTACCAAGGCACAGGTCAAGGGTGCGGCCGGGCAGATTTATGGTTGGATCATTGTCAACAACGGATCAGCGCTGTGTTATATTCAAGTCTTCAACAAACTCAGCACCAACGTCACCGTGGGCACAACAGCCCCGGACTTCGTGATCCCGATCCCGGCCCCAGCATCGGGCACGGGCGGCGCAGGCGTCGCCCAAAGCATCGATCTGGGCATTGCGATGACCACAGGCATCACCGTAGCATGCACAACCACCCGCACGGGAGCAACTTCGGCAACTTGCGACGTTCTTTTCTACTACAACTAAGGCGGATTGAATGTCAATCACCCATGTTCAAGAAGCCAGCAACACCAGCGGCGGCAACACCACAGGCTCCCTGTCGGTAAGTTTCTCCCCCACGGTAGCCGGGAACCTGTTGGTCCTGACTGTGGTCACGGTGGGCTTGCCGCTCGTGGGCGGCGGCATTCCTTGTACGGTGTCGGACGGTAGCAACACCTATGTGGATTCCGGGGTGGGGATGCAGGGTTGGTTTTGGGAAATCTCATACATCCCACTCACCGCTGGCGGTGCGATTCAAACGTTCTATGTCAAAGACGCTGCATCCGTAAATTCCGTGACTGTCAGCACGTCCTACACTGATGATGGCGGCATCGGCGGCGTTTTCTTCCACGAGTATTCCGGCGTGGATATCGTTTCGCCGCTCGACGGGCATTGCTCCTCGAACAACCTTTCGAACTACAATCCGACTTCTTCGACAATCGCAACGACCGGCACGGACTTGATCTATTGCGCGGGGCTGACAGGCAACACCGGTTCGCCAAGCGCAGGCTCGGGCTTCACAGGGTTGCAGTCGGGGAGTTGGTCGGTCAGCGGCTTTGACTATCCCTATCAGGGTTACGTCGCAACTTGCTACTTCTTGGAGGAACATGTGCTGTCCGTCGCCGTGGGAACCAACACTGTCGGGATGAACATAGGGCACGGCACGGGCGGATCGAGCATAAATTACGGTTCGATTCTGGGCACGGCTTTCAAGGCAGCACTGAGCAACTTAGTCGATCCCAGCGGAATGACTGGAATGGTTTGGTAAACCATAGTCGGATCACTAAGCGGAATTTTTACTCCAACGCCATATCGTTTGAAGTGGCAACCCATGCTTGTCGGCAAATTCCCGCATTGACCCAGACCAAGACAAAAATTCCTTTCGCCTTTCCCCGTAATTAAGGCAGCTTCTCCTGTGGCCGCCGAACACGCCGGGCTTCACTTGCTTGAATTCTTTTCCGCAATCGGGGCAAACGAAATCGTGCAGTTCTGATTTCTGGGGATTCTTGCGATGTTGACGGGCGCATTTACGGCACCAGTTGGCCCTGCCGAGCCTTGCTTTGCGTTCTATATTAAACGCATCAAGCGGCTTTGGCTTTCTGCATTTGCTACAATATTTGGTTGTTTCGTTTGTCTGGACGACGAACGGTCGGGCGGGAAGTTCGTTGTCTTTGTGGTGCAGGCAGAAGCGGCGATGGCCGCCAAATTCTCCCTTGGTGGTCTGCTTGAATTCTTGTCCGCAGTGCAAGCATTTTCGATCCCGGAGTTTTGAGTTCTCGACCGTGTTTACTTTCATTGCGATACCGGACTGCCGTCTCCGGCGCTGCTGCGTCCATGGTTGTTTTTGGGCCAGTCTCCCCCGTTCCAGAATCGCAGCGTATTCGGGCAAGGAACTCGCATCAATATCCGCGTGATCCACTCTTGCCATTAAGAAAAAGGCCCTTTGGAATGCTCCGCAATCCGGGGCGCAGACAGCCAGCCAATAGTGGGCATAGAGATGGCTGGCAACGGAAATTCGGACAATGTTGTTTGGGTGGGTTTTATACTCTGGAAACTCCGTCTTCGGCAATATGTGGTGGCGTTCGCCACGCTCGTCGCACGAGCAAGATTCGAGAAAATCAAAATATCTCGTGAAGTCCGTGTCTGGGACTTTGGCTTGCAAGGCTCCTTTAAGATGGTTATCTACTTGCATACCTACTAAATACCCTGAAAGTGCCAAAACGACAAAATCGCTAGTTTGAGAAAAATCATTTTTCTCAATCCTTCATTGAACGCGCTCTTCTATAGTCCCACCCTCTCCCAAAAGAGGCCGGATTGGAGGGGCAAACTAAACGTTCAAGTTTCAAACTTAACTGGAGAAACCAACCAATATGTCACTAAAACTGACCTAAATGTAATGGGTCTCCTTGGCGGAATCCAAGGGAAAACAACCTTCTCTGATTGACTTGAACGCTGAAACGCCAACAAGGGGCAAGCCGAAAGGCAGCCTGAGAGACTAAGTGAGAGGGCACCCAGACCGGGTGATGCGATAGTCCGAGCATTACGGGAATAAAAACCGTAAGAGGTGGGCAGAAATGACCCATCCCAGCAAGGCTGGTAACAAACGCCCCTCAAAATGATTACGGGCAGAATGACAGCGTGAACGTTACGCCTGCCGTCGCGCTCTCAGGCGATCCGGGAACAGACCAACAGACTCTTACCTCGGCTGGCTATCTTGGCGGCGTCATCGTTGCTCTCACGAGCAATGTCGCCTCGGGATACACTGGCAACGGTACCCCAATAGGGACGGGCGGCTACACACAGCAGTCCGCCAACGAGCCTGCATTCGGTGCTATTGGCAACATCGTGCCTTGTGACACGTTGACTTCCAACACCACCGGTAACATCCCGTTCGCAACCTTACTCAATGGTCCCGGCGAATTTGCTGGCGCTATTGGACCTTCCGGCTCCAAGAAAGCCCCCGTTGTCCGCGCACTTTGGCAGGGCAACGTGGACAATCAGGGCTATGATTCTGGTGCATCCACCTTCGCAGTCGGCCAGTACGTTTACTGCGGCTCTTCCGGCTCTTCTGCCGGTGCCGTAGGGAAATATACCGTGGTGACTCGTTCTGGTGGCGGTACGGCATCAACCGCAATCCCTGTGGGCATCTGCACCCACGTTCCAACCGCTGGCGAGCCTTGGCTCGGCGTAGCGAGTTTGATCTAAGGAGGAATCGACTAAGACAACTTCTTAGGAGAAAAAACTACTATGGCTAATCTATCTCGCACACAACAGCAAACCGCAATGCTCGGTCAGCTTCTCAAGACCGCTGGCGGCCGCCAGAAGCTCGCTGCTTCTCTCGGTCCTTCCCTCCGTCGTCGTCGTGACTATATGAGTATCGCCCGCAAGGCGCTCATGGTCGAGACGCTCCCGGATGGTGCGTTGCCCATCTATGACAAGGAATTTGATACCTCCGCGATGACCGTGGGTTCCACCCCCGGATCGTCCTTCGTCGAAGCATTCGTGGTTGGCGAAGAGGGCGGAGACATCGTTCGTGTCACCAAGCCCAAGAGGGTCACTGTGCCGACGTTTGAAATCGTCAGCAACCCGATGATCCCCATCACCCAGATCAAGGAGCGCCGTTTCGATCTCGTCGCCCGCTCGCTCAACTTGGCTAAGGCCGAAGTTGGCGCGCAGGAAGACGGATACGTCTTCGGTCTTTTTGACGCCGTGGCCACTGCCGCTGCTGGCAAGTCGGCCAACGACCCGGTTTACAACGTGAGCATCGCCATCAACGCCCCCATCGACATTAACTCGATGGCAGACGGTTTTGGGCAGGTGCAGCGCCACGACCTCTCGGTGGCATTCATCTTCTTCAACCCGAGGGATTATACCGACTTGCTCAAGTGGACTCAACAAAACATCGACAGGGAAACCCAGCGCAAGCTCCTCAAGACCGGCGTCATGGGCTATCTCTGGGGCGCAACGCTCCTCCAGTCCCGTAAGGTCGGCTACGGCTCGATCTACATTCTGGCGGACGCAGAGTTCCTCGGCGTGATCCCCGAACGTATTCCGCTCACCGTCATGAGCGCCGACCGTCCTGACCTCCGTCAGATCGGCTTCTCGATCTTCGAGAACCTCGGCTTCCTCGTGTTCAACCCGTCCGGCATTCAAGTGCTTCACGTGAACGGACGCTACAGTTCAACCGCCAACACCGGCGAGAACTAAACCGCTTGGCAGTACCCAGTAGATGTATCAAAGGGCGGGCCTTATCGGTCCGCCCTTTTTGTTTACCCCAATATCCAATCCTTTTAAGTAGCTCCAGTATTAAGCCCTTTGGAGGCTGGGTCGCCTTGCAGAAATCCTTTGTAGTCAAAAGTTCCATCAATTTCGCAAATTTCGGCTTCTTCGTGCACGTCGGGGATATTTTGGTTCACGACACTGCAAACGGGAACAAGCTGACTGTGTACCGGAACGGCGAGATCGTAAAGGCCATCACTCAGACGGCCCTCGGCATGGCCGCTCTGCTCAAGCAGGGCTTTGTCTCCGAATTGCTGGTCTCCCAGCGCCCCGCCGCCGTTCCAGCGTCTCCCAGAGCCCCTGAAGCCCCAAGGAAGCCCACTCCAGCCCCGGCGTCGGAGTTTGACAGGCTCAAGGCGCAGAAGAACGCCATACTTGAAAAGGAAACCAAGAAGCCCAAGCTGGAGCCCAAGCCGGAGCCAAAGCCGGAAACCCCGAAGCCGAAACCCGAAGCCCAAAAGGAAAAGCCAAAAGAGAGTGCGGACCTGTAAGGACATCCCTTGGGTTGTTGACCATTGCAGTATGTGCCATCGCTGGCTGGACACCCACAATGCTGTTATGAACCTTGGCAAGCATGAAAACGATTTGATTGCATGCTGTTGTTTGGCGTACCGCCTGCTGTATCCCGGCGACGCAGATAATGCCATTTGCATGAGCGAGCGCAAAGGCTACGCTCTCCGAGGCAAATAATGCCTCGAACCCCACGTAAAACTCAATGGGATCGCACCGCAAGCAAATGCGACGGCCGCTGCTGGTACTGCGGGCATCTTCCCGACCCCGACGACCTCACGGTGGACCATGCCCTTCCTCGTTCCCGCGGCGGATTCAACCACGACGACAACTTGCTTCCGTCTTGTTCCAACTGCAACAATACCAAGGCTAACATGACGGTTAGCGAGTTCCGGAAGTACTGTAAGGTGGCTGTTATCCGCAGGGCAATTACCCTTGGCTACTATGCGGGAGATTTAAGTCGAATCAAGATCATGTTTTTTGGTGAAGGCAACTCCAATCCCTTCAGTTTCTAACGACTTTCCAAGCCTTCAATGAGGGCTTATCAGGCCAATGGGCATCGTCTACCTAATCACCAACAACGTCAACGGCAAGTTGTACATAGGGCAAACCACCCTACCTTTGGCTGCCCGCTGGAAGCTTCACGTCAGTGCTGCTCGCCGTCGAGTCCGTGGTTCTCCTTATCTTGAAGCAGCTATCCGCAAACACGGTGTCAGAGCTTTTTCTTTTCGAGAATTGACACAAGCTAATTCGCAGGAAGAATTGAACGTTCTAGAAAGGCGATACATTGAGGAGTGTGGAACGCGTTCAACCGGATACAACCTTGCCGCTGGTGGACAAAATATAAACCACGCAAAACAGTCGGACTCAGCACGGCTTCGGGCAAACCCCACGAGAGGAAGAAAGTGGATTTATAAGGACGGGCAAAAAGCGCGAGTGCTTCAAAGTGAAGTCGAAGCTTACTTAGAATTCGGCTGGTGTTTGGGTCAGGGAAACAGACGTTCTATATCGATAGAGGCCCGCCAAAAGATTAGCAGGGCTTTCAAGGGAAAGCAACTAACGGATGAGCACCGTAAAAACATCGCAACGGGATTGCTTGGACGGCAGTGTTCCGAAAATACCCGTAAAAGAATCAGTGAGAAATGGACACCAGAACGTAAGAATGCCCTACGGCTGTGCACCATCAAAAGGAACAAAGCTCAAATTGGAACGCGTTGGATTACAAGAGGCGGGATTAACAAACGAGTTTCATCTGAAGAAGCAACCACTCACGTTGGACAGGGCTGGCAATTCGGACGGGTGCTTTAATGGACGGGTTTTTCATCACAATTCCTGTAGTTTTGGCGGACAAGCATCCATTCACAAAAACTGCTATTTCTTTGCCCGAAATTATCAGGCAAACAAATTCGTTTTCCAAAAAATACAGGCCGGGCTGTGCGCCGAAGCTGCTGGACTCGAATCCGAAGGCTCTCTTCCTCCACTACAACGTGAAATGCAACAAAAAGGACAGCGATCCTGCGGGCCACGATGTCCGCATCCAGTTCGACGTGACGAAGGTGCAGGAATCCCAGCAGGCGAGAGACCTCGACGTTCAAGTCAGTTGCTCGTGCCCGGCATTCCTATACTGGGGGGCGCAGTGGAATCTTCATCAACAGGACGGGCTGCTCGGCACCCCGCGTCCGAAGCTCGTCGCCCCGACCGAGCGCCTCGACCTCCGGGCAAATTATGTAATCTGCAAGCACGTCCACTCAGTCTTCGAGCGCATCCTGCCTTCGGTCCAGCACAACATCGTGAAGATACTGCGCGAGCGGGAAATCCAGCGCCACAAGGACGAGGAACGCAAGACCCCCGAGCGGCTCAAGAAGAAGCAAGACGAGATGCGTCGGAAGAAGGAACTGGAGAAAATCCACAAGATCAAGGACAAGAAAATCAGGGACAAGCTGCTCAAGGAACTGGAGAGCGGGGAACAAGCCCGCATCCTGCACGAGCAAGAGTTAACAGACCAAGGCAAGGCTCCGGGCAAGGTCGAGGAAGAAGTGGTCGAGCGCACGGGTCCGGCGCTTGAGCCCGAGGAAGAAGAAATTATCGAAGACTTGACAGAGCCGGAAAAGGAGCCAGCCGCGGAGCCCGAAGAGAAAGAGATCGACATCGAGGACTTGACGAAGCAAGAAGAAAAAAGGCGGCACGAAGAAGGCGAGCCGCACATCCACACCGGGCTTCCGTACGAAACCGAAAAGAAGCCGGAGGAGGAAGAGTCCGCGTCCGACATGCTGAGCAGGCTTTGGAAGCAGGTGAAGAAGCCCGGCAAGAAGTCGCCCGCATACATGGAGAAGCTGCGCAACGTCTGGAACAAGATCAAGAATTGGGTCACGAGGAAAAAGTCCGCCCTTGAGCCCGAGGAAGACGAGGACCTGTCGGCGATCCGGGACTTGGTTCAGCGGGAAAGAGGAAAGCTCACCAAGGCCCACACCGCCATAGAGCACCGCGACGCCAAGAAAGGCATGAGGGTCTGCTGGCTCGCGGACATGAAACTGAAAGGCACCGTGGAGAACGTCGGGAAGAACTATGTCACTGTGCATTGGGACCAAGGGCACGAGAGCACCGTCACCGCCAACCTCTTGCTTGATATTTCGCCTCAGCGCCGCTTTCAGTTCGCCGCGGTGTTTGACGACCCGGAGGTCGGCGACAAGGTTATATTTTCCAGCGATCCAGCTTACAAAGACACAGTGGGCACGGTAGTGGAAGCGCGAGGCAGCAACAAATTTTTGGTGGACTGGGGAAAGGACCGCTGGGACAATCCCACCGTTTCCATCCTGCATAAGACGCACTTGAAGGTGGTCGAGAAGGCCATGTTCAGCGGAGGCGTTAAGTAATGCCGCTCATCAGCCAGCATCCAATATCGGGCGTGAACGCCGGGCCGGGTCAACCGTGGTCGAGTCCCAACAACATCACGCTCGACACCCCCGGCACTCCGGCTACCGTTCAACTGAGTTTTGGCACCGTTGGGGGTCTCTTGATTGCGCATTTCGTAGACTCGTTCGGTCCCGCCGTGAGTTCCTCTTATGCGATTTCAGACACGGCATCCAACGTTTGGACGCAGCTTTTCTTCTATTCCTCTTCCGTTGGTGGGACTCAGATAGTCTGGTACGCATACACTAACTCGACTAGTCCCACGACGGTGAGCGTGACGGGAGGGGTATCAGGGCCTTATTTCAACGGCGTCGAATTAGCAGAGTTCTCGGGCGTCGGACTCCCCGACCAAGTTCAAATCCCAGTCTGGAACGGACCCACGAATCCGCTCACGGCGACCGCAATCACGACCACGGCATCGAACGAACTCATTCTCAGCTTCGGTTCTATCGTGACTGCATCTGGCTTCAACTTTGTTCCACACAACACGGCTCCGACATCCACTGTCTTGTCCCCGATGCTGCCCCTCGCGTTCAGCGGTTATCAGGGCGGGATCGATGATTACTACTACGAGCAAATGGGCTACGAGATAGTGAACTCCATCCAGTCGGGCTTCGTCGCAACGCAGGGGAACCCATTCGGCAACAACGGAACTCTGGGCGTCGCTTCATTCTTCGCTACGGGTACGATAGCCTTGGTTCAAGTCGCTCAGGGCGTCATTATGAACTATCCGTTCAAGGTTCCCAGTTCTCCAGCCAATGCTGCTACTACTTTTGGCTCGGGTCCGGTTTCCCAAACGCTTCAGGCAACCTACGGCGGCTTCGGCGTTCCCCCTGTGAGCATCACGGGACTGGAAATCTCGGTCGGCGGAAACCAAAATTTCGCGGGCTCAGGCTCCTACTTGACCGCGACGCTCGGGAACACGCCATACACGGCTCCCTCGGTCCAGTTCCAACTGCCTTCCGTTAGCGGGTCCGTAGTGGTGGCGGGTTCCGACCCGTTCTGGGGACAGGCAGCCCTCGGCAACGCCGGACTCATAAGCTTGCTCAACAGCGGAAGCGTAACTGTCAACATCCAAGCCGATGCCATGACGAGCCCGCCCGTGGCCGTCCAATTTGACATCTACGATGTTTCCTTCGGGTACACGTATGCCGTGAGCACGACCACGATCACAAGCGACGTGAATCCGTCCGTGTTCACCAATCCGGTCACCTTCACGATCAATGTGATGGGCGCGACGAGCCCGCCCACGGCTCCCACGGGAACTATCACCATCTTGGACGGGACCAGTCCCCCTGTCCCCATCATCACGGGCGTGCCGCTCGTGTCGGGCGTCGCCCAGTACACCACAAGCAGCTTGAGCACTGGAACTCATGCTTTAACGGCGATCTATGTTCCTTCGGGCAGCTTCCCAGCGAGCAGCGGCAGCATGGTGCAAGTAGTGACTCCGCTTTCTGGTTTGTGGACTAATGCCCCGTACCCCGGCAGGCTGGCGCTGTACTGCCATCCGCTGACCGGGCCGTACACGTCCCCCGCTATCGGGTCGTTTGACCCCCGGCGCGACATGCAAATCTACGTGGACGGCGACCTGCTCAACATCGTCTCGTTCTCGTTCGATCCCGTCAACAACAGGTACCTGCTGTTCAGCTACAGCGTGTTCGACTTGCAGGGGGTCGTGCAGGGCGCATACCATATCCCGAATCCGCCTTTCGCGGATGCTGCGACCCGGACGGTGCCACCCGCCGCCTTCATCGCGAAATACTCTCCTTACGGGGCCTAAGGGCGGCTTTTCCCGCAAACCCAAGAAAAACCAGCTACAGCTTCCATTGTAGGGCTCGCTTTGAGCCTATCCCTAGCTAGGAGAACCAAATGAGTAAGAAAATCGCAAAGGTTGACAACGAGGCCATGAATTCGCTCTACGGCTCGGAATTCGCCCGCCTTGCAGGCAAGAAGACCGCAGATTGGCAGGACGAGAAGGGCGCTCCGAAGGACCCGCAGGCGTTTCGCGATCACGAAGAGTATCTCGCCACCTTGAAGTCCGTGTTGGCTGAAGACGGCTCTCAGGACCACGATCCCAACGACAAAATTTTGGATTAGTCGCGAGGAACGCATGCTGGTTTACCGTATCACAAATACGGTGAACGGCAAGGTCTATATCGGCATCCACGGGAAGACTTCCGACGTACAAAACCGTTGGATGGTTCATCTGAAAAAGGCGAAGTGCGGTAGTCAGTTGTATATCCACCGCGCTATCCGCAAGTATGGGCCGGGCTCTTTCACCGTCGAAGTCTTGCATCATGCCAAGACTGAGGAAGAACTCCGTGCAATGGAGACTTTTTTCATCGCCCAGCATCAATCCCATATTCGTGAAAACGGTTACAACCAGACTTCAGGCGGTGATGGCCTTTGGAATCCTTCGGACGAGCTTCGAAGGAGATTAAGCAGAATCCACACAGAAACTCAAGCCTCACCAGAATATCGTGCGAAGATGAGCGCAAAAATGAAGCTGGTTACGCCAACTGCAAACAATTGCTGTAAGTCAAAATCTGTACACTGTTTGGATACGGGTGAAACGTTCCCGTCTCTGCAAGAAGTTGTGGAACGTCTCGGTGGTTGCACAAGAAATTTATCCCGAGCCATTCAACGTAACTGGAAGTTCTTCGGAAGGCGTTTTGAGTATGTCCAATAAACTCTCATCCTGCGAGCCGGGCCAGATCGTGCACGGAATCGATCTGTCCGCCTATCGGGTTACGTCCAAGATTGCCGGGCCTGAAGGCGTCGTCGTCAAGCTGGCAAGCCTCTCCGGTGAGCCTGTTTCGCTTCCCGCCGATTTCACACCAATCGGACCTCGCATGACGCACCTCGCGTCGGCGATGTTCCTGCATTTAGCCTACAACAAAGACCTTGATTTGTATGTTCGCGCATGCTGCGAGCAGGCGGGGCTTCCCGTCCCCGTCGGCCCCGATGGCCAGCCCTTCCGCTGGGCGGATTGGTTCCAGAAGACCGTCGCCCCGAAGCTCATCTCCCCGATCAGGGGCGAAGAGGGCGATGCGATCAAGGACGAAGCCATCCACGAGATGCTCTCCAACACGCTCCTCCAACGCAACATCCTCAAGGACTTCAAGAAATCGATCAAAAAGAGATTCCCTGAGTACGTTCAGAAACTTCCCGTGGCGAAGCAGCTTACCGTCTACCTCGTCAAGAATTTCCGCTGGCGCGTGGAGGAGATGAACCGCAAGATCAAGGAGCAGATGCCGCCTGAGGAAGTCTCCATGATGAAGTCGATTGGGGGTCCGGGGCACGGCGAGGACGAAGAAGTCAACATTCTTGACACCGAGGAATATGCCACCCAGCCGGAATTCGGCGAGCAGACCGAGCACGATGTCCGCAAATTCCGCGACGGCTTCTACGGGTGGCTGAAGAAGCACCAGAGCGAAACATCCGCCAAGTCATTCATCACCCTGTTCGACATTTATTGGGAGTGGGTGTCCGAGTCCACGGAGTCGGCGAATGAGGAGACAGGACGCCCCGGCTACATGCCAGCGCGCCGCCACCTTGAACCGCTGTGGAAAGAAAAAACGCAATTGAGCAGCGCCTCGCTCTACGAATATATCGGCCGCCTCGCCAAGCTGCTTGAGCAATACATCCAAGAGAACCGCCACACCCTCGGCGAAGGCGACATCTTCGTGAAGCTGATTGACAACATCCACCACGAGAGGGAGAAACTCCGCAGGCGGAGAAGGCCGAAGGTGAAGGCATCGTTGGCATCATTGAATCTTGCGGCTGCGGATTCTTATTGCGATGCGTGCGACCGTCCGGAAGCCAAATGCACCTGCGATCCCTGCCACTGTGACAAAACAGCCTCCATGAAGACCGCTAGACACCTTATCAGCGGGAACGAATTGACTCCCGAGATGCTCCAGCAGGTGAAGGACGCCTTCATTTATCGCTGGACATCGGACAACCCGCATCGCACTACAAGCTATCATTGCGACAAGTGCGACATCAACAATCCATACGTCAACACGGAATCGTCCGAAGGGCATGACCACCCGACGATCCCGCTCCAGACCGATGCCCAGTGGCTCAGCGATAAAGCTTTCTACTTTACGAACGCCGGGCGTTTGTATCCCGGACACTTCGAGCCCGGCATCTTGGCGAATCCGGTGCTCTCGAACCCACATGGCGTGCCGCATGGCGGGGATACCCAACCTTTTGACGAGCACGGGAACGAGAACACGGGATACGCAGGAGAGCACACCGGGGCTGTGAAAGTGCTGCCAAGCAAGCCATGCCCCAAATGCCAAAGCGATAATACTCGCGTCACTGACGACGGCAGGATGGAGCGCATCGGCTGCAAGGATTGCGGACAAGTTACTTTGAACGCCAAGAAAATTGCACTGCTTGATGAAGAAAAACTGGAACGTCGTTTTGCTTTAATCAAGAATCTTATTCACCACGGTGCGAAGCCCGAATATAAAACCCAGTGGCACCAGATGAGCATTAAAGAGCTTGAAAACCTATTGCATAATGTTGAGCGAGCGGCTGGCTGGGATTTTGAGCACCCGTCACAACGTCGGCAGCTTGCTAGTGAAAAGACCGCGGAATTCGCCGAGAACGTTCTTCCACCAGATGAAGCGGTAATGTGTAAAGCATGCGGATTCGAGGAAGCCGTTAAGGGGAAAGAGTATTGCGAGGGCTGCTTGGCGGACGTGGAACACCCTGTCTGCCCCCGTTGTCTCGAATGTACTCAATGCAACCTCCGTCCGTGCCGTGGTGGCGGACCCCATATGCCGGGCGTGGAACGTAACGAGGCATGGCGCATAAATAAGGAAATGGCTCAACAGGGTAAGCTTGGCACCGAAGCAAAGAAAGCTATGACGCTCGACGAAGCCAA
>Ga0074046_10001014_pt1 | contig 26061 bp, 18 predicted proteins | sample BogForMeECP23OM3_FD_94441 | JGI IMG/M metagenome (GOLD analysis project Ga0074046, IMG submission 94441) | Bog forest soil microbial communities from Calvert Island, British Columbia, Canada - Bog Forest MetaG ECP23OM3 | ecosystem: Environmental > Terrestrial > Soil > Wetlands ...
ATTGCCGGATGTCAACATGGTCGAGACCGTGCTGAAAATCTCGGATACCATGGCCAACGCTACCTCCTCGATGGCTCAGGACCTCGCCCGTGGAAAGCGCACCGAGATCGATTCCCTGAACGGCTATCTGGTGCGGCGTGGCGCGGAGCTGGGCGTTGCGACGCCCGTCAATCAGACCCTCCACGCCCTCGTCAAACTCCTGGAAGAATCTGTCTGATTGCGAGCACGTGTCTACGAGAGCTTCGGTGAAGATGCCTTTGTGGTCGAGCTGCGGCGGATCTAAACGGCTATCTTCCATCAGACGCAGGAGCGCGGGGTTCGAGGTTTACTGCGACCCCGCTCTTTAGTTGAACAGTAGGGGCCATGGGACGGGCAAAGGCAGCCCACCTGTGAGCCGTAGCGTAGGGCGCTACAAGCGAGGAGGAAGATGGGTTTTGTGCCGATCGGAGTTGAAGAATACGTCAAGCTGCATATGGAGAGCAATCCCGACGAGGATCCCGCCACTCTGTTGGAAAGTATTGGTCGTTGTGTTTCGGCTGCCTTGGCGGGAGCGCGTTGTCAGTGCGGAGAACCGATTTGGGTTGTCGGGTCCGCATTCGCGGGTCACGCGTGTTTCACCTGTATCACCGGCGAGGGTTTTCCCAGCGGAGACTACGAAATTGACGAAGTCCTTGAGGCACGTCAGGCCTAAAACTTGGGGGAATCACTTGCCCGGAAAAGTCAAACTCGAAGCTCGTGTAGCCCCCTGTACTCGCCCACCCGCCCACGCCTTTCGACTCGCGAATTTTGACTTCGATGCCGCACAAAAGGCGGTTTTTTGGCCCCTTTTTTGGGTTTGATTTGGGTTCGTTTGCACTCAAAAAGCAGTTCGTTTTTAGCGTTTTAAAAAGCTAAGTCCTTTGTTTGCAATAGATGGCTAGGTTCGTTTCGTCAAAATAGTATCTTTTTTCCATTTCCCCGCCTTTTTCCCCCTTGCCGAGTCCCTTCCGCCTTCCCCTGCCGCTGCCACTTGCCGGCGGTCTCTTGCGACAACGCTCGTAGGCTACCATAAGTCGGTGGGCGTGTCAAGAGAAAAATGCGGGGGAGATAAGGGCAGGTACAGTCCGTGCTTGTGGGCCTGCGATGCACATGCGGACCACGCTGGCTCGCGGATGAATAGTGTGGTGTGGTACATTAAAAACGTGATGCCTGTGCCACCGAGCGATACCCACCCAGCGGCTGAGAACGTACAGATCGAAATCTTGCGCTCGATGCCCGCGGCCGAGAGATTTCGGGTGTTGAACGACCTCATCGTCACCGGCCGAATTCTGAGTCTGTCCTGCCTCCGGGACCGTTTCCCAAAGGCGGGCCCCGAGGAACTCCACCGGCGCCTTGCCACCCTGCTTCTCGGCTCCGAGCTTGCGACCAGAGTTTATGGACCCGAACCGCAACCGCCGACCATAAGGTAACTCATGGAACCCCTCCAAATTCTCAAGCACGTGGTTTCAACTTTGGAAAAGTTGGGCGTTCCATCCATGCTCGTAGGGTCTTTTGCCAGCTCGTCTCACGGATTCCCCCGGCTCACGCAGGACGCGGACCTCATCGCGCGGTTCAACCGGAATCAAGTTGACGCATTCATCGAAGCGTTCTCGCGGGAGTTCTACGTCGACCGAGGACTGATCGAGCAAGCCGTCACGAACCAAACCTCTTTCAACATCATTCACTTCGAATCATCGTTCAAGGTTGATTTTTTCGTGTTGCGCAGGGGTGGCTATGCCGAAGAAGAGTTTTCGCGCCGAGTCCTCAAGCAAATCGATCCTCGGACAGATTTCGCGGCCTACGTCCAGACCGCGGAGGACACTCTTCTTTCAAAGCTGGCTTGGTTCCGCCAGGGCGGCGAGGTGTCGGAGAATCAATGGCGAGACGCGATCGGAATCCTGAAGATACAAGCAGAGGGACTCGATTCCACCTATCTGCGGAAGTGGGCGGAAGAGCTTGGCATTTCCGACTTATTGCTGCGGGCCCGCCAAGAAGTAGCTGGGTAGTGCCGCTATGGTTCACGTCCTCAAGTCGCTTACCTACTTCGAGGACGCGGAGCAGGAACCCATGCCGGACATGCTGGTTCCCCTGGCCTGGGACGAGTTCAAACAATTCTTCTCCCGCGAGGTCCCTCCCTTTTTGGGGCTATTCAAAGGTGAGAGCGGGGCGCAGAGACGGGCGTATCGAGCGTGTTCGGCAGCCACAAGGTAGCCCCACGCGTGGCCAATGCTAAGTACGGGATTTCACAAGCGCGCTAACCCATTCGCGCGGCGGATCGAAGGGTAGTTGGCCACACCACGCCCTAGGGTCACACAACCGCCCCCTGCGTGAAGTATTCTCTCCGAGTGCGCCATCCGGGAGGTATCCGATACCGTCAACACTCCAAGATCATCTTCCTGCAGCCCCAGTCTATGAGAAGGGCTGTCACCTACAGTTGTGCGGCGACCCTGGCCTGCGACGATTTTCCGGGAAGCCGACTTCTCATTCCCAATCCTGGCGCGACGCAAAGTTTGCGTCGAAGTCATTAAGTGGAACTGGCTGCCGAGCGGCAAGCGCGCGCTTCTACTCGATCAATGTTTTGCGCCCCCGTGAATTGGCCGCTTTTTGCGGTCGATCGATTCTTTAGCAGGTACAGGATCATCTCGCTGGCTGTGACGGAGCGTTAATCCCATGCGACCCCAGTTGATGCATCGGGATCGCCAATTCATCGAGTTGGTCCGGCAAACCGGAAGGCCCTTTGACACTCTGGTGAATGACGAAGCAAGATCTCTCCGCGCGTCTCTTCGCCCTTGGCCAGTCAACGCCCAGCAAAACTGGACGATCAGTGCTGTTGGGGGAGGATTTCGACCTTCGTGGCGGTGCCTGCCGCCTGCACCTCAAAGGCTTGTTTGAACTCCGCGAGCGGAAAGGCAGCGATGCGGAGTTTTTCCAAACCCATCTGGGGCAGAAGGTGCACGGCCCGCTCATGGGTGAAGGGATTGATCAAGGCGCCGACTACGGTGAGTTCGCGGGAAAAGATTTCGTAGGGCCGGACGCTCGCCGTGGCATTCATGGGGGCAACGCCGAAGACCAGGACCGTCCCTCCGCGGGCGGCCAGAGAAACGCCTTGCTCAAAGGTCCGTGAACTGCCGACTGCGTCTATGACGGCGTCAAAGCCTAGCCCGCAAGTCGCGTCCTCCATAGCTGTCTGCCAGTTTGGGTCTCGGGGGTCCATGGCGCGATCGGCGCCAAACGCCAAGGCGTCCTGCCGGCGCAATCCATCAGGCTCACTGACCACGATCAACCCTGCGCCCGACAATTGCGCCAGCTGCGTTAGCATGAGCCCAACCATCCCGGCACCCAACACCAGCACCGTGGATCCGGACTGCATGCCCAACTTGTCCATACCGTGAATGCAACACGCCAGCGGCTCCGCGAGACAACCCACGCGCGGCTCGAGCGTCGTGGGCAAATGATAAACGACCCTCGCGGGTACGATTTCGCCTTCCGCAAAGCCCCCGTTCGCGTGGACGCCATAAGCCCTCAACTCCGGGCAGAGATGCTCCCGGCCCGTCCGGCAGAAGCGGCAGACGGTGCAAAAGGTATTGGGTTGGACAGTAACGAAGTCGCCTTCACGAAAACCCTTCACTTCTGCTCCCACGGCTTCGACGAGCCCGGCAACCTCGTGGCCCAGCACCACGGGAGCGGGGGCCGGGAACTCGCCGTGCAGAATGTGTGCGTCGGTTCCACAAACCCCGACGGCCAGAGGTCGAATGCGCACCTCATCCGGTCCCAGATCGGGTACGGGCAGTTCTTCCAAGCGTAAGTCTCCGCAACCATGGAAACAGAGAGCTTTCATTTTGGAGCCGAGGGGTCGGAGCCTTGAAGCATCAGCCGAATTGGTCATTGGTAATCCTCATCAAAACGGAATGGATGCGGATCAAACCTCGATCCGTCACCAACGCAGAAACTCAAAATTCAATGGGGGATGACCATCGCGCCGCGTCGGGTCAAGGCCCTCCCCGCTCGGTCGAAGAGATGCGTGGCCTGGGAGCGGATTCGAAACGCCACGCGGTCACCGACGCGGATGGGGGTATCGCCGTCGGCCTGCACCACCAGTCTCGATCCGTCCGGCAGCCCGGCGTGGAGATATGCTCGCGGCCCCAGGTGCTCCAGGGCGTCGATCTCGCCCCTTAGCTCACCCCCCGCTTCCAACGCCACGTGCTCCGGCCGAACTCCCAGCTTGATTCCTTCTCCGGGTTTCAATTCCTCCACGGGCGCGGGTACCGTCACACTCGCGCCGTTCGATAGGACCAGGCACAGGTGTCGGTCGCTCGTGGCTTTGACCACGGCGTCCAGAAGATTCATCCTGGGAGCGCCGATGAACCCTGCCACGAAGAGAGTTGCCGGATTCTGGTACAGCTCGAGCGGGGACCCCCATTGCTCAACTCTCCCCCCGTTGAGCACGACAATCCGGTCGGCCATGGTCATGGCTTCCAACTGGTCGTGGGTAACGTAGATCATGGTCGTCTTGAGTTCGCGGTGCAGGCGCACCAGTTCCAACCGCATCTGGGCCTGTAGCGCCGCGTCGAGATTCGATAACGGCTCGTCGAGCAGGAAGGCTTTGGGCTGTCGCACCATGGCGCGGCCAATCGCCACGCGCTGCAACTGTCCTCCGGAGAGCTGGCGCGGCTTGCGCTCGAGCAGCGGTTCCATCTCCAGGATGCGCGCTACGGCGCGAACCTTTTGCTCCCTCTCGTCCTTCGCGATGCCCGCGAGGCGCAAGCTGAAGCTCATGTTCTCCGCCACAGTCATGTGCGGGTAGAGAGCGTAGCTCTGAAACACCATGGCCAAGCCGCGCTGGGAAGGCGGCACATCCTGCGCCGGCGCGCCGTCAATCAGAACCTCACCTTCAGTAACTTCTTCCAACCCGGCGATCATTCGCAACAGAGTTGACTTGCCGCTCCCGGAAGGCCCCACGAAGGCGATAAATTCCCGGTCCTTGATCAGCAGATCAATGCCATGAATCACCTCGTGGGCGCCAAATCTCTTGCGCACATTTTTCAACTCGATGGTCGCCATGGCTCGGAAACCGCTCCTTACTTCACCGCCCCAAACGAGAGACCGCGCACCAACTGGCGCTGGCTGAGCCATCCGAAAACCAGGATGGGAGCGATCGACAAGGTTGAGGCCGCCGACAGCTTCGCCCAAAACAGGCCCTCGGGGCTGGAGAAAGACGCCGTGAAGGCGGTGAGCGTGGCGGCCTTCACGGTGGTCAGGTTAAGGCTCCAAAACGCCTCGTTCCAGCAAAGAATGATGGAAAGCAGTGCCGTGGCGGCGATGCCGGGGGTGCACAAGGGCAGCAGGACATGCACCAGTTCCTCCCCCGGCGACGCTCCATCCATACGGCTGGCCTCTAGGATCACCGCGGGCACTTCCCGGAAGAAGGAAAAAAGCATCCACGCCACAATCGGCAGGACGCTGGCGCTGTCAATGAGGATGAGCCCGGAGACCGTATCCAGCAGGTGGAGATCACGCCACAGCAAATAAATCGGGACCAGGACACCTACTGCCGGAAGCATTTTGGTGGAGAGCATCCAAAGCAGAATGTCCCGCGTGCGCCGCGTGGGGAAGAAGGCCATGCTGTAAGCCGCAGGAATGGCCAGCGCCAGTGCCAGCAAGGTTGATCCCAGCGAAACCACGATACTATTTCTTGCGAACGCCACATAATCAGCGCGCTGGAGGACGGCGGCGTAGTTCTCGAGGGTGGGCCGGAAAAAAACCGCGGGAGGCGTCGCGACCGCGGTGATCTCCGTTTTAAAACTGGTCAGGAACATCCAGAGAATCGGGAAGAACATTCCCAAGCCGATGACCCAACCGGAGATAGTCAAGCCCCATCGCAACTGCCAAGTGTTTCTCAACGGTAATCCTCTAAGTTGCGCCCGACCACCCGCATGAAGAAGAAGGCGACGATGTTGGCCAGGACGATCGCCAGCACTCCCCCCGCCGAGGCGCGTCCCACGTCCCATCCCAACAAAGCGTCGCGAAAGATCAGATAAGCCAGGTTGGTGGAAGCCAGACCCGGGCCGCCGCCCGTCGTCACATAGATCTCGGCAAAGAGGCTGAGAAAGAAAATCATTTCCATCATCGCCACGACCGACATGGGCCGCAGCAGATGGGGCAACTCAAGGTGATAGAAGAGCGCCACCGGCCCCGCTCCGTCAAGGCGGGCCGCCTCTTTCAGCTCCGGGTTCAGTGACTGAAGCGCCGGAAGCAAGATCAGCACCGCGAAGGGAGTCCACTCCCAGCCGACAATCAGAGCGATGGAGAGCAGCGGCACGTTGGAGAAAAACTCAATGGTGCCGAGCCCGCAGGAGCGGGTGATCCAGGCGAAGAGGCCAAACACCGGGTTCATCAACATATTCTTCCAGATCAGCGCACTCACCGTCGGCATGACAAAGAACGGTGCAATGACCAGCAAGCGGCAGATGTTGCGCCCCGGAAAATCCCGGTCCAGCAGGATGGAGAAAAGCGTCCCACCAACCAAAGTTATCACCAAAACCAGCCCCACGAGAAACAGGGTGTTCCCCATGGCCACCCACAGAGCCCGGTTGGTCAGCAGGGAGCGGTAATTCTGCCAGCCGGCGAAGGCGCTTTTTCCGGGAACCAGCAGATTATAGCGCTCCCCAGAAAACCAAAGCGTCATCGCCAAAGGTACGATCATCCACAAGAACAAAAAGGCCACACAGGGCGCAAGCAGCGGCGCAGCGTGAAGGCGGCGGTGGGGTTTCGCGCTACTGATCTCGTTCACTTGAGTTGCCTTCCTTGCATGGCGCGTTCGGCGTCCGCCTGCGCCAGGGCCAGCGCTTGCTCGACCGTTACCCGACCTGCCAACGCCGCGCTGATTTCCTGCCCGACCTCTGTCCCGATGGCCTGAAATTCCGGAATGCCCACGTACTGAATCCCCACGTATGGAACTGGCAAGGCGCTGGGCTTCGTATAATCCGCGTTCAGAATGGCCTCGCGAACGAGAGGCGCAAAGGGGGCGGCGCGTTGGTATTGGGGATTATCGTAAGTGGATTGGCGCGAGCCCGGGGGGACCCACAACCAGCCGAAACGCGTGCCCACGCTGGCGATATAGCTCCGGCTGGTAGCCCACTTGATGAACTGTTTGGCCAGCGCGCTGCGCCGGGAAGAGGTGGGGATGCCCAGCGCCCAACTCCACACCCAAGCGGCGCCATTGGGCACTTTGGCGATGGGGGCTTTGGCAAAGCCGGTGGTCGTAGCGACGCGGCTCTGACTTGGATCCAGAAAGTAGCTCGCCGCCGAGGTGGCGTCCACCCACATGGCGCAGTTTCCGTTGGCGAACAGAGCGCGGTTTTCATTGTAGCCGTTGGTAATGGCCCCGGGCGGCCCGTAGTTCCGCAGGAGGTCGACATAAAAACTCACCGCTTCGATCCAGGCTGGACTGGTGAGCTGAGGTTTCCAGTCGAGGTCCAGCCACCGGCCGCCAAACGTATGGACCAGGGTGCTGATGTAGCTCATATTCTGCCCCCAGCCCGGCTCGCCGCGCAAGCAGATGCCGTAGACGCCGTGCTCCGGGTCATGCAGCCTTTGGGCAAACTGGCGGATCTGCTCATAACGGGGTTCGAGGGGCATCGCCAGGCCAGCTTTTTCAAAAAGATCCTTACGGTAGTAGGTAAAGCTGCTCTCCCCATAAAAGGGCACCGCGTACATTTTCCCTTGATAGGAAAGGCCCTGACGTATCACCTTAAAGATGTCGTCGTATCCATAGTCCGCGCCCAGGTCATCCACCGGCACCAGCCAGCCCCGCTCCCCCCAGAGAGGCGCTTCGTAGGAGCCGATGGTGACCACATCAAAGGTATTGCTACCGGTAGAAATATCTACAGTCAATCGCTGCCGCAGGACGTTCTCGCCCAGGACTACCCAACGCAGCTTGACGCCGCTCTGTTTTTCAAACTCCTTGGAAAGCTGCTGCATCAGGATCATGTCGGCGTTGTTCACGGTGGCGATGGTCAGCTCCGGCCGTGAAGGCCGCGGATAGAGAATCCACGCCAGCAGCGCCGCGCCCAACAACAGTCCAAGGGTTTTCCAAGTCCGCTTTGCGAATTCCATAGAAGGGTGATCGGCACTCGTCCCGCGCGGTGGCCAGGACATATCGGGATGGGCTCGGTCATTTTTCAGTGGTGGTTCAATTTGATGTGGAGGTGGCTTTACGCCGCCATTTGGCGAGGCAAACTCGCCGCTACAGCAATCTGACCCACTACCCATTTTTCCGCAAGCTGCTCATCGCACCGCGAGCACGAGTCTACAACACCGGGAGCGCCGCTTGCAAATTGCCGCCAAAGTGCGGATTATGGGCGTTGGCAACAGCACCAATGCCGACGGGAATCCACGGTGAAAGCTGAGAGGACATGTGTCATCAGAATTGAGATGCGCATTGGAGAATAACTTATGAGCAGGCGGACTGTGTGCCTTTCACACTCTGCGGCTCTTAATGTGATAAACATGCACTGTATTATTAACCGACGGCTTTGACACCTGACGTGGTAATCCAGCGGACCGGGGAGGGTTGATATGCTTCGCGCCACCATGACAAGTCCAGGGAAAATCGAGTTCGCGGAAGTGCCGAAACCCGCGCTCGGCGACCAGGACGTGTTGTTGCGCATCCGCCGGATTGGGATCTGCGGATCGGACATTCACGTTTATCACGGCAAGCATCCGTACACTTCCTATCCGGTTGTTCAGGGCCACGAATTCTGCGGGGAGGTTGCCGAAGTTGGCCGCAACGTCCAATTCTTCCGCCCGGGCGACTTGGCCACGGCTCCCCCGCAAATCGTCTGTGGCGAGTGCGTACCTTGCCGTGAGGGGCGTTATCACATTTGCGAGAACCTGAAGGTGATGGGGTTTCAAGCCCCGGGAGTCGCCCAGGAATTCTTCGCGCTCCCGGAATCTGCCTTGTTGAAACTGCCGGCGGGGTTCACTCTGGAATGCGGAGCACTTGTCGAGCCGACGGCGGTTGCTATCCATGCGGTTAGCCGTGCAAGCAGCGTGGCGGGACGGCAGGTGCTCGTCCTGGGTGCGGGGCCCATCGGCAACCTGGTTGCCCAAGTGGCAAGGTGGCGCCAAGCCCGCCGGGTGTTGATTTCCGACATCAGCGACCCGCGCTTAGAAATCGCCCGGCAATGCCGAATAGATTACACGGTCAATTCCCGCGAGGTATCTCTCGAGAGTTACGTGGCAGAGGTCTTCGGCCCGAATCGCGCGGACGTGGCGTTTGAATGTGTAGGAGCCGCAGAAACCGTGAACCAGGCCATCCACAACGTGAGAAAGGGAGGCACGATTGTCATTGTGGGAGTGTTTGGGGATCGCCCCGAGATTGACTTGGGGCTCGTGCAGGATCGTGAGCTTGAGGTGCGGGGGACCTTGATGTACCAGCGCCAAGACTACGTGGATGCCATCCGTTGTCTTGCCGAGGGAGGGATTACCTTGGGTCCCCTCTTGACGAGAAACTTCTCCTTCCGCCATTACCCGGAAGCCTACGCCTTCATTGAGGAGAACCGCGAAAAAATTATGAAAGTCATGGTTGAGCTCGACGAGTAGGCTGGCCCTGGGGGTTGTTGTGATCCGCAAACAGTGTCTCGCCACAATATAATCTGCATCGAAGAAGCTACTAAGTCGGTGAGGGAGGCGTAGAGAAAAGCCCCTTTCTTTTCAGTTCTCTGTGCCGCTGTGGTGAGAAGTTTGTTCCATAATTTTTTCACAGCTTCGAGCCGATGTCAGCGCCACTCGGCGAAGTGGGTCATGCGATCTTCCTTGCCTAACCAAAAACACCAGCAGAGATCAGGAGCTCTAAACTTGGCGACAATTATCATCCCAGAATGCACAGATTCTGTGCTAGAATAGAATTGACTTCGGGTCGACTCAGCATTTCATATTCGCGAACGAAGATGCGCGAGCATGTCCCCCCAGTAGATCGCAAGAACGATCTGGCCAAAGACGAAAGGTGGCAAGTCGTCGAGCGCATCGCTGCCAGCCCGGGGTTTCAGAAATCTGCGCACCTGCGCGAACTTTTACTCTACATCACCGAACGAACCCTCCATGGGCACGCAAGCCAATTAACAGAGCATGACATAGGCCATACGGTCTTCGGTAAACCCGCTGACTACAGCCCCCTGGAAGACAGTTCGGTGCGGGTGCATGTCCGGCAGTTGAGACTCCGCCTGCATGAGTATTTTGATTCGGTCGGACGCTCCGAATCACTGGTCGTGGAGATCCCCAAAGGAAGCTACGTCCCGGCATTCCGGAGCGTCACTGCTGACACGACGGCGCCCAGCACTCCCCGAAAGGGGATTCGCTCCCTACGTTCCGCCGCCGGGCGTGTCATCCCTTGGATCCTCTGCGCGATTCTTGCCACGGCGTGCGCCTATTTGGGGAGAAAGGTCGCCGTTTCCCGGAACACTGTCGCTTCACAAGCTCCTGCTTACCCTCCCTGGCCGCTCTCAGAGGTTTTCGATTCCGAGCATCGCACGCACTTCGTCGTCGCGGATGTGAACTACGGCATGATGCGCATCATTGCTCATAAGCCGGGTTCACTGGAGGATTACCTTAAGCCAGATTTCCCGCGAAGCTTCATGCCAGCCCGCGTTGCCAAGGAAGAAACCTCAACCATGAATTACATATCCGATTCCGCACTTACCTCTTATGCAGATGTGTCTGTGCTTATTTCCCTCATCAATCTCGCTGGCGATTATCGGGACAGGGTGTCCGTCCATTTCGCCCGCGACATCAGGTTGAGGGATCTGGACGAGGGGAATTACATATTTCTGGGAAGTCCAGGTTCCAATCCTTGGGTACAGTTGTTTCAGAGTTGGCTCAACTTCCAGGAGGCCGAAGGGCTGGTGGGAGCCGGACCCAAGGAATTCGTGAACAAGGACCCGCGCCCCGGCGAGCAGAAGGCTTATGTTGGCCTTCGATTTACTGGCACGGCCGGGGAAGATTACGCCGATATCGCTCTCGTGCCGAACCCTGCATACGGGACCACCATCCTGGTTCTGCAAGGGCTGCAACAGGAAGGGACAGAAGCCGCTGGGCGCTTCTTGGCCGACCCCAACCAGCGCCGCGCACTCCGCGAGGCCCTCGGCATCTCCTCAGAGCCGAAGAGCAAGGTCTGGTTTGAGGCCCTCATTCGCACCAAGGCTATTGCTGGGACGCCAAACTCCGAGGCTATCGCGGCCGCGCGGCTGATCCGTTAAGATGGGCTATCACTCACTCTGCCCTTTCCGCGGCCACTCCCGCTTCACCAAATTCGCCGTATAATCCACTTGGCCCGGGGTCGCGCGAAACAAGTTTTGGCTCCACCTTCCGCCCATAGGGGGCGTGCTCAATGCCGAAAACAGTTCGCCTTTTCATTACTCTGCCGTTGAGATGCTGCCTGCCTCTGCTGCTTGTTCTTTCGGGTGAGGGCCGGCTGCCCGGGCAGACTGCAGTCGATCCCCTCCTGGAGCATGCCCGTAACTACGAAGCGCAGCAGAACTTCGCCGCCGCCGAGGAACAGTACAAACGGGCGCTGCAAATCTCTCCAGACAATCCCGAAATTCTCAAACGACTGGGCATCCTCTATCAAACAGAACTGAAGTTTCAAGATTCTATCGCGGCGTTTGAGAAGGTCCTTGCATCGCAGCCGCAGTACCCGGAAACGAATTTCTTTATGGGCGTCTCGTACTTCGCATTAAACAACTTCGAGAGCGCCATCAGTGGCTTCAACAAGGAACTTGCTACTCCTCATCCACATCCGAAGTGCCGCTACTACCTGGCGCTGACCCTGGAATCGGAAGGCCGCATAGATGAGGCCATCACGCAACTCGACAAGTTGGTGGGGGAAAACCGCAAAGACGCTGATGCGCTCTACGAACTGGCGCGGATTCACAAGAACGCATCGCTTCGTGCTATCCAAATGCTCCACGACCTAGATCCGGATTCCTTTCAACTGCACGCCCTGATGGGAGAGGTTTACGCCGACGAGGAGCATTTTCTCGAAGCCATACGAGAATACCGGGCCGCGCTCGGGAAGCGACCTGAGGGAACAGGGATTCATTACGCCATCGGAATCGCCTACTGGATTCAAAATCAAATGACTGAAGCCGAAAATGAATTCCTGCTCGCTCTGAAGGAAGACCCCGGCAGTGTGACGACGTATCTTTACCTCGGTGACATTTCTGTGAAGCAGGGCAGATTCGACGAGGCTCTTGCTTATCTTCAGAAGGCAGAGGCTTTGCAGCCGCACATGGAGCAGGTCCATTTGCTGCTGGGGAAGTGCTATCACGGCTTGAAGCAACCTGACAAGGCAAAAGAAGAGCTGCTGAAGGCCGTGGAGGAAGATCCCACGGACGCCGAGCCTCATTACCTTCTGGCTCAGTTGTGTCGCGAGGCGAACGACGCTGATTCAAGCACCCGCGAGCTGGCCGCGTTTGAGAAGCTCTCGAACTCCGCAAAGTCGAAGAAATTTGAGGAGGCTCAACGCGTGATCAGGGCCCCACAGGAAGAACATCACTGAACGGTAGGCGGCGATTCCCAGGCGGGAAAGAAGAAGTCCGCAGATTCATCCCCCACCGTCTTGGGGACTTCCCCCGGTTCAATCTTCCGTAAATACTGCGCGGCTTGGTCAGGCTGCTTGCGGATCGCGTAGGCCTGTGCCAAAAGCCGCCCCGCCGGCTGATTATGGGGATCGAGCCTCAGGGCCTCTTTCAAATCTGCAATTGCCTGATCGACCTGCATGGCGCGCAACTCGGCCTTTCCCAACCACTGGTACGCCTCAGCACTTCGCGGATTCAGGTGGACCGCTTCCCGGAACTGTTGGACCGCTTCCTCCGGCCGGGCGGCCCGGCTAAGCACAATGCCGCGAAAGTAAACCAGGAGGAAGCTCGAGCCCAGCCGCTTTTGAGCCTCCTCCAGCACTTCAGCAGCATCCTCCGGCCGCCCTTCCCGCATGAGAACCTGTGCCACTCCGATGGCGCTGGTAGGTTCAGGATCTCCCTTCGCAATCAAATCGCGGAACACATCCTCGGCTTCCTTGTAACGCGCGGACTTCATGTAAGCCGCGCCCAAGCGCAGTCGCAGCGCGTACGAACGCGGCAGGTGATCGAGAGCCTGCTGCGCGGCAGCCACGGCGTCAACATAATGTAGCTGTTCCATCAACTCCCGGGTCAGGTCGAGCCAGCGGTCTTCCCCTTGCGGCGCGATTTCGGCCGCCTTCCGGAACGCTCTGATGGCTTCTTCGTGGCGCTGCATTTCAGCCTCGGCGATGGCGATGACAGTCCACGCTGCCCCTGAACGTTTTGGCTCGGGGATGGAGCGAGCCGTCCTCTCCGCCTCCGCCGGCTGGCTCGCTTCCAGGTAGGCGAGCGCGAGGTCGAACTGTGCCCAGTCGGCGTTCGGGTACTGTGTCTCCAGACGCTGGAAAACCGCCATGCCCTCTTCCGGTTGCTGGCAGGCAATTCGCAGCGCGCCGAGTCGAACCGACTGCGTATCGGTGAGATCAAGGTGCTGCACACGCGCGAGCACGCTGCGACCGTCGGCCGTCAGGTGCAAACTCGCATAACCCGCGGCAGCCTGAAGGTAGAACTCCGCATCCTGGGGCCACACACTTTTCGATTTATTCAGGTGGCCCACGGCATCCGGGTAATTCTTCAAATCCAGTTCCACGCGGCCAAGGTAATAGTGCGCGTAGGGATCATCCGGCGATAGATCGAGCGCCTTCTTCAGCGCCTCGCGCGCTGGGTCCGGATGCCGTTCGGTCCACTCCAGGTGGCCGAGGTTGCGGTAAGCATCAGCCATCTGCGGATCCAAGCGAATGGCCTCGCGATAGTCCCTTGCGGCCTCGTCGCCGCGGCCCAGTTGGGCCAGGGCGATCCCGCGGAAGTTGCGGATAGCCGCGTCGCGCGGATTTTCCTGCTCGGCAGCGGTGAGAACCGCGAGCGCCTCAGCCGGGCGGTTTTGTTGCAGCGCAATCAAGCCCTGCTGGTACAGAGACAGGGTCTGCGCGCCTCCTGACACCCAGGAAAGAGTAACGATGATAAGAATGATGGCTGGACGCTTCATCAAGGCTGTTTGAGCGCCGCCTCCGCTGCGGCAATGCGCTGAACACGGTCTTCGTTGTTCCGGTGAGTTACCACTCTGAGTTGATTGGACAATGCGAACATCCGCTGCGCCTCCGCGGACTTCCCCATCGCCAGGTAAACTCGCGCCAACTGATAGTGAACTGTCCCATCCTTATCACTGGGGGCGGCAATCTTCAGTTCCTTCTCAGCCTCGGCGTACCGATTCAACTGGTTATAAGCGATTCCCATAAAATCGTGAAGGTCAGGGTACTCCGGATCCAAATCGTAGACCTTCTTCAAGTATGCGAGCGCCTTGTCCGCTTGGTGTTCCTGCAGGTAGGTGCTTCCCATGTCGAATAGCGCTCCGGTGTGACGTGGATTCACGGCGAGTTCCGCTTGGAACTGTCCTCGCGCTTCCTGCGTTTTGTAGACTTTCCATTCCAGATGGCCGATCTGGTAATGAAGATTGGGCAGCGTGGGCCGCTTGACGAGGGCTTTCTCGTACTCTCCAATCGCTTTGGAGTCCTCTCCCCGCGCTTCGTCCATGTCCCCGAGGACCTGGTGCGCCCGATACGAATCCGGGTCGACCTCGAATAGCCGCAAGTAGGCCGCAAGCGCTAAGCGCTTGTAGCACCGGGCTTTCCAGAACTGCGCTTCGGGCGAGTCCACCTGCGAGGGGGCCAGGCCGTCCAGCGCGGCCAACGCGCGTTCCGGCAGACCCGTCTCGTAAAGGGCTCGCCCTATTTCCAGGCGCAGGTCCAGGGGCAGGGGCTGCTTGAGCATCTGCGTCGAACAGGCGGCCACCGGCTGAAGGAGATCCGCCGCCAGCCAGGTTTGGATTTGCGGCACAGTGCAAGGCGGGACGGATTTTACCGAATCCGAATCCCCAGCACCGGTCGCGCTCACTACCGCCGGCGTGGTGTCCTCCTGCGTGGAGATGAACGCCAAGGCCAACCGGCTTGCGGGCCCGGCCTGGGATTCAATCTGGGCCCGTAGCCCGGCTAATCGGCCACGTAATTCATCCGTGAGCTTTTCTTGGGAAGTGTCACCGAATCCAAACTCTCGTACACCGAGAATCGCTTCGCAACGCGCCGGGTCCAGCGCCAGCGCCTGCGTCCAGTCTGCTAACACGGCCGGGACATCGCCCCGCAGGAGCTTAACCTCCCCCAGCCGCACCAGGGCTCGTAGGCTGTGAGGCGCGACGCGCAACTCGGCAGCGATCTCCTCCTCGGCGCGTTTCAGATTGCCGGCGTGCAGCAGCACCTCGGCCATCTCGACGTGCAGGCCGGCGCGGGTGGGCGATGCTTTGAGGGCGTCCTCGAGGTGCAACAGGGCGACGGAGGGATAACCGCTTGCAGCGTAATTCTCCGCGAGCAGTTGCGTAAGAAAGCTCGACCCCGAATCCTTCTGCTGCAGCCGGTCCACAGCGTCCTTGCCAAGCTGCTGGTAGGCTTGGCCAAGCAGATACAACAGATCGATGCTATGGGGGTTCGCACGCAGCCCTGCCTGCAAGGTACTCACCTGCCGGGAAGTGCGGCCGGTCACCTGGTACGCTGACGCCAGCCACGACCAGGCGTCGGGGAGATCCGGCTTGGCACGAACGGCAGCCTCCAGGTGTGGCGTGGCCCGCTTCGCGTCTCCCAGCTTGCAGTAGTCTACCCCTAGAAAGAACTGCGCGCCCGCCAAGCCAGGCTTTAACCGGACAGCTTTTTCAAACATGGCGAGCGCATCCTGGCGGCGACTCTGGAGTTCATAGACGAGCCCCAGATTCATGTATGCTTCCGCAAACCCGGGAGAAAGACTTATAACCTTGTGATATTCCTGCTCGGCAGTTGCGTAGTCCTTTTGCTGCTGGGCCTGCTGCGCCGCGGCCCACGCGGCCGCACTAACAGGCGACAAGGTTGAATCAGGATTCGACTCCTGCCCCCTGATGGGCATCGTTAGAAAGAGAAGCAAAAAGGAGAAGGCAAAAGGAACCGAGATCCGTCTATAAGGTATTCCAGAATAGAAACCACGCATGCAGGAATAATAAGCAGAAACGGTCGAGTCCGCAAATCTCATGGTGAATAGCCGGCTCCGTCTATTGTATCAGTCCTTCGATTCGCTTTCCCTGATGCCGGCATAGAGGCGGCCGGCCGGTGGCGATCGATCCAGCAGGACCAGGGGACGAATAGGCAACTGCACCGTGAAGGCGCTTCCTGGGGGGCTGAATGTCTGAAAGACGATCATCACGGGCCCCAAAGGGAACAAGGCCGGAGGGAAGCATCTGGGCTGGCTTTGCTGATTGCGGTGGGCGAATGTGGACGTCTAAGTTAGTCCTGGTTCCATTCATCCGGAGTGTAGAAGGCAAAAGTGCAACTGAAGGAACTATCCCAATCGAGCCCGAGGCTTGAAGCCACCGTTCACATGCTTACGAAGCTAACGAAAATCGGCCGCGGCGGCTCCAATATACTTGTCTGCGCCACCGTAGTAAAAGAGCCAGCGGTTCCCGTGCCGGACGAGTCCTTCCACAAAGACCACGTTGGGAACCTGCCCAATTTTCTCCCAGGTCTCGAGGGGATGGAACATCGGCTTTTCGGCGCGAGCCAGCACCTTCGTCGGATCGGTCTTATCGAACAGAACCCAGCCCGTGGAATACACCAGCTTGTCGTCAGCTCCGTTGTAAAGCAGGAAAATGCCCTCCGGCAGCATAACCGGAGGCGGCCCCGGTTCCGCGACTTGGGAATCAAAATATCCGGGGCGGGTGGAAACAACTGGATGGTCGAGCGCATCGGCCCAATGCAGGAGGTCATCGGAAGAAGCCACGCCCATCTTCCCAGTCGAGTCGCTCGCGTCACCCAAATAGTACATCCAATACTTGCCGCTAGCTTTCTGCGGGAGAATCGCGCCTGATTTCGTCCAGCCCCTGTTCCACATGCCCTTGTACGCTGGCAGGATGACACCGTGGCGTGTCCAGTTCGTCAAGTCCGCGGAGGTAGCCAGGCACAGTTGTGCATCGCGCTTATCCTTTCCAATACCGTCCACATTATTATAACCCGTGTAGGACATATAATACGTTCCGTTAATCTCGGTGATGCGGGGATCCTCTGTCCCGCCGCCTTTCTCATAGGGTGCTTCGGGGCCGAAGACGGGGTTGGGTGAGCGCTGGAAGTGAACCCCGTCCTCGCTCACGGCGTATCCGAGCCTCGAAGTTCCCTTTTTATCCTGAGCCCGGTAGAGCATCACAATCTTTCCGTTCTTCTCCACAACGGCAGGATTGAAGGTCCCGGCGGATTCATAGCCCGTGCCCTGCGGAGATATGACCGGTTTAGGGGAAAGCCGGTTCCAGGAGCCGAATGGTGGGCTGAACTGAGCGGCAGCGAATAAACTAACCGCGAAGAGGAGTATGGCACTGGGCCGGAAAAAATGGCGGATCTCGCATCCGGTCATCGATAGCGATCTCCTTCCTTGGGGGCTTGCCTGCGTACCGAGGGACGCCGCCCGAGGTTGCGCCTCAGTACTCCGCTTTGATTCGAACATGCTTTCCCGCCGCAACCCGAATCGCTCCGCTCGCCGTTTCGTCTCCAACCGTGAGCTTCACTGGAGCACCTCGAGCGACGGGAATAGAAACCTCCGCGGTCCGGGCGGAATCCGTGGTGTTGAAGAGGATGAAATTCAGCTCTCGGGGCGGAAATTGGTTGCAGTCAAAAGCGTCCAGCAGGTCCAGGTTGACGAGCATCAGTTCGCGGTCACTCGTCGTGCCCAGAGCCTCGAACATCAGGTACAACCACAGGACTTCTCCGCTGCCGTAAATTTCCTTTCCGACCACTCCTGTCTGGCCGCCCAACTCGAGCGTGCCCAGGTTTTCATAGGGGATAAACGGCAGCAGCGATTGCTTCGCCAAAGCACCATGGCAAGCGTCAAAGTAGCAGAAATTGTTGCGCCGTTGCTGGTCCATGAAGGGAAGCAACCCGTCGACCATCACACCGCGCTTCAAGACGCCCGTCCAGGGCAGGATGGCTTCAACATTTTCCTTGAAGGCCGGATAGAGGATGGACGCGGCGGCCTGAAACATGCCGCGAATGTCGTGCGTCTTCTGGCTGGGGTCGCTGTACCAGTAGAGCATCCGCAACTGCTCGTAGAGGAGGTAGCGCGCGGCGTCCTGCATTCCCAGCTCAGCCGCCGCCAGAGCGCCAAAGGCCAGTTCCTGCGGCTCATGGAAGAGGCTCCCGGCTCGGACCGTGGTCAGCACTTCAACCGCCCGGCGCGCTTCGTCCAGGTATTTCTCGTCGCCCGTCAGACGGTGCGCGATCACACCCCCCCACGCGTAGAGCCCGCCCACGGCGTAATTCGTGCCCGCCCCCTTCTGCTCCAGGTTGCCGGTACGGTAGTAAATTGGAAAGAGGTAGTCGTAACGGTGCGCCATGCGAATGGCCTTTTGGTAAGCATGCAGGAAGTTGTCGGTCAGCGTTTTCAATTGCGACAGTGCGCCGATCACCGGATACTTGATCAGGCTGTTTTCAAATGGGTACCAGGAATCCGCCGTTTCGTTTTCACCGCGGATGAAGTCGTTGCTGATGCTCCGCGTGTCCTGGTGGTAAAAAAGCGGCATGCTTTCGAGCAATTCATTCACGACTTGCTGGTGCGCTGAGTCAGGATGAACCTTCAGATAGAGCAATGAAGGCCACAAGACATCGGCCATCGTCATCAGCTCGAAATTCTTTCCGGTCTCGTGCCAGAGCTCGGAGGTCGACTTCACATAGGCGCGCAGCCCGCAGTGGCCATTGACGCTGATCAGCGCCACATCTTTCTGCTGGATGTCGCGGACGGTTCCCGCCGCAAATTCCTTCCAACTCGTCGCGCATTTCGGCCATGCGAGGTTTTCCTCAAAGAGGGGGAGCAAGGCCTCCATCCAGCGGCTCACGGCTTCCTGTTCCGTGATCAGGTCCTTCGAGCTACGCTGCCGAAGATAGTAGGTGAAACGCACCTCACCCGCCGGCAGCAGGTCTCCGGTGGCTCGGTGGGCGATTAATCCGATCCCTAGCCGTTGATTACCACCTCGTTCCAGTATAGAGACCGTGGCGCAGCGGTAGCCGAGAAAGCGCGGGATATTCTCGAGCGACATCCAATCCATCGCGCTCATGTCGAAGTACATCATGGTTTCGATGCCAGCGTTGGCATCCTGCAAATAAACCGCCGGCAGGTCGTTGCCTGCGGCGCCAAGCGAGTTGCGCGTGGGCTGGTCCAGCAGAATCCTGCGCCAGCTTGCCGACTGGCCTTCCATCATCGTAGAGGTTGAACTGAGCCAGAGGATGATTTGTGGCTCGAGCACCTCGCCTTGCTGCAGTCTCATGTCGCGCGGCAGCCGAAGCGTTGTTGCGAACCGAAACCATGCTGTGTTCGCAAGGCTGGTGATAGCGGCATTCCAAGTGTACTCGAGGGGCGAGCCGTCTTTCGCCGTGGCACGCCCGCTTCCTGTAAGCTCAATGACGGAGCCCGCGCCGGATTTCGCAACTTGTCCGGAACCGACAGTCAATTGAAAGCCGGACCCCGACACGAGCTGGTTACCCGGAATCGAACCGTCAACCCAGCCGCTCTTATCGTCACGAACAAAGCTCTGGTACGTCACTGTGCCGTGGCGGCTAGTCACCACGATCCGTTGCTGGTCGTTCGCGATTTCCCACGAGTCCGCGCTCGCTTGTGACGGTTGACTTTCCGCGGCAGAGGGGCCAAAGAGAACCGCGGAGGGGAGCCATACGAGGGGTGCAAACAGCGCTCCGGCAGTTTTGAAGAAAGTGCGTCTTTTCATGTTGAATATCCCGAGATCGCATGCCGGCCTGAGGGAGGATCCATGGGGGTTGCGCCAGTGCAAAACATAACGACCCCATGGATCCTCCTCATACAAGCGGGAGCTACCGTGCCCCGGCATGAGATGACGTCGTACAATCCGGAAACACGGTGGATGCCACGATTCAGTACTCTATCTTCAGGCCGAACTGGATGGTTCGCGGCCCACTGGCGCTTGTGACAGCGCCAAAACCACAGGAGAACGACCCACTACATCCCGGGCTCCCTGCGGCTATGAACGGTGAGGTGAACGGCGTGGCCCACGCTCCGCCGTTAGCCTGATAGATATGGCGGTTGAAGAGATTGAAGAACTCCGCTCGGAACTTGATGCTGGCTTTCTCACCAATCAAGCGGGTGCTCTTCTCCAAGACAAAATCCTCGTCGCGGTTACCCCAGGCGCGCGCGTGATCCAAGGCCCGGGGCTCGTTGGCAAAAGTCGTAAGCGACGGTAGGGCAAACGCGGCAGCATTGTAGAACGAAGTGGTAGCCGGCTGGAAGTTGCCGCTCTTGTTGGTCTCCGCCACACCAGAAAGCACGTTAAGACGGCCGTCATTTCCCCCCACTTGGCATCCGCCAAACAGGATACCGGCTGCCGTGCCGCTGCAAGGGCCATACGCCTCGGTCGGGATGCCGGAGGTATAGTTAAGGATAGCCGCGATGTTCCACCCTCCGACTACGCGATCGAGCGGGCCCGTGTGGTTCAGGAACCGCTTTCCATGTCCCATGGGCAACTGGTAGAAGAAGCTCGCTACCAAGCTCTGCGGCGTATCGAGCTCGCTCACTGCCTTCTCCGCCCGCCGGTTGTAGGAGTTCTGACCTATGAACCCGCCCGTCCCGGTGAAGCCTGAGACGCCGGGTCCCATGGAATCCGCGTCGGTGATGTTCTTTGAAATTGTGTAAGCGACGAGATAGCTCAGACCCGAGGCGTAGCGTTTAGTGACGCGGGCCTGCATGGAGTGATAGGTGGAATTGCCGGTGCGATCGGGCCCGAAAGATTGGTCCTCGCCGTTAAAGTTGGCGTATTGCGGGAAGGGGCGCAAGGCTTGGGCGATGGTGGCGCCGCCGCCCCACAGGGTCGAAAAGCTCGAGAAGGGTGCCTTCACCCCAGCAGCAATGGAATTTGGACAGGTGCCGTCACCAAGGCAGCTCACATTCATACCCAGTTCGTTGCCCAGCGACAGCCACTTGGGATCTACCTGATTTGTCAGGATATTGTAGGCCGGCAGGTGAGTGCCCTTGGAGCCCACATAGGCGACGTCCACCATGACGTTGCCCTTGACTTGGCGCTGGACGTCGAGGTTCCAGGATTGGACGTCCCCCGGGCGGCCGGAATTGGCCGGCGCAACAATCACACCGCCGTTGCCATTCTGCCCATCCGGCGTCAGGGGGCCACTGGGAGGAATGATGTGCGGCATCCCCTGATCAATCTGGAAGGGGGTGGAGACGGTTTCCTGATTGAAGAATCCGAGACCGTCCTGATCGGCGAAAGAGGGCTCTTTCAGAGGTTCGTAGAAGATGCCGTATCCGCCTCGCAAAACGGTATTTGGGTCAATGGCATAGGCAAAGCCCAGGCGCGGGCCAAAGGCCTTGGTGAAGATGTCCTGGGGACGGGTCTTCCCATTCCGCCCTGTTCCGCTGCCGAAGTAGGTGTAAGCCCCAGGGATGTTGCCCGCACCCGGGTTCGGCAGAGTGGGATCGACCACGGAGAAGCGATCGAAGGCCTCACTGGCCGGGATGTCAAGGTCATAGCGCAGGCCGTAATTGACGGTCAGCTTTGAGGTGGCTTTGTAGGAATCCTGCGCGTAGAAGTCCATGTTCTTGTAGCGAACTCCGCTGAACGCGCCGTAGTTCAAGAACCCTTGGTACACGTCGCCGAACAGCGCACTGGCGATGGCGTTTCCGCCGGTGCCTGTGGTGGTGCCGGTAGAGCTGGTCTGAGCGGCGTTGAAACTGAAGTTGCCGGCCCCATTGGTGAGGCGGCGCACGTTGAATTGCATGTCCCGCAGCTCGCCACCGAACTTCAGGCTGTGCTTGCCGCGCACCCAACTCACGTTGTCGGCAAACTCAAAGGTGTTGTCGGCGAACTCGGAATCGCCGCACCCGCCCAAGTTCTGACCGTACGGTGTGCCCTCGAAATTGAAGCATGGAAAGGTGTTGTTGTTAACCCCCGTCAATCCCAGCTTAACAGGGTACCCACCTCCCAGACTGTTCGAGATCTCGCCACGATAGCGCCGGCCGTATCCCACCAGAAAATGGTTGAGCACAGAAGGCGTAAGGGTATAGTCGTGGCTGAGTCGCACATAGCGGGTGTTCTGGGGCCCCGCTTGGCCGAAGATGGGGCCGAGAGAGACCACCGACTGACTGTTAGTGTTGTCATAGTCAAAACCGACCGAAACCCGCTGCTTGTCGGAGACGTTCTGGTCAATCTTGACGTCGAAGATGTCGGCGGTGGTTTTTGAGCTGGTAAACTGCACAACGTTGTTGGTGAGGTTCCCGTTGGTTTGGGGGACGTACGCAAACACCTTGCTCATGACCGAACTCCCCTTGTAGTTGGGGTCACTCGTCAGGGTGTCATTGGGAATTGGGTTGTGGGTCGTGGGATCATAGACCTGCAGCGCCGAATCAGAGCATATGCCAGCGGAGCTGAAGCTTGCCCCCCCTCCTGTGCACAGCGCGGACAAGTTGCCGCCCAGGAAGTCCGAGTTGGGAAAACTCGAAAGCGAACTGCCGCCCGTGGTGAAGCGGAAGCCCTCGTAGTTGAACATGAAAAAGGTTTTGTCGCGGCCATTGTAAACCTTCGGCAGCCAAACGGGCCCCGCGATCAGGAAACCGAAGTCGTTCTGAGTGTTCACGCTCTTCGGCGCACCGGCAGTGTTGTTGACCCAACTGTTGGCATCGAGGGCGCGGTTACGCAGGTAATCGTAAACGTCGCCGTGGAGCTTGTTGGTGCCGGACTTGACCGTCAGGCTAACGACACTGTCGCCTGATTGGCCGTATTCGGCCGAGAAGTTACTTTGCAGGGTTTTGAACTCCTGAACGGCTTCGGGTGAAACACCCTTATTCTGCTGGGTGTTAGGACCTACCAGCGAGATCGAGACGCCATCCACCAGGATGTCAGTCCCCCCTTCCTGCCCGCCGTTCAGCTTGTAATCGTCGGTACTGTTGTCCCCCGGGTTGTTACCCACCTTTCCTACAAATCCCGGCACCAGCGTGATGAACTGTACAGGGTTGCGAGGAGTTCCTGATACCTCGAGCGGCAGGTTGGCGATCAGAGCGGTCTGAACCGTGGTACCCACCTCCGAGGAAGTGGTCTGGAGTTGCTGTGCGTTGGCATTGACGGTGACGGTCTCGCTTACCGCGCCGAGTTGCAGGATGATATCAAGGTTGGCGGTAGAGGCCGTCTGCACCGTCACTCCGCTCTGCTCGTACTTTTTCAAGCCGCCTCCCCCCTCCGCCGTTACCGAATACGTGCCGGGCGGCAGGTTGGAAACGGTATAGAGGCCAGCGTCGGTGGTCTTCACGATGACCGTGAGGCCGGTATCCAGGTTGCGGGCCGTGATGGAAACTCCCGGCACCGCGGCGCCGGAGGGATCCGTCACCGCACCTCGAATCGTTCCGTCCGCGGTCTGGCTGAAAAGGATGACCGGTAGAGTCAGCACAAAAAGCAAAGCGCATACGAAAGCTTTCATGGTAATCCTCCTTTACGACTTAGAGCTTAGCACTCACCGGGGGATTCGTCTTCAAGTCGAACCCCCGGTGTAGTGCACAGGAACCCACCCGACGCAAAAGCAAACAAAACGCAAAGGGTCTTGATCCCGAGAGCACGATGCACCTTGATCGGACTCAAAGCCTAAGAATCTTGGCTCCCTGAGGGACAGTTGATATTTCCTTCAGGTAGGGTGGCGTCACATTAGAACGGCGATCGGAAAGAGAAAAGGGCTTCACCGGTGAATTCTTTGTTAAACGCTTGTGAAGCCCTTCCTGGGCCTGCTATCCAACACGCCCGCAAAGCGGTCAACGGAATGAATAAGTCCGGACATTCGCGACGAAGGGCCCCCACTAATCTTTCACAAAGGGCATTGGAGTGAGTCATCAACAACACCTTATGGAGACTTGTCAAGGTCCTTGTCTTAAGCCGCCGTCCCTTCGCTGTTCACCCCGCCAACTAGCCGGTGATTCACCTTTACATTTGCTGACCAACGTGCGCGGTCCATGGCCAGCTCGCACCGCGTCTCCTGTTCGGTGGCATCCACGCCTGCCAACTCAGTCAGGCAATCCACGGCCACGAAGATGTGGCAGTCATAAAGGAGGCTGCCACTCTATGGAATCACAAAAAGGGAGATTTTGCTTTAGTTGATGTGTTCGAGCAGGCCCGTATCCCAAACCCAATGAAGGTCATCGGGATGACCGTCAAAGATCACTTGGCGCGTGTTACCGTCCTTGTCACCATTGTCTTCATCATGCAACGGCTGGTGCAAGTCGCCGACGAAATGAATCACGAATTTGAGGGCCTGTGCCTTTGCGTCTTTGTCGGCCTTCGGGTCTTTCAGGACCGCAAGGAATTGTTCCGTCTTGGTGATCACGCAATCACCGTTAGCGCACTCGCGAGCCAAGTCGATCTGGGATTCCGCCAGGGGGATGTCGATGTAGTGCCACGGGCCGGTCTGCAATGACACACGCAACCCGCCATTCCAAGCGTAACCCGTGTGCGTGATATGGATCTTGAAACGCTCCAGACCGCCAGCCCTTACGCGTAGTGGGGGTCGCATTGGCCAAAATGCACGCCGGATTTCCCGCCTTGGATCGATACCGTATACGTAATCTGGGGAAACAGCAGGCCATCTCCAGGTAATCCATATATTTTGAGTCGCCGATCAAAAACTTCTGCCTCAATCCCTGTAAGTGCGCGGCCAATTGTGCCTCTGTTCCTGCCGATCACATCGAGCACAAGATCGGGCGACTTCACGCTACCGCGTGAACAGAAGCAGAGCACTTTGGCGTCTTCCTGGTCCCATTCGCACGCAGGGTCGAGCCTCAATTTGTACAGTTCCAAGTGTTCGGAGCGGAAGTGGGACTGTAACTCGGCGAAGACGTGAAAAAAAGGTTTCTAACACGTCGGGGTGTTGCTCCAGCCGGATTTAGCAGTTCGCTTCGCGCCCACAAAGAGCCATGGATACCGCGCCTTTCGAGTTCACCCTTAAGCCAATCCGAAAAAATCCCGGAAGGCTCCATGGGCACACAGAGAATCCGTCGTGCTACGGGACGCCCATTTTTCGCTAATGCATCGAGGGATGCCCCGATTTTGCGCTTCGCGGTGATAAGATCCTTGATGAACTTGCACTGAAAAACGCCCTTAGCGGACACCGAAGTGGTACGCCCGGCATAAGTGTTGGAAAATCCCCTTCTCACCAGCAACGGGATTGGTGACCTCAGGCAGCCAGTTTCCTGTTTCTAATTTCTGCTTTCTAATCTCCCCTTCCTGGGCCTGCCGCCCGCGTGAGACTCGCCTGGCCCGCTGCCGGCCCGGCTAACGGTACCGGACTACGAGGTTGCGGGAGCGGGCCGCTCCCGCGACAGCGGGCGAGACGCCCGCGTTCCCAGGGGACGCGCCGAAGCCTTCGATCGAGCCCGAGCATCTCACCAACTCGGGAGAAAAATGGGCCGGTGAAGTACTGATTGTTAACACATTCTCCCCTGCGAACGTCTATGATTTGGTGGGGATTTGCTTCGGATGGCCTCGAGGACAGGCGATCGATTTGACTTGCTCGCCGCGGGCCTGGGAGGTCGGCCTGTGAGGGAGCAAACTGTGCCGGAAGTCTCCGAGGACACGATGTTCGTCAATGCGGCGCGCAGCGGGGACCGAGCGGCATTCGGCCGCCTCTACGAGCGCTACGCTCGAATGGTGCACGGAGTTCTGCTTGCGAAGGTCCCCGCAGGCGAGGTGGATGACCTCGTCCAGGATGTTTTTTTGCTGGCGCTCCGTCGGCTCTCAACACTGCGGGAAATCGGAAGCTTTGGAGCGTGGCTGGCGGCGATCGCTCGCAATCGGGCAAATGACTATCACCGCCGTTCTGTGCCCGAGGATCAACTGGCGGATGAGACGTCTGAGAATGACGTC